>Ga0207648_10001864_pt1 | contig 23044 bp, 18 predicted proteins | sample KBSMisM32_FD_184310 | JGI IMG/M metagenome (GOLD analysis project Ga0207648, IMG submission 184310) | Miscanthus rhizosphere microbial communities from Kellogg Biological Station, Michigan, USA - KBS Miscanthus M3-2 (SPAdes) (version 2) | ecosystem: Host-associated > Plants > Roots >...
CTGTGCAAATCCTGGTCGAGCGTCGGCGCCTGCGCCGGTATCAACGCCGACGGGGCGCAAGGCTCGCCGTCCACGCTCGCCGGATAGCTCAATACCACGCGCGACGCGCCCCGCACCAGCATGCCGGTCACCGCGCGTGCGTACGCAAGCTCCCGCGACGCACTCGAGCGCGGGACGTTGCGATCGCGCTGCCATGCAATCGGCAGGAAGGCATTGGGCTGCGGCGCCGGCGGCCAGCGCTGCGCCGACAACCCGGCAACCCACAGAGCATCGAAGGGCAAGCCGGCGGCCTCCAGTATGCCGAGGATCGTGATCGACGCAGCCGGCGTCTTCGGCTGGAATATCGTGCCGCGCGCGAGGTTGCGAACCTGCGCCAACGCGGTGGCGGCGGTCAGTCGTGTATCGAGTGTGCCGATGCGCGCGAATTCCTCGAGCAATTCTTCCCACGCATTGCGCGCGGCGAATTCAGTGGCAGACAGGGGCTCGGATTGGTCGCCTGGCCAGCCGCAACGGTCGAGAAGGTCGCGCCAATGACTGACCCATTGCCGCGGCGACTGCGCAGCCGGACGACGCAAGCCGTCGCGCGCGCTGCGCCAACGTGCCGCCAGCGCGTCTTCCAGGCGGCCGAGGCTCGCGACCGCGTCATCCCAGTGAACGCGCGCGCGGCCTTCGTCGAGCCACGTGCGTTCACACGGCGCGCGTGCCTGCCAAGATCCGGGAAAGTACGGAGAACGCAGCAATGCAGCCGCCGCGGGGCGCGCGAGCGGCGCTTGCGCGAGCGTCAACGTCGCGAGGGCTGCATTGATGATCGGCGTATCGGCGAGCGGCGTTCCTAGGGACAAGTTGTACGGGCGTGCCGCGCCGGCCTGTCCTGGCATCTGCAATGCGGGACACAGCACGTCCTCGGCCAGCGCGCGCACCTCGTCGCGCCGCTGCGCGAGGTCCTCGATGGCGATTCCGATGCTGGCGCCGGGTGATGCTTCCGCCTGCCGTCGCGCCCAGACGAGCGCCGCGCGCAGTTCATCGCGCGACGTCGGCGCACTGAATCGCAGCGGCGCCGTGCTCGCACCGACCGAGGGCGTGGTGCGAATGGACATGCCCGCCGCAGTCAAAGCATCGATCAGTCGTTGCTGCTGCGGCGAGGTCTCGATGAATCCCGCCAGCACAACGTCCTGCCCGCGCCATTCGGGCACCGCTTGCGCGATGCTCGCCAGGAGGTCCGGCACCATGGCCAGATCGACCGCGCGCAGCCGTTCGAGCTCGCGGCGATATCTCTCGGCCCAACCGGCGAAAAGCGCCGGATCGGAATCGACGAATGTGCTTCGCCACGCGCGCCAGCTTTCGCCGCCGGCACCCCATGTGTGCACCAGTGCCCAGGCATCGGCGGCGAGCGCCGACGCGCCCTGCGGATCGAGCAGCGGCGTGCGCGTCTCGACGTCGGCGGCGACAAGACGATGCCACAGGAAATCGGATTCGACCGGCGCCAGCAGGCGCAGGGCGGGAACTATCGCCTGTGCGTCGTTTGCCTCGCGCCACAGCGTCCCCAACCAGGCCGACCACGGAAGCGCTCGCGCCGCATTCCACGTCCGGTGTCCGGAGCGCGCCATCGCGGCGTCGTGGCGCGCGACCAGCGTGCGCGCCAGCCGGTTGTTCGGCGTGACCAGCGTGGTGCCCTCGGCACACGCCGCGGCAAGTTCGAATGCGATCATGGGAGTGGCCAGTGTTGGCCACGTCGAGAAGCGTCGGCGGACCGGACGCGTGAAACTCTAACAGGTTTCCCCTCGGACTTCGCCGTCCGTTGCGGCCGGGTCAACGCAGATTGGTGTGCTGCGATGCGAGTGATCAAACAAGGCCGGGAGGGGCCAGCCGTGTGCAATCAATGCAGCGCCGCAGCACGCCGATTTGCGCTGTGGGTCAGTATCCTGATGCCTGTTTGCGTTCCCTCCGATTCGAATCGCAGGATGGACTCAGTCGCCGCGACCGCCGGCGGCCATTGCAAGGCCCGGCAAGGGCATCACCGACGGACTGCTGCCGATCGCTGCTGGTGTGGACATGGGTGAAACGCGCGATGGAAGCGACGGTTGCATCGGCGTTGCCGGCACCGGGTTCACGCCGGTAACGTGGGGGCCCGTGCTCACCTCGGTGATTCGCGTGTCCGCGCGGCGGCTGGCCAGTTTCCATTCCCCGCACCAATCGTCGTCGCGCACGTGGGGCCAGACGCCTTCGATCATGTACGACTTGGCGTTGATCGGATGCAGCATGGGCGCCTCGCGGCGGCACTGTCCCCATTGCGTCATCTTGCCATCGCTGGGCTTGACGTTTTGCCGGTCGTAGAACTGGCATATCTTGCACTTTTCCACCGCGTCCTCCTCCGTCTCGAGCGCACCGCTGTCACGGGCGCTGGAATAAAGCTTTCGTATCGCTGCTATTGCAATTTCCGTGCTGATTTCACGGGATACTGCTCAAGGCGGCAATCGGCCAAACGGCCGAGCGATGACCTGCCGAGCGGCGAAAGGCGTTTGTATGTCATTGCTGTCCGATCCTAGTGCACGACGAGCGGAAGGAAACCGCGCGGAATGAGCACATCGGGACGGCAACGCCGGCGCGCGGAGCGCACGCAGGCTGAATTGGGGCGCGGCAGCACACGCGCGTCGCCGCGGGCTTCGTTGCAGCTGTCGCGACGCAGGTTGCAGCGCATCGCCACGATCGGCCGCGGCGGCGTGCGACCATGGCGAAGCGCCACCGGCCGGCACGATCGCCGGTGCTGGGTCAGGATTACGGCCGCCGACCGCATCGCTGTTTGCAGTCTGGAAGTATTACTTCCCGGCGGCCGTAAGAGTTGAACAAGTTCGACATGGCTTCAGGCCGCAAGCGCCCCAAACATCTCGCGCAACGGCGCGGGCACGTCCTGCACTCGGCGCGACGATCCAGCCGGCAGCGTGTCCAATGTCTTCTTCAGTTCGGCATCCGCGTTGGCAGCTTCGTCCGCGAGCTTTTCATCGTAGCTGCGACGAAGTTCCGGATGGCTCAGGACTTCATATGCGGCGTGGATCATCCGCACGAGACCGGAGAGATCCTGGCCCGCTTCCGTCATGCCGTATTGGAAGCGTTCCAGCACCGCGGCATACGCGGCCTCGATTCGTGCCGTGCTCGCGCCGGGCGCAAGGTCGAGGTAGTCATAGTGGGTATAGTTCACGATGCTTCTCCTGTCTTGGGTTCGGCGGTATTACTCCACCGGATGACCGACTATGAGCAGCAAGCGTGCCAAGCGCCGGCACCGCTGGTCGCCTGATTTCAAGTTCCTGATATCACGACTAATTTTCCGGATGCCCACAGTCTTCCGCGGAATGCGGATCGGACCGGCGGCGAGCCGGCAATGCCGGGCGCGGCAATGCGCGTCAGATCACGGACAGGCGCGTGGCCCTGCGCGGCGGCGCAAACGCAGCATCGAGCGCGGCGAGAACACCGGTGTCGACGCGCATCGCGGCGGCTGCGCGGTTTTGCTCGATGTGCGCGACGTTGGATGACTGCGGGATCGCGATCACATGAGGCCGCGTGAGCACCCAAGCGAGCGCAAGTTGCGCCGGCGTGACGGAAAGCGACTTCGCAATCGCCATCAATTTGCGATTCGTCAACAGCGCGCCCTGCGCGACCGGCGAGTACGCCATGATGGCAATGCCACGCGTGCGACACCAATCAAGCAGGCGCCATTCAATCCCGCGTTCGGTGAGGTTGTAGAGTACTTGGTTGGTCACGCAGTTGGCACCATCCGGATGCGCGTGGAGTTCCTCCATGTCCGCGACATCGAAATTGGAGACGCCCCATCGACGAATCTTGCCTGCCGCGCGCAGGCGTTCGAACGCGTCGATACTTTCGGCGAGCGGTACGCGGCCCCGCCAATGCAGCAGGTACAGGTCGAGGCATTCGATGCCGATGCGACGCAGGCTGCGCTCGCAGGCGGCGGTCATGTCGGCAATGCCGGCGTTGTGCGGATATACCTTGGACACTACAAAAACAGATGAGCGGCGACCCGCGATCGCGCGTGCGACGATTTCCTCCGCGCCGCCGTCGCCATACATCTCCGCAGTGTCGATCAGCGTCATGCCCACATCCAACCCGCGCTGCAACGCGGTGACCTCGCGCGCGGCGCGTGATGTGCGCTCGCCCATCTTCCAAGTGCCGAGGCCGAGCGCGGGCACCGACGTGCCATCGGCAAGCGTGATCCAAGGAACGTTGTGTGTTGTCAACGGTTATCCGGGGGGAATAGTCGGCAAATTGTCTGCGGGGATAGTCCAGTAGAATGTGCTTTGGTTCACTTCACCTTCGGGATGCATTTGACGCCATGCCGCTCGACGTTCCCTTGATCGCAGACAGGCATATCGTGCGCGGTGCGTGCCCGCACGATTGCCCGGACACCTGTGCTCTACTGACTACGGTCGAGAACGGTCGCGCGATCGAAGTGCGCGGCGCGCCCGATCATCCGGCTACAGCGGGCGTGCTTTGCACCAAGGTGGCGCGTTACCTCGATCGTACCTATTCCGACCTGCGCCTGCTGCATCCGATGAAGCGAGTCGGAAAAAAAGGCGAAGGCCGGTTTGCCCGTATTTCCTGGGATGAGGCACTTGAGACGATTGCGACCCGGTTTGCGGAAATAGCAAGGTCCGCGGATGGGCCACAGGCGATTGTGCCGTACAGCTATGCGGGAACGATGGGCCTGCTGCAGGGGTCGTCGATGGACCGCCGATTCTTCCATCGCCTTGGCGCGTCGCTGCTCGACCGCACGATTTGCGCATCCGCCGGCAAGGCGGGATGGGGCGCTGCCATAGGCGCGTCGGTGGGCATGGACGTCGAGCAGTTCGAGAACAGCCGCCTGATCGTCATCTGGGGCAGCAACGCAGTCACCTCCAACCTGCATTTCTGGACCCGCGCGCAGGAGGCCAAGCGTCGCGGCGCGAAGCTGATCGCCATCGATCCCTATCGCAGCGTCACCGCGGAGAAATGCCACGAGCACATTGCGCTGCTGCCGGGAACCGACGGCGCGCTGGCGCTGGGAGTAATGCACGTCCTGATCGCGGAAGAACTGCTCGACCGGGACTATATCGACAGGTACACCCTGGGATTCACGGAACTCGCGGCGCGTGCCGCAGAATGGTCGCCGCAACGCGTCGCGCAAACCTGCGGCATCGAGGCAGCGCAGGTCACCGGGCTCGCGCGCGACCTCGGAACCATCAAGCCCGCCGCCATTCGCGTCAACTACGGCATGCAACGCGTTCGCGGTGGCGGCAATGCCGTCCGCGCCATTGCCTGCCTGCCGGCGCTTGTCGGCGCCTGGCGCCATCCCGCGGGCGGCGCGCTTCTGTCATCGTCGGGAACTTTCCCGGTTGATCAAGCGGCGCTCGAGCGGCCCGATCTCATTGCCGGCGCGCCGCGCACGATCAACATGTCCGCCATCGGCGACGCCCTGCTCGATGCCGCCGATCCGCCGATCAAGGCTATCTATGTGTACAACTCGAACCCGGTTGCCGTCGCGCCGGAGTCGTCGAAGGTGCGCCGGGGATTTGCGCGCGACGATCTCTTTGTCGTCGTCCACGAGATCTTCCAGACCGATACGGCAGACTTCGCCGATATTTTGCTGCCGGCGACGACGCAGCTCGAGCAAACCGACGTCCACCTATCCTACGGACACCTGTACGCCGTCGCCAACAATCCGGCCATCGCGCCACTGGGCGAAGCGCTGCCCAATACCGAGGTGTTTCGCCGGCTTGCGGCGCGGATGGGCTTTTCCGAGCCGTGCTTCGCCGACAGCGACGATGCGATGGCGCGCCAGGCGTGGCGGCGCACCGATCCCCGCGCCGCGGACCTCGACTGGGATGCGCTGAAAAAGGACGGCTGGCGGCGACTGGCGCTGCCCGCGATCCATGCGCCATTCGCCCAGGGCAACTATCCCACGGCGTCGGGTAAGTGCGAGTTCTGGAGCGCGACGCAGCAGGCGTTGGGCGAAGATCCGCTGCCCGCCTACCTGCCGCCGCGCGAATCGGCGGCGAGCAATCCGGATCTCGCGAAAACGTATCCCCTTGCATTCATCTCGCCGCCGGCGCGCAATTTTCTCAATTCGTCGTTCGCCAACCTGCCGCAATTCGTCGCCGAGGAAAAGACGCCGAAGCTCGATCTCCATCCCCTCGACGCCGCTGCCCGCGGCCTGCATGAGGGCGACGTGGTGCGGATTCGCAACGATCGCGGCAGCTTCACTGCCGCGCTGCGCGTCACCGATCGCGCGCGTCCGGGCGTGGCCGTGGCGCCGTCGATCTGGTGGCAGAAACTCGCGCCCGATGGCCGCAACGCCAACGCGGTGACGTCGCAGGCGCTGACCGACATGGGCCGCGCGGCGACGTTCTACGATTGCCTGGTGGAGGTGGAGCGTGCGTGAAGCGGCGGCGAACGTGGCATCCGTCGACGCCATCCTGGCCAAGCTCGACTTTGCGCGCGAACCGGCGCAGCGCCTGCCGCTGCTGCTCGCAGCCGTCGATGGAATTTCCGTCATCGACGCGCGGCGCGCGCTGGGCCACGCGGTGGAAGCGGCCGCCGTCGCGACGAAGCTGTCGGATCCCGCCGCGCATGCGGAAGCCCTGTACCAGCAGGGGCGCTGCCAGGATCTGATGCTCGAACATGCCGCCGCGCTCGAACTCTTCGAGCAAGCGCTTGCCGGGTTCGAAGCCGCGGGAGACGAGGTCGCGACGGCCAAGACGCTGCGCGCGATCAGCTTCATTCAGGACGTCCTGGGCGACTTTTCGCGCGCCCTGGACCACCAGTTGCGCGCGCTCGAAATCGACGAGCGCCTCGGCACCACCACGAATCGCTCGGCGACGCTGCGCACGATCGGCCTCGTCTGCTCCAAGACCGGCGACCATGCCACCGGACTCGAGTTCTACCGGCAAAGCCTGGCGTTGTGCACGGAACCGAAAGATGCGCTGGAACGCGGCAAGACGCTCAACAACATCGGCATCAACCTGAAGAACCTGGGCAGGTTCGACGAGGCGCGTGCGGCGCTGACGGAGGCATTGCAATTGTTCGAGGCGCTTGGCGTGCCGCTGTTGCAGTGTGCGACGCTGAACAACCTCGGACTCGCCCACGAGAAACTGGGCAACACGGCCGCTGCCGAGCGCACGCTGCGCGATGCGCTGGCGCGTTCGGAAGCGATCGCGTATGTCCAGGGCATTGCGCATGCGCAAATGGCGCTCGGACGGTTATACGCGGCGCAGGAGCGCCACGACGCAGCGTCCGAGAAGCTGCACGCCGCACTACAGCTCTGCGAGCGGCATAACATCAAGCTGACGTGGTATGAATGCCACGAGGCGCTGGCCCAGCTCTACGAGCGCCAGGGCGATCCGGTCAAGGCGTTGCTCCATTTTCGCCGCTTTCACGAGATCGAGCACGAGGTCCAGCTGGAGTCCGCAAGCAACAAACTGCGCGCCTTCGCCATCCAGTTCCAGGTCAATGCCGCCAAGCGCGACGCGGAACTGCAGCGGGATCGGCAGGCCGTGCTGACGCAGGCGAATGCGGAACTCGACGCACTCAACGTCTCGCTTACCGAGGCCAACCTGCAGAAGACGATGCTGCTGGACCAACTGGAACGGCAGACGTACGAAGACGCGTTGACGGGGCTCGCCAATCGACGCCGGCTCGACCAGCGGCTGGATGAAGAATTCGCGCGCGCGGCGCGGCACGGGCGGCCGCTCGCCGTGGCCATCGCCGACCTCGACAACTTCAAGCTGGTGAACGACCGCTACTCGCACGCTGTGGGCGACGCGGCGCTGAGGTCGCTCGCCAAGCTGCTGTCGTCGCAGGTGCGCCACACGGACCTGGTGGCGCGTTTCGGCGGCGAGGAGTTCGTTCTGGTACTGGTGGAGTCGGACGCGGACGCCGCGTTGCGCGTGTGCGAGAAATTGCGCATGGCGGTGGAACGCCACGCGTGGGACGCCATTCACCCGGGCTTGGCGCTGACGATCTCGATCGGCGTGTGCGCCGACCCGAAGCTTCCCAGCCACGAACGCATGCTTGCCGCGGCGGATCGCAATCTCTACCTGGCCAAGGCAGGAGGCCGCAATCGCGTCGTGGGCTGATGCCCGCGAAGTACTGCCTAGATCTTGCGCACGAGTCCGACCATCACGCCGAAGATTTCCAGCGAGCCTTCCGGACGAATGACCGGATAGGCCTTGTTTTCGGCCTTCAGCACGAAGCGGCCCTGCTCCTGTTCCAGTCGCTTCAGCGTGAACTGGTTGTCGACGATGGCGACGACAATATCGCCCTTGTGCGCCGCCGGGCGCTTCTCCACGACGACCAAGTCGCCGTCGAAAATGCCCGCATCCACCATTGAGTCGCCCTTGACGCGGATGAGCACCGTTTGCGACGGGTGCTCGATGAGGTAATCGTCGATGGTCAGCGCATCCGCATCCGTATCGTCGACGGCATCGGGCATGCCCGCGCGCACTGGAGATTCAGCCAGCGGCCGCGCAAAAAAACGGCGCGTCGGCGCGAGACGGCGGTCCGGCGTGGAATCGAGGAATCCGGCGAGCTTGAGACGCGCTACCAATGCTGCCACCGAGGACTTGGACTTCAGGCCGAGCAGGTCGCCGATCGACGCGTAGGATGGCAGCGCGCGGTAACGAGCGTAGTAGTCCTGGAGGGACGTCAGGTAGGAACGATCGTTCGACATGCGCGTAGAATAGCGAACGAACGTTCTGGAAGTCAACCCCCCTTTGCGCAAATGACGCAAATATGCCCGTTTGACGTGTCCCGCCGACGCTGAGGGCCGATGAAACTTTTTGCTCCGTCCATTGCCTTTGTCGACCTCGAGACTACCGGCATGCGCGCCGGCGTCGACCGCGTTACCGAGGTTGGCATCGTGCGGGTCGATGCCGCAACCGACGGCGGCCCGCCCCGGGTGAGCGAATGGACCACGTTGGTGAATCCCGGCGAACCCATTCCCGCAGTGATCCAGGCACTTACCGGCATCACCGACGCCATGGTTCGAGATGCCCCGCACTTCCCCGCGATCGCATCGGCAATCGAGGCGCGCATCGAAGGCTGCGTCTTCGTCGCTCACAACGCGCGCTTCGACCACGGATTCCTGAAGCACGAATTCGCGCGTGTTGGCAGGCCATTCTCGGCGCGCGCGCTGTGCACGGTGAAACTTTCCCGCCGGCTATTTCCGGAGGCTGCGGGTCACGGTCTCGACGCGATCGTGGCACGGCATGAACTGGCCGCCACCGACCGGCATCGCGCGCTCGGCGATGCGCGGGCGATCTGGGCCTTCGTGCAGGCGCTCTATCGCGCGTTTCCCGAGGATGTAATCGCCGCGGTGGCCAAGCGCATTCTGCGCATTCCAAGCCTGCCGCCGCAATTGCCGGCGGATGCGCTGGACCATATACCCGACACGCCCGGTGTTTACTTGTTTTACGGAGACAACCCGCTGCCGCTCTATATCGGAAAAAGTGTCAACCTGCGCGATCGCGTGGCCGCCCATTTCTGCGGCGACTGGCAACGTGAGACCGACCTTCGCCTCTCGCAGGAAATCCGTCGCATCGAATTCGAGGAGACGGCCGGGGAAGTCGGCGCGTTGCTCCGCGAATCGCAGTTGGTGAAGGCGCTGCTTCCCGCGCACAACCACGCGTTGCGAAGGAAGGCGGAGTCCGGAGTGCTGGCATTGCCGGCGGCTCCGGGGCCGCCCCGTTACCTGACTGCGGACGCTATCGGGATGGGAGAACTGGCGGGCAGGTACGGGCCATTTTCGTCACGGCGTCAGGCGCGGGAGACGCTGCGTTCGCTGGCCGACCAGCATGCACTATGCTGGACCGCGCTTGGCCTGGAGAAGCGACCGGGCCCGTGCTTTGCGCGTCAGTTGAAACGCTGCGCAGGCGCCTGCGTCGGCGCCGAATCTGCCGCGGAGCATGCCGAGCGCCTCGCGGAAGCGTTGGCGGCGCATGCCATCCCGGCGTGGCCGTGTGCCGGCATTGCCGCGCTGCGCGAAAGCTCCGCGAGCGGCGAACGCGTCGACGTCCACGTGTTGCGCGACTGGTGCTGGCTTGGCACTGCGCGGGACGAAGGAGACCTCGCGCACATCATCGAGGTGCCGCCCCGTCCGGAATTCGACATCGACATCGCGAAGCTGCTGCTTCGCCGCCACAAGGCGGGGCTGCTTCCGCTGACGCCGGTATCAACCCCTGCGGCGGCGCACTACTAGCAGCATCGCTGACCGCCCTTGCCGTACTTGTGCTCGATGGCCTGCGCGCAATAAGCGCCCCGCGACAGCACTGGCCCGCCTGGATGGCGCGCCGCCGTGTGCGCGAGGTATCGTTCGTAATCGGGTATGCCGAAAATCTGCCGGCAGACCTGGCGCGCGTCGCGCAGCCAATGGAAAAAACGCGCGCGCCCCGAGGCGGCTACCTTTCCAGTGTCCGGCGATGCCACGGTGTTGGTTTCGGCGGTCATGTCGCCCCCTGAACGTTGGCCATCGGAGGAATTTCCTGTGCGGTCGGCAGCGCCTGCCGCAGTGCCTGGCGGCAGATCTTGAGCGTAAACACGCACATCGCCAGCACCAGCAGGACGAATACGCCGCAGACCACCGCGTCGAGATAGTTGTTGAACGCGACGCGCTGCATTTCTTCGATCGACTTGGCAGGTGCCAGCAGCTTGCCCTCCGCCGCCGCGGTGCTGAATTTGCGCGCAAGCGCGATGAAGCCGACGCGCGGATCGCTGCTGAAGACTTTCTGGACGCCGGCGGTCAGCGTGGTGATCAGCAGCCAGACTGTCGGCACGAGGGTGACCCACACATAGCGCTCGCGTTTCATCTTCACCAGGACGCTGGTGCACAACAGCAGCGCGATGCCGGCTAGCATCTGGTTGCCCACGCCGAACAATTGCCACAGCGTGTTGATTCCGCCCAAGGGATCGATCACGCCCTGATACAGGAAGTAGCCCCATAGTGCCACGCAGAGCCCGGTGCCGACGAGGTTCGCGGGCAGGAATTCCGTGTCGCCCATCGGGCGGTATAGATGACCCATCATGTCCTGGATCATGAAGCGGCCGACGCGCGTACCGGCGTCCACCGCCGTCAGGATGAATAGCGCCTCGAACAGGATGGCGAAGTGATACCAGAACGCCTCCATCGACTTGCCGCCTACGGCCTGTCCCAGGATCTGTGCCATTCCGACGGCGAGCGTCGGCGCGCCGCCGGTGCGCGACAGAATCGAGTTCTCGCCAATGTCGGCGGCCGTCTGGCTGAGCATTTCGGGAGTGATCGTGAAGCCCCAGGTGGAAATGACCTGCGCCGCGTTCGACGCCGTCGTTCCGATGATCGCGGACGGCGAGTTCATCGCGAAATAGATGCCCGGGTCGAGCACGCTCGCGGCCGTCAGCGCCATGATCGCCACGAAAGATTCGGTAAGCATGCCGCCGAAGCCGATCAGCCGCATGTGCGATTCCTTTTCCACCATCTTGGGTGTGGTGCCCGAGGAAATCAGCGCATGGAAGCCCGACACGGAACCGCAGGCGATGGTGATGAACAGGAACGGAAACAGCGCACCGGAGAATACCGGGCCGCTGCCGTCGATGAATCGGGTCGTGGCCGGCATCGCCAGCGGCGGCGCGACATAGTAGATGCCGATGGCCAGCGCAACGATGGTCCCGATCTTGAGGAATGTGCTCAAGTAGTCACGCGGCGCCAGCATGAGCCACACCGGGAGACTCGATGCCACCGCGCCGTAGATGATGATCGCCCAGGCCAGTTGCGTCCCGTGCCACGTGAAGAATGGACCCCAGACCGGATCGCTGGCGACCGTCTGCCCGTAGATGAGTGCAGACATCAGCAGCACGACCCCGATGATCGATGCCTCGCCGACACGGCCGGGACGCACCATCCGCATGTAGACGCCCATGATCAGCGCAATCGGAATAGTCGCGGCAATGGTGAAGAGGCCCCATGGACTGTCGGCAAGTGCCTTCACCACGACCAGGCTCAGCACCGCAAGGATGATGATCATGATGGCGAGGATGCCCACCATGGCAATCGAGCCTGCCGTCGAGCCCAGTTCCATCTTGATCATCTCGCCCAGTGACTTTCCGTCGCGGCGCACGGAGGCGAACAGCACGATGAAATCCTGCACGGCACCGGCCAGCACCACGCCGACCAGGATCCACAGCGTGCCGGGCAGGAATCCCATCTGCGCTGCCAGAACGGGACCGACGAGCGGGCCTGCCCCGGCGATTGCGGCGAAATGGTGGCCGTAAAGCACGTACTTGTTCGTGGGCACGTAATCCATGCCGTCGTTGTGGCGCTCGGCCGGCGTCACGCGCGTGTCATCGAGCCGCAGCACCTTGTCGGCGATGAACCTGCTGTAGAAGCGGTAAGCGATGAAGTAGACACACAGGGCGGCGGTCACCAGCCAGACCGCGCTCACGTGCTCGCCGCGTCCCAGGGCGAGCGCGGCAAACGAAAATGCCCCGACGATGGCGATCAGCGGCCACAGGGCAACGGACACGAGCTTGTTCATGACTCACCTCCCTTGACGACAGCGCGACGGGAACGGTGCTCTCTCCATGGAGTGCGGGCACCCCAGGACCACGGTCGCCGCAATTTCGGTGGCTCGCGTCCTTAAACGGAAAAAGGGTATACCCGCGCTCCGTGGCGTGCAAGACGCGGTGCGGTAACGCCGGACGGCGGGATCAGCGAGCCTGGAGCGACTTACGCAATCGTCCTCGCAGCGTGTGCCGCCAGCACATCGGCCACGCAAGCGGTCAACTTCTTTGCGTAAGGGATGTGCAGAAATTCATTCGGTCCGTGTGCGTTGGACTTTGGGCCGAGAACGCCTGTGATCAGAAATTGCGCGTCGGGAAAATGCTTGCCCAGCATGGCCATGAAGGGAATGGTGCCACCCTCGCCCATGGCGGCCGAGTGCTCGCCGTAATGCCGCAGCGACGCCTCGTCGAGGGCAAGCGAAAGCCAAGGCTCGGTGTCCGGCGCGTTCCAACCGGTGGAGCCCGTTTCGCCATCGAAGCGTACCGATGCGCCGTGAGGCGGATCAGCCTCCAGGAGTCTCTTGAGGACGACGGTGGCGGTGGTGCCGTCGACTGTGGGTGGCAGGCGCAACGATAACTGCAAGGACGTCGTCGGGCGCAGCACGTTACCGGCATTGGCGATCGGCGGAAGGCCGTCAGCGCCGATGATCGACAGCGCCGGCCGCCAGGTCCGATTGAGGCACGCTTCGGCCAGGTCGGCGACCATCGGCCGGGTATCGCCCGTGAATGGAAACTTGGTGACCACGCCGTCGCCGAGAATGGTTGCCGCCATGCGCGCCTGGTCAATGCGTTCCGCCGGAATTTCGGCGTGCAGTTCGGCGGGCAGAATCCGCCCGGTGACGGAGTCCTCGAGGCGGTCGAGAATTCCGCGCGCAACGCGGAACGACGACGGCACGATGCCGCTCGCGTCGCCCGAATGCACGCCTTCGGTCAGCACGTCGACCGTCAGCGTGCCGCCGGCGAGTCCGCGTAGCGACGTTGTTGCCCAGAGGCGCCGATAATCGCCGCAACCGGAATCAAGGCCGACGACGAAATCGACGTTCCCAAGACGCGGCGCCAGCGCTTCGAGGTACGCAGGAAGATCGTAGCTGCCGCTCTCCTCGCAGGTCTCGATCAAGCCGACGCATCGGGCATGCGGAACGCCCTGCGCCTGCAACGCGCCGATGGCGGCGAGCGACGCGAACACCGCATAGCCATCGTCGGCGCCTCCTCGTCCATAAAGTTTGCCGTCCTCCAGGAGTGGGTCCCAGGGACCGAAGCCATCGCGCCACCCGCTCATCTCGGGTTGCTTGTCCAAGTGCCCATACAACACGACGGTGCGATCACCGGTTCCGGGCACGTCGAAATACAGCAGCGGCGTGCGCCCAGGCAAGCGCACGATCTCCACCGCCAGTCCGCGCACCGGCTGTGCTTTGACCCACGCCTCGGCGAGGCGGATCACGCGTTCGATATACCCGTTCGCTGCCCACTGCGGGTCGAAATGCGGTGACTTTGCGGGGATGCGGATGTATTCGATGAGTTGCGGGACGATTTCTTCGTCCCATCGGGCACTGATCGACGCAAGCAGGTTCGTTGAGTTCACCAAAGAATTCCGTTTCCAGCCACGAAGCACGGATCATCCTAGGTCGCGCATCGGGACGCAAGCAGCGGCACGTTCGCGCTCTTTTGACGACACGCATCAACTCGCGCATATTTTGCCTTTCCGCCTGGAAATGACGATCGACGATGATTTTGCGGTTTCCGACGCTGCTGTGCCTGGTGTTGTTCACGCCTGCCGCGTTGGCGATACCCGTCGGCTACCGTTATGTCGGCAGCCGCGTCGTGTCGGAAGGCCGCCACGTCTACTGGTACTGGAATGCCGATTTTTTCCAGGTCGACGCGGCGGGCTTGAGCTTCGTCGCGCAAATGCACGCGCGCAACCTGGAACTCAACCAGGAGCGCGGCTACGTCGCGATCGTCCGCTGCGACACCCGAAGTTATCGTCGCGCCGATTCGAAGGACCCCTTCGATCGCATCGAAGAGGGCGATCCCGTATACGAAGTGTGGCGCGCAGGATGCGATGGCCCACGCGTCGCTTCGCTCGCCACGCGCAATGCGAAGCTGAATGGCGGCACGGCGATTTCCGCGCCCGGGCCCGCCAGCGGGGAAAAAGGAGCCGTGGCGGCTGGCCCGAACGCCCGGGAAGCCAAGTCAACGCCGGTCACTGCGCCATCAGCTTCCAGCAACAAACCAGCCCCGGCCGGCGACGATCGCCGCGTCGACAGTTGCATACGGTTCGCGGAAGGAGGCGTATCCACGCCCGGAGACGCGACGATCACCAACACCTGCAAATTTGCCGTTGAGGTCGCGTATTGCTACAAGGCCGGCCGCGGCGGCGCATACGACTGCCCGACGCCGCCACGGACCAGACGCCTGGACAGCCTGGGACCGGGCGCCACGCACAATCTGCCGGAGTACAAGCGTGGCAGCAACAGCGGCGTCGCGTTGGTCGCGTGCAAGGGCCTCATCGGCACGGTAACGCCGTTGCTCAACAGCTCGGGAGGCAAGACCGGATGTAACTGATGCGCACCGCCTCGTCATTTGTCGATCACAAATGGAACAGTGTGGCGAATATTCGCAAGCCGGGGTTTCGGGTGGATTTTCCTACGACAATGGAATAATCTTGCCTGCATCTATAATTTAGTTCCTTATCGGTCGCTCATGAACCTGCGGCACGCGTTGTCTTTGTTGATCTTGTCGCTCCCGCTGGCCGCCTTTCCGGCCCCGGCGCAGACCTTCAAGTTCTCCGAGCAGGAAGCGCAGGACAAGGCAGCGGACAAGGCCGAGGCCGACGCGCGCCAGGGACGCATTGCGGCGGACCTCGCCACGCCGTGTCGCGCCGATCTCAAGGGCAAGAAGATCATGGTGATCATCGGCGAAGTCCAGTCGAACGGATTCATCGCCGCCCAGCAGCAGAATTACGGACCGCACTTCCAGGCGATCAATTCACGGTTGCGCTCTCTGGGATTGCGCACGTATACGCCCGAGGAGATTCGCGCGCAGATCGCCCAGGCGGAAATCGACGCATACTTTCGCAACGATCCCGACGCGGCGTTGGCAGCCTCGAAGAAGCTCGGCGCGAGCTTCGTGCTGAAGGGGCTGATTACTGCCCAGGCCGCCGGCAATCTGATGATACCGGTCAACCAGGTGTCGGTCGGCATGACCTTCACGTTGACCGGGGCAAACGGCCGCACCATTTCCACCGCCGATGCCTATTCCGCGTCCTACGCGGGTGCCGATGTTTCGCGCATGGCCCTGACGCTGGTCAATGAAAACGCGGACGAAGTGGTAGCCAGGCTCTATAGCGATTATTGCCGCAATGCCGGCCTGACCGGCGCCAAACCGAAAGCGAAGTAACCGTACCGCAAAGCGATCCATTCGCATCAAACGTGGAGACTGCAATGAGCAAGCGCACTTTGATCCATCTATCGCAACTCGCGTGTGGCGCGGCCTTGCTTGCCGCAGCGGCGCTGGCGATCGGGCAACCCACGTTCGGCAATCCGTCGCCGACCGCGGGCAGCACGACTTCGCAGAAGGCGAACGCATCCGCCGATCAGGCGTTGTACAAGCCCGTCGAGTACACCAACGGGAACAAGAAGGGCCCGGCGCTCGTGGTCATCCCGGGTGAGATCAAGAGCAACAACGCGACGTTCCTGCAGAAGTTCACGACCAACAACATTGCCGATTTCGGCGAAATCGAACTCTCTGCCGCCAATTTCCAAGTGCTGGAGCGCTCGAATCTCGGACCTGTGCTCAATGAATTCGCCCTTGCCTATAACCTTGGAGATCCGGACGCCGCGCGGAAACTACTCAAGATGGGCAAGTTGAAAGCCACCAAGTATGTCGTCAAGTTCGACATCCTGAAGACCGAGCAGGTCGCGGCCGCCCAATCCGGCTTCGATGGACGCGCCATTGGCAACATGATCGGCCTCGCCGGTGTCTTTAGCGGTTCGCGCGGTGGAGCTCAGGCAGGAACGGTCGCCGGCGAAGGCGTCCGCTCGGTCCAGACCGGCGAGTCCAGCGGCGTGTGGATCATCGGCATGCGCTACAAGATCATCAACGCGGAAACCACCGAACAGGTGGCCCAGGGCTATACCGAGGAGAAGATGGAAGTGGGCGCCAAGTCCACATCCGTGCTCGGCATCTCGGAGTCGCAGCAAGGTGGCGTATCGCTCGATACGATGGTCCAGCGCCTCGTGCAAAAGTCGGTGTGGGAAATCGACAACAAGTACAAATGATCCGCTGATGGCGGAATTCAGCAAGCTCGGCAAGTACGAAATCCGCGGCGAACTCGGCCGCGGAGCCATGGGCGTGGTCTATGAGGGCTATGACCCTCTGATCGAGCGCGTGGTCGCTTTGAAGACCATCCGCGCGGACCAGCTGGTGGGCGAAAACGCGCGCGAGATCGTCGCCCGCTTTCGCCGCGAAGCGCAGGCGGCGGGACGCCTGTCGCACCCCAACATCGTCTCCATCTACGACTTCGGCGAGGACGCCGGCGTCTGGTATATCGCGATGGAATTCATCAAGGGGCGCGAGCTGAAGGAGTATTTCGAGGCGCAGGAGCGGTTTTCGACGGCCAACTCGGTGCGCATCCTGACGCAGATCCTGTCGGCGCTGGGGTATTCGCACAAGCTGGGCGTCATCCACCGCGACATCAAGCCGGCCAACATCATCCTGCTGCCCGACGGATCGGTGAAGGTCGCCGATTTCGGCATCGCGCACATCGAGTCGTCGGAATTGACACAGGTGGGCGCCGTGCTCGGCACGCCGAGCTACATGTCGCCCGAACAGATCCAGGGATTGCCCATCGACGGACGCTCCGATCTTTTTTCCGTCGGCGTCATCCTGTATCAGTTTCTTACCGGTGAGCGGCCATTCACCGGATCGTCGACGATCACGATGCGCAAGGTGCTCGAGGAGAATCCGCTGCCGCCCTCACGCTTCAATGTGCAGCTTCCGGGAGCAATGGACGCCGTCGTGCGCAAGGCGCTGGAAAAGCGCGCGGACGATCGTTACCAATCCGCCGACGAATTCGCGATGGCGCTGCAGGCCGCCGCCAATTCGACGAACACCGCATCGTCCGATCCGACACTCATTTCGGCGCCGTCGGCGGCAACCGCGCCTGCGTCAGGCGCCGCGCTCGCCGGATCGACAAGGATGCAATCGTTGCCCATGGGTTCATCCCCCGCCTCCACGCCGCCCGCGAAATCGCGCGCGCCAATGTATACGGTGATCGCGCTGCTCGGCGTCGCACTGATCGTCGGCTATGGGCTGTCGCAGCGGCGCTCGGGCAATTCCGACAAGGTCGCGCAGACGTCTGCGGCGACGGCAGCGTCACCCGCGCCAGCACCCGTCCCGGTGCCGGAGGCACCCAAGACCGACCCAGGCAAGCTCGTGATTTCGGCGGTCGGGATGCTCGACCCCAGCGATGGCCGCTACAAAACCGACGCAGCGCTCGCGCAAAGCGACGTCCGGGCGGATTCCCGGAGCCAGCTCGTGGAGAAAGCGCTCGGCCTGTTCGTCGACAGATCCTCGTTGACCAAGAATTACGACCTGCTTCGCGACAAGGTCCTGGCCAACAGCGGCAAGTACGTATCCGCGGTGGTCAAGGAAAGCGAACCGCAGATGGGCAAGGATGGCCTCATGTACGTCACGACCGAGGCCGTGGTGGACGTCAAGGCCATACAGAAATCGTTGAACCAGATGTCCCGCGATGAGCGCATCGAATTCATTCGCGCCAGCGGCGACCCGAAAGTTTCGGTGCGCATCGCGACCCGCGACGCTGACCAGCCGGGCGCCCCGCCACTGCCCTCGCCGGTGGCGGAAAAAATCCTCAAAGACCGGATCAAGTCGTTCGGCTTCCGCACCTGGTCCGAGGGCGGCGCGCGCACCGACGACCCCGGTAAGGGTCCCGATTTTTCCGTGGAAGGCGAAGTTGCGGTGAAGCGATTGTCGGCGCGGCTGCCGGCATCGGGCCTGGTCGTTACCAAATTCGGGCTCAATTCTTGGACGATCAAGGCCATCGACCGTGAGACCGGCGAAGAGATCTACTACAACACGGCGTTGCCGACCGGCATGGGTAGCTGGCCCAGCGAAGAGGAGGCTTTCAAGGCGATCGGTACCAAGATCGCGAGCGAATTCTCCCGCGATTTCTTCCTGCAGCACGTGTACGGCACTGGCCAGAAGGTAACGCTCGTCATCGACGCGATGCCGGATTCCGTGGCCGATGCCACGTTCACGCGCCTGCTCGCGGGATTGCCCACTGTCGTGAATGTCACGGCGCGTTCGCCCGGACGTCCGCGGATCTACGACATGCAACTGGCTGGAACCGGTCCCGTGGGTGATCTGGTCGCGGTCGGCGTTTTGAAGCCGCTCAACGCACAACTCGGCCAACCGTGCTTTTCGCCGGGCGCGGTCACCGGTGACAAGGTGGTCGTCGTGTTCGACCCGCGATGCAGCGATGCCGCGGTCCTGTCGCGCCTGGAGACCAATCCACCCGCGGGATTGTATGGCGCGCCGCTGTCACGGCAAAAAGCGGTGATCAAGGATCCCGAGGCGCTGAAAAAGCTGATGATCTGACGGAACGCACGACGTTCCTGCCGCGCCATCCCCCGGCGCGAATTTGCCGCCCGTACCGAGCGACCGACCCAAGGCGTCTCAAGCCCACCTGCGCCGGCACCAGCCGGCGCCACTGTGGGACGTTGGCGGACATTCGAATCACAGGCTGGCCGATGCCTTGCGACGGGCGTTTGGCCTAGATTGCGAGTAATACATGCCGCCCATGAAGGAGTTCCTCATGATCGCAGCTCAATATCACCCCTTCTCAACTTTGGGCTTAGCGCGCACGGAAACGAGCGCCGAGTCCGCGGTTCTCACCGGCAGCATCGCCGGCTGCGCGTTCGCCTTGTTCTCCAGCCTGATGGGAGTGACGCTCCCGATGCAGGGGCCGATGGTCGCGATGAGTCCAATTCTAATGACGCTGACTGGGGCGGTTTTCGGAGCGATGGTTGGCGGCTTGATTGGCCTTATCGCGAAGGTCGCTCTTGCTTCCTACTCCGTGGACGAGGACGCAAATCGCGCCGAAGCCTCTCTCTTTGATCGAGTTGCGGCGACGGTGCGCGACAGCCAACCGTCGTAGCTCAATCTCCACTCGCGAATCGCCGGACCGCGTCGAATGGGCGTTGCCTGAAGCCTCGCAGTCCCATCAATACAGCCGGATCGCAACGTCGAAATACCAGGTCCGGCGAATCTCGATGACGTCGAACTCGCGCGTCAGCCCCTGCGGGAACGCCTCGTAGGGTGCTTGACTTTGCACAACGCGTCGTATCGCTTCGTCCAGGGCCGGCACGCCGCTGGATTTGACGAAAGTCACCGACTCCACCGAGCCGTCGCTGCGAATGGCCACCGTCACGACGGGATCGGTGTGGGGTTGCTTCGCCGCGTCGCGGACCATGTCGAACGTCATGTTCAACTGGATTTTCCGGGCCCAGGCTTCCGCGTAGAGGATCAGTTCCGCATTAGGATCAGTGCGACCGAAGAGGCGGTAACGACGTGCGCTGCTCGTCGAGGGTGACTGGCGCGCCGTTGCAGCGTCGCGCCGCGCGGACTCTTCGTCAAGCTGGCGCCCTATCGCCCGAAGCCTCTCTTCCCGTTTTGCAGCCGCCTCTTGCGCGGCGGCGTTGGCTTGGGCAGCCGCGGCTTTTGCGGCTTCGGCTTTTGCGGCTTCGGCTTTTGCGGCTTCGGCTTTTGCGGCTTCGGCTTTTGCGGATTCGACTTTCGCAGCTTCGACCTTTGCAGCTTCGACCTTTGCAGCTTCGACCTTTGCAGCTTCGACCTTCGCAGCTTCGACTTTCGCAGCTTCGACCTTCGCAACTTCGACTTTGGCAGCTTCGACCTTCGCAGCTTCGACCTTCGCAACTTCGACTTTGGCAGCTTCGACCTTCGCAGCTTCGACCTTCGCAACTTCGACTTTCGCGGCTTCGGCTTTTGCGGCTGCGATCTTCGCAGCCTCGACTCGTGCTGCCTCCTGGCGTGCCGTCTCTTGCTGGTTCGTCGCCTGCCGTGCGGCCTCGCGATCGGACTCCAGCCGTGCGTTCTCGGCTATCGCCGCTTCCTGCCGCGCCGTCTCCAACTGCTCCGCCTGCCGTTTCGCCTCCTGCTTGGCAAGTTCGAGTTTGGCCAGAGCGACGTCTTGCTCTCGGGCTTCATCCCGATACGATGGCATCCCGATTTCCGGGCTCGGGGCGGTCGGCGTTGGCGCGATGGTGGGCGTCTGCGTCTGTGGCGTGGGCACCGTTCCCTCCTCCGTCGGCGTCAATGCGATCACGGCCGGCGGGGGGATCGGCGGGGGTGCGGTATCACCGGGCCGATCGGCGCGCAAAGGCGCTTGCGCAGGAGCCGCAACCGTTGCAGCGTCTGTGTTTTTTTTGGGTTCCGCCTTGGGCTTGGCTTGCATTGCGATCGCTGATGCAGGCTGACGCGCGGTCGCCCCAGGGGACGGCGATGGTGTCAGACCCGGCCTGCTGGCAACGAGCTGCTCCATTGATGCCTGCGGCAATGGCTCCGCGGGCGGCGTGACCTGCGCCGGAGCGACTACGACGCGCAGGTCGGGCACCTCGATCCGTCGAGTCTGCCAGGGGAAGCCCCAGCCCGGCCAAAGTCCCTGACTGCCGAAGGTCAGGCTCAACAGCAACGTGTGCATCAGAAGCGAGAGCAACAGCGCAAGCGTGAGTCGCCCGTAATGAGGGCTCATGTGTTGGCTGTCGGGCAAACGCTGGATTCCGGGGAGGCCGAACGCGGTCCCCCATCGCTGATCGGGTACTTCTGCTGGCTCGGGGCGCGTCGGTAAGTCGCCTTGCGTGCCCGTCGACCTCACAGTCCCACCGGTCAGGCCCTTGCCCAAATCACCCCGGAGACATTCGTAAACCGCATTTGGCCATTCCACGCATCTCAACCTTGGGGGTCGATTCTCACATGCCCGAACGGGCGAGCGAAATCGCGTGACCTCACAGCATTTCACCCAAGTTTGATTTGGTCACCTTGCGCCGTGCCGGATTTCGAGTTATTAGTCCGAACATTGGTCGCCAGAGGGTGGTACGAAGACCTCTAGGCTCTGCATTGCGTCGTCGGAGGGGTGTGCATGCGTCCTGCGGAAACGTACAACGACCAGATCGTGCGGCTGTTCCTGCTCGCCGCCGCTGTCTGGGGCATCGTCGGCATGTCGATCGGCGTGTACGCCGCGGCGGAGATGGTGTGGCCATCGCTGAATTTCGGCGTGCCGTGGCTGACCTTCAGCCGGATTCGCCCCGCCCATACGTTCGGCGTCATCTTCGCGTTCGGCGGATCGGCGCTGATCGGGACCTGCTACTACATCGTCCAGCGGACCGGCCACACGCGCCTCGCACACACCGCGCTCGCCAATTTCACGTTCTGGGGTTGGCAGCTCGGGTGCGTCCTGGCGATGGTGACGATGCCCTTCGGCATCACGCAAAGCAAGGAATACGCCGAGCCTGAATGGTTCATCGACGTCGCCGTCGCCGTGGTCTGGGTTGCATTCGGGATCGTGTTCTTCGCGACGGTCGCCCGCAGGCGCATCCGCCACATCTATGTCTCCAACTGGTACTACGGCGCGCTGATCATTGCCGTCGGCCTGTTGCACATCGTGAACAACCTTGCGGTACCCGTTTCCTTGACCAAGTCCTATCAGATTTATTCAGGCGCTGCCGACGCGATGGTGCAGTGGTGGTATGGCCACAACGCGGTCGCATTTTTCCTTACCGCGGGCTTCCTCGGAATGATGTACTACTTCGTTCCGCGGCAGGCAAAGCAACCGCTGTGGAGCTACCGCTTTTCCATCGTCAATTTCTGGGCACTGATATCGATCTACATGTGGGCGGGCCCGCATCACCTGATGTACACGGCGCTGCCCGATTGGGTGCAGTCGCTCGGAATGGCTTTCTCGTTGATTCTGTTGATGCCCAGTTTTGGCTCAGCGGCCAAAGGCCTATTGACGTTCAACGCCTCCTGGCTGCGAACGGCGTCCACGACCTGTTCGGCCCGGGGACCCGCATCCCCGCACTTCTCGTGAGCGCGCGGATGACCAGGTCCGGCGTGGACCACACCCAGTACGACACCACGTCGATCCTCGCGACGATCGAGCACGGGCTCGGGCTCGCGCCGCTCAGCACCCGGGACGCGCGGGTCAACGACCTGCGCCGGGCGGTGGCCCTCGGAGGCTGGCGCCGCTGACGCCGAGCTTCCCCCTCCCGCCGCGACGATCAAGGAAAACTTAGGGATCAAGGAAGTTCTGGGGATCAAGCGGCATCGTGGTCCCCAGAACCTCCTTGATCGTCAATGGATGCATGGGCTGTTCCTGGAGCGCGGTCCGTCGGTGGCCCGTGATGTAGTGGCTGGCGTCGGATGACGAAGTTCT
>Ga0207648_10001867_pt1 | contig 23036 bp, 21 predicted proteins | sample KBSMisM32_FD_184310 | JGI IMG/M metagenome (GOLD analysis project Ga0207648, IMG submission 184310) | Miscanthus rhizosphere microbial communities from Kellogg Biological Station, Michigan, USA - KBS Miscanthus M3-2 (SPAdes) (version 2) | ecosystem: Host-associated > Plants > Roots >...
ATGCGGGTGCGGCCACGACCGAAGGGCTCGGGGCCGGTGTCGGCTCGATGGCCTTGGCCGGTGTCGGCTCGATGGCCTTGGCCGGCCTCGTCTCGGGCGTGGCGACCGGCGCCGCGGGCGCCTCCGGGGATTCGACGCCCACCCGTCCCCACCACGCGCGGACTTCGTCCGCGACGCGCGACCTCTTCGCCTCGCGCGCGGCCCGGCGCCAGAACTGCCAGTCGGAAGGGTGCAGCGCGAAATAGGCGGCGGCCACGGTGCCGAGGACGATCATCAGGCCGAGCGTGCGGCGGCGACGGCGGCGGGGCGGTGGCGGCTCTGCCCGTCTCTCCGCGAGCGGATCGAGTGACAGCATGGGGAGCTCTTCCCCACCGGCGGACGCGACGGTGCCGGCGCCCACCGGCGGTGGCGTCCACCGGTCGCGATGGCGCGGCGGCCGGCCGGCCAGGATGTCCTCGACGTCTTCCGCCATCGTCTTCCCGTCCGGATAGCGGTCGGCGGGGTTCTTGGCCATCGCGCGCGTGACCACGTATTCGGCGTCCGGCGGCAGCCCGCTCACGAGCTCCCGCAGCGGTTTCGGGGGCTGGTAGGCGACGCGGGCGAGGATGCCCGGCACGCTGGGCGCCTCGAACGGCGGGCGTCCGGAGAGAAGCAGGTAGGCGACGGAGCCCAGGGAGAAAAGGTCGGTGCGGCCGTCCACGGGCTGACCCAGCGCCTGCTCGGGAGACATGAAGAGGGGCGTGCCGAAGAACTGGCCCGGCGACGTGTGCTGGCCCGCATCCAGCTTGGCGATGCCGAAGTCCATGATCTTCGGCTCGCCGGAGGCGACGAGCATGATGTTCGCGGGCTTGATGTCGCGGTGAACGACCCCCTTCGCGTGCGCGTAGCGCACGGCGTCGGCCAGCCGGCCCACGATGCGCAACGTGTCGCGCCATCCGAGCGGGCCTTCCGCGGCCACCTCGGCCAGCGTACGGCCCTCCAGGTACTCGAGCGCGATGTAGAGGAGGTCGTGTTCGGCGTCGCGGCCGACGTCGTGCACGACCACGATGCCGGAGTGGGAAAGCCGGGCCGCGATGCGCGCCTCGGCCAGGAACCGCTTCTCGTACTCCTCGCGTTCCTGCTTGGAGGCGGCCAGGGGGACCTGGATCGTCTTGACCGCGACGCGGCGTCCGAGCGCGGGATCCTCCGCCTCGTACACGACGCCCATGGTTCCACGGCCGAGCTCCTGGCGGATCTCGTAGCGGCCGATGCGAGAAGGAGGCGTGGGGGCCTTCAAACGGGCGGGTATGTTCTCACGGAAGCAAGGGGGCGCCCCGATGGCGGCCCGCGCGCGATGACGCCGCGCACAGGGTCGGGACTTTCGGAGCTAGCGGACGACCTTACAAGAGGACGCGGAAAGGTCGTGATCGGTTTCACAGCCTTCGTTCTAGAGGCCCGCGTTCTTCTCGATCACCTTGTACACGGCCGCGATGTCCTCCTGGCCCCACCCCTGGGCGCGCGCGGCCTGGAACACCTCGCGCAACGCGGAGAGACCGGGCATGGGCACGCGCAGCGCGGCCGCCTCTTCGAGCATCAGGGTCTGGTCCTTCACGAGCAGGTCCACGGAGAAGTGCTGCTCGAAGTCGCGCTTGGCGATGGCGGTGGCCTTGAACGGGAAATAGGGCGACTGGAAGCCGGAGGCCATCACGACCTCGAGCACCTTCTCCGGGTCCACGCCCGCCTTCTTCGCGACCACGAGCCCTTCGCAGAATCCCTCGAGCATGTACGTGATGAGAGTGTTGCCGATGAGCTTCACCACCGAGCCGTGGCCGAGGGGACCGCACAGGATGGCCTTCGTGCCCATGGCCATGAGCACGGGCATCAGCTCCTCGAAGACGTCCGGCTTGCCCCCGCACATGAGGAGGAGCGTGCCCTTGTCCGCGCCCGTCTTGGAGCCCGTCACCGGCGCTTCGAGCACCTTCGTGCCCTTCGGCTCCAGGGCTTCGGCCACGCGCTTCATCAGGCCGGGCGAGATGGTCGAGGTCTCGATGTAGGCCAGGCCCGGCCGCGCCGCCGGCCGGATGCCGTCGTCGGGGAAAACGAGGCGGCCGACCGCGTTCGGGTCCGCCACGCAGGAGATCACGACGTCCGACGTCTCCGCCAGCTCCCGCGGCGTCTTCGCCAGCTTCGCGCCGCGGTCCACGAGGGGCTTCGCCTTCTCGGGGGTGCGGTTCCAGACCGCGAGGGGGAATCCCTTGTCGAGGAACTGGCGGGCCATGCGGCTGCCCATGAGGCCGAGGCCGGCGAACCCGATGCGTTGCGGCATGACGTTGAGCCTCCTGTGGGCGCGCGCTAGCGCTGCGCGCGCGGGATCATCATCTTGAGGGCGCTGAGCGTGTCCGAGAAGCGTGCCACCTTCACGTCCACGAGGCCGGCCGTCTTGCCGAAGTCACGCACGTCGTCCTCGCGAAACTCCTTGCGGCCTTTGGGCCAGACGACCCAGATCGCGCCCGTGGCCTTGATCGCCTCGCGCAGCTTCGCGAGCCGCGGCAGCTCCGAGCGGTCGCTCATGGCCACGAGCACGAGGTCGGAGCCCGCCCTGGCCCGGCCGCGCGTGAGGTCGTCCACGCGCGCGGCCAGATCGTCGAGGAACCGACGGTCCTCGATGCCGACGACGGAGACGCGCAGGCCGGGCTTGATCCCGAGCTTGTCCAGCAGCGACGGCGGATTCTTGATCTTCTCCGCCCAGCGCGCGGCCTGATCGCCCAGATCGAGCACGGCCTTGCCTTCCGGCCATTCCAGGTGGAGCGCGCCCGCGCGGACGTCGGCGCGGGTCAGGTCCTTGACCTTTACCTTGAAGCGGACGTCACCCTCGCCGCGAAAGACGAGGTCGGTCTCTTCCAGGCGCGCCTTGCCCGCCGACGAGACGCGCCCTACGCGTGCCTGGCAGGCCGCTTCGAGACCCATGGGCCCGAATGTTATTAGGTTTCGGCTTCCGGGTTGCGAGCGGTGTGGGGACAGATGTCACGGAACGCACACTGGCCGCAGGCCATGTACGACGGCCGCGCCTCGAAGTCCCGCTGGCGGATCTGGGCGGAGACCTCGCGGATGACCTCTTCCGTGCGCGTCGCTTCCTCGGCCACCGGCCGCTTGCCGCCACGGAGTCCGGACTCCAGGAAGCGCAGCTCGACCCAGTCCGGCAGGCGTCCGGCGGTGCGCAGGTGCGCGAGCGCATAGACGTCGAGCTGGAGACTCTCCTTCGCGCGCTTCTTCGCCTCGTCGGGGTCGTCCACCGCGCCCGTCTTGAAGTCCAGGATGGTGACGTGCCCTTCCTGCTCGACCACGAGGTCGTACCGGCCCTGCACCTTCGTGCGGTCCACGAAGAACGCGAACTCCTGCTCGACGCCGGTCGGCGTGAGGGGTGCGCGTGCCTCCTCCTGGAGGAACCGCCGCAGCGCCTCCTCGCCGGCGCGCAGCCGCTGCTCCTCGTGCTCACGGGAGAGGAACCCTTCCGACACCCAGGCCCCGCGGAACGCCGCGATCACGTCGTCTTCGGACGACGGCAGGCCTTCCGCGCGCGCCCGGAAGTGCGCCTGCACCGCCTTGTGCACCGCGCTGCCGTAGACGACCCGGTGGTGCACGAGGAGCGGCACCTTGAGCCGGTGGATGTATTTGTACTTGAGGGGGCAGGTCCGGTAGTCGTCGATCTGCCGGAAGGACACGGTGAGCGTGTCGCTCGCGGGGAGCGGCGGATCGGGGCGCGCGGTCTCGGGCGGCGTCGGTTGATGCCGGGCCAGCGCCTCCAGGGCCTGGCTCTTGCGCGGGGCCGGAGCGGGAGAAGGGAGGTCGAGCGCCTCCACCGCGAAGCGCGACACCTTGCGCGCGCGCGCCGTGCCGTAGTCGGCGGCCGACGTGAGGATCAGCTCTTCCTTGGCCCGCGTCATGGCCACGTAGAAGAGGCGCCGCTCCTCGTGCAGGTGCGGATCGCCGCCCGGCATCGCCTCCGGCAGCAGGTCGGCCGGCAGCTCCAGCGGGTCCCGGCGCGCGCGCAGCGGGAACTTCTGCTCGACGCAGCCCACGAGGAACACCACCGGGAACTCGAGCCCCTTGGCCTTGTGCACGGTGAGCACGGGCACCGCGTCGTCGTCGGGGTCCGCTTCCGCGACCGCGGGATCGTCTCCCGCCTCGCGCAGCAGGTCGAGATGGGCCACGAAGGCGGGGACGCGGTCGTGTTCGGCCACGTCACCGTACCCCTTCACGATCTCGAAGAAGCGCGCGATGTTCTTGACCCGCGCCTCCGCCTCCGCGCTCGCCTCCTTGGAGAGGCGGGCCAGGAGACCGGAGGCCTGGAGGAAGCGGTACAGGACCTCGCCCGTGCGCCGGCCGGGCACGTCCTTGGCGGCCTCGTCCAGGTCGGCGACGAGGCGGGCGGCGGCTTCGTGGGCGGCACCGCCGATCCCCGCCAGCTCCTCGTCCGTGGGCAGGCCGCGCAGCACCTCGAGCAGCGGCCGGTTCTTCCGCGCCGCGTGCCGGTTCAGGCGGATGAGGTCGCGCTCCGGCATCGCGTACAGCTCGCCGCCCGCGAGATGGAAGACGGGCACCGAGTCGTCCGGCGAGGCCAGCGCGCGCAGGAACGAGACGAGCAGCCGGACCTCTTCGCGCGCGTAGAGCCCGCGGTTGCCCGTGAACCGGTGGGGCAGGCCCTTGACGTTGAGCGCGCGCAGGAACGGGTCGGCGTCGGAGTTGCTCCTCACCAGGATGGCGAGGTCGCGTGGGCGATACCCGCGGGCGATCCGATCTTCGATGAGCCCGGCCACGGCGTCCGCCTCCGCGGAGACGCTGTCGAGATGGAGATGGCGCACGGCCGGACCCGTGCGCCGCGCCGAGCGCAGGCGCTTGTCGAGGCCGGCGATCACCTCCAGGCGGTACGGGTTGTTGTAGGCGATGAGGCGGCTGGCCGCATCGAGGATCACTTGCGTCGACCGGTGGTTCTCGGTCAGCACCACCTCGCGCGCCTGCGGGTAGAGCCGGCGGAAGGCGAGGAGGTTGGCGGCGGCGGCGCCGCGCCAGCGATAGATGGCCTGGTCGTCGTCCCCCACCACGGTGATGTTGGGACGGTCGCCCCCCGCGAGCAGGCGCACCAGCTCGAGCTGGGCGTGATTCGTGTCCTGGAACTCGTCCACCAGGACGTAGCGGTAGCGCGCGCGCAGCTTGGCCAGGACGGAAGGCCTCTCGCGGAGGAGGGAAAGGGCCCGGGAGATCTGGTCGCCGAAATCGGCGGCGCCCGCCTCCGCGATCAGCGTCTGGTAGGCGGCGTAGAACGCGGCCAGCTCGAGGTGGCGTTCGGCCTCATCGGTGCCTTCCGTCGTCGTCGCCCGGTCCCGCTCCTCCTCCGCCCACTCGCGGTACTTCTCCGGCGACACGTCTTCGTCTTTGGCCCGGCTGACGAGAGAGAGCAGCGCCGAGAGGTGCTGGGTCGGATCCCCCAGCGGCCGGTAGCGCTGGAGCGGAAGCTGCCAGAGCCGCTCGCGCAGGAAGATGATCTGCTCCGGCCGCGTGAGCACGCGGAACTCGGGGCTGAGGCCGATCTCGATCGCGGACTCGCGCAGGACGTGGTCCCCGAAGGCGTGAAAGGTCCCGATCCAGGTCTCCGCGTAGCCGTAGGGGATGAGCTGGTCCACGCGCTCGGCCATCTCGACCGCGGCCTTGTCCGTGAACGTGAGGGCGAGGATCTGCTCCGGCCGCGCGTGCTTCGACGCGATCAGGTGCGCGATGCGCCGCGTGAGGACCGTGGTCTTGCCCGTTCCCGCGCCGGCGACGATGAGGAGCGGGCCGTCGCCGTGGAGCACGGCTTCGCGCTGGGAAGCGGAGAGTCCTTCGAGGATGCGGTCGGGCGCGGCGGCAACGGCGGTGGCCACGACGTCCAGTGTCTCAGGCGTGCGGGTCAGGCGAGGACCGTCGTTCGCGCGCACTCCGCGCCGCCCGACCATCGCGTGAGGGTCGCGGTGGTCTCGTCGAGCACGGACTGGATCCGCGCGGGCGGGAAACGGCCCGGCGCGTACACGATGACGAGGGCGCGCCGGCAGGCCGTCGTGATCATGGTCCGCGCGGAATCGGACGTGGGGTTGCCGAAGGGCCCTTGCGCATCCACCAGGACGGGGCGGCCTTCAACGTTCACCGCGCCCTTGCGGATGCCCTCGTAGCTCTCGCCCGTCGTCCCTCGCCGGAGCACGATCGGCGGCTGCACGCGGTCGAGGTCGTACAGCCCGAAGGGAAGCTGGGCCCGCAGCGAGCAGAGGTTCAGCGCGTCCACGAGCGTGTTCACGGTGTAGAGCGTCTCGCCCTTCAGCACGCGGCGCAGGAGCGCTTCGTTCGAGGGCCGCACCTTCGTGGGATCGAGGCCGAGGTCCTTGTACAGGCCGCGCGCCTCGGCGGCACCGGGCACGTCCGCGCTCTTCACGTCCGGATAGCGCCGCCGCAGGTCTTCGCCGTAGGCCGCGATCTCGGCGGCGAGGCCGGGATCGGCGTCACGCACCGTCAGGCCCTCGAGCATGACCACACCCAGGCGGACACGGCCGGCCAGGTCAGTGGCGACCGAGAGCGAGATCGCCGGCGCTCCGCTCACTGCGCCGCCAGCAGCGCGGCGATCGCATCGAGCGCCGCGACCGAATCCGACGAGGGTCCCGCGTGATGGTTGACGGCGGCATAGAAGACGAAACGCTGTCCGGATCGCGCGGTCACGTATCCAGCGAGCGCATTGACGTGCCGGATCGTGCCCGTCTTGGCCACCACCTTCCCACGAAGCGCCGGCTGCTCCATGCGCGTAGCCAGCGTCCCGTCCACGCCGGCCACGGGCAGGCTGTCCCGGAACGCGGCCGCGTAGCGGTGCCGTTCCATGGCCGCGAGCAGCGCGGCCATGCCGTGCGCGGTCACGAGGTCGGAGCGCGACAAGCCGGATGCATCCTGCATCGCCCAGCTGTCCGCCGGAACGCCAAGCCGCCGCAGGAAGTCGTCCACCGCTGCGTGTCCCATCTCGACCGAGCCTTCGCCCTTGGCCTGTGCCCCGAGCAGACGGAGGAGCATCTCCGTGTGCAGGTTCTGGCTGACCTTGTTCACGACGCTCACCATCTCCGACATGGGAGGGCTGTCGTGCGCGGCCAGCACGCGCGTGCCCGCGGGCAGAGGCTCCGACGTCGTATCGACGCCGCCGGCGAGGAGGATGCCCTTGGCCGCCAGCGCCTCCGCGAACACGGTGGCCGCGTAACGCGCGGGGTCTTCGAGGGCGATGGTGAGGGCCTGGGGCGGGGAGCCCGCGGCCACGGCGCCGGAGAGCCGGACGACGGTCGAGCCCAGGTCGCGCTTGAGGGTCAGCTCGCGCGCTCCGCCGCGCGGACCCGTGACGGCGGTCGAGACGACGCGGTAATACGCGCTGGCCGGCAGGCGATCCACCACGATGGGATCGCCTTCCCGCTCCCCCGGCGCCACGGTGAGCACGGCCGTGTTGTCGTTGAAGGAGAGGGCCGAGACCTCCGCTCCGTATCCCCAGACGAGATCGCCCCACGACCAGTCGTCGCCGCGGCGATCCCCCTTGAACAGGCCTTCGTGCCCGATCAGGCGTCCCTCGATCCGGCGGACGCCTTGCTGGCGGAGCGCCTCCGCCATGTCGTCGAAGATCGCGGTGGGGCGTCCGTCCGCGAAGCGGCCGGAGAGGTTCGGATCGCCGCGCCCGACGAGGTACACGTCGCCGAGGATCCGGCCGAGGCCGTCGAGCCGCCCCGCCGTCTCGAGGGTCGTGCGTATCCGCGCATCCGGGCCGAACGCGTCGAGCACGGCCGCGGTGGTCACGAGCTTCAGGGTGGAGGCAGGCTTGAGGTTGCGCTCGGGGTTGCGCGCGTACACCACCGCGCCCGAGCGCAGGCTGCGCACCTCGACGCCCCACCAGGCATGGGCGAAGCGCGGCGCGTCGACGATCGCGTCGAGCGCGCGCGGCAGCCCCCCACGCTTGTCCGCCGCGGCCGCGGAGCTCGCGGCCAGCGAGGCCCCGAGGACGAGCGCGGCCATCGCGCGCGTGCTCAAGCCGCCTCGCATCCCGTCCTCACCACGCGCCGCACCTCTTCCGCCAGGGCCCCCGCCTCCTCCATGTCCAGGCCGGTGGTGGGGATCGCCGCATGCACCAGGAGCTGCACGCGTCCGGCGTAGATGCGCAGGCCGCCGCGGGCCACGCACTTCACACCCACCAGCGAGAGCGGGACCACGGGGACGCCGGCTTCGAGGGCGGGGAGGAAGCTGGAGCGCTTGAAGTCGCCCAGCGCCCCTTCCGGGCTGCGCGTGCCTTCGGGGAAGACGACGACGCTGGTGCCCCCGCGCACGAGCGCGGCCGCGCGCTCGAGCGCCTTGCGGGCGCGGAACGCGCGGGCGCGATGGATGCCGATGTGGCCGGAGACGTAGAGGTACTGGCCGACCACGGGGACGAGGTACAGGGACCGCTTGTGGATGATGCGGAAGTCCACGGGCAGGAATCCGAACAGGATCGGGATGTCCAGCGCGCTCGTGTGGTTCGCGGCGTACACGGCGGCTCCCGCCGGGCAGTGCTCGACGCCACCGACGGTGACCTCCACCCCCAGCGATCGCAGCACGAGGCGAGCCCACATCGCGGTCATGCGGCGCGAGACCCGCGGCTGGCCGACCAGGGAGAGGACGATGGCCGGCAACCCCAGCCCGGCGGTGTAGACGGCGATCAGGGGAAGAGCGAGTACGCCGCGGGGCAACGGCCCGGCCTACTCGGCCTTGGCCGTGGGACGTTCCAGGAGGGCGTGCGGCGGCTCCGGCGCACGGTCGTCCGCGCTGGCCAGGGTCCCCGGGGTCGCGGACGGCGGTATGGGCGCAAGACCCGGACGCTCGCCGTCGCGCCGCTCGGTCTCGCGGCGCTCCGGCATGCGCGGATCGCGTCCGTTGCGGACGAGATCACGGCGGTCGCCGACGCGGACGTCACGCCGCGGCTCCTCGAGGAACGCGGCCGCCTCCGGCCACCGGCAGAAGATCATCTTCCCCGCCGTCGTCTGCAGCACGCTCGTCACGCTGACCTCGATCGTCCGTCCCAGGGCCTTCTTGGCCTGGTCCACCACCACCATGGTGCCGTCGTCGAGGTAGCCGACGCCCTGGCCCTGCTCCTTGCCTTCCTTGATGATGAACACCTTCATCAGCTCCCCGGGCAGGACCACGGGCTTGAGCGAGTTCGCGAGCTCGTTGATGTTGAGGACGGGCACGCCGCGGAGCTGCGCGACCTTGTTGAGGTTGAAGTCGTTGGTGACGATCTTCCCGCCCAGCTTCCGCGCGAGCTCGATGAGCTTCAGGTCCACCTCGCGGATCTCCGGGAAGTCCGTCTCCACGATCTGCACCGTCACCCCGGCCATCTTCTGCATCTTCTGCAGGATGTCGAGGCCGCGGCGCCCCCGGTTGCGCTTCAGGCTGTCCGAGGAGTCGGCCACCTGCTGCAGCTCGCGGAGCACGAACTGCGGCGCCACCAGCGTGCCCTCCAGGAACCCCGTCTCGCAGATGTCGGCGATGCGGCCGTCGATGATGACCGAGGTGTCGAGGATCTTGTACTGGTGGAGGCGGCTGGAGTCGCGGAAGGCGGCGATGATGCGGGCGGGCTCGAACCACTCCGCCTTCTGGCCGCCGAGGACGACGCCCATGTAGCCGAGGAAGACCACCACGAGCGCGTGCACGAAGTGCTCGCCGATGATGTCGAGCCCGTCCAGCGCCCCCCAGACGAGGCGCGCCCCGAAGAGGCCGACCACCCCCCCGATGAGGGCGCCGACCATGTGATGTCCCGGCACCGCCCGGAGCCTCTGCTCCAGGCCCATCAGTCCTAGTGCGGCCGCGACTCCCAGGACGAGGCCGAGCCAGCGCTGATTGGGGAACGGGGCGTAGACGTAACCGGAATGAGCAAGGAGGACGAGCACCAGGACTCGAACGAGGACGAGCCACATAGGGGGACCTCTGAATGAAACATCCACATTGGTCGGGCCAAATATACAGATACGCGGCGCCGGGGGCCAGTCACTCCGATTCCAATCTCTCCAGCGCCTCCTCGAGCGTATTGACCCCCACGAGCCGGATGCCGTCCACGTCCTCCGGCACGTTGCGGGCGGGCAGGATGCAGCGGGTGAAGCCCATCTGCGCGGCCTCGCGCACGCGCAGGGACGTCTGTCCGGCGCTGCGCACCTCGCCTCCCAGGCCGACTTCGCCGAAGACGACGGTGCGGGGAGGCAGGGGCCGGTTCCGGAACGACGACGCGACCGCCGCCGCCACCCCGAGGTCGGCCGCGGGCTCCGCGACCTCCAGGCCGCCGGCCACGCTCACGAAGACGTCGTCGCCGAGGAGCTGCAAGCCCACGCGCTTCTCCAGCACGGCCATGAGAAGCGTCGTGCGGTTGGCGTCGAGCCCGATGGCCATCCGGCGCGGGTTGCCGAACGAGGTCGGCGAGACGAGGGCCTGGATCTCCACGAGCATGGGACGCGAGCCCTCGACCGTGGCCACCACCGCGGAGCCGGGCGAGCCGGCCAGGCGCTCGGACAGGAACAGCGCGGACGGGTTGGGTACGGCCTGCAGGCCCGCGCCCGTCATCTCGAAGACGCCCAGCTCCGAGATCGCGCCGAAGCGGTTCTTGACGGCGCGCACGATGCGGTGATGCTGGTGCTTCTCCCCCTCGAAGTAGAGGACGGTGTCCACGATGTGCTCGAGGGACTTCGGGCCGGCCAGGGAGCCGTCCTTCGTCACGTGCCCGATGAGGAACGTCGTGACGCCGCGGCCCTTGGCCAGCATGAGGAGCTGGGTGGCGACCTCGCGCACCTGGCTGATGCTGCCCGGCGCCGACGGGAAGCGCGACGAATAGATCGTCTGCACCGAGTCCACGACCAGGGCCGCGGGCTTGAGCTGATCGACGTGCTCCAGGATGCGCTCGAGGCTCGTCTCCGCCATCAGGAAGAGGCCGGCCCCGCTGATCCCGAGCCGCTCGCCCCGCATCTTGATCTGCTTCTCCGACTCCTCGCCGGAGACGTAGAGCACGGCCCCGCCTTGCCGTCCGAGCAGGTGCGCGACCTGGAGGAGCAGCGTGCTCTTGCCGATCCCGGGCTCGCCGCCGATGAGGACCATCGAGCCGGGGACGATGCCGCCCCCGAGCACGCGGTCGAACTCGCCGATGCCCGAGGGAATGCGCGGCGTGTCCGAGGCGTCCACGAGGTCGTACGGCTTGGGCTTCGCGCCCGTCTCCGTGAAGGCGGAGGGGGCGCGGCCCTTGGCCGCGGCCGTGGGGACCTCCTGCCGCTCCTCGACGAAGCTGTTCCACTCGCCGCAGTCCGGACAGCGGCCGAGCCACTTGCTGCTCTCGAACCCGCAGGCCTGGCAGCCGAAGACGGTCTTGAATTTAGGGGATGAAGCCATGCCGCGGAGTATGCGGTCAGGCCGGGACAAACGGGGACTGGACGCCGACCACGCGTCCGCCTTCGACGTGGATGCGGGGCACGCGCGGGCCGATGCGCGTCACCACCTCCCAGGCGTTGGTGCCGGCCCATTCCGCGACCTGCCAGGCATCGGGGTCGTCGCCGACGAGGATGGCCTCGTCTCCCTCCGCCACCTCCGGCTGGTCGGTGAGGTCCACCATGACGAGGTCCATGCACACGGTGCCGCGCACGGGCACGCGCCGGCCGCGGACGACCAGCGCCCCCTCCTCGCGCATGCCCGTGGTGCGGGGAACGCCGTCCGCGTAGCCGATGGGCACGGTGCCGATGCGCGAGGGACGCGGGGCGACCCAGCGGCCGCCGTACGACACGGGCGTGCCTTCCGGGATCGTCTTGACGAGCGCGACGTCCGCGCCCACGGTCATGACCGGACGCACGTCCACCTCCGGCGAGAGCGGCCGCGGGCGGAGGCCATAAAGAAGGAGGCCGGGCCGCACCAGCGTGTGCGTGTCCCTGAACTGGGAAAGCCCCGCGCTGTTGCAGGCGTGCACGTAGCGCGGCCGGATCCCGCGCTTCTGGAGCTCGGCCACCGCGTCGTCGAAGCGGTCGAGCTGTCTTTGCGTCACGTCCCGATCCTCGTCCGCGCTGGCCAGGTGGGTCATGACGCCTTCGAGCTCGACGCCGTCCGCATCCGCGAGACGCTGCGCCGCGGCCAGGAACCCATCGCGGTCGAATCCGAGGCGGCTCATCCCGGTGTCGATCTTGAGGTGCACCTTCAGGGGCCGCCGGCCCTCGCGGGACGGGGCGAGCACGCCTTCGAGCGTGCCCGGGGTGGACACGACAGGGGTGAGGTCGTGCTTGCGCAGCAGGCGCGCCTGGCCGGGACCGAAGGCGGCGAGCACCACGATCGGCATGGACAGCCCTTCTTCGCGGAGGGCGATCGCCTCCTCGACGTAGGCGACGGCGAGGAGGGGCGCACCCGCCGCCAGCAGGCGGCGCGCCACCGGCAACGCGCCATGGCCGTAGGCATCCGCCTTCACGACCGGCATCACCGGAACCGGGACGAGCTTCGTGAGCGCGCCGTAGTTGCCGGCCAGACGGTCGAGGTCGATGCGCGCGCGCGCGGGACGGAGGTGGCGTAGGGTCTCTTCGAAGCTGGGCTCGCGGGCCATCAAGCCATCATACGGCTGGGATTATTAAGTCAGGGGGGGCACTCACGCATCACCGCGGTGGGCGCTCGCGACCCCCCTGCAACCCCCCTCGCGTGCCCTGAGAGCCCCTTGCAATCTGCGTGGTAACTTAATCGGCGATGTCGAGACTCGGAATCGCGGTCTTTGCACCACTAGCCTTCGCCACCGCCTTCGCTTTCGCCGCGCCGTCTCCGGCGCCTGTCTCCTTCGACCTCCAGGGGCATCGCGGGGCGCGGGGGCTTGCGCCCGAGAACACCATCGCCGCCTTCACGCGTGCGCTCTCCCTCGGCGTCACCACCCTCGAGCTGGACACGGGCATCACGCGCGACGGCGTGGTGGTGGTCGGCCACGACGAGCGGCTCAACCCCGACTTCACGCGCGACGCGAGCGGGAAGTGGATCGTCCCGCCCGGCCCCGTGGTCTTCGCGCTGACCCGCGTCGAGCTGCAGGGCTACGACGTCGGACGGCTCAAGCCGGGCACGCCCTACGCGAAACGGTTCTCCGAGCAGCAGCCCGTGGACGGCCAGCGCATGCCGAACCTCGCGGACGTGCTCGCCCTGCCCGCCACGATGCGCAACACGACGGTGCGCTTCAACGTGGAGACCAAGCTCGACGCGCGGCATCCCGAGCTGACCGCCGCGCCCGAGGCCTTCGCGGACGCGGTCATCGCGGTCGTGCGGGCGGCGGACATGACGGAACGGACCACTCTCCAGTCCTTCGACTGGCGCACGCTGCGCTACGCGCAGAAGGTCGCGCCCGAGATCAAGACGGTCTGCCTCACCGTGCAGCAGCCCGGCGACGACAACATCCAGGCCGGCAAGCCCGGACCCTCGCCGCTCCTCGCGGGCCTCGACGTGGACGACTACGGGGGATCGGTTCCGAAGCTCGTGCGCGCGGCCGGCTGCGCGGTGTGGTCCCCCAACGCACGCGACCTGACGGCGGCGTCTCTCACCGAGGCCCATAAGGAAGGGCTCAAGGTGATCGTGTGGACCGTGAACGAGGAGTCGGAGATGAACGCGCTGGCGGAGTCGGGCGTCGATGGGATCATCACGGATTACCCCGATCGATTGCGCAAGGTCCTCGCAAGGCGCGGAGTGACACTTCCGACTCCATCGCGCGTCCGGGAGTAGACGGCAGAGGCTGACCACCGACCGTGGAGCGAGCCTCTCTCCTGCAAACCGGGTCGATCGATGCGTTTGTTTGCGGCAGCGCGCCTCGCGCCAGCGTCGCCCCACTCTCGCCCGACCGTTACAAGCTGCAGGTCACGATCGGAGCCGGCACGCTCGACAAGCTCCGTTGCGCCCAGGACATGCTCGGTCACGCCATTCCGTCCGGCGAGGAGGCGGCCGTCGTCGACCGCGCGCTCACGGTCCTGCTTCTCGAGCTGGCGAAGACGAAGTTTGCCTCGACTCCGAACCCACGTCCGTCACGCGGAACGAAGGCCGGAGAGACTTCGGCCGCAGTCAAGCGCGCGGTCTGGGTGCGTGATTGCGGGCGCTGCCGCTACGTCGGCGCGGGCGGCCACCGCTGCGAGGAGCGGCGCTTCATCGAGTTCCATCACCTCGACCCCAAAGCGCTGGGCGGCGAGGCGACCGTCGATACCATCGAGCTGCGATGCCGGCGTCACAACGATTACGAAGGACAGCTCTGGTTCGGCAAGCGCCGGCGGCCAGGCCGGCTGCGTCCAGGTCAGGTCAACTGGGTCCAGAACCAGTTCGATTGAGTGTCCCGTGCTCAAGTCCGTGAAGACAAGGCCGCGACGTCGCGTGGCCAAGCCCCACGACGGCCGGGCCCGCGTGTCACTCGCCCGTGCAGAACGAGAGGAGACCGGGAACGATTGGACGGCCGAGGCTGCCCACGCTCCAAGGATCCGGGCAGCCTTTCCGGAATCCGCGGATGAACGGTTACTCTCGTCGTTACTTCGCCGGCACGGGCGTGACCCGCTTGCTCGGGTCGTCCGCGGGGTTCACGTAGGTCAGGGCGAACGGCCCCGTCCCGTGGACCTGGACGACGACCGCCGTCTTGGCCATCGCGAAATGCCGCATGTTGGCGGGCATCAGCCCGTACCCACCCGGGCCGAGCTCCTTGAGCGCGGCGGCGTCGAACTTCTCGCCCATGCCCAGGGCGAAGGTCCCGGAGAGGACGGTGACGTTCTCGTCCGTGGGATGCCAATGTGGCGCGACCTTGAATCCCGCGGGCGCCTTCAAGCGCACCACGAACGGACCAGGCTTGCCCGGATCTCCGGAGACGACGGCCATCGACGCTTCCTTCTCGAAGACGGGCGGGGCCGGCCCCCACTTGAGCTCGGGTGCGGCCACGATGATGTGCGCGGGCGCGCTCGACTGCGCGCCGGCCGCCGCGGCCAGACACAGGGACAACGCACCGAACGCGAGGATCTTCCGCATGAATGCCTCCAGTGGGCGGCGACTCAGTTGCCGCCGCGCCAGTCGAAGTTCTCGAACCGCGTGAACTCCTTGAGGAAGGCCAGCTTCACGGTGCCGGTCGGCCCGTTGCGCTGCTTCCCGATGATGATCTCGGCCAGCCCCCGGTTCTCGTCCGTGGCCTTGTACTCCTCTTCCCGGAAGATGAACATGACGATGTCGGCGTCCTGCTCGATGGCGCCCGACTCACGCAGGTCGCTCAGCTGCGGCCGCTTCTCCGTGCGCGCCTCCGGAGCGCGCGAGAGCTGGCTGAGCGCGATCACGGGCACGGCCAGCTCCTTGGCCAGCCCCTTCATCGAGCGGCTGATGGACGAGATCTCCTGCTGGCGGTTCTCGATGCGTCCGGAACCCGTGACCAGCTGCAGGTAGTCCACGATCACCATGCCCAGGCCGTGCTCCGCCTTCAGGCGGCGGCACTTGGCGCGAATCTCGAGCGGGGTGAGCATGGCCGAGTCGTCGATGAAGATCTTGGACGCGGAGAGGTCGGCGTAGGCCTTGGCCAGTCGCGCCCAGTCCTTCTCCTGGAGGTTGCCGGTACGCAGCCGGTGGGCGTCCACGCGCGCGTCCGCGCACAACATGCGCAGGACGAGCTGCTCCTTGGCCATCTCCAGCGAGAAGATCCCGACCGTCTCCCCCGTCTTGTGCGCGGCGTATTGCGCGATGTTCAGGCAGAACGACGTCTTGCCCATGGCGGGACGGGCGGCCACGATGATGAGGTCGCCCTTCTGCAGCCCGCTCGTCTTCTCGTCGAGGTCCACGAAGCCGGTGGGCAGGCCGGTGACGAGCTCCTTGCTCTGCGAGAGCTGGTCGATGGTGCGGAAGCTCTCCTTGACGATCTCGCGGATGCCGACGAAGCCCTGTCGGATGCGGTGCTCGGCGATGTCGAAGATCGCCTTCTCCGCGCGGTCGAGGATGAAGGCGGCCTCGTCCTCCGCCTGGTAGGCGTCCTGGGCGATGCGGTTGCTGGCGTGGATGAGGTTCCGGAGGACCGCCTTCTCCTTGATGATCCGGCTCCACTGCTCGACGTTCGTGATGCGCGGCATCCCGTCGACGAGCGCGGCCAGGTAGGCGGCGCCGCCCACCGCCTCCAGGGCCTGCATGCGCACGAGCTCGTCCTTGAGGGTGACGAGGTCGATGGGCTGGCTGCGCTCGGCCAGGGCGGCCATGGCGTCGAACACGCGCCGGTGGGCCTCGCGGTAGAAATCGTTCCTCGAAAGGATCTCGGCCGCGGAGTTGAAGGCCTGGTTGTCGACGAGGACGGCGCCGAGGACGGTCCTCTCCGCCTCCGCGTTGTGGGGCAGCGTGCGGTTTTCTTTGGTGACGACGTCAGTGGCCAAGGGTCCTCGACTGGAGGGAAGGAATCCTACTCTGCGGCGCGGGCCGCCGTCACGTGATTTCGCTCACCGCCTCCGTTTCGATTCTCCTCCCGTCGCGATCGGAACCGGGTCCAGCCACTCCAGCCGCTGATATTCGAACGGCCCCTCCTCGACGGAGTTGAACTTCACGATCCGAAAGTACGGCGAGAGGTCGAAGTCGCGCGGAAGGACGAGCCGCGGATGCGGGCTGCGGATGCGCGTGCCCCAGGGATAGAGCCCGTCGGCCTTCTCCTCGCCCACGCTGCCCGGGAGCACGGGCAGGATCGGATAGCGCACGCCCAGGAAGGCCTGCGCGATCAGGCTCGAGCAGATCACGGCGCGCGAATCGCTGTCCCCGGAGAAGAACGCCTTGCGCCGCCAGCGTCCGGGCAGGAGATGGAAAGGAGTCAGGTAGCGCCCGAGATCGACGAGCTGCCGCCGGTCGTACTGGTCGCCGATGTGGGAGACGACCTCGTCCACCACCCGGTCGCGGTCTCCGTCCGTGAGGCAGTACGGCCGGCAGACGCGCACGTTGTAGTCGACGTATTTGGCGAGGGGGACCGGGAAGACGCCGTGCTCGAGGTCGGCCTCGATGACGAGGTGGTGGGCCTCCTCCCCGTAGAGCGCGCGAAAGCGGTCCGCCTGCGGCCCGCCCTCCCGGACCGGGTGCTCGCCGACGTAGATGGTGGAGTGGGACCAGGAGCTCTGCGTGACGTATTTGATGATCTGGGCGACGCGGGACTTCCCTTCGACGAGGAGCACGTCCCCGGGCCGGATGTGCTTCTTGAGGTTCTCGAGGTTGTTCGGAATGCGGCGCTGGTAGCTCCTCACCTCCCGGGTGAGGAATCGAACCAACGAGTCGGACAGGGCCCGCTCGAGGCTCATGAGCGTCCTCCGCGCGCGCGGGAACGATAGCATCCTGCTACCATCCCCGCCGATGCGGGCAGTCGCGCTGGTGATCCTGGGCACGCTGGCCGTGGCCGCGCCGGCCGCTCCGGTGGCGGCGCACCCGGCGCCGTTCAGCTACGTCGACGTCGCGCTGGGCGAGCGCGCGGTGGACGTCATCGTCGTGGCCCACGTCTTCGACCTCGCGCACGACCTCGAGATGGACGATCCGGAGGATCTGCTCGATGCCGGAGTGATCGCCAAGCGGACGGCGGCGCTGTCGGCCCTGCTGTCGTCCCGGTTCGAGATCGCGGCGGATGGACGCGTCCGCTCCTGTGTGGCCGCGGGCGCGCCTTCCACGGCGCCCGACCAGCAATCGGTGCGGCTCCGGTTCTCCTGCGCCACGGACGGGGCCGCGGGCATCGTCCGCGTGCGCACGGTGATGTTCCCCTACGATCCCAAGCACCAGACGTTCCTCAACGTCTACGACGGGGGAGCGCTGAAGGCGCAGGCCATCCTCGATCGCGAGCACACCACGTTCGAGTACTTCGCGGGAACGCGCCAGGGCGCGCTGGCGGTGGCCGCCCGCTTCCTGCCCGCGGGCATCCACCACATCCTGATCGGGCCGGACCACCTGTTGTTCCTGATCGGGCTGCTCCTCCTCGGGGGCTCCGTGCGCCAGCTCGCGCTCATGGTCACCGCCTTCACGCTGGCCCACAGCCTGACCCTGTCCCTGGCCGTGCTCGGCGTGGTGAGCCCGCCGTCGCGGATCGTCGAGCCCGCCATCGCGCTCAGCATCGTCTACGTCGGCGTGGACAACCTGCTCGTGCGCCAGGGCCGCGACCTGCGGGCCTGGATCGCGCTCGCCTTCGGCCTCATCCACGGATTCGGGTTCGCGAGCGTGTTGCGCGAGATGGAGCTGCCGCCCCGCGCGCTCGGCCTGTCGCTGGTATCGTTCAACCTCGGGGTCGAGATCGGGCAGCTCCTGGTGGTCGTGACCGTGGCCTCGGCGCTGGCCGCCCTGCGGGCGCGCAGCGAAGTCGTGAGCCGGCGTCTCGCCTTCGCGGGATCGATCGGCGTCGTCGGGGCGGGATCGTTCTGGTTCGTGCAGCGGTTGCTCTTCCCGTAGCGCGCCGGCCCCGGGCCGCGCGCAAGGAGGCATGGATGAATCGACACGTCGTGTTGGGAACGGTGATGGCCATCGGCGCGGGCGCGCTCGCGGTGTCGGCCTATCAGGCTCCTCCCGCCGCCTCCCCGACGCCGGGGCCCAAGGTGGTCGAGGTCGAGAAGATCAAGGACAACCTCTTCATGCTCAAGGGCGGCGGCGGGAACACCGCCGTGTTCGTGGGCACGAGCGGCGTCGTGGTCGTGGACACCAAGCTGCCGGGCTGGGGCCAGCCCATCCTCGACAAGATCAAGGAGCTCACGCCCAAGCCGGTGACCACGATCATCAACACCCACACCCACGGCGACCACGTGAGCGGCAACGTCGAGTTCCCGGCCACCGTCGACATCGTCACCCACGAGAACACGAAGACGAACATGGAGAAGATGGCCGTCCCCACCGGCGTCCCGCCGGCCGCGGTCGGCCCCAACGTCTTCCAGGGCAGCGGCGGCAAGGGGATGCCGAAGCGGACCTTCAAGGACAAGCTGACCCTGGCCAAGGGCGCGGACCAGGTGGACCTCTACTACTTCGGGCGCGGGCACACGAACGGCGACGCGTTCGTGGTCTTCCCCGCCCTCCACGTGATGCACGCGGGCGACATCTTCGCGCGCAAGGGGCCGCCCCTCCTGGACGGGAACAACGGCGGCAGCGGCGTGCTCATCGGCGAGACGCTGGCGAAGGCGCACTCCACCATCAAGGGCGTGGACACCGTGATCACCGGCCACAGCACGCTCATGACCTGGGCCGACCTCGAGGAGTACGCGCGCTTCAACAAGGACTTCCTGGCCTGGGCGCAGGCGGAGATGAAGGCGGGCAAGACCGTCGAGGCCGCGGCCGCGGAGTACGCGCTTCCCGCGAGCTACGCCGGATACGCGAACAACCCCGACCGGGTGAAGCTCAACATCGGGGTGATCTACGACGAGCTGAAGCGCTGAAGGAGGGACCCATGGAAGCACTCCTGGCCCCCATCGAGGGCGCCGATCACCGCGAGGTGGGCGGCGTCCAGCTCGACGTCGTCAAGGCGGGCAACGGACGGGTGAAGCGCGCGGTCTACCCGCCCGGGTTCCGCTGGTCGACGCACATGAAGCCCATCGTGGGCACCGAGCACTGCCAGCACGCCCACATCGGCTTCCTGGCCCAGGGGCACATCAAGGGCGAATACGCCGACCGCTGCGGGTTCGAGTTCACGGCCCCGCGCGTCTTCGTCATCGAGCCCGGCCACGACGCCTGGGTGGTCGGCCGCGAGCCGGCGGTGGTGATCGAGTTCGACGCCGAAGGCGCGACGGCGCAGCGGTTCGGGCTGCCGGAGCGGCATCGACACGCCTGACTCCGGCCGCGCCCGGCGGCTACGGATCAGCCTTCCTTGGTGACGAGAACGCGCAGGTTCGCCGACACCTCGGGGTGGAGCTTGATCGCGACCTCGTGCTCTCCGAGCTTCTTGATCGGCTCGTCGAGCTGGATCTTGCGCTTGTCGAGGTCGACGCTCTTGCCCTTGAGGAAGTCCGCGATGTCGCCCGACGTCACCGAGCCGTAGAGCACCTCGTTCTCGCCCACCTTGCGCGGGGCGATGTAGCGCAGGGAGGCGATGCGGTCGGCCACGGCCTGGAACTCCGCCTTCTCCTTGGCCAGGCGCAGCTCGTGCGCCTTGCGCTCCTTGGCGATCATGGCCTTGTTGGCTTCGCTCACCTGCATGGCCAGCCCGCGGGGCAGGAGGAAATTGCGGCCGTAGCCCTCCGCCACCTTGACGACGTCTCCGCGCCGGCCCAGCTTGTCCACGTCCTGCCTGAGTATGACCTCCACGGCGAATCCTCCGAGTGGTAGCGCCAAGGGCTACCGGTGTTGAAGGGACTTAGGCGCGAGCCTCCGGCGGCTCGGCCCACTTGCGGAAATCGAACCAGATGTCGAACAGCCCGATGAGGGACAGGATCTGCGGCGCCCACGGGTTGATGAGCACCAGCACCAGGACGGCCGCCCGCAGCAGCGGGGGCGCGGCCAGGCGCTGGGCGTAGAAGGAGACGACGGCCAGCCCCTGCAGCCCGAAGAAGAAGGCCACGATGAGCAGGCCGTTGTAGGCGAAGGGCCGCAGCAGGGGCGAGAGCACGGCCAGACCCAGGGCCACGAAAGCGATGGCGAGGACGAACGGCCAGCGCACGCCCTCGAACTCCCCCGCGTCCAGCCAGCCCGGATCGCGGCGGCGCAGGTAGAGCCGCAGCAGGGAGGCGTTGATCAGGACGAAGAGGGCGACGAGGATGACGTAGGCGGCGGGATACACGACCTGCATCGCCTCGTAGGCGGTGGTGGCCTGCTCGACGAAAGCGTCCACCTGTTCCGGCGGCATGCTCGCCCGCATCCCCTCCAGGAACTCCGGCGACCGGGAATGCTCGAGGGAGGCCAGCGCGATCGCGCGCATCTCGTCGTTGTTGAAGACGAGAGCGCCGCCCACCTCGAGAGCGAGCAGGGCGAAGGCCCATCCGCATCCGCGCAGCATCCCGCGGCCCCGCGCCATCGACTCACCGATGAGCAGCGCCGGGGCCACGAGCATGACGTACAGGAGCCCGGCCCCGCCCCCGACGATCGAGCCGACGAGCGCGGCCGCCGACACCGTGCCCAGTACGGCCGGCACCAGGCCGTGCCGCAGCCGGACGACGAGGAGCGGGAACGGCGCCAGGAGCGCGAACGGGAAGAGCAGGGAGAACCGCACGAACGCCCCGAACATGAGGGCCGAGAACAGGGCGGCGCCCAGGGCCCCGCCCGTGCGAGGCTCGGGTCTCTCTCGAACGGGCGCGGTCAGGGATTCGGGCATCGGCCCCGCTCCGAAGGGCGGAGGCGGCACGCGCCGCCCCCGCTTCGCTTCCGCCTCAGTCCGCGGCGAAAGGCAGGAGCGCGATGTTGCGCGCCCGCTTGATGGCCAGCGTGAGCTTGCGCTGGTGCTCGGCGCAGGTCCCGAACATCCGGCGCGGCAGGACCTTGCCCCGCTCGGGCACGAACCCGGAGAGGAGCTTCACGTCCTTGTAGTCGATGTAGTCGATCTTGTCCGCGCAGAACTTGCAGACCTTCCGGCGCCGGAAGAAGTAGCGCTTGCCTGCGTCCTTGCCGCCGCGGCCGCCGGCACCGCCGGGACCACCACGTCCGCCGCCCGGGCCGCCTCGTCCGCCGCCGCCTCCGCCACCGCGGAGCCCGCCTCCACCGAAGCCCATCAGACCACCCCCTCGCCTTCCACGCCGCGGTCGCCGCGGTCACGGCGGTCGTCACGGGACGGGCGGTCATCGCGGTCGCGGTCACGGTCCCGGTCCGGCCGGTCGACGATGCCCTTCGCCCGCTTCTTCTCGTCTTCGACCGCGCGCTGCCCCTTGCGGCGCTCGGCCTTCTTGAGGTCCTCGTCGACGCGCACGGTGATGAACTTCACCATGCCGTCGGTCACGCGCATGCGGCGCTCGAGCTCCTTCACCATCTCCGGCTTGCCGTCGATGACGAGGAGCACGTAGTAGCCCTCGCGGTGCTTCTTGATGTCGTAGGCGAGGCGCTTCTTGCCCCACTTCTCGACTTTCTGCGCCTTGGCGCCTTCCTTCTCCGCGTAGCCCTGGACGGTCTCCGTCAGCTTGTCGACGTCGGGCTCCGACAGGTTCGGGTCGGCGATGAACAACACTTCGTAGGTTCGATCGCTCACGTCGTTGATCCTCCTTATGGATCTGAAGCCCCGGTCGGGCCCGAAGGGCGCCTAATGGGAGCAAGGAGTATGTGTAGACGACCGCTGATTGTAACCCGAATCGAGCCATCCGACGAAGGGACCGCGGGACGGCCCGCCTGCACCCCTCCGAGGCTGCATGGTCGCCATCGCGGGGACGCTCCGGCGCGCTGGAACCTATTACCGCGGGCCCATTGCGCGCCTACGCTCCGGTGTCGGGCCTCATCCCGAAATGGCGTGCACCGACACAGGCCCCGCTCAGGTCGACCATGCAACCTCAGTGTTTGACAGGCGGGAAGTAGCGGTCGGCAGTGGGCTGGATGAGCCTTCGGGCTACACCCGCGGGCCGTTGAACCGGTTCATCGTCTCCACCGCGCCGTATTTGACGATGCAGGTCACCGCGTCCGCGCCGAGACCGACCACCTCGTGGACGACGAGGACGTCCTCCGGCGGGAACTCCGCGAGGACGTAGCCGGCGAGGTCTTCCGGCAGGTCGCCCTTGCGCACGCCCATGCGGAGGCGGATGAACTCGTCCGTCCCCAGCACGTCGATCAGCGAGCGCAGGCCGTTCTGACCCCCGTGGGTGCCGCGCTCGCGCACGCGGAGCGTCCCCAGCTCGAGGGCCACGTCGTCCACGACCACGACGAGGTCGGCGGGAGCGCCGCCCGCCGCCTCGAGCAGGCGGGCCACCGCGATGCCGCTGCGGTTCATGAAGGTGAGCGGCTTGACGAGACGCACCTCCTCGCCGCCCACCTCCGCTTCCGTGACGAGCGAGTCCGCCTCGTCCCGCCAGCGCGTCACCCCGGCCCGGGCGGCGAGAGCGTCCACCACCATGAAGCCGGCGTTGTGGCGGGTCCGGCGATACCTCTCGCCG
>Ga0207648_10001874_pt1 | contig 22999 bp, 26 predicted proteins | sample KBSMisM32_FD_184310 | JGI IMG/M metagenome (GOLD analysis project Ga0207648, IMG submission 184310) | Miscanthus rhizosphere microbial communities from Kellogg Biological Station, Michigan, USA - KBS Miscanthus M3-2 (SPAdes) (version 2) | ecosystem: Host-associated > Plants > Roots >...
GTCGAAGGCGACGCATTATGTGCTGTACCTGTTGCTGGTGGCAGAAGCCGCGCTCGGCTTCACGTTTCGCTGGGGTGCGGGACGACCGATGGAGTTTTTTGGGTTCGGAATCCCGCCGTTGATCGGGCAGTTGTCGCGGCCGCTGCGCCATCAGCTGCGCGAGTTCCACGAGTGGATCGGCTGGGCGATCATCATCATCGCGATGATACACGCCGCCGCGGCGCTCTATCACCATTACGAGCTGAAGGACCGGGTGCTGCTGCGGATGCTCCCGCGTCCGCTATCCGGCCGGTAGGCCGCGGCGGCCCAAGCTAGAAATCGCTCTCCGCGACGAACTTTGCGCCGGCGCTGCCGACCAGCGCCCAACGGACCTGAGCCTTGACCTGGCCCATCCGCGGAATTGCGATTTGCAGCCGCTCGCCGATGCGGAAGTCAGCATCCGCTTCGATTCGGCAGCCGTCATCGGAAAAATTGGTCAGGCGAGCTGGAGACTTGCTGCCGTCGGTACGGTGGACGACGGCGTCCACGACGACGAGATGGCGATCCTTGCGCCCGATCCACCCGTGAACGCGCTCCATGACGCCACTCCCACTCAGTCACGCGCGGACCTTGTGACAGGCAGAAGTAAACATCGATTAAATGTGCGAGCCTAAGACGTTAGACCCGGCTGTCCTCAAGCGGCGATGTCGTAGGGCTGGATCTCGCCCGACAAATAGAGGTTGCGTGCCTTGGTCCGGGACAGCTTGCCCGAGCTGGTGCGCGGTAGCGTGCGCGGCGGGACCAGCTCGACGACCGGCGTGATCCCGGTGATGGCCCGGACGCGCTCGCGGATCTCGTCGCGCAAGCGCCCGCGCTCCTCATTGCCCGACACGCGGCAGTGGACGAGGACGGCTGGAGTTTCCTCACCGGACGGACCGGTGATCGCGAAGGCGGCGATGTCGCCGGACTTGAAGCCTGGCAGCTGCTCGACCGCCCATTCGATGTCCTGCGGCCAGTGGTTGCGCCCGTTGATGATGATCATGTCCTTGGCGCGGCCGACGATGAAGATGTAGCCCGAAGACATGTAGCCCATGTCGCCGGTATCCAGCCAACCATCGCCCGACAGGCAGGCGCGGGTCGATTCCTCGTCGCGGAAATAGCTGTGCATGACGCTGGCACCGCGCACAAAGACCTTGCCGATGCCTCGGTCGGGAAGGATCTCGCCGGCTGAGCCCCGTATCTCGATCTCCATGCCGGTCACGGGCCGGCCGCAATTGACCACGGCGCGGTAGCGGCGCGGCCGCCTGGCGTCCGCGGCGCCGCCCGACAGCTCCGTTTCCTCGACCAGCTCGAGACGAATCCCTTCGCCCGGCGGCATCAACGAGACGGCGAGCGTCGCCTCGGCGAGTCCGTAGCTGGGGCAGAAGGCGCCTGCCTTGAAGCCCGCCGCGTCGAAGCTGTCGACGAACGCCTGCATGACTTCGGGCCGGATCATGTCAGCGCCGTTGCCGGCGATCCGCCACCGCGACAGGTCGAAACGGTCCTCGGCACGCGTTTGCGAGCTCATCCGGCGCGAGCATATGTCGTAGCCGAACGTCGGCGAGTAGCTGACCGTGGTGCCGGGGTTGCGCGTGATCATGTCGAGCCAGGCGAGCGGGCGCCGGGCGAAATCCTCAGTCTTCATGTAATCGACCGACAGCTGAAGCGCGACCGGCGAAAGGAAGCAGCCGACGAGGCCCATGTCGTGGTACCACGGCAGCCAGGAGATGCAGCGGTCGCCTTGTTCGACCTGAAGCCCGATGCCGTGCGCGTGGAGATTGTCGAGCAGGGCGTGATGGGTGACCGCGACGCCGTGCGGGAAGCGCGTCGAGCCGCTCGAATATTGCAGATAGGCGATGTCGTCGGGCTTCGCTGACGGAAGCTCGGCGGATCCTGGCTCGATGCTTTCCAGCGTTTCCCACGAGCGGGACTCGACGCCGGCCCGATCCGCAGCATCCTTGCCGAAGTCGACGAGCTCGGGCGGGTAAAGGAACAGCGCAGGATCGCTGCTGCCCAGCTGGACCACCAGCTGGTCGACATAGGCGTCGCGGCCGCCGAAACTGGTCGGCAGCGGAAGCGGCACCGGCCAGGCGCCCGCATAGACCGCGCCAAAGAAGGTGGCGGCAAATTCGATCCCCGTCTCAGCAACCAGCGCGACGCGGTCGCCCGGCTTGATTCCGAGGGCGACAAAGCGGCGAGCGGCGAACAGGGCGTCCTCGCGCAGCTCCGAATAGGTGTAGGTCCGGATCAGCGTGCCACGAGCATCATGGAAGTTGAGCCCGCGCCGGCCTTGCGCGGCATAATCGAGCGCTTCGCCAATCGTGCCGAAATCGGCTAGGCGGCGCGGCAGCGTGTCGACCGTCGGCGTGGCGCCTGGCGGCGCCAGATCGGTGGTTACAGAGGCATTGCGTTCCAGCACGCCATCCCTTTCCTGAGTGATTTGCATCGTCGGCTCGCACCATCGTTGCTGCCGCTTTCCCCTTGGCGGGCGAGTGTGGCACAAAAACGGCGTGAAGCCACAGTCACAGCCCCGCCGCCCGCCACCGCCGCTCAATGCCGAGCAGTTGCGGGAGCTCGCACTGCGCTACGTCGGCAAATATGCGACTACCCGGGCCAAGCTCCGCCAATATCTCACGCGGAAGATTCGTGAGCGCGGATGGGCCGATGGCGCCGCCCCGGACCTGGAAGCTCTCGCGGGCCGGTTTGCCGAGCTCGGCCTCATCGACGATGCCGCCTACGCGCTAGCCAAATCGCGGACGCTAACAGCGCGGGGCTATGGCAAGCGAAGGCTCGCCGACCAACTGCGGCGGGCGGGGGTCGATGGGGTCGACCAGGCCGAGGCGGCCGCCCATGCCGACGACGCTGCTGTCGACGCCGCGCTTCGTCTTGCCCAGCGACGGCGGATCGGGCCATTCGCGGCAGCGGCGGCCGACCCGCAACAACGTGAAAAATGGATCGCAGCGATGATCCGGGGCGGGCACGGATTCGCCCTCGCCAAGGCCATATCCGCCCTGCCTCCGGGCGAAGAATTTGACTTAGATCAGCTTCGAGAACGGTTTCGGGTCATCGACGCGTAAAGTCGGTTTGCCGACACTGGCACGCATGTTAAGGGGGCGCGTTATGGTGCGTACCGCTCTGCAATCGGCCGAAGGGGGCAATCAGGCCGTAATGGAATCCGACGACAGGACGAACGAGCCGGAGATGGAAGCCATCACCGGCCGGGTGAAATGGTTCGACGCTACTCGCGGCTTCGGCTTTTTGGTGAGCGAGCAGGTCGATGGCGATGTGCTTCTGCACTTCAGCGTGCTGCGCGAGCACGGCCGGCGGAGCGTGCCCGAAGGTGCGACGATCGAATGCGTGCCGGTCCGCCTGGACCGCGGCCTCCAGGCCAAGAGAGTCCTGGCAATCGACACCTCGACGGCCTTGCCGCAGCCGATGCGCTCGTCCATTCCTGTGACCGAACGCGCGGACCGCAGGGCGCTTGCGGACTCGGCCGGCGCGTTCGAGCCGGTGGAGGTCAAATGGTTCAACCGCGTTCGCGGCTACGGTTTCGTCAAGCGGCCCGACGAGGTGGGCGGCGAGGACGTGTTCGTGCACATGGAAACGGTCCGCATCTCGCATCTTCCCGAGCTGCAGCCAGGGCAGCATCTCGAGGCGCGGATCGCGCCGAGCGGCAAGGGCCTGACCGCGGTCGAGCTGCGCGAGCCCGGCGGCTCGGAACTTTAGCCGCCGCACTTGCAGGGCTGCTCGCGTGCAGTCCGCCGGCGCCGGCCCACAACGCTTCGACCGAGGCCGCAGCCGTCGCCGAGCCTGGCGCGCAGACCGGATTGAGCGAAGTGCCGCTGACCATTCGCTCGGGCTCCGCGACGCATCAATTCAAAGTGGAGATCGCAGCCACGCCCGAACAGCAGGAGCGCGGGCTGATGTTCCGGAAATCGCTGGCCGGCGACCGGGGCATGATCTTCCCCTATGATCCGCCGCAGGACGTGTCCTTCTGGATGAAGAACACGCTGATCCCGCTCGATATCATCTTCATTCGCTCCGACGGGACGATTGTCCGCATCACCAAAGCGAAGGCCCTCGATGAGACGGCTCTTCCCTCGGGAGAGCCGGTCGCAGCGGTACTCGAGATCCGTGCCGGACGGGCAGCGGAGCTGGGCATCAGGGAAGGCGACCTCGCGAGCTGGCCCCACTAGCTTGCCTCCCGCGGACGCGGGCGGCTAAGGCGCTCCGCCATGGGCTTCTGGTCGAGAACATTCACCTGGTGGAACGGAGCCACGTGGGGGACCGCGCTGTGGACTCGGCGATTCGGCAATGAAGTCGGCCGCGACGACGCCGGCAACATCTACTACCAGGACAAGAAGCGTCCCCACCGCCGCTGGGTGATCTACAACGGCGCCAACGACGGCAGCCGGGTGCCGCCCGACTGGCAGCTGTGGCTGCGCGGCACGATCGCCGACCTGCCGGGCAAGGCGCTCCCGCCGATCCGCAGGTTCCAGCAGAAGCCCACGCCGAACCTGACGGGCACGATGGCAGCCTTTCGGCCCGACGGGGCGCTTGGCTCGGGCAAGCTGAGGCCCGCCTCGACCGGGGATTACGAACCCTGGATCCCCGAATAAGCGTGAGAGCGGCGGCTACATCCCTCTTTGCGGCGCTTGCGCTCGCCTCGTGCGGGAAGGGCAAGGAGGAGGCGAACGCGCCGCTGCCAGCCGCGAAGCAGGCCGCTTCCACCGCCAACGGCGAGGGTGGCGTCACGCCGATGGCGCAGCGGGTCGCGGTGCTGGGTATGCTCAACAAGCGCAACGGCATTGTTCAGACGGTCGCATTGCACCCTGGCCAGTCGGTCCGCTGGAAGGACATGATCGTCCGCCTTCGGGCGTGCGAGGCGACGGCGCCATGGGAGGAGGAGAAGCTCACCGGAGCGTTCGTCCAGGTCGACGTGCAGCAGCCCGACAAACGCTGGAGCCGGGTTTTCTCGGGCTGGCTGTACAAGGAATCGCCGTCGCTCAACGTCGTCGAGCACCCGGTCTACGACGTCTGGCCCAAGAGTTGCGAGATGACATATCCGGCAGGTCCGTCGGCGCCGGCCGCACCCGCGAGCTCAAGCAGCCTGTCGAGCGCGAGAAAATCGGGCGCGCCGGACGGCACCCGTCCAAGTGCCTCGACCAACGCGCCGCCAGCCGAAGCGCCGCCCGCTGAACCGCCGCCGCCGAGAGCGGCCGAAAGCAACGCGACGTAGCTCTCCCGCGGCACGGTGACCGCGCCCAGAGACGCGAGATGCTCGGTCATGAACTGGCAGTCGAGAAGCGTGAAATTGCCGACCTGAAGCCGGGCCACGAGCCAGGCCAGCGCCACCTTCGACGCATCGCGGGCGCGGCTGAACATGCTCTCGCCGAAGAAGGCGCGCCCTAGCTTCACACCATAAAGGCCTCCGACGAGCTCGCCGCACAGGCGCACTTCGATCGAATGGGCGTGACCCGACTGGTGGAGCGCAAGCATCGCCCGCTCGAGCTCACCGTTGATCCAGGTCTCCTCGCGGTCCGCGCAGGCGGTGATGACCGCTGCAAAATCCTGGTCGTGGGTCACGTCGAAACGCCCTGAGCGGAGGGTGCGTTTGAGCGAGCGCGACAGATGAAAACGATGGAGTGGCAGGATCGCGCGATTGCGTGGCTCGACCCAGAACAGCTCGGCGGCGTCGCGGCTGTCGGCCATCGGGAAAATGCCCGTTGCGTAGCCCTGCAGCAAAAGGCGCGGGTCGAGCCGACTCATGGGTCTATTATGGGGCCGGCCATTCCTCGCCTCTAGAGAATCTCGCGCACGACCTCCTGGGGCCGGCACAGGCGAACGCCGCGGGCGGTCTCGACGATCGGCCGCTCGATCAGGATGGGATGCGCGACCATGGCGTCGAGAACTTCGTCGTCGGTCACGTCGGGGCGGTTCAAGCCGAGCTCGTCGGCGAGCGGCTCCTTAGCGCGAAGGCCGTCACGCGGGCGTATTCCGGCACGCTGGTAGAGGCCGGCGAGCTCATCGCGGCTCGGCGGGCTCTTCAGATATTCGTGGATCCATACGTCGCAGCCCGAATCGCGGAGAATCTCGAGTGTCTTGCGCGACGTCCCACACATGGGATTGTGATAAATTGTTGCTTTCATTCCGAACTTTATTCCCGAAGCGGATTCAAAAGGTTGAACGTGGATTTAACGCTGATCGCGCGTCGTCCGCCGGTTGCATTGTCGCGGCTGCGGAACGATGAGGCGCGGTCGTCGTTCCTGCGCTTGTAACATGCTCCGTCGCCGGCGGTAGCGTCGGCATTTGTGCATGTTCATGCAGTTCAATTGAACGGGAGAAACAGCGATGCGTAAGTCCATTCTAGCCATTACGCTTGCCAGCACGGCCGCCCTTGGCGCGTGTGCCACCAATTCGCGCGTCGCGCAGGATGCGGCCATCGGCGCCGCCGGTGGCGCTGCGGTTGGCGCAGTGGTGCCTGGCGTCAGCGTCATTGAAGGCGCGGCGGTCGGCGCGGCGATCGGCGGCCTTGCCGGCGCGGTGTGGTCCGACACCAACAATGACGGTTATGTCGACGGCTATATGTACAATGGCCAATATTATGCCGGCACGCCGACCGGATACGATCCGGCGACCCACAGCGTTCTCGCCAGCGCGGCCACGGGCGCCCTCGGCGGAGCGGCGATCGGCGCAGCGGCCGGTGCGGTGCTGCCGGGCGTCGGCATCCTCCAGGGCGCGGTGATCGGTGCTGCTGTCGGCGGCCTCGCCGGCGCAGTCTGGGCCGACCGCAACAATGACGGCGTGGTGGACGGATACGTCTACAACGGCCAATATTATAACGGTGCGCCCGCGGCCACGACGACCACGGTGGTTGAGCCGGCTCCGGCTCCGGCTCCGATGCGGAGTGGCGAGCGCGGCTGATCCGGGCCCCTCAAAGCTCGGCTTTGATGGGACGAAGATTGGAGAGCTTGTGATTGTTTTGCGTTCAGAGTGCACCGGCCGCTGGCCGGTGCACTTTTTTCAGAAGATCGGCCTTGCCGCCGCGGTGCTGGCCGCGGCCGTGCCGGCCAGTGCGTTCGCGCAGGCGGTACCCGCGCCGGCCGCGGCTCAGAGCCAGCCGCTGCGCGGGCAGGGCGTTGCCGATTTCTATCGTGGCAGGTCCGATTATCCTTTCTGGCTGGCGGCAAATTCGGGAGACGCCGCCGACCAGCTCCTGTCTTTGCTGTCGAGCGCGAGGCTCGATGGCCTCGACCCCGAGAAATATCATGTGCCGGAGCTGCAGCAGGCTGTGGCCGCCGCGCGCACCGGCAAGAAGAAGCGCGTCGTCGAGGCCGATTATGCTTTGTCTGAGGCGTTCGTAAGCTACGTCGCCGACTTGAGACAGGATCCCGGCGTCGGGCTCACTTATGTCGACCCGACGCTGAAGCCTGCGCCACCTACTCCGCTAGCGACTCTGCTGACGGCGGCCATCGCGCCGTCGTTGCCGGATTACGTGCACAGCATGGGCTGGATGCACCCCTTCTACGCCCAGCTGCGCGACGCGCTCGCAAACCACAATTTCTCGACCGACCAACAGCGTGACCTGCTCGCGCTGAACCTAGAGCGGGTGCGGGTGCTGCCGGCGGGCAGGCAGCGCTATGTGCTCGTAAACGCCGCACAGCAGCGGCTCTACATGTACGAGGACGGCAAGGTCGCGGATTCGATGGTCGTCGTCGTCGGCAAACCCAAATGGCCGACGCCGATGCTTGCCGCCTACATCCGCTATGCCGCGCTCAATCCTTACTGGTACGTGCCGTCTGACCTAGCGGGCGAGGACGTCGGCCAGTTCGTCGTCAAGTTCGGCCTCAAATATCTCGACGATTATGGCTACGAGGTGGTGTCGGACTGGACCCCCAACCCGACGATCATCGATCCCAAGACGATCGACTGGAAAGGCGTCACGGACGGCAAGGTCGAGGTGATGATCCGCCAGAGGCCGGGCCCCAAGAACTTCATGGGGCGAATGAAGTTCATGTTCCCCAACCTGTTCGGGGTTTACCTGCATGACAACCCGCGCCGCGAGCTGTTCCTGAAGTCAGCGCGCTACTTCAGCGGGGGCTGCGTGCGGCTCGAAGATGCGGCGCGCCTCGGACGCTGGCTGTTCGGGCGCGACCTCGACTGGCAGTCGGCCGGAGCCGAGCAGCCGGTACCGCTGGCGCAGCCGGTGCCGGTGTATATCACCTACCTGACCGCAATACCCGACGGGACGTCGATCGCTTACTATGACGACGTCTATGGCCGCGATGCGCCCAAGCTCGCCGGCGCCTCCGCGGACAGCAGCAACAGCGCAGTCGCGGGGCGCTAGGGCCGGAACCAGTTGGGATACCAGGTAATGTCCTGGGCAATCGGCCGGCCGCTCGGATCGCGCGCCGGAAGGAAGCGGACGTAACGTTCGGTCAACTGGCACATTAGCGAGTCGGCGAGCGGGTTGCCGCTCGAGCGAACGATCCTGCAATCCGAGGCGCTGCCATCCGCAGTCACCCGAACCGCAACGCCGACGGTCCCGCGTTCCATTCCGCTCACGGATACGAGCCGGCGGTATTCGCCATTCGGGATCTTGCTGATTTTCTGCGCCGGCGTGAAGCGGCCGGTGCCGCCGCCTCCAAGGCCGGTTCCGGAGCCACCCGCGCCGGTGCCGGTGCCGGCGAGCGCCGCGCCCGACCGGGTCGACGCGCCCGTGCCGGCCACTCTCGCCGCGGGGATGGGTGAGGGGACGGGCAGCTTGGGTTGCGGAGCAACGACCGGGGTCGGTTCCACCTTCTTCGCTGCTGCGCCTTCGGGCTTCTTCGTCGCCTGGGGCTTTGGCGTGGGCTTCGGCGGCTGGATTGGCGGCGGCGGCGGAGGCTGGTTGATGGCGATCGTCGTCAGGCTTTCGACGGTTTGACGAACCGCTTCCACATTGAGGCCCGACAGGATCACGAAGGCCAACGCAGCATGGACTGCGACGACGGCGGCTATCGCCTTGGCCTGATCGGGGCGGTCAGCAGTTCCACGGTAACTGGGCATCGCGTTGCCTTCAGGCGAACAACGTTTGTCGAGGTCGAAGGTTTATTCGCTGTAGATCTTCGCCTCGGCGGCGAAGTCGGCGTTTTTCCGTTCGGGCCCAAGGGCCGTCCAGACCGCGATCACGACCGCGACGGTTCCGCAGACGAGCGCGAGGGCCAGCCCATAGTTGTCGCCATGCGCCTCGGCGATCCCGGCCTGGATCGGCGCGTTCTTCGACGCGATCAGATTGCCCAGCTGATAGGCGAAACCGGGGAACAGGCTTCGGGCAAGCGGCGGCGAGAGCTCGTTTAGATGCACTGGGACGATGCCCCAGGCGCCCTGCACCGCGACCTGCATGAGAAAGCCGCCGAGCGCGAGCATCAGAGGCGTTACCGAAAAGGCGAACAACGGGATCACGGGCAGCGCGAGCAGGCTTGCGATGATGATCGCGCGCTTCCGGCCGATCCGTTCCGACCAGATGCCAAAGCTGATCCCCCCGACCATCGCGCCGAGGTTCATCACCGCGGCGAGAATGCCTGTGGTGTGCGTGTCGAAGTGGTGCTGCTTCTGGAGGAAGGTCGGATAGAGGTCCTGGGTGCCGTGACTGAAGAAGTTGAACGCGGTCATCAGCACGACGAGGTAGAGCGCGATTTTCCAGTGGCGGACGAGCTCGGCAATCGGGTTGGCGCGCGCCTTGCCGCGCCGCGCCTCGAACACCGGGCTTTCTTTCACGTGCATGCGGATGAGCAGGACCAGCAAGGCCGGCGCGACGCCGACCATGAACATGCCGCGCCAGCCGATCGTGTCGAACAGCAGGAAATAGACCAGGCTGGCGACGAAATAGCCCGACGGATAGCCGCTCTGCAGCAGCCCCGAGACGGGGCCGCGCAGCTTCGCCGGGATCGATTCCATGACCAGGCTCGCGCCCAGTCCCCATTCGCCGCCCATGCCGACGCCGAACAGGAAGCGAAGGACGAGCAGGCTGGTGAGGGTAGGCGCGAACCCGGACGCGAGCTCGAATACCGAAAAGAAGATGATGTCGGCCATCAGCACCGGCCGGCGGCCGAAATGTTCACCGAGCCACCCGAAGATGAACGCGCCGAGCGGCCGGGCGGCGAGGGTCAGGAACACGCCCTGTGCAACCGCCTTCACGTCGGTGCCGAACTCCCTGGCGATGGTCGAAAGCATGAACACCATCAGGAAGAAATCGAAGGCATCGAGCGTCCAGCCGAGATAGCTCGCCCATATCGCGCTGCGCTGCGACGGCTCGAGCGACCTGATGTCGGCGATCAGGCTCATTCGATCAGGCAGGCTCCGCGCTGTCGTGCTGGCGCGCCAGCCAACGTTCGAGCCACTTGATCGTGTAATCGCCGGCGAGGAATTCGGGATCGCGGACGAGGTTCTGATGGAGCGGAATGGTGGTCTTCATCCCCTCCACCACGAACTCCTCGAGCGCACGCTTCAACCGCCTGATGCACTCGTCGCGGTCGCGGCCATAGACGATCAGCTTGCCGATCATGCTGTCGTAATAGGGCGGGACGCGGTAGCCGGTGTAGAGGCCGCTATCGACCCGGACGTGCATGCCGCCCGGCGCGACGTAATTCTTCACCAGGCCCGGCGAAGGCGCGAAGGTCTCCGGGTCCTCGGCGTTGATCCGGCACTCGATCGCGTGGCCGTGCAGCTTCACCTGATTCTGTGAGCAGGACAGTCCCTCGCCGCTGGCGACGCGGATCTGTTCGCGCACCAGATCCATGTCGCTGATCATCTCTGTGACCGGATGTTCGACCTGGAGCCGAGTGTTCATTTCGATGAAGTAGAACTCGCCATTCTCGTAGAGGAACTCGATCGTGCCGGCGCCGCGGTAGCCCATCTCGGCCATTGCCTTGCGGACGCGCTCACCCATCGCTTCACGCTCGACGCGGCTGATCACCGGCGACGGCGCTTCCTCGAGGACCTTCTGATGGCGGCGCTGCAGCGAGCAGTCGCGCTCGCCGAGATGGATCGCCGCGCCATTGCCGTCACCGAACACCTGGAATTCGATGTGGCGGGGGTCCGCGAGATATTTCTCCATGTAGACGGTGTCGTCGCCGAAGGCCGAGCGCGCCTCCGATGCCGCCTGGCTCATCAGGCTCTCGAGTTGTTCTTCGGCCTCGACGACCTTCATGCCGCGTCCGCCGCCGCCGGACGCGGCCTTGATCAGGACCGGGTAGCCGATGTCCGCGGCGAGTTCCTTTGCCTGCTTGACGCTGACAATTGGGCCGTCGGAGCCGGGCACCAGCGGGAGCCCAAGCTTGGCCGCCGTGCGCTTGGCCTCGATCTTGTCGCCCATCGTCCGGATGTGCTCGGGCTTCGGGCCGACCCAGACAATATTGTGGCTTTCGACGATCTCGGCGAACTGCGCGTTCTCGGAGAGGAAGCCGTAGCCCGGGTGGATCGCGTCAGCGTGGACGATCTCAGCAGCCGAGATGATGTTGGGGATATTGAGGTAGGAGTCGGTCGCGGCTGGCGGGCCGATGCACACCGTTTCGTCGGCGAGGCGCACGTGCATCGCATCGGCATCGGCGGTCGAATGGACCGCGACCGTCTTGATCCCCATTTCGTGGCAGGCGCGGTGGATTCGAAGCGCGATCTCGCCGCGGTTGGCGATCAGCAGCTTATTGATTTGCATCAGCCGATGATCACCAGCGGCTGATCGAATTCGACGGGCTGGCCGTCGCTGATGAGGACCTTCTTGACGACGCCGCCTTCCGGGGCCGTGATCGGGTTCATCACCTTCATGGCTTCGACGATGAGCAACGTGTCGCCGGCCTTCACAGGTTTGCCGATCTCGATGAACGCTGCGCCGCCGGGCTCGGGCGACAGGAAGGCGGTGCCGACCATCGGCGACTTGACGGTATGCCCGGCGATGTCCTCGACCGGGGCGCCAACGTCTTCCTTCGCATTCATTGGCGGAGCGCTCAGGGCTGGCGCAGCCGCTGCCGCCGGTGGGGCGATTCCAACAACGGGCGCCGGCTCCCGGCTGACCTTGATTCGGCGGTCACCGTCGGCGACCTCGATTTCGGTCAGTGCATTGTCGGTGAGGAGTTCCGCGAGCTCGCGCACCAGCTTTGGATCGATGCGCATTCCGCCCTTGTCGCCGGAGCCGGTCGGTTCCTTCGGTTGAGCCATCTTACTTCCTGTTACAGCTTGGCGCTGCGCTCTGTCAGACGATGCGGCTTCCGTCCACCCTGAACAGGCTTGGCGGCGCTTGCCGCCGCTCGTATTGGCCGCCTCATGGGCATCGACGGTAGCGTTGGAATCCGAGTGAATGGCGAGCATCGGCGTGTGCCTGACGGAGTCAGCATCACCGAGATGCTGAATGAGATCGGCATCGATCCGGCAAGGGTCGCAGTGGAAAGGAACCTCGAGATCGTGCCGCGCTCATCGTTGAGCGAGGTCTGCGTCGAGAACGGCGACAATTATGAGATCGTGCATTTCGTTGGAGGCGGGTGAGTGACCGCTCAGCAGGACATCACGGCCGATACCTGGACCGTCGCCGGCCGCACTTTCTCGTCGCGGCTCATCGTCGGCACCGGCAAGTACAAAAGCCTTGAGGAGAACGCCGCCGCAGTCGAGGCGTCGGGCGCCGAGATCGTCACGGTGGCGGTACGGCGGGTCAACATCTCCGACCCCAACCAGCCGCGTCTCACCGACTTCATCGATCCGAAGAAGGTCACCTATTTACCCAACACGGCGGGGTGCTTCACCGCCGAGGATGCAATCCGGACGCTGCGGCTGGCGCGCGAGGCGGGCGGGTGGAACCTCGTCAAGCTCGAGGTGCTGGGCGAGGCGAAGACGCTCTATCCCGACATGCGCGAGACTCTGAGGGCAACCGAGGTCCTCGTAAAGGAGGGCTTCGAGCCGATGGTCTATTGCGTCGACGATCCCATTGCCGCGAAGCAGCTGGAGGAAGCAGGCGCAGTCGCCATCATGCCGCTCGGAGCGCCGATCGGGTCGGGGCTCGGCATCCAGAACCGCGTGACGATCCGCCTGATCGTCGAAGGCGCCGGAGTTCCGGTGCTGGTCGATGCCGGGGTCGGCACGGCAAGCGATGCGGCGCAGGCGATGGAATTGGGTTGTGACGGGGTGCTGATGAACACCGCGATCGCCGAGGCGAAGGACTCGGTGTTGATGGCGCGGGCAATGAAGGCGGCGGTCGAGGCCGGGCGGCTCGCTTATCTGGCCGGGCGGATGCAGAAGCGGCGCTACGCCGACCCGTCGAGCCCGCTCGCCGGTCTTATTTAATCGCGGTGACGATGTGCGCCGCCATCGGCGCTTCGAAGCCGTCGGCTCCCTGATACTCGCTGGCGGACTGCGAGAGGTTTGCAAAGACGTAGTCCAGCGCATCCGGCCCATATTCTTCGAGCTCGATGCCCATTGGCGAGCCATAACAAAGCCCGCGTGCGGCATCCTCTGCCGAGGGGCTCCGGCTGGTCAGGTTCACCGTCTCGATCCTGATGTCCTCAAATCCCGCTGCCCGTAGGTCACGCTCGATCCAGTCCGGCTCGGCATAGCTGAAGGGTCCACGCACCATGAACTGAGGCGGATTGTCGGGGAATGCTTTCCGCATGCTCTCGTTCGCAAGGTGGGAGAGCAGGTTCAGTTCGATCTTGTCCCATACCGCGAACAGGTAGGCGCCGTCGTCGCGAAGCACGCGGCGCGCTTCGGCATTCCCTTTGACCTTGTCCGGAAAAAACATGAGGCCGAACTGGCACACGACAAGGTCGAAGCCGCCATCTTCGAAAGGCAGGTCGAGGGCGTCGGCCTGACGGAATGTGACATTGGGCGACGATACGCGCGTCTGCGCGACGTCAAGCATCGCCTGGTTGAGGTCGGTCGCGACGATGTCGGCGTCGGGAAGCGCCTTCGCGAGCGCAGAGGTTACGACGCCGGTGCCGGCGGCCGTTTCCAGGATGCGCTTGGGCTGAAGCTTCGCGGCTCGCTCGGCCAGCACCTCGGCGTACGGCCGGAACAGCAGCGGGACCATGTAGCGCTCATAGTTTGCCGGCACTGAGCCGGAAAATCGGACGTCGAGCGATTGCATATGGAACGTGCCCCCTTGTTCCGATTTGAAGCGAAGAGTCGGAAGATGACAGACTTCGCATCCGAGCGCGAGGAGATGGTCGAGCGGCAGCTCAAGGGGCGCGGGATCACCGAGCCCGAAATCCTCGACGCCTTCCGCGCCGTACCGCGCGAGGCGTTCATCAGCGAAGAATATGCGCATCTCGCTTACGGCGATCATCCGCTGCCGATCGAGGCCAACCAGACGATCTCGCAACCGTACATCGTCGCGCTGATGATCGAGGCCGCGCAGATTCAATCTGGCGACAATGTCCTCGAGGTTGGTGCCGGCTCCGGATACGCGGCGGCGGTCATCAGCCGGATCGCGCACGAGGTCATCGGGATCGAGCGGCAGCACGACCTGGTAGACGTCTCGCAGGAGCGACTGAAGCGGCTCGGGTACGACAATGTCGAGATCGTCGAGGGTGACGGCACCAGAGGATGGCCGGAATCGGCGCCGTTCGACGCGATCCTCGCGGCGGCGAGCGGGAGCCATGTGCCGCAGCCACTGCTCGACCAGCTCAGCGATGGCGGCAGGCTGGTGATGCCGATCGGCGAGCCCGGCGGCGTGCAGAAGCTGGTGAAGGTCACCAAGCAGCGCGACGGCTCGCTTGCGCAGTCGGACCTCGGCGCGGTGCGCTTCGTTCCTTTGATCGGCGAGGAAGGATGGAAAGTTGCTTGATACCGAACTCGAGGCACTGCCCCGGCAGATCGCGGATTCCGTCGAGCCGTTGCCGGACATCGAGGACGAGCGGTTCGGGGCCCTGTTCGACCGCTTCGGCGATGCCCGCGTGGTGTTCCTGGGCGAGGCCAGCCACGGCACCAGCGAATTCTATCGAGCGCGAGCCGCCATCTCGCGGCGGCTGATCGAGCGTCATGGCTTCAACATCGTCGCGGCCGAGGCCGACTGGCCCGACGCGGCGACAATCGACCGCTTCGTTCGCGGCCGCCCGAGGCGCGAGGGCGAGCTCAAGGCGTTCGACCGGTTCCCGACCTGGATGTGGCGCAACCGGGAGTTCGACCAATTCGTCCGCTGGTTGCGCGGGCATAACGGCAGGCGCTCTTACGAGCGGATGTGCGGCTTCTACGGGCTCGACCTCTACAACCTCTCTGGATCGATGAGCGCGGTGATCGATTTCCTGGAGCGCGAGGATCCGCAGCTCGCCCGGCTGGCGCACCGCCGCTACGGCTGTCTCGACCCATGGGCCGACGAACCCCAGCTTTACGGACGCAACGCCCTGATCGAAGGCTATGCGCGGTGCGAAGTCGGTGTCGTCCAGATGCTCAAGGACCTGCTTCAGAACCAGATCGACTGTTTCGCCGAGGAGTGCGACGAATGGCTCGACGCCGCTGCGAACGCGCGGCTCGTCAAGGACGCCGAGGCTTACTACCGAGTGATGTACCACGGCTCGGCGGAGAGCTGGAATTTGCGCGACACGCACATGTTCGACACGCTGAACATGATCCTCGACGCCAAGCCCAATTCGAAGGCCATCGTCTGGGCTCACAACAGCCACATCGGCAATGCGAAGTTCACCGACATGGGCATGCATCGCGACGAGCTGAACATCGGCCAGCTGGCGAAAGAGAAATGGGATGCGCGGGCACGGCTGATCGGCTTTGGAACGCACAGCGGCACGGTGGCCGCCGCGGACGACTGGGACCAGCCGATGAAGATCAAAGAGGTGCGCCCATCGCTGCCGGGAAGCTATGAGCGCGCCAGCCACGACAGCGGCGTGCCGAGCTTCCTGCTCGACCTGCGTGAGGGTGAAGTAGGCCGGGATGTCTGCGAGGCACTGACGGAGCCGCGGCTCGAGCGGTTCATCGGCGTCATCTACCGGCCGGAGACCGAGCGCTGGAGCCATTACAGCAACGCCACCCTGCCGAAGCAATTCGATGCCTGGGTGTGGTTCGACGACACGCTCGCGGTCACGCCACTGGCAGGCGAGCAGCGGCCAGGCCGCATGAGCGGCGAAGACGAGACCTATCCGTTCGGCCTCTAGTCACTTGGGTCCGGAATGGAGCCAAGAGTAGGAAAGAATAGAGCTTTTTAGTTCGTTGTTTCCGCGACCTTTTGTGGCAGGAGCGGAGTGTTGCGTATCGCCGACGAGGATGATCTTTCATCGGTGATCGGGCCGTTGCAGCTGGCGGCCGCAGCCGCGCCCGGCACCTCGATCACCGACCTGGTTGGCAATTTCGGCGACCTCTACAAATTGTTCGAACAGGTTTCGCAACCGCACCTGATCGAGCTTGGCAAACCGCTGCCGAGGAAGAAGTACTTGCCGCGGAAACCTGTCGGAAGCTGCCCGGCCGCGCACAATCAGGCGCTGTTGGATAAGGGATCGCGCTAGCGCGCTTTCGCTTTCCCGCGCAGTTTTGCAATCGTCGTCGCGTTGCTGATTTGCTCGACGTCGGTCTTACAGTGGATGAGGCGGATGCCTTTTTGCTTGAGCGCCTCGTCCACCGCAGGCGTGAAGTCTCCGGTGGTCTCGACCGTCGCCGCCCAGCCGCCATAGGCCCGCGCAAGCGCGGCGAAATCCGGGTTCTTGAGGTCCGTCGCGCTGATCCGCTCGGGATAGTCGCGTTCCTGGTGCATTCGGATGGTGCCGTAGCTGCCATTGTCGATGAGGATCACGAGCAGGTCGGCACCATATTGCGCGGCCGTCGCCAGCTCCTGCCCGTTCATCAGGAAATCGCCGTCTCCGGCGATGCAGACCACCGGCCGGTCCTTGAAGCGCAGCGCTGCTGCTACCGCGGCGGGGAGGCCGTAGCCCATCGTCCCGCTCGTCGGAGCGAGCTGGGTCGGCATGGGGCCATAGCGCCAGTAACGATGCCACCAGCCCGAAAAGTTGCCGGCGCCGTTGCAGATTATGCTGTTCTCCGGAAGCCGTTCGCGCATCGCCGCCACGCATGGACCGAGGTCGAGCTTCACGCCTTTGCGCGGCGTCGGCTCGGACCATTCGAGCCACTCCTGGTGCGCCTGCTCGCCGCACGAGAAGCGGACGAGATCGGGGTCCTGCCACTCATCCACCATCTCGGCGAACTCACCCATATCGGCGCAGATGGGAAGGTCGGCGTGATAGACCCGGCCGAGCTCGTTTGGGTCGGGGTGGACGTGGACGAGCGTTTGCCCGGGATGGTCGGGGGTGATCAGCGTGTAGCCGTCGGTCGTCGCTTCGCCGAGCCGGGCGCCGACGGCGAGGATCAGGTCGGCGTCGCGAATGCGCTGCTGGAGCTTGGGGTTGGGACCGTAGCCGAGTTGCCCCGCGTAGACTGCGCACTTGTTGTCGATCGCATCCTGTCGGCGGAAGGCGGCCGCGACCGGGATTCCATAGCGGACGGCGAAGTTGGCGAAATGGTGCGCGGCGCGCGGACTCCAATCGGCGCCGCCGACGATCGCCACCGGATTGGTCGCATCCTTGAGCAATTCGAACATCGCCTGCACCGCGCCCGGGTCGGGCTCTTCGGAGAGCGGCGGGACGCAGGGCCGGTCGGTCGCTTCAACCTCGTCGCGCAGCATGTCCTCGGGCAGCGCGAGCACGACCGGGCCGGGCCGGCCGGCGGTGGCGACCCGGTAGGCGCGGGCGACATATTCGGGGATTCGCCGCGCGTCCTCGATCCGCGCGGCCCATTTGGTGATGGGGCCAAAGAAAGCGGGGAAGTCGATCTCCTGAAAGCCCTCGCGGTCGCGGTCGCCGCGCGCGACGTCCCCGATGAACAGGATCATCGGCGTCGAATCCTGGAAGGCGACGTGGACTCCGGCACTGGCGTTGGTCGCTCCGGGCCCGCGGGTAACGAAGGCAATCCCGGGCCGCCCGGTCATCTTGCCGTCCGCGTCGGCCATGTAAGCGACGCCACCTTCTTGTCGGCAGACGATGGTGTCGATTTCCGGCGTGTCATGGAGCGCGTCGAGCACCGCGAGAAAGCTTTCGCCGGGCACGGTGAAAATGCGGTCGCAGCCCTGGATCTTGAGTTGATCGACGAGGATGCGGCCGCCGCTGCGCTTGGTCATGGCCCGCGTCTAGCGGGCCGTTGGCGCGCCGTCATCCGTGCGTTGCCGGTTATAACACAAGTGAAAGAATAAGCCCTGAAAGATCAGTTACATAGGGACGAATCTCACCGGGGGCCGTCGTGATATCCGATAGTGACTACTTCCGCGGAAGGGCAAGCCAGGAGCGTGCTGCGGCCGAGCAGGCGACAGACCCATTGGTGCGCCAGATCCACCTTGATCTTGCACAGCGCTATGAGGAAGCCGCACAAGCCGCGCCGAAGACCGCTCAATTGCACTCCGTTGAGCCTGGGTCGTTTGGTGACTTAGCCGGCGTGCAGGCGAATGATATTCACCGCGTCGGCGAATGAGATGCGGTGCACGAGCTTGCCGGCTGAGTCCTCGCCAGCGGATAACTAAATCCATGTTTTCCTTCGAAAATATAACATACTTATAGGTTGTTGCGCGCGCCTATGTTATAGTGGCCGTATCGCCGACCGACTACGATCGGGCGTTGGCGACTGAGAGATGGTCCATGCTCCCGCCCACATCGCGGGAGAAACGACTTGGATCCGCTCGTCGAGCAGAATCCGCTTCAATTGCTGGTTGGAAGGATCGCGACGCATCGGCCGCTGAGCAGCGACGATCGGGCCGCGATCCTCGATTTGCCGTACAAGCTCCGGAAGCTTGAAGCGCAGTCCTATGTACTGCGCGAAGGCGACCGGCCGGATCGCTGCGCGGTGCTGCTGTCCGGCTATGCTTTCCGCCACAAACTGACCGGCGAAGGCGCTCGCCAGATTCTCTCAATCCATATCCCGGGGGAGGCGCTCGACTTCCAGAACATGTTCCTCGCGGAATCCGACCACAATGTGCAGATGCTGACGCGCGGACTGGTCGCAGAGATCCCGCGCGAACCGCTCGAGGAGCTGGTGCTCACCAACGAGAATGTCGGACGGGCGATCCATGTCTTCAGCCTGGTGGAGGCGTCCATCTTTCGAGAGTGGACCCTCAACATCGGGCGTCGTGATGCAAGGAGCCGGATCGCGCATTTGCTGTGCGAGTTCGCTTACCGGCTCACCGCGCGCGGGGTCAATCCGGACGGGCTCTACGAACTGCCAATGACCCAGGAGCAGCTCGCCGATGCGACCGGGCTGACGTCCGTCCACGTCAACCGTGTGCTCCAGGCGCTGCAGCGAGAAGGCCTGATCGAACGAAATCGCCGCATGGTGCAGTTCGTCAGCTGGGAAAGGATGCGGGACGTCGCCGACTTCAACCCGCGATATCTGCACATGCGCGAGGCGGGGCCATCCCTCACCTAGGTTAATTACATTGGCGCTAACATTCGCGAAGGAATGAGGTGGGCGCGAGCGGTTAGCCCTGTGCGCGTGCATCGTGGGGGCTTGTGGACGATTCCGCCTTCTTAGAACCGTTGTTTCGGCGCTGGCAGCGTCGCGTTGCAGTGACGCCCGAGGACAAGGCGGCAATCGCCGCCATGCCGTGGTCGGAACGTACCTTTGCCCGCGACAGCTATCTCGTCCGGGAAGGCGAGCCGGCGTCGGTTTGCACCTTCCTGATCAAGGGTTTCGCCTTCCGCCAGAAGCTGGTCAGCGACGGCGCCCGGCAGATCATCTCGATCCACATCGCGGGCGAGTTCCTCGACCTTCAGAACAGCCTGCTCGATGTCGCCGACCACAATGTCCAGTGCCTCACCCGTTGCCTGGTCGGCATCATTCATAAATCCGCACTGCTCGACCTGATCGCAGCGCGGCCGAACGTGCGGCGAGCGCTGTGGCTCGACAGCCTGATCGATTCGTCGATCTTCCGCGAATGGGTCGTGAATGTCGGCCGCCGCGACGCGCGCGAGCGGATCGCCCATCTGCTGTGCGAGCTCGCCGACCGCTTGAGATCCGCGGGGCTTGCCAACGGCCAGCCCTATGACTTCCCGCTGACCCAGGAGCAGCTCGCCGACTGCACCGGCCTGACCGCGGTGCACACCAACCGGACGCTCCAGGGATTACGCCGCGACGGCTTGATCAGCCTGTCGTCGAGCCAGCTGACGATCCTCGACTGGGACCGGCTGGCGGAGATCGGCGACTTCAACGAGCGCTATCTGCACCACGCAGTGTGAGCGAGGCCGACGCCTCCGCATCGTCGGCTTGCTTCGCGAACTCGGACGCCATGGTGGCGAGGATCAGCCGGGTCCGGGCGTCGAACTGACTATCGGCGAGCTCTCGACAATGCTCGGCTTGACGACGCAGCTGCCGCGGAGTGTCCACAGAGACCAGACAAACATATGTTAATTCAGTTCCGTCCATTCGGCGACCGGGGCCCGATTGCCCGGGTTCGTGGTAAATTCCGCCACCATCAGGCCTGATGGATGGCCTTCACCACCTGGTAGCTCTCGAGGCCCTCTTTCCCGCCTTCGCTTCCGAAGCCTGAATCCTTGACCCCGCCGAAGGGCGCATCGGCAAGCGAGATCGCGAACGTGTTGATCCCGACCATGCCGCTTTCGACGAGGTCGCCGATCAGGTTCGCACGACGGCCGTTCTCGGTGAACGCGAAGGCGGCGAGCCCGAATGGCAGCCGGTTGGCCTGCTCGATCACTTCCTCGAATGTGTCGAACGAGCGCGAGACGGCGACGGGGCCGAACGGCTCATCGTTCATGATGTCGGCTTCGTTGGGCACGTCGGCAAGAAGCGTCGGCTGGAAGAAGAAGCCGGTGTCGCCGCGTTCGCCGCCTGCAAGCACCCGCGCCCCTTTCGCCTTCGCGTCCTCGACCAGCTTCTCGATCGCGTCCGGGCGTCTGGAGTTGGCGAGCGGGCCCATCTTGACCCCGTCTTCGAGGCCGTTGCCGACCTTCACCTTCCGGGTCCGCTCCGCGAACCCGTTCACGAACGCTTCGTAGATGCCGCTCTGGACATAGAAGCGGGTCGGGGAGACGCACACCTGGCCGGCGTTCCGGAACTTCTGCGGGACGACCATGTCGAGCGTCTTTTCGAGGTCGCAATCGTCAAAGATCAGGACAGGGGCGTGACCGCCGAGCTCCATCGTCACGCGCGTCATGCTGTCGGCGCAGAGGCGCATCAGATGCTTGCCCACGTTGGTTGAGCCGGTGAAGCTGACCTTGCGAATGGTGCGGCTCGCGATGAGCGTTTCGCTGATCAGCGCGGAATCGCCGTGGACCAGCTGGGCGACTCCGTTCGGGATGCCGGCATCGGCAAGGGCGCGGAACATCTCGGTGCAGCAGCCGGGGGTTTCGTGAGGCGGGCGGGAAATTACGGTGCACCCCGTGGCGAGTGCGGCGCTGACCTTCTTGGCAAGCAGATAGAGCGGGAAGTTCCAAGGAGTGAACGTCGCGACCGGGCCGACCGGCTGGCGGATCACTCTCGATACCTGTCCCGCCGGTCGGACGAGCGTCCGGCCATAGTCGCGCTTGGCGTCCTCCGCGTACCAGTCGAAGAGCTGCGCCGACGCGAGGACCTCCGACTTGGACTCCGCGAGCGGCTTGCCCTGCTCCTGGGTCATGGTTGCGCCGATGACATCGGCCCGCTCGCGGAGCAGCGCCGCCGCCTTGTGGAGGATGGCGCCGCGCTTCTCGACATCGGTCGACCGCCATTCGGGCCACGCACGCTCGGAGGCGGCCAAAGCTTCCTCGAGGTCGGCTTCGGTCGCGTAAGGCACCTCGGCGATCGGGCTGGCATCGACCGGATTGACGACCGCGTGCGCGTCGCGGCCTTCGCCCGACTTCCACACACCATCAATGAAGAGCTGAAGCGAGGTTTCGTATCCCATGCGGGTGCAGATAGGCCCGCCTTGAAGCGCTAGCAACGGCGGGCTAGTCGCTACTGACAAAGGAGAAAGCAGTCAGATGACCAAGCAGGAACTCGTCGAGCGGATGCAGAAGGGCCAGGCGTGGGTGCCAGGCAAGCGCGTGAAGATCGACTTCGGGGGCGGCGAGGGGGCGGTCATGCTCGATGGCTCGGCGGGCCAGGTCACCGAGGAAGACGGAGCGGCGGACACGACGATCAAGGTCGGCTGGGACGACTGGCAGCAAATGGCCGCGGGACAGCTCGACGGCATGACCGCGTTCATGATGGGCAAGCTCAAGGTCGAAGGCGACATGTCGAACGCCATGCAGCTCCAGGGCGTGCTGGCAAAGCTGCGGGGCTGATCTCAGGCGTTTTGCACCAGGCGCAGCAGCGATCCGTCGAGGTCGACGAGATAGGCGATGCGCAGTCCGGAATGCTCGAGGCGCGGTGGGGCGAGGCGTGGAATTCCGCTCTCAGCCTCGCGCAATCCGGTAGCGAGGCAGGCATCGTAGAAGCGCTGGAGCTCGTCGAGTCGAAGACAACAGCCGAATGAGCTCTGGGAGGGGTCGAGGTCGGGGTACGGGAAGAACTCGAGCGTGAGACCGCCGCGCCGAAGGATCATCCAACCCGTGTCACGCCAGGATTCGGCGAACCCGAGTGACGCGTAGAAGCGGGACGTCGCTTCGAAGTCCCGCGCAGGCAGGTTCGGTGTCGAATGATCGGCCATGGGTCCTCCTTGACGCCTTTCATCGCCGTTCTATGGGCGGCGCATGCAAAAAATCCATCCCAGTGCAGAGGCCGCGCTCGAAGGGCTCCTCTTCGACGGCATGACCATCGCCGCCGGCGGGTTCGGGCTATGCGGAATCCCCGAGCGGCTGATCGACGCGATCCAGGCGAGCGGGGTCAAGGACCTGACGATTGCTTCGAACAATGCCGGCATCGACAATGAGGGGCTCGGCAAGCTGCTGCGGACGCGGCAAGTGAAGAAGATGATTTCGTCCTATGTCGGCGAGAACAAGGAATTCGAGCGGCAATTCCTCGCCGGCGAACTTGAGGT
>Ga0207648_10001875_pt1 | contig 22995 bp, 20 predicted proteins | sample KBSMisM32_FD_184310 | JGI IMG/M metagenome (GOLD analysis project Ga0207648, IMG submission 184310) | Miscanthus rhizosphere microbial communities from Kellogg Biological Station, Michigan, USA - KBS Miscanthus M3-2 (SPAdes) (version 2) | ecosystem: Host-associated > Plants > Roots >...
ACAATAACTCCAGCCAGCAGCACTACAGCTATTGACCATTTTAATAAAATACCAGATGTAAGTTTCATGATTATTATTTTTATGATTGGTTTAATACCCGGGGTTTTGTTTCAGGTTTGAATTAACAATGATCTCCTGCCAGGGAATTGGAAGAAGCAGTTTATTCACGTCAGTAATTCCCAACACCTGTTGCGCCTTTTCCTTTCTGATCAAATCAAACCAGAGCTGTGATTCATAGGCCAGTTCCAGCCTTCTTTCCAGCAATATCTTATCTACCAGTTCATCCCTGGTAGCAACAGCAGTAATTGAGGGAACATTTGCTCTATTGCGGATTACGTTCAAATCTTTAAGGCCGTCATCCAGCTTATTCAGTTCAGCTCTGGCTTCAGCTCTTATAAGATAGATCTCGGCAAGACGAAGAACATAGGACTGATCCTCGCCAGTTGCAATATGAAAATTCATATTACCATAGGTAATCCCACCTGATGTAAAAATCAGTGAAGAACGGGTTCCACCAATAGTAGGATCCTTTATCAGCGCAACAAAATCATCAGTTGGCAAAAACTCTTTCTTACCGCCTGTTGTTGGGTTTTGAAACCAGTTGGCGGCATAGCTGTTCTTATTATTGATGGTATAGTCAATTTCAAAGATGGACTCTGTAGAATTTTTAGCTGCGTAGAACTGGCTGTAGGTTTTCACCAGCTTAAAGTCTGCAGAATCATTGATTATCTGGGTTGCAAATTCTTCAGCTTTGGTCCAGTTCTTTTGATAGAGGTATAACCGCGCCTTTAAAGCTTTGGCGGTATATTGATTGGCTCTATTGCGGTTAATAGTGGCAGGTAATAATGCTTCTGCGCTATCAAGGTCTCTTCCAATAAACTGATATACCAGGGTGGGATTACTATTACTGATGTCTTTGGCATCCTCAGGTGATTGTGTTGCTTTTGAAACAAGTGGAACATTTCCCCAAAGACGTACCAGGTCAAAATAACTCAGCGCACGCAGGAAGTAAGCCTCTCCCCTTTCTTTGTTTCGCTCCGACTGGTCAAGGGTAACATCATTTACCTGGGCCAGCTTTTCGATAATATTATTGGCGATATTGATAGTCTTGTAAATGGAAGACCAGAGTTCCTGCACACGGGTATTGGTGGCAAACACGCTATAGACATCGAACTCACGATTGGTGGGAGTATTACCTACCCACTTTATATTATCACTCAGCAGGTTGGTTACATACCGGTAAGTATTCCCCTGGTAACTGTTTTGTGACAATGCATTATAAGCTCCTACAAGTGCAGCCTGCGCACTTCTCTTATCAACAATAGACTGTGACTGGTCAATGTATAATAATGATTCCGTATCCAGTACTTTTTTGCATCCGGAAGCAAGGAATATAATTGATAGCAGATATATGGAGATAAATTTTTTCATTTTATTGCTTTTTAAAAAGAGAGATTAAATCCTGCCTGTAATGTCCTTGGCTGCGGCGCAATAGCCTGATCATAACCCAATATGTTCTGATCGCCGTTGGAAACATTCACTTCCGGATCAACTCCTTTATACTTTGTAATTGTAAATAGATTGGTAGCAGAGAAATAAACGCGCAGGGCAGAAATCTTCCATCGACTTATTAATGATTTTGGAAGTGAATAACCGATAGCAACATTCCGCAGTCTCACAAAAGAACCATCTTCCAGGAAGCGGCTTGGGATAATAGCCGCATTGTTACCAAGGGCTGTTAATCGAGGCACATCGGTTATATCTCCAGGTTTTTGCCAGCGATTAAGTTCTTCAGCCAGCATGGCAAACACACCGTTCCTGGAGCCGCCGTGTCCCATACGATAACGGGCATTATTCCATATATCATTACCGATTGAATAATAAAGGGTAGCCTGAACATCAAAATTTTTATAGACCGTGAAATTGTTGGTTAATCCACCAAAATATTTTGGCCATGCATTACCCAGTATTTGAAGATCGGCATCCGTTACTTTTCCATCTTTGTTAAGATCATCAAATAAAACATCACCTGTTTGCGGATCCACGCCTGATTGTTTATGAACATAAAAAGAATACAAAGGATTACCTTCCTGGAGAATGATCACACCGGTTTTGATGATCGGGGCAGGAAGTTTTTCAATTTTGTTCTTATTGGTAGCCACGTTCAGGCTGAGATCCCATGTAAAGTTGGAAGCACGAAAAAGGCTGGCATTGATATTTAACTCTACCCCTTCATTGCTCATTTCACCGGCATTGGCAAATATGCTGCTGAAACCCAACTGGCTGGATATGGGTAATTGCAATAAAAGATTGGTGGTGAATTTTCGGTAATAATCAAACCCTATAGAAAGCCTGTTTGTAAAGAATCCAGCGTCCACACCAAGGTTGCCCTGCCTTGTTGTTTCCCAACGAAGATCAGGGTTGGCTAATTGAATTGGGGCAATGCCGGATACGTCCTGGTAAGTATTGCCACCAGACCAAAGGCCTTTGGCAGCGAAATCAGGTATTCCATTCTGGTTACCTGTGCTCCCATAGCTTGCGCGGAATTTCAGGTCAGAAAATATATTCAGCGCTTTTATGAAATCTTCCTGACCTGCCCTCCACGAAACGCCTGCAGCGGGGAAATATCCCCATTGATGGTCTTTACCAAAGCGGGAGGAAGCATCGGCACGGAAGTTTACATCCAATGAATATTTTTTATTGAATACATAATTCACACGGCTGAAATAAGAAACAAGGCCGGCGTCGGAGGAAGAAGATGTTCCGGTTTGAATGGCAGCGGACGCAATTTTTGAAAATCCATCCGTGGGAAAACCAATACCTGTAATACTTGTTACTTCAAAACTCTCCTTTTGAACAGTATTACCTGCTGTTATGGTCAGCGCATGTAATGCATTAAAGGTCTTTGTCCAGGTTAGCAATTGCTCATTCAAAAGGGTCAGGTTTCGGGTAACTGCAGAAGTAGCTGATCCGTTGGTTGGCGCCTGACCCACAAAAGTTTTTGAACTGAAGAAATTATCTTCTTTGGACTCATTGAAATCAATGCTCCAGGTAGATCTAAGCTTAAGGTCTTTAAGGATTGTTACTTCAGCAAATGCGCTACCAGTGAATCTTGTACCGATATCGGTAAAGTTCACTTCCCTGATAGCTGCATATGGGTTTTCAAAAAGAGAAGGTCTGGCATAAGAACCATCTGCATTAAATAGCGGCAGATAGCTGGGAGTATACAGGGCTCCATTTACGGCGCCGTGAGGCACATTGTTATTAGGGCTTTTTATACGTTCTGTTCTTACTCCATCCACTGAAACACCAATCCGTGCATTTTCTCTCAACTGGTGATCCAGGTTCACACGAAGACTGTAGCGCTTAAAAGCATCTGGCTTTACAATGGATTCCTGGTTGAAATAATTACCACCTATATAGAAACTTGTTTTAGCATCACCACCGGTAGTTGAAATATCAATATTATCGGTTGGTGCATCCTGGAAAATAATGCTGATCCTGTCGTAGGTAGGTTGCTCTTCCGGCAAACCGAGCCCTCCATCCTGCCTGGGACGGAACGGTCTTGTTGCAAAAGGCTTCCCATCATTTAACCATGTTTCATTCTGAAGAAGTGCTTCACCCGGTCCTGACAATGGTTTCCATAATTTGGGAGCAGAAGAGATACCATGATAATAGCCAATATTCACTTTCGCTTTGCTATTCAGTTTTCCGTGCCTGGTAGTGATCAGCACCACACCGTTTGCACCACGTGATCCATAAATTGCTGTGGCGTTTGCATCCTTTAAAATATCAATGGACTCAATATCCGCAGGGTTCAGATCAGCAAGTGGATTGGTAACCTGTCCGCCAGTGGAAACAGATTGAAGTGTTCTGTTGTTAATAAAAACTCCGTCCACCACATATAAAGGATCATTGGTGGCATTGATGGAGGTAGAACCTCTGACACGAAGGAAAATACCGGTACCCGGCACTGCAGAATTTGCAGAGGCCAGTACACCGGCTGCCTTACCCTGCAATAGCTGATCGAGGCCTGCAGCGGGGATATCTTCAATTTGTGATACATTAACTGAACTTACGGCACTTGCCAGGTTTTTTCTCGACTGGGTACCATAACCAACAACCACAACATCTTTCAATTGACTGTTAGCAGGCTTGAGAGATATTGTAAAATAGCCTGGGTCGGTTTGAGTTATCTCAAACGGTTGATAACCGACATAAGAAACAGCATAGGTCAAAGGAAGGTGCTGTGCAGTAACGAAAGTAAATTCACCCTTATCGTTGGCAATAACTTCATGTGTACTTCCCTTAATATGAACTGTTGCACCGGCCAGGGGAAGCTTCGATTGTTCATCTATCACTTTTCCGGTTAAGGTGCCGATTTGCGCATTTATCACAGATGAGAGAAATAAACCAAAAGTGAACAGGATAAATGGAACAGGAATTCTTTTTGATCCGGTATAAATAGTGCTCATTGTTTTATTGAAGCAGTTTTTTGAGTAATTGTATGCGGCTAAATATTTTCCCTGGTCAACAGCCGGTAGGCGTTTAAAGCCAATCGCCGACTCTTCAACGTAACCGGACTGTTGGCAGGGAAATAGAATTGTATGGGCAAGCCATATCCTGTTCATGCCGAAGCATGAATGGTAGAGCTTAAAAAATGTTTAATTGCTCAACAACAACAATAAAAATTCACGGAAGACCGATAGTAGAATTTCATCGCCATTGAGGGATTTGCAGAATGATTTTGCGTGTACATTGCTGTAAACTTTAAGAATTAACAATGTTATTGCTGTTGGCGATTAACAACAGAAAGAGGTAGAAATCTATTACCCCACTAACTTGGTAGACAAATGTAGTGAGGTTATATTTAATCTCAAAAAAAAATTATTATTAATCCTGCAGAGAGGGAAATGCCTTTATTGCTAATTCCTTTTGTTGCCTGATCAGAACCTGCATACAGTCAATCCATTTCTTATTTTCATTAAGCGCAGGGATCATTGTGAGCTCTTCACCCCCATGTTGCAGGAACTCCTGCTTTCCTTCCACCGCAATTTCTTCGAGTGTTTCAAGGCAATCACTGACAAAGGCCGGGCAGACTATCAGCAATTTTTTAATTCCCTTTTCCGGGAAGAGCTTTAGTTGTTGAGCGGTATATGGTTGAAGCCAGGGATCACGACCCAGTCTGCTTTGAAAAGAATAGCTGAATTTATTGGAAGGGAGCCCCAGTTGCTCTGCTACTTTATTAGTTGTAGTAATTATCTGGTGGCGATAACAGAATTGATGAGCGGGTGAAGGCGTATCACAACAGTTTGAGGATTGAAGACAATGATTTCCGGTACAATCGGTCTTTTTCACATGTCTTTCCGGGATTCCATGATAGCTGAAAAGAATATGATCATAATCCTGGTCCAGGTATGGCCTGATGGAATCACTCAAAGCCTGGATATAATCATTATGTTCATAAAACGGGGGAACAATATCCAGTGTTGAAGAATAGTTTTTGGATCTATGCAATTCCTTTACCTGTTCCACTGCCGTTTCATAACTGCTCATGGCATAATGAGGGTAGAGCGGAAATAGTATTATTTTCTCCAGCCCGGGGTTTTCTGCATGAATTTGCTCAAGGACCCCTGCTGTAGCAGGACTACCATATCTCATGCTATAATAAACCGGCGAATCTACTCTTTGCTGCAGCAACCCGCATTGCTTCTTTGTGTGGGAAACAAGAGGTGATCCTTCACTTGTCCAGATAGTCTTATACTTCGCTGCGCTTTTTGGTGCCCTGAATGGTACAATAATACCTTTCACCAGCACTGTTCGCCAGAATAAGGGGATATCAATGACCCGTTCATCCATCAGGAATTCATTCAGATAAGGTTTCAGGTGCCGGGTAGTGGGACTTTCAGGTGAACCAAGATTAACGAGAAGGATTGCCGTATTCTGCATCATGCAAAATTATAAACGGGGATTGTAAAGAATTTGTCATACGCAATACTTTGACTGATTAATGACATTAAAAATCAGTGCAAGTGGAACTTTGCCATCGTTCTCTCTCAAATTTATTAAACATGGTGAAGCAGGAATCGCTGCCAATTAGTACCCGGGTCTTAAAGAATGATTTACTCCTTAAAGCATTGGATGGAAAACCGGTTGACCGGCCCCCTGTTTGGATGATGAGACAGGCAGGACGTTATTTACCACAGTACATGGAGCTGAAAAATAAGTATGATTTCTTCACCAGGGTACAAACACCGGAACTGGCAGCAGCTATCACCCTACAGCCAATAGATCTGATTGGTACAGATGCAGCCATTCTCTTTAGTGATATACTTGTAGTCCCACAGGCAATGGGCATGGAAGTTACCATGCATGAAGGAAAGGGCCCGGCACTTCCGAATGTGATCCGTTGCATGGAAGATGTTGAGCAATTGATTGTGGAAGAAGCTGCCTGGCATTTACAATATGTATATGATGCTATTGCTCTCACCAAACAACAACTGGAAGGCCGTGTTCCGCTAATAGGATTTGCAGGAGCACCCTGGACATTACTTTGTTACATGGTGGAAGGAAAGGGAAGCAAGACCTTTGACAAGGCAAAAGCATTTTGTTATACCCAGCCTGAGGCGGCACATGCGCTTTTACAGGCCATCACTGATGTAACTATTGCTTATTTAAGAGCACAGGTGAATGCAGGTGTTGATTGCCTGCAATTATTTGATAGCTGGGGTGGTTTATGGGACAAAGAAGATTTTGCCATTTATTCATTGCCGTACCTCAACCAGATTGTTAAGAGTGTGAAATTTGAATGCCCGGTGATCGTATATGCAAAAGGTGTTTGGCACAGTCTGCCGGAATTGCAGCAAACCGGGGCCGCGGCATTGGGAATTGATTGGTGCAATACTCCGCAACAGGCAAGAAAATTGACAAATCACTCAATCACTCTCCAGGGGAATTATGACCCGGTAAAACTGTTGAATCCGGTAAGTAAGATACGGCAGGATGTAAAAACTATGATCGATGCATTTGGTACCACACGGTATATCGCAAATCTTGGGCACGGCATTATTCCCAATATTCCAGTAGACCATGCAAAAGCATTTGTTCAGGCAGTAAAAGAATATAAAGCAGGATGATCCAGCAGGCGATAGCAATAAAGCAGGAATTTATTCAGCATATCCGGCAGTTGCAGGATGCAATCTGCGGTGCATTGGAATTTGAAGATGGTAAAGCCCTGTTTACTGAAGATCGTTGGCAACGGCCTGGCGGTGGTGGAGGCAAAACCCGTATCATCCAGGACGGAAATGTGTTTGAAAAAGCGGGTGTAAACATAAGCGAAGTACATGGTGAAGTGACCCATGCTATGCGTGAGCAACTGCAAATAAGGGCAGATCATTTTTTCGCAGCAGGGCTTTCATTGATCATTCATCCGGTGAATCCATATGTTCCAACCGTTCATGCCAATTTCCGCTATTTTGAGTTGTATGATGAAGAAATGAATAAGACCGATAGCTGGTTTGGCGGGGGGCTTGACCTTACTCCTTTCTATCTCTTTGAGGAAGACGCAATACATTTTCACCGCACGCTACAAAGAGTCTGTGATCGCTATAATAGTGAATTCTATCCTTCATTTAAGAAGAACTGCGATGAATATTTCGTGAACAGGCACCGGAATAATGAAACAAGAGGTATTGGCGGGATATTTTTTGACCATCTCCGGGAAGATCCGTTTTCTGGAGATGAGCCATTCCAGTTTATAAAGGCCTGCAGTGAATCATTTCTTAATTCCTACCTGCCCATTGTTCAAAGAAGGAAGCACCACGCATCTAATGAAAGGCAAAGACACTGGCAGGAGATTCGTCGTGGCCGGTATGCAGAGTTCAATTTGTTGCATGATAAGGGTACGCTATTCGGCCTGAAAACAAATGGCAGAACAGAAAGTATCCTGATGAGTTTGCCTCCTACGGTTCGATTTGATTATAATTACGAACCTGTACCCGGTAGCGAGGAAGATAAGCTACTACAGGTTTGTTTACATCCCAGGGACTGGGTTTAATCATTAGTTTTAGGTAGACAAATTCAGCTTTCAAAATGGAATTCCAGTACATCAAGGCGGTTCATATCATTTTTGTAGTAACCTGGTTTGCAGGTTTATTTTATTTGCCCCGGTTAATGGTGTACGCCGCAGAAGCCAATAAAATGGAAAATGAATCCGCAAAAACTGTTCTGCTTTCACAATACCAGGTTATGCAACGCCGGTTGCTATATGGAATTACCTGGCCTTCGGCAATTCTTACATTATTACTGGGTGGACGATTATTGAGCCTCTACCCTCTTACAGACTGGCTAAAGATCAAACTGGTATTTGTAGCGCTCTTGTATGGCTACTTTATTTCATTGCAGGTGATCTTTAAACAGCAGAGTCGCGGTTACTTTAAATACTCCGGTCAACAATTAAGGGTCTGGAATGAAGTTCCTACAGTGATCCTGGTAGCAATAGTATTCCTGGTTGTATTGAAAAATACAGTTGACTTCTGGTGGGGATTACTGGGACTTTTTATACTCGTTATCGTGCTGATGCTGGCAATCCGGATATATAAAAGGATCAGGAACAGGAAATAGAGCCTTCCTGGTCAGATTAGTTCTTGCAACATCATTTATCCAATAGTCTTCGATGGTAATTGATCTGTCCCAAATGATACCCGAGGTGAGCCAATAAACTACCCAGCATAAAACCTGTAGAAGATTTTGTTTCATATACAAGTAAGGGGTATTCTTCCTGTAGTACAGCATCAGTTAATTTAGCCAGGGATTGATCAACAACTTCAATAGTTTGCTCAATCTTTAGGATCAGCTCTTTTTGAGGAACGTCTTTTTGAGAGAATTCAAGGTCACGGTTTCTTACATAACCTGTTCCTCCGAGTTCTTTACCGATATAGGTATTGAGATTACCAACCAGGTGAAGGCAAAGATTGCCTGCAGTATTAGCAATCTTACCGTTTAATTTCCAAATATTCTGTTCGTTGCTATAGGATTCTATTTCCACCTTTAATTTCTTAAGGTCTCTGACGAATAATTGTCTGAATGCTTCTATCATGGTAATAATTTTTTAGAATTACTGGCCACAAAATTAAGAAGATATCGATCCTATTTTGGAAGAATGGTAACAATTACTCTTTTATACCTGGTAAGAGAGGGTTTGCCTTTATCGGTCACCTTCAGGATAAAATGCGTAGTTTCCGGTTTATCAACTGAAGGAGCAGTAACAGGAACTCTATAAATATTTTCAGCACCATTGATCCTTACAGGTTTCTTTAAGGTCCCAACTTCCGGATATTGAAACCATAGATAGCTCAGGTGATCACCATCGGGATCTGAGGAACCACTGGCATCAAGAAAAAATATATCTCCTGATTTCACTGTAATCTGATCCGGATGTGCCAGTGCCGGAACCGGAGCATGGTTTGCTCTCTCGTAAGGCATGAATGTCCAATCCATGCGTGCCGCAAAATCATGCTGGATCTCATCTCTCCATCGCCAGATTGTTACCTTACTGTCCTTAAAAGAAACAGTGTCGTTCCTGATTGATTTTCCATAAGCATTGTAAACAAAAGGAGTAAAGCTATCAGTTGCATTGAACCAGATGGGGCGTGTTTCAGGTACAACAGGAACACCTCCTGTGAAGCCTTTCTCGTCTATATCCGTTATAGCTGGCTTAAAAAGTTCATAACGTCCACCCCATCCTCCCCATTCCGGATGCTCAGGAACATTTAGTCCATTTGGAATTATAAATAAAAAAGATGGAGTATCTCCTTCCATACCATAAGCAACATCAGGATACATTGCTCCGAATGGCCCATGGTTTTGTTGAATATTTTCAGCCAGCCAGGCATTGCTGATCGTTTCATTATTGATGCCATTGATTCTTGTGTGAATGCCCGTCCAGATAGCTCTTCCATAACCACCCGGTGTAACTATATAGAATAAATCGGGATAATTCTCCCTCATCCAGTTTCCACTATCATCCTGGTCTGAAATGGTATATACCCTGAGTTTCTGTGTCAGTTTTTTAACTTCTTCCGGACTATGGGTTTGAGAAAGTTTACTTAAAGCTTGCGCCAGCGTATTGGCGCCACCCCAAACACATATCCATAAGGGTCTGTTGTCTTTCTCCTCCAGGATTTTGATAATCCAATCGGAACCTTCGGAGTCCTTTCCTTTGCCAACAACACTCATTCCATATCCCGGCTGCCCTTTTTTCACCAGACCTAATAAATAACCTGCATCAGGATATTGCGGACTGTGCTTCCTAAGATTGGAGAGAACTTTCCCATAGGTATTAATGATTCTCACGATAGATTCTGGAGAAGTCCTTGTTCGCATATGTATGGACGTGGTTGCGATCAATCCCCTGATATCAATATCATTAGCATACAAAAATAACCGGATCATACTTTCTGTATCATCCGGTTCATTTTCAATATCCGTTAAGATAATTGCTCTGTTCTTTTCAATTTTTTGTGCTGGTAATGTTGCCTGAATGCTGGATAGCAGAAACAGTAAGAAAATCGATTTCAGACTTTTCATTACACAAAATTTTTTATGAGCCAAACCTAATATCCCAACAATGATAGCATTTTAACTCCGTACCTGGTTCCCAGTTTTCTATAACCTGCTGCGTTGAAGTGAAGATTATCCCGACCAGCGGTACATCCGGCAGAAGAAATGATATAGGAATTAGGAATGACCATGGGAAGATTGGCCATTATTTTATTTGCACCGGCAGCTACACCACGCTGATCGGCATTAACCACCTCACCGGCCAGCAAAGGAACTGATCCAGGCTTAAGTTCAAGATCTTCCAAAATACTATTATATACTTTTTTTACTTTTGAAGGCCAGGTAGTATCACTTGCATTGGACTCGCCCTGGTGAAGCAAAATCCCTTTAATGACCCCTTCCTTTTGTGCCAGTTTTGCCATTTCAATTAACCTTGCATAGGGATCGCCACCATACTCTTCAATGATTCGGGTCATCCAAACAGGTTGCCTGGAAGAATAAGATTTCACACTGTCTTTATCGAATAGTTCAATCTTGCATCCGGCAACGGCTACATGTATTACTCCCACTCGCACATTTTCAGGCAGGGCTGCTACTAATGTTCGGCCAAAATAATCAGCAGGAGAAAGGCCTGTTTTGCATCTGCATAAAGGTGGAACGGCCGGGTACCAGCTTCCTTTTGTTCTGCCCAGGTCAGGACAATCAACAGATTCCAGCACCATGAAGCTGCTGTCGACTATTTTATCCTGTTCTTCAGGCCTGGCAGCTCCTTCCATATTGGACTGACCGAAGCAGAGAAAAATATAAAAATTCGGATCTTGTGAATAAACTCTGGAGGTAATGAATAGCATTCCGGTTAGAAAAAGAATTCCCAGCTTCTTTATCATAATTATTGTTTTGATTGAATGAGCCAGCTAATTTAAGGATTGGCCAAGTCAAAACAATAATAATAGACAGGTCAAAATAATCCTCATCAAATTCTTTAATGAAGACTCAGAAGCTCTAATTAATTTAACCCAAGAATAAATTTTCTCCAGGGCCTGGTTGTATCAAATAATTCTTTAAATGTGATTTCATAAGGGACATCGGGTATGACACCCCTGCCCGGAATTCCGCCACTCGTTCGGAATCGTTGATATACCAACCCAGTATGGGTAGTGATCTTTGAATTTGGTAATTTAAGATCAAGGCCGATAACGGTTCCCCCACCAGCATAACAGCCAGCAGTTTCAACACCTACAACGGTTGCCAATCCAAGGCTTTTCATGACTGCAGCAAAAGTGGAAGCAGCGGAGGAAGTACCACCATTAACAAAAAGAAATACTTTGCCGGCAAAGCGGTCCGGGCGTGGTTGTAATGTCTTCAATTCACCAGCATATTTGGATAGTTTGGCCAGGGATTTCCCATCTTTCACAGGTTCGATATAGTCATATTTTGATTTACGTATCTCATCAGGGATACTGGCCAGTTTAAGGTCTTCATCTTTGTCGGTAAGCAGATAAGAATATTCCACAATACTCGTGGGAGCCTTAATAAAATAATTTAAAAGATCAGCTGCAAGTTCAACTTCACCTCCCCCATTGTTAGTAAGATTGATGATCAGTTTCTCAGTTTTATTATCGGCAATCATGTGAAAAAGGCTATCAATTTTATTACGGAACTTATTCATATCCGTCGCAAAGCTTAGTATTGTCAGTACCGCAGCTTTTTGATCCGGGAACAATTCAAGATGCAATGGTTCTTTTCGCCAGGCTTTGAATTGTTCATCCAGTTGCAGAACAGGTTTATTGACGGGGTTCTTAACAGCGTTTTTCTGTAATTCCTGGAGATCAACTGCTTTCACTGTATTGGTTATTATTTCTCCTTTAGATGTGCGAACAGTAACCGTAAACGCTGCGGGTTGTTCAATGTATAAATTATACCAGACATTAAAGGCCATGCTGGATAATTGTTGATCCTTTGAGGTAATAATATGACCATCCACCGGTATGTATTGATGAAGAACCTTGCGTATGCTATCTATCGGATGATTATTGATCGACAATAGTTCATCTCCGGGATGGATGTCTTTATCAAGGGTCATATTTATCAGGATATTGACCTTGTTGGAGGTAAAATAGAGTTGATAAGGAAAGAAAACAGTTGAACGCATCAAAGTTTCAAAACCTTCTCCATAACCACAGCTGGTATGTTCGCAACCCACTTCAGCAATCAGGTAAGCTATCTTTTTAAAGAATTCGATAAACGGGAGAGGTTTATCCATGGTAGCTGCCAGACTGTCCATCTTCGCTTTCATTGCTTCGGGGGTATGATGGATAAAGAGCATCGGTTGGGTTCGTTCCAGATAACCACGCAGGTAAGCAAAATCTTCACGCATGGCTGCGGGTTCCAAAATTGGTTTGGATTGGGCTTTCACAGCCAGGTTTACCAGGAGTAAGAGGACAAATAGAATGGTACGCATTTTTTTAGAACAAACTTCGAGGTAAAGGCATGCTATTTAAAATCAATGGTGCCTCAAATCATGAATTGAGAGAAAATGCCTGTATTTGATACCATCATAAGGCTAATTTCCAGGGTTATATGACTTATAACAAATGTAAAACCATCAGGCTGATTTAAGATGATTTCCAGAAGTATCCATCGTTTTTCCATTTGCTTTCTGGAAAGCGGAAGGCACCATGCCGGTATATTGTTTAAATATGCGATTAAAGGTGGCCGGCGAATTGAACCCACATTTCATTGCCAGGCCTGCCATAGTAAATTGGCCGGCCATGGGACTGGCCAGTCTTGATTTGAATTCCTCTACCCGGTAATGGTTGATGAATGCATTGAAATTGGTGAACCGGTACTGGTTAAGTAATTCTGAAATCTGCCGGGTTGACAGCCCGGTATGGTCCGCTACTTTGCCAACGCTTAGTTCAGGATCCAGGTAAAGATGATCCCTTTCCATGGAATTGCTCAACCTTTGCCAGGCACCCTGAACCCAATCTCCATGATTCAGTTTTTTAGGAATGGTAAGTTTCAGACTGGTAAGATAGCCCTGGATGCCCAGCCAGTAAACCAGGATGGTCATGGGGATATAGATCGGGAACCAGTTAACTGCTTTCAATAACTGATCGGAATATGCAGGTATTATATAAGGGACCAGGTACAATAACCAGATGAGCTGAAAACCGGCAAACAGGCCGGTAAATAACCGGAGCCAGGAATTGATCTTTTGGGAAGCCGGATGAATTTTATCACTGTTGGCTTGTAGGTACCGAATGGCAAAGATCAGATAAACTGTTATTGCTATCCAGCGCGGGATATCTGCAAATTGATTATATAGATCGTCCAGTGCTCTGTATTCGGCGCGACTACTGATTGGATACCCCAGCCAGAAAGAAAAATGAAGGATCAGTCCTGCGATCTTTGGAACCAGATCAATGATAACAGGCAGGAAATGGATCCATACCTTGTTATTGAGTCGCGCCCCCGGGTTAATGAGAGATCGCACATAAAAATAGATCAATGGTCCAATGGGCATGAAAACGACCATTGGCATGATATCATGAATGAACCGGGTAAATTCGTTTATCTCGTATACGCCCTTATAATGAAAATAGAGATGAAAGCCCGGGAGAGTTATAGCACCAATAATAGCTGTAAGCAGACGGTTGGGTAATAACCGGCCTCTTGAAAAAAGCAGAAGTCCGCAAACAATAACTCCCTGGATGGAGCCAAGAAGGATCAGGGTAAATAGAAAATCTTGCATGCCCTGAAGTTAAAAAAAACAGCGCGACCATAAATGCTTTGTATGTTAAAGAAATTGAAAGCCTTCAGCGCTTGCAATTATCCAGATTTGTAGCGAACCCCAAATTCCGTTTGCGGAATACCAATTCACACGGTGTCAGGTGAACTACTCACACTTTAAGAGAACCCCGGAATCCCCTTGCTGCATAATAAGAGTCAGCGCCGTTATGATAAGTAAATACATGGTTGTACCGGAAGTCACAAAAAATAGCTCCACCATGTTTCCTGATCTCGGGTGGTGTTTTGACCCAGCTGGAAGTTTTTGAATCAAATTTTCCCAGTGTTTGAAGTTCTTTGTACTGTTCTTCCGTCAAAAGCTCAACGCCCATAGCGGTAGCTGCATCTATTACGCTGTTTGCCGGTTTATGCTCTTTTCTTGCATTGAGCGCTTCACGATCATAACAGTAGCTTCTGCGATCTTTTGGACTTTCTGCTGAACAATCATAAAATATGAATTCACCGGTTTTCTTATCGAAACCAACTACATCTGGTTCTCCACCGGTTCTTTCCATTTCATTGAGCGACCAGAGTTTTTCAGCATTGTCTTCCAACCTTGCTTCAACTTTTGACCATTCAAGCCCTTTATGGCGATTGGTATTTTTCTCAAACCGGGATTTTAATACCGCGATTAATTCTTTTTGCTGGGTTGCAGACAATTTCTTTTTATCGTTTTTCATCCTGGTAATTATTTTAATTGACGAAGAATATCCTGAATTCGGTTATGGGCCATATTGATCCCCTGTGCAAATGGTAATTTCAACACCTGGTCTCTTATTTCAACTGACCTGTAAATAACATGCATATTGAGTTTGCAAGTGTCCTCTGTTATGGGTTCAAATTCCAGGAATTCAAGCTGAACACCAAAAGGAGTGTTTTCCATTTCAAAAGTGCGGGTGATCTTTTGATTGGGAACAAATTCATGGATGGTTCCACTGAATATGTACTTGTTGCCTTTGGGGTCAGAGGTCTCAAAAATATACCCGCCCTGGCGTTTGTTTTCCAGTTTCAGGACCCTGGTACCCATCCATTGTTCAACAATTTCGGCTTCTTCATACGCTTTAAATAAAAGGTCTACCGGTAGTTCAAATTCCCTTGTTATAAATATCTCCTGTTTGCCGTTTTCGGCATCAATCTTAGTTTTCCGTTCCATGGTTAACTATTTTTTGGTTTTGTACTTTTTCATAATGGATTCCAGTTTATTGAAACGATCGTCCCACATTTTGCGGAAGGGTTCAATAAAATCAGCAACTTCTTTCATATTCTTTGCATTTATGTGATAATGAATTTCCCTGCCGGTTTGCTCCTGAGTCAGGAGTTCGCATTCGGTAAGGATGGCGAGGTGTTTAGAAATGGTGGGGCGGGCTGTATCAAAATTGGAAGCGATAGCACCGGCGGTTAAAGATTGAGAGGCAAGCAGCAGAAGGATTGCCCTCCTGGTAGGATCTGCTATGGCCTGGAAAACATCTCTGCGTAGGTTCATTTTGTAGCTATTTGACTACAAATATACATGTAGCTATTTAACTACGCAAATATTTTTTCCAGAGGATACCATACGTCCCCGCCCTGGTTCGTGGCTCACGAACCAGCAGGTATTAAACAATATCAGCAAAAGATGGCCGTCAGGAATTCACCCGCCCTGGTTCGTGTCTCACGAACCAGCAGGTAGCGAAACAAACTTGCCGAAAAAAAATAGCCCCGGAAAACCAGGGCTATATTTTAAACGTAAAAGCTATTTTATCATTTCTTCACCATCACCCTAAGGAAGGTTGCCGGAATTGAAGTTTTGCTTTTGTCCTTGCTTTCGTTCTTACTATTAAATAAATCTTCCAGTTCTTTTTGGAGTTCCTTGCTCTTTCCATTCTTCTCTGCAGCTTCAAAAGCATTCATGGTGGGACCATAAAAGTCTTTGAATTTCTGTACAAATTCTGTGGGCGAATAAGAAGCCTCAAACCGGAAAGTATCTTTTACAAAGGAAATATTCTCTTTAGGAACTCCTGCTTTTACAAACCTCTCAGTAACATTATCCTCTACGCCCCACAGCATTGGGCTTATAAATCCTTCTGGTGGAGGAGGTGTGTATGCAGAACTGATTTTAAGTATTTGTGCAACCAGTGTTGGATCTCCGGGTATCCAGTTACCCATCACAATACGGCCACCGGGTTTTGTAACGCGAACCATTTCACTGGCCACATCAAAAGGTTTAGGTGCGAACATGGCCCCGAAAATGCTAACGACAAGATCAAAGCTATCATCCTTGAGGTCTTTAAGATCTGTGGCATCACCTTCCTGGAAAACAACATTGGAGAGGCCTTCCTTTTTAGCACGGGCATTACCTGCTTTAACGAGGTTGGAGGCAATATCAACCACAGTGACATTGGCACCGAGTTTTGCCTCCGGAAGAGCGGTAGTACCATCTCCCCCACCAAGGTCAAGAACTTTGAGGTTTTTACTTACCCCTAATTTGGCAACGAGTGCTGTGCCGCTTTCCCTCATGGTATCGGCGATCTGCGTGAAGTCGCCCTTTTCCCATAATGCTTTATTTGGATTCATGGAGTAATGTTATAATTAAAAAATTGGAATAATTGTTTCAAATTACCGAACGGAATTGATTTGCAAAATTAAAGGGGAATAGGAGTTAAAGGACTCACCCAAAGGCGGTATTTTGTAAGGAAATGTTTTGCAATTTTCGAAAAGATGGGGTATTAATGAGTATTACAACGGATAATCTTCATAGTTTTTTCACACGAATATTACGGTAAGCAATTCTCATAGGCGGGCCAACATGCACCTGTACACCTAACAATCCAGAGAATCTTCTGTTGATCGTATCATTGTCGGTTACATCACTCATGAGCACCCCATTAACATAATGCTGCAAGTGATTACCCTTTGCAATGATCCGGTATTCATTCCAGTTGTTGACCTTGAAAGTTGCTTTTAATTCTTCAGGGGTACCAAGCTTTCCAACAACAGTTTTATGTATCCATTGATTGCCTTTGATATTCGCCTGTAACGAATCCGGATGCATTTGAATAGCGGGCAATACCGTCTTCTCTCCTTGCGAAGCCAAAGTTGTTCGCTTCCGTTCCTCATAATTGCTACCGGTATATGTATTTGCTCCATTGAGATCTCCCTGGTATCCTTTTAGTGCATAAAGGGCATCATCCATTCTTTCACTTCGGTAATTAATGCCGCTATTGCCTTTATCGGATATAAGGTATTCCAGTCTTAGCTCAAAATCATCTGGAATATTTCCCTTATAGATAATGAAAGTATTTCGTTTTAGGATGGTTGAAGGTGTTACGATTCCCACGAGACAATTATCTTCTACGTGCCAGTAGGTGGTGTCACCTTCCCAGTTATCTAAGTTTTTGCCGTTGAAGATTTGGGTGAAGCTGTCATTATCTTTATTGGCTGCCGCCTTACCGGTATGGCAGCTATTTAATAATGATATTCCCAGGGCAATAACAAACAAAAAAACAGATTTCAAGATTGCAATATTGATGGGTTGTTTGATCACAATCAGAATTAAATGAGACACGGTCTCTAAAGCTAAAATAATTAAAAGAAGGAAAATGAATGTGTAAGCATGGCAATGTGTATTCCTACTTACGGGTAATGGAAGGAATTAATACCCGCCTAATTTATTTCTTTTATCCAGACTACCAATAAGAGCAATTTACATTTTACTCGTTTGGGAAGGCTTAGGCTTATGTTTCCTTGTAAGTTTCTTCACGATTTCTTTTTCTTCAACTTTGTCTTTTAACAACAGAATAGCTTCACTTCTCATTTGTACGAAAAGGGAATATCGTCCTTTTTGCGGGTAAAGCTTTTTGTATATATCTGATGCAATTTTTTGGCCTATGGAGAATCGGCCTGAGCTTTCGCGACTGCCAGTAAAAGCATCATCGGAATTAAATCTTTTTTTGTCGAGAGAAGACTTTGGATTGACGAAATACTTGTCCTTAATCTTTCGATAAGTTAGATTACCGACTGTTCCTCTCATTGGAGTATGACCTTCCTGTCTTGCCATGATAAGGTTTATTTTGTTAAACCGAATTTAAACATTCTGTGGCTTTTTGTCAAATAGCAATACTGGTTGGGGTTGTTTTAAGCAATAGAATCAGTAGAAATTTTTGTTGATCCGGTGATAAAATATAGCCTGATTTTTGCCATAATAGCGTCTAATAAATATGGGCATCTCCCTCACAAAATTTCCTGTTATTGAGCTGGTTGCCAGACCAAAAATGCTCAAAATACACGCACTGACCACGCAATCACAGACAGTATCCCACGCAATGAGCACGCAGTCACCACGCAATCACAGGCTCTCTGTGGGCTGTATACCACGGAATCAGGACGCAACCACAAGCTCCCTATGAAAAAGGCATAATCTATTACCCACGCAGTCAAGCGCTGTTTACCAGCTAGTTAGTAAATCATTCCTTACCTGGTACATACAGGTTAGAGTGATTTAAGATAGTTACGGGCCTTGAAAAACCTGGCTTGAGGAATCAATGAGTCTTTATCAAGTTTGCGGATTCAACAGGCATAGTAGAATCCAGGTTCTTTGCAAATTTTCTTATATTTTCCGCCAGTATTTCAGGTTGTGCCATGGCAACAATATGTCCGAATCACCTGTAAAAACACGAATTTCTACATTATGGAATTTCAAACCGCAGCCAATCAAATCGACAAAAACCTTCTTGCACAGAAACAGCTAAAAGTTTGGCCAGGAAAATTGCTGAATTGCGATGTTCTGAAAATTTACAAAGACGCCTGGGCTAATCCTTCTAAAGACCCTGTAACCTCTCCATCAAGGATCTTTTTTTCTATCTGGGTTGATCCGGATAATAAGCATCAGCTATTCTATAATATTCATGCTCTGAAATTGCGTCAGTTAAAAGGCTTTAAAATAGAAAGCAGGAAGTTTGCAGAGACTTTCCGAAAAGAATTTAAACCATTTTCACATAAATGGGAAAACGTAAGCACCGATTTTGGCCCCCTTACACTTATGCAGGGATTTGTAACCCTGGAGCAAAAAACTTTTCTCCACGAAGTATTAAAACTATCTAACAATTTCCTGGGAATTGAGCAGTTGATTGATCAAACGCTGGACAGATTCAAACATTAAGTCTGTTGAGGTTTAATACTCCTGTATTTTCTCCTGCACCATTAATTGTTCTGCAGTTGAATGATCGCTACGGCCCTTCTTATTAACTATCCTATTATATTTCTCCTCATCAATCTCCTTTTCACTCTTTGCAATTATAACCGTAGCTATTGAATTACCGATGAAATTGATAATCGCCCTACCCTCACTCATAAACCGGTCCACGCCAATCAACAAGGCAAGTCCTTCCAGTGGGATCACTTTTAATGCAGTGAGTGTGGATGCCAGTACAATAAACCCGCTGCCCGATACGCCTGCAGCGCCTTTACTCGTAAGCAATAATATGCCAATGATTGTCAGTTCCTGTCCCAAACTCAAATCGATATTAAATACCTGTGCAAGAAAAATAATTGCCATGCTCAGATATATAGTAGTACCATCAAGATTGAAACTATAACCTGTAGGAATGACCAGCCCCACTACTTCTTTCCCACAACCTGCATCCGTAAGTTTTTGCATTAAAGAAGGCAATGCCGCCTCACTGCTGCTTGCTCCAAACACAATTAAAATCTCCTCTTTGATATAGCCGAGGAGTTTCCATAATTTGATCTTGTAATAAACACAAATAAGATTTAGTACTACAAAAATGAAAAGCAACCCGGTTATATAAAAGCAAAGCATCAGTTTTCCCAGGACTACCAGGGTTGAAAAGCCAAATTTCCCAATGGTATAAGCCATCCCGCCAAAGGCACCAATTGGGCTTAATCTCATGATGATCCTAAGGATATTGAAAAGCACTTTATTGATCTTTTCAAAAGTATTCAACAGGCTTTTACCATTTCCTCCCAGCCATTTAAGTCCAATAGCAAAGAGAACACTGAAAAAGAGTACCTGCAGTATATCACCTTTTGCAAAGGCATCTACAATATTGGAAGGAACAATATGAGAAAAGAATTCTCCCCAATTCACATTGTTGGCTTGTTCGGATATCTCAGCTACCTGTTTCGTAACCTGGGTGCCGGAATGGACGCCTGCACCTGGCTTAATTAAATTGGCAGTTACCAGACCAATGATCAGTGCCAGGGTAGTAACTACTTCAAAATAGATAAGTGACTTCAGCCCTACCCTTCCCACCTTTCTCATATCTCCTGCCCCGGCAATTCCTGAAACAATGGTGAAGAAAATTACCGGCGCAATCACCATTCGTATCATATTGATGAAGGTGTCGCTGATTATTTTTGCTGCAGGAGCAAAGGAAGGAAATAGCCATCCTGCCAGTACACCCAGCACTATTCCTATTAACACCTGTACGTATAAAACCTTTAAATATTTCATCCTGGCCAATAAATATACTTTACAATTAAAACTGCCGTACCATAAAGTTATCTGACAATTTCGCTAACCAGGATAACAGGTGTTATATTAGTATAGTTGGGAAAATCAGCTCTTATAGCATCCCTGTTGGGGGCGATAGCAGCCTGGTACTCACTTAAACTTTTTACATAAAATATGCCGATAGCCATGAAAGGCAATGGTGTGTTTGGAATACCACTACCTACACCTTTTTCAATTGTGTATTTAACCAGGTTGGCGCCTAATAAGCCAGCAACAAATGGCATATGTTTTTTCTCGTAATAATCCATATTGAAGGTTTTACCTTCAGCAAAAGGATACATGATTGATACCTTTATCAACCCTTTTTCTGGGACAGCAGATTTGTTTTCCTGGCTCAATGCTGCAAGACAGACAGTTAAAAGCATACATGATAAAGTCAATTTTAGTTTCATAATTAATTTTTTAAGTATTTTACTGCTAGAAAGAGAAAGTCAAAAATAAAAAAATGAATTGAGGATTTGAATGAAAGTTATTGTTATTGGAGCAGGCATCGGGGGGCCCACAACAGCACTTCATATGGGCATTACCGGCTTTGATAAAGACACGCTGAATCAAAAGCGTTAAAACATGGAACATCCCCGATTGGAATTTGCCATTGAATTAATAGAATAAATTTAATTTTTAAATAAACATATGAAACTGTTGTATTCTTTTCTCATTTCACTCGGATTGTTTGCAAATATTTGTTTGTTTGGTCAATCAGTATCTCCCATTATAGTCATTACTAAAACTGAACTCGAAAAAGCAGGAACATCTATTCCTGCAACTGATATTGGCGAACCAGTAGGTTCTGTTAAACTGTATGCACCTCGCTGGGTAGAAGCAGCCGGAACAACTCCAGCTTATGGGGTGGTGGAAGGTTCCATTATGCCTGTTGATCCAAATGGTTGGCCCATTAATTTCAGGGTGGTACTTCCATCAGGCTGGTCTGGCAGAGGCATGCAACAAGGCGGCGGCGGAATGAACGGAACAATTACAACAGACGCAAATCCCGTTCTACTCACAAAAGGATTTGCCTTATATGGAAGTGACGCAGGACACCAGGCACAGGGATTTGGACCACGTTCAACCCAAAGCCAACCATTGGCAACAGGCCCTGCTCCTGGCGATGAATGGACCTTAAACGAAGAAGCTGTGCGAAACCTGGCTTACATGCAAATGAAAAAAACGCATGATGCAGCAATGGTCATTATAGATAGAGTTTATGGAATAAAACCAACGTATAACTATTACGTTGGCAATTCACAGGGGGGACGTGAAGCGCTGACTGTAGCTCAACGTTATCCTGCAGATTATGATGGGATCATTTCCAGTGTTCCAATTGTGAATTTTTCAAGCCTTATGCTTGCCCCGGAACTTATCCGGATACAGGAAAAACCAATTGCCAATTGGGTAACTCCCGCTAAAATAAAAGCTATTACTGCTGAATTCATGCGCCAGGCCGACGGTCTTGATGGAATTCAGGATGGTATCATCAATAATTATATGGCAGCACGCGCCATCTTTAATGTGAAAGATAAATTTGGTCCTAAAGATCCCTGGGCAAGGTTGAGGGCTACAAACAATGTGGATCCAAACCCTGCTGATACGTCCATAAATGCAAAATTGACTAATGGCCAAGTAAAAACCCTGGAGTTTGTTTATAGTCCTTATGCATTCAAAACTCAATTGGCTAATGGTGTAAAATCATTTGGAATGTGGTTACCCAGTACTTCCCCTGCGGATTTTGGAATGATTGCACCTACCCGTTACAGGGGACAGGAAGGCGCTCCTGAAAATGCGCCAATGCATTCTCATCTTGGAGTTGCCGGTGTCACCGGATTTTTAATGCAGGATATTAAAGCCAACCCACTTAATTATGAGGAAGGAGGAGCCTTAAATAAACGCAGGGAACAAATATCTGAATGGCTTGATGCAACAAACCCTGATTTGTCGGCCTTTTATAAAAGAGGTGGGAGAATAATCATTACAATTGGCACAATGGACAATATCGCATCAGATGGGGCACAACTGGATTATTATCAATCATTGATTGATAAAATGGGCAGAAAAAGAATAGATGAATTTGCGAGATTATTTGTGGTACCCCAGGGTGGACATGGCTTATCTGGAAGAAGTTATAGAATTAACGGAGA
>Ga0207648_10001876_pt1 | contig 22992 bp, 17 predicted proteins | sample KBSMisM32_FD_184310 | JGI IMG/M metagenome (GOLD analysis project Ga0207648, IMG submission 184310) | Miscanthus rhizosphere microbial communities from Kellogg Biological Station, Michigan, USA - KBS Miscanthus M3-2 (SPAdes) (version 2) | ecosystem: Host-associated > Plants > Roots >...
ACCGTCGGGCGCTCGCTCGCCCGCCGGCTCAAGCTGCGCTTCTTCGATTCCGACCAGGAGATCGAGGCGCGCTGCGGCGTGAAGATCCCGGTGATCTGGGAGATCGAGGGCGAGGCCGGCTTCCGCGCGCGCGAAGCGCAGGCCATTGCCGAGCTGAGCGTGCTCGACGGCATCGTGCTCGCCACGGGCGGCGGCGCGGTCCTCGCCCAGGAGAATCGCGCGCTGCTGTCGGAGCGCGGCACCGTGGTTTACCTGCGAGCCACGCCCGAGCATCTGTACGAGCGCGTGCGCCAGGACCGCAACCGGCCGCTGCTCGCCGGCGACGATCCACTCGGCCGGCTGCGCGAGCTCTACCGCGAGCGCGACCCGCTGTACCGCGAAGTGGCCGACGTCGTCATCGATACCGGGCGGCAGAGCGTTCAGGTGCTGGCGCGCGCACTGCTCGAGCAGCTGGGCACGCTATGGAAACGCTCAGCGTAGCGCTCGACAACCGCGCCTACCCGATTCATGTCGGCGGCGGCATCCTCGATGCGGCCGAGCTTTATCGCCCGTATTTGGGCGGCGGCGCGGCGGCGATCGTCACCAATGCGGTGGTTGCGCCGCTCTATCTCGAACGAGTGAAGCGTGCGCTGCAGGGCGCGCGCATCACGGAGATCGTCGTACCCGACGGCGAGCAGACGAAGAGCTGGCAGACCCTCAATCGCGTGTTCGATGAGCTATTGAAGGCCCGCTGTGGGCGCGACACGCTGCTGATCGCCTTGGGGGGCGGAGTCGTGGGCGACCTGGCCGGCTTTGCGGCCGCGGTCTACCAGCGCGGTGTGCCCTTCATCCAGGTGCCGACCACGCTGCTCGCGCAGGTGGATTCGTCGGTCGGCGGCAAGACGGCGATCAATCATGCCCTCGGCAAGAACATGATCGGCGCGTTCCACCAGCCGGTCGCCGTGATCTCGGACGTGGCCACGCTCGACACGCTGCCCGACCGCGAGCTGCGCTCGGGCCTCGCCGAGGTCATCAAGCACGGCTTTGCGCTGGACGCGAGCTTCGTGGACTGGCTTGAATCCAATGTGGAAAAGATCCTGCGAAGAGAGCATGGCGCCCTGGGCTACGCCATCCGCCGCAGCTGCGAGCTGAAGGCGCGCATCGTCGCCGCCGACGAGCGCGAGACCGGCGAGCGGGCGCTGCTGAATTTCGGCCATACCTTCGGCCACGCCATCGAAGCGGGGGCCGGCTACGGCACCTGGCTGCACGGCGAGGCGGTCGCCGCCGGCATGGTGATGGCCGCGGAGCTCTCTTCGCTAATGGGTCAGTTGAAGAAAACTGAAGTGAGCCGGGTGCGCGACCTGGTGAAGCGGGCGGGATTGCCGGTGAACGGGCCGGCGCTGGCCCCCGAGCGCATGCTCGAGCTGATGGCGGTCGACAAGAAGGCGGCCAAAGGCAAGACGCGCTTCGTGCTGCTGGAATCGATGGGTCGTGCCGCGCTGCGCTCGGACGTCGATGAGAAAACGGTGCGCGCGGCCATTGTCGCTGCAGCGCGGTAATTGTATATTCAGTAGTTCGGTCATGAACTTGCCAGCGCAGCAAGGGCTCTACAACCCCTTGAACGAACACGACGCCTGCGGCGTCGGCTTCGTCGCGCACATCAAGGGCAAGAAGTCGCACACCATCGTCGAGCAGGGCCTGACGGTGCTGCGCAACCTCACGCATCGCGGCGCGGTCGGCTACGACCCGAAGCTCTCGGATGGCGCCGGCCTGCTGATCCAGATGCCCGACCGCTTCTTCCGCGAGGAAATGGCGAAGCAGGGCGTGAAGCTGCCGCCGGTCGGCCAGTACGGCGTCGGCATGGTGTTCCTGCCGCGCGACCCGGCCTCGCGCATCGCGTGCGAGTACGAGATCGAGCGCGCGATCAAGGACGAGGGCCAGGCGCTGCTCGGCTGGCGCGACGTGCCGGTCGACAACTCGGACCTCGCGGAGGCAGCGAAGAAGCTCGAGCCGGTGATCCGGCAGGTGTTCATCGGCCGCGGCCGCAGCGTGACGGTCACCGACGCGCTCGAGCGCAAGCTCTACATCATTCGCAAGAGCTCCGGCCACGCGATCCAGGCGCTGCGCCTGAAGCACGGCAAGGAGTTCTACGTGCCGTCGATGTCGGCGCGCACCGTCTGCTACAAGGGAATGCTGCTCGCCTACCAGGTGGGCGAGTACTACCTCGACCTGAAGGACGCGCGCGTCGAGTCGGCGCTTGCACTGGTGCACCAGCGGTTCTCCACCAACACCTTCCCGTCATGGGACCTGGCGCACCCGTTCCGCATGATCTGCCACAACGGCGAGATCAACACGCTGCGCGGCAACGTGAACTGGATCCGCGCGCGCCAGGGCGCGATTTCCTCGCCGATCCTGGGAGACGATCTCGCCAAGATCTGGCCGCTGATCTACGACGGCCAGTCGGACTCGGCTTCGTTCGACAACGCGCTCGAGCTGCTGGTGATGGGCGGCTACTCGGTAGCCCACGCCATGATGATGATGATTCCGGAGGCGTGGGAGAACCACGCGCTGATGGACCCGGCGCGGCGCGCGTTCTACGAATACCACGCGGCGATGATGGAGCCGTGGGACGGCCCGGCGTCGATCGCTTTCACCGACGGCCGCCAGATCGGCGCCACCCTCGACCGCAACGGTTTGCGGCCCTCGCGCTACATCGTCACCGACGACGACCTGGTGATCATGGGCTCGGAGTGCGGCTGCCTGCCGATCCCGGAAGAGAAGATCGTCAAGAAGTGGCGCCTGCAGCCCGGCAAGATGTTCCTCGTCGACCTCGAGAAAGGCCGCATCGTCGACGACAAGGAGCTGAAAGACAGCCTGGCGAGCGCGCGTCCCTACGCGGAGTGGATCGATCGCATCCGCGTGCGCCTCGACGAGGTCGACACCGAGAAGACGCCGCCGCTCAAGTCGCGCGTCCGGCTGCTCGACCGCCAGCAGGCCTTCGCCTACACCCAGGAAGACCTGAAGTTCATCATGCAGCCGATGTCGGCCGCGGGCGAGGAGCCGATCGGCTCGATGGGCAACGACTCGCCGCTCGCGGTGCTGTCGAACAAGGACAAGACGCTTTTCCACTACTTCAAGCAGCTGTTCGCGCAGGTCACCAACCCCGCGATCGACCCGATCCGCGAGGAGCTGGTGATGTCGCTGGTCTCGTTCATCGGGCCCAAGCCCAACCTGCTCGGCATCGACGAGCTCAACCCGCCGCTGCGCCTGGAGGTCGGCCAGCCGGTGCTCGACTTCTACGAGATGGAGAAGATCCGCCACATCGAGCGCTACACCGGCGGCAAGTTCAAGTCGTGCGAGCTCGACGTCACCTACCCGGTCGCCTGGGGCAAGGAAGCGATCGAGGCGCGCCTGGCGTCGCTCTGCGCGCAGGCCGAGGATGCGGTGCGCTCGGGCTACTCGATCATCGTCATCTCCGACCGCCTGGTCGACAAGGAGCGCGTGGCCATTCCCGCGCTGCTCGCGCTGTCTGCCATCCACCAGCATCTGGTGGGCAAGGGGTTGCGCACCTCCACCGGCCTGGTGGTGGAAACCGGCAGCGCGCGCGAAGTGCATCATTTCGCGCTGCTCGGCGCCTATGGCGCCGAGGCCGTGCATCCCTATCTCGCGCTCGAGACCGTGCTCGCCACTGCGACCAGCGACAAGACCAAGGCGGTCAAGAACTACGTCAAGGCGATCGGCAAGGGCTTGAAGAAGGTGATGTCCAAGATGGGCATCTCCACCTACATGTCCTACACCGGCTCGCAGCAGTTCGAAGCGGTCGGCCTCGCGCGCTCGCTGGTCGACAAGTACTTCACCGGCACCTCCAGCAACATCGAGGGCATCGACCTGTTCGACGTCGCCGAAGAAGCGATCCGCGTGCACCGCGACGCGTTCGACGAAGCCGACCCCGTGCTGAAGAACATGCTCGACGCCGGCGGTGAGTATGCCTGGCGCGTGCGCGGCGAAGAGCACACCTGGACCCCGGACGCCATCGCCAAGCTGCAGCACGCGGCGCGCGCCAACGCCTATTCCACGTACAAGGAATATGCCGCGCTGATCAACGACCAGTCGCGCCGGCACCTGACGTTCCGCGGCCTGTTCGAGTTCCGCTTCGGCCAAGCGGTGCCGCTCGAGGAAGTCGAGCCGGCGCAGGACATCGTCAAGCGTTTCTCCACCGGCGCGATGTCGCTCGGCTCGATCTCGACCGAGGCGCATACCACGCTCGCCATCGCGATGAACCGCATCGGCGGCAAGTCGAACACCGGCGAGGGCGGCGAAGACCGCCGCCGCTATGCGCCGGTCAAGGCTGGCGAGTCCATGCAGAGCCGTCTGGGCAAGAGCCGGGTCGAGGTCGACCTTCCGCTGCGCGAAGGCGATTCGCTCAAGTCGAAGATCAAGCAGGTCGCCTCGGGCCGCTTCGGCGTCACCGCCGAGTACCTGGCAAGCGCCGAGATGCTGCAGATCAAGATCGCGCAGGGCGCCAAGCCGGGCGAAGGCGGCCAGCTTCCCGGGCGCAAGGTGTCGGAATACATCGCCGAGCTGCGCTACGCGACGCCCGGCGTCGAGCTGATCTCGCCGCCGCCGCACCACGACATCTATTCGATCGAGGATCTGGCGCAGCTGATCCACGACCTGAAGAATTCCAACCCGAAGGCGGCGATCTCGGTGAAGCTCGTGTCCGAGATCGGCGTCGGCACCATCGCCGCCGGCGTCTCCAAGGGCAAGGCCGATCACGTCACCATCGCCGGCCATGACGGCGGCACCGGCGCCTCGCCGTGGTCGTCGATCAAGCACGCCGGCACGCCGTGGGAGCTGGGGCTGGCCGAAACCCAGCAGACGCTGGTCCTCAACCGGCTAAGGGGAAGGATCGCGGTCCAGGTCGACGGCCAGATGAAGACCGGCCGCGACGTGGTGATCGGCGCCATCCTCGGCGCCGACGAGTTCGGCTTCGCCACCGCGCCGCTGGTGGTCGAGGGCTGCATCATGATGCGCAAGTGCCACCTCAACACCTGCCCGGTGGGCGTGGCCACGCAGGATCCAGTGCTGCGCCGCAAATTCGAAGGCAAGCCCGAGCACGTGGTGAATTACTTCTTCCACGTGGCGGAAGAGGCGCGCGAGCTCATGGCTCAACTCGGAATCAGAAAAATCGACGACCTGATCGGCCGAACCGATTTGCTGGACACGAAGAAGGGCATCGAGCACTGGAAAGCGCGCGGCCTCGACTTCTCGCGCGTGTTCCAGATGCCGAAGATGCCGGCCGGCGTGGCGGTGCGCCATAGCGAAACCCAGAGCCACGGCCTGGAGAAGGCGCTCGACAACCGCCTGATCGAGCTCGCGCGCCCGGCGCTCGAGCACGGTCAAGCGGTCACCATCGAAACCCCCATCCGCAACATCAACCGCACCGTCGGCACGATGCTGTCGTACGAGATCGCCTCGCGCTACGGGCACGAGGGCCTGCCGGACGACACCGTGCACATCCGTCTCGCCGGCTCCGCGGGGCAGAGCTTCGGCGCATTCCTCGCAAAAGGCGTGACGCTCGACCTGGTGGGCGACACCAATGACTACTGCGGCAAGGGCCTGTCCGGCGGCCGCATCTCGGTGCAGCCGTCGCCCAAGTTCCGCGGCGAGCCGACCGAGAACATCATCACCGGCAACGTCGTGCTCTATGGCGCGATCGCGGGCGAAGCCTATTTCCGCGGCGTGGCCGGCGAGCGCTTCGCGGTACGCAACTCCGGCGCGCGCGCGGTGGTCGAGGGTGTGGGCGACCACGGCTGCGAGTACATGACCGGCGGCACCGTGGTCGTGCTCGGCACCACCGGCCGCAACTTCGCCGCCGGCATGTCTGGCGGCTTTGCTTACGTGCTCGACGTCGACGGCGAATTCGCCAGGCGCTGCAACCCGGCGATGGTCGACCTCGAAGCGATCACGGATTCCGAGGACGAGTCGGCGCTCAAGCGCCTGATCGAGAACCACCAGAAGTACACTGGCTCCAGGCGCGCCGCGGAGATCCTGGGCGCCTGGGCGCAGTACCGCGCGAAGTTCGTCAAAGTCTTCCCGAAAGAGTACCGCCGCGCCCTGGCCGAGCTCGGCCAGAAGAAAGTCGCAGCCTAGCCATGGGCAAGATCACGGGGTTCATGGAATTCGCGCGGCTGGAAGAGCCGCACGAGGAGAAAGAAAGCCGCAAGAAGCACTATCGCGAGTTCTACGCGCGGCTCTCCGACGCCGACGCGGCCACCCAGGGCGCGCGCTGCATGGACTGCGGCATTCCGTTCTGCATGTCGGGCTGCCCGGTGAACAACATCATCCCGGACTGGAACGACCTGGTTTATCGCGGCGACTGGAAGAACGCGATCGAGACCCTGCATTCGACCAACAACTTCCCCGAGTTCACCGGCCGCATCTGCCCGGCGCCGTGCGAGGAAGCCTGCGTGCTGCGCATCAACAGCGACGCCGTCGGCATCAAGTCGATCGAGCACGCCATCATCGACAAGGCCTGGGAAGAAGGCTGGGTGCGCGCGCAGCCGGCAGCGCACAAGACCGGCAAGAAAGTGGCGGTGGTGGGCTCGGGCGGCGCCGGCCTCGCCTGCGCGCAGCAACTCGCGCGCGCCGGGCACGACGTCACCGTGTTCGAGAAGAGCGACCGCATCGGCGGCCTGCTGCGCTACGGCATCCCGGACTTCAAGCTGGAGAAGGCGGTCATCGACCGCCGCCTCGAGCAGCTGCGCGCCGAGGGCATCAAGTTCCGCACCAGCGTATTCGTCGGCGACAAGGCGCCCGGCAAGGCCATCGTCAGCGACGCCCGCGAAAGCATTTCACCAAAAAAATTATTGAGTGATTTCGACGCCGTGGTCCTGGCCGGCGGCGCCGAGCAGCCGCGCGACCTGCCGATTCCGGGGCGCGAGCTGAACGGCGTGCACTTCGCGATGGAGTTCCTCCCGCTGCAGAACAAGCGCGTGGCCGGCGATGCCAACGTTCCCGAGCTGTGGGCGAGCGGCAAGCACGTAGTGATCATCGGCGGCGGCGACACCGGCTCCGACTGCGTCGGCACTTCCAACCGCCATGGCGCGAAATCGGTCGCGCAGTTCGAGCTGCTGCCGATGCCGCCCGACGTCGACCGCAATCCGGTGTGGCCTTACTGGCCGACGCGGCTGCGCACGTCCTCGTCGCACGAGGAGGGCGCCGACCGCGACTGGTCGATCGCCACCAAGCAGTTCATCGGCGAGGGCGGCAAGGTCAAGAAGCTGAAGGCGGTGCGGCTCGAGTGGAAGGACGGCAAGCCGAGCGAAGTGCCGGGCTCGGAGTTCGAGATGCCGGCCGAGCTGGTGCTGCTCGCGATGGGCTTCGTCTCACCGCTCCAGTCGCTGCTGGAGGAATTCGGCGTCGCGCGCGACGCGCGCGGCAACGCGAAGGCCGCCACGGAAGGCAAGGGCGCCTATGCCACGTCGGTACCGAAGGTGTTCGCGGCCGGCGACATGCGCCGCGGTCAATCGCTCGTGGTGTGGGCGATCCGCGAGGGCCGCCAATGCGCGCGCTCGGTCGACGAGTTCCTCATGGGGTTTTCAGAGCTTCCGCGGTAAGCGCTAGCGTCGCGAACGACGCCAGCCAATGCTCGCCTACGTAGTGCCCGCCCACCACATGCGGCAACCCCGCAGTTAGATGGCGCTGCGCTGCGTCTTTGTGACCAAGCTTGGTAAAGCACCACGCGCGGGACAGCGCCAGACCGTCGAGGTGGCTTTGCTTGGCATCCGCGCGATCCGCGACCTTTGCGGGTTGAAGGTCCATCGAAGGGATAAATGCCTCCAGCCAATCCGCGAATTCGCCGGGCGGCAGTACCTCGCGCATCAGCGCCGCTTCGACGAGCGCGGGCGACAGAAAATCGTCGAGCGAGGGCTCATACGCGAGCGGCGCGTCGCGGTCGGCGCGATACCAACGCTCTGCTGCGGCCTTGATGTCGCCTTCGAGCGCGTTGTTTTGGGCGACGCGGGCGTAGTCGAGTGAAAGCAGGCACGCGAACGCGGTGTTGCCGTGGCTGCCGGCGCGAATCGGGTACGGCGCGCCCTTGACGAAGTCGCCCATGCGTCTCGCCAGCTCTTCGGCGAGCGGCTTGACCGCCTCGGACCATCGCGCGTTCCTGAGGCGCAGCAGCTCCGCTTGCAGCTCGAGCAGCCAAGCCCAGCCGTACGGGCGCTCGAACGTGGGCGCCCCGGCGAAATAGCGCACCTCGACCTCGATGGTCTGCGGAGCAAGATGCGCATCCAGACGCTCGGCGATGGTGCGCGCCAAAGAAATTTTTGGATAAAGGCGGAGCAACCGCGCCAAGGTCCAATGCATGTGGACCGCCGAATGCCAGTCGTAGCTGCCGTAGAACGCCGGATGGAGCTTGCGCTGATCGAGCGTCTCGCCCGGGTCCTTCATCAGGTGGCTGACATGGCGCGGGTATTCGCGCGTCACGTTCGCCAGCGCAGCAGCAGCGAACGCGGCTGCCTGCTCCTCAGTCACTGGTCGGCGCGATGCGAAAGTCGAGGACCGCGGGGTCGGCCTTGAGCTTTTCGGCCAGCGTGCGCGCGTTGCCGGCGTCCATCGTGCGCAGGACCATGCGGTATTCCATCTGGCCGGCGTCGCTGTGCAGGCGGTAGCTGAGGTTGTGCAACGAGAAGCCGTGCGCCTGCACCAGGCTGCGCAACGCCGGCTCGGTGATGGCGTTGTCGCGGGCGTAGCGCACCATGAAGATGGCGTAGGTCTCGGTCGGCAAGCGCGCCTCGATCCAGCGAAACGCCGACAGCGTACCGAGGGCGAGCAAGGTACCGACAAAGGCCGCGAAGTAGAAACCGACGCCGGTCAGGATGCCGAGCGCGGCGGTGATCCAGATCGACGCTGCGGTGGTGAGGCCGCGTACGGTGAAGCCCTCCTTGATGATCGCGCCGGCACCGACGAAGCCGATGCCGGTCATGATCCCCTGCGCCATGCGCGTCGGGTCGAGCACCACGCGCGCCGCGGCGTCGCGCGGGAACCAGTGGCTCTCATAGACGGTGACCAGCATCAACAAGCTCGAAGCGAGGCAAACGAGCGCATGCGTGCGGAATCCCGCCGGCCGGCCGCGATGGCTGCGCTCCAGCCCGATCAGCCCGCCGGCGATCAGCGCGGCGAGGAGGCGGAACACGATCTCGAGATAGTCGTTCGCCACGCGCCGAGTCTAGGTGAAAACGCTAGAATCGGCACGGAATCAACCGGATGGCTCTGGAAATCCTCGTTCTCGCAGCGGGCGTCGGCAAGCGCATGCGCTCGAGCCTGCCCAAGGTGCTGCAACCGCTGGCTGGGCGGCCGCTGCTCGGTCACGTGCTCGCCACCGCGCGCGAGCTCGCGCCGCGCAAGGTGATCGTGGTGCATGGCCACGGCGCGGAAGCGGTGCGCGAAGCGTTCAACGGCGAGAAGGTGGAATGGGTGCTGCAGGGCGAACAGCTCGGCACCGCGCACGCGGTGATGCAGGCCATGCCGAAGGTCAGCGCCGACGCCGACGTGCTGATTCTGTATGGCGACGTACCGCTGATGCGCGCCGCCACGCTCCAGCGCCTGCTGGAAGCGGCGAACGGCGGACTCGCCGTGCTCACCGCCGAGCCCGATGACCCGGCAGCCTACGGCCGCGTGGTGCGCGACGGTTCCGGGCGCGTGGCGAAGATCGTCGAGCAGCGCGACGCAAGCCCCGGCGAGCGCGCAATCCGCGAGATCAACGCCGGCTTCTATGCGCTCGATGCCAGGCGCTTGTCGGGCTGGCTGAAGAAGATCGACAACCGCAATGCGCAAAAGGAGTACTACCTGACCGATCTGGTGTCGCTTGCGGTCGGCGACAAGGTGCCGGTCGCAGCGGTCAAGACCGACGATGCCTGGGAAGCGGCCGGCGTGAACACGCCACGCGAGCTCGCGGCGCTCGAGCGTCAGTATCAAAGAATGTATGCGGAAAAACTACTTGAAGCCGGCGTGATGTTGGCCGACCCCGCGCGCATCGACGTGCGCGGCGCGCTCGAGTGCGGGCGCGAGGTGACGATCGACGTGAACTGCGTGTTCGAAGGCAGCGTGAAGCTCGGCGACGGCGCGCGCATCGGCCCCAACTGCGTGCTGCGCAACGTTACGATCGGTGCCGGGAGCGAGGTGCGCGCCTTTTCGCACCTCGACGATGCCGAGGTCGGCGCCCGTTGCGTGCTGGGGCCGTTTGCGCGCCTGCGGCCGGGCGCGAGCCTGGCCGACGAGGTGCACATCGGCAACTTCGTCGAAGTGAAGGCGAGCCGCGTGGGCGCGGGCACCAAGGCCAACCACCTTTCCTATATCGGCGACTCGGAGGTGGGTGCCAACGTCAATATCGGCGCCGGCACCATCACCTGCAACTATGACGGCGCGAACAAGAACCGCACGGTGATCGAGGACGACTGCTTCATCGGCTCTGACGCCACGCTGGTGGCGCCGGTGCGCATCGCGCGCGGCTCTTATATCGGCGCCGGCTCGACCATCAGCAAGGACACGCCCGCCGGGCAGCTTACCGTCTCGCGCGCGAAGCAGGTGTCCATCCCCGGCTGGAAGCCGCGGAAGAAAAAGAGCTAGGCCATGTGCGGCATCGTCGGCGCCGCCGCGCGCCGTGACATCGTTCCCGTCCTGATCGAGGGGCTGCGGCGCCTCGAATACCGCGGCTACGACTCGTGCGGCCTCGCGCTGGTCGACAAAGGGACCCTCGATCTCGTGCGCACCGTGTCGCGCGTGAACGATCTCGCCGCCAAGACCAGGGACACGCGCGGCGCCACCGGCCTTGCGCACACGCGCTGGGCGACCCACGGCGCCCCCGCGACCGAGAATGCGCACCCTCTCGTGTCGCGCGGCGAGATCGCGGTAGTACACAACGGCATCATCGAAAACCACGACGAGCTGCGCGCCGAGCTCAAGGCGAAGGGCTACCAGTTCGCCAGCCAGACCGACACCGAAGTCATCGCGCACCTGGTGCACAGCCTGTATGGCGGGGATCTGTTAGACGCGGTGCGGCGTGCGGCGAAACGCCTGGTCGGCGCGTACGCGATCGCCGTGGTGGCGAAGAAGGACCCCGGCACCGTGGTCGGCGCGCGCGCCGGCAGCCCGCTGGTCGTCGGTGTCGGCAAGGATGAGAACTTCCTCGCGTCGGACGCGCTGGCGCTGGCGGGCACCACCGACCGTATCGCCTACCTCGAGGAGGGCGACGTCGCCGCCATCGACCAGAAAGGCTGGCGCGTAGTCGACGCCGACGGCCGCGCGGTCGAGCGCGAAGTGCGCACCGTCAAGACCAGCGGCGCCGCGGCCGAACTGGGGCCGTACCGCCATTTCATGCAGAAAGAGATCTTCGAGCAGCCGCGCGCCGTGGCCGACACGCTGGAAAGCGTGGGCGGGGTCGGGCCGGCGCTCTTCAATGCGAAAAATTCGGATCTCGAGGACATCAGCTCGGTGCTCATCCTGGCCTGCGGCACGAGCTACTACGCCGGCCTGGTCGCGCGCCATTGGATCGAGCAACTCGCCGGCATCCCGTGCAACGTGGAGGTCGCGAGCGAATACCGCTATCGGGCCAGCGTTCCCGATCCGAAGGCCCTGGTGGCGGTGATTTCCCAGTCGGGCGAGACCGCGGACACGCTTTCCGCGCTCAAGCATGCGCAATCGCTCGGCCAGCAGACGAGCCTTGCGATCTGCAACGTCGCCTCGAGTGCGCTCATGCGCATGACGCGGCTGCAGTTCCTCACTCATGCCGGCGTGGAAATCGGCGTGGCGTCGACCAAGGCTTTCACCACGCAGCTCACCGGACTTTTCCTGCTGGCGCTCACCATCGCCAAGCTGCGCGGCCGGCTGACGGACGAAGCGGCGCACATGAAGGCGCTGCGCCACCTGCCCACCGCGCTCGGCGCCGTGCTCGCGCTCGAGCCGCAGATCATTGCCTGGGCGGAGCGCTTCGCGAAGAAAGAGCACGCACTGTTCCTCGGCCGGGGGTTGCACTACCCGATCGCGCTCGAAGGCGCGCTCAAGCTGAAGGAAATCTCGTACATCCACGCCGAGGCCTATCCGGCGGGCGAGCTGAAGCACGGGCCGCTCGCGCTGGTGACGAGCGAGATGCCGGTGGTGACGGTGGCGCCGAACGATGCGCTGCTCGAGAAACTCAAGTCGAACATGCAAGAGGTGCGCGCCCGCGGCGGCGAGCTCTACGTCGTCGCCGACGCCGATACCAGGATTTCTTCTTTTGAAGGAACCCAGGTGATCCGGCTGCCGGAGCATTACGGGTTGCTGTCACCCATCCTTCACGTAGTACCGCTACAGTTGCTCGCCTATCACACCGCACTCGCGCGCGGCACCGACGTCGACAAGCCGAGAAACTTGGCGAAATCGGTCACGGTGGAATAACCTTAGGCTCTACCAGGAGGATTCATGAAATTGACGACACTCGCCGCCACCTTGGCGGCCGCAATGCTGTGCGCGTCGCAAGCGCAGGCGCAGACCGAGATCCAGTGGTGGCACTCGATGACCGGCGCCAACAATACCGGCGTAAACGAGCTCGCCGCGAAATTCAACGCCTCGCAGAGCGAGTACAAGGTAGTGCCGGTGTTCAAGGGGAGCTACCCCGAGTCGATGACCGCGGCGATCGCCGCGTTCCGCGCCGGCAACCCGCCGCACATCCTTCAGGTGTTCGAGGTCGGCACCGCCACGATGATGGGCGCCAAGGGCGCGATCGTTCCGGTGGCGAAAGTCATGGCCGATGCCAAGGAGAAGTTCGATCCGAAGGAGTACCTGCCCACCGTCACCGGCTACTACTCCGACAGCAAGGGCAACATGCTGTCCTACCCCTTCAACAGCTCGACCGTGGTGTTCTACGTGAACAAGGACGCTTTCAAGAAAGCCGGCCTCGACGGCGAGAAAGCGCCACGCACCTGGAAGGAGTTCGTCGCCGCGGCGGAGAAGCTCAAGGCCGCGGGGCAGGAATGCGTCTACACCACCGGTTGGCCGGCATGGATGCACATCGAGAACTTCAGCTCCTGGCACAACGTGCCGATCGGCACCAAGCAAAACGGCATGGGCGGCATCGACACCGAGTTCCGCATCAACTCGCCTTTGCACGTGCGCCACGTCGCGATGCTCGGCGACATGGCGAAGAAGGGGCTGTTCAGCTACAGCGGGCGGCGCAACGAGGGCGAGGCGCGTTTCGCGAGCGGCGAGTGCCCGATGATGACGTCGAGCACCGGCGCGCAAGGCACCATCACGCGCACCGCGAAGTTCGCCTGGTCGGTGAACTTCATCCCCTACCATGACGACGTCAAGGGCGCGCCGCAGAACTCGATCATCGGCGGCGCCTCGCTCTGGGTGATGTCGAAGAAGCCCGCTGCCGACTACAAAGGCGTGGCCAAGTTCTTCAGCTTCCTCTCTTCGCCCGAGATCCAGATGTTCTGGCACACGAGCACCGGTTACGTGCCGATCACCAAGGCCGCCTACGAGCTGACGAAGAAGTCGGGGTTTTACGAGAAGCATCCGGGCTACGAGCTCGCGGTGCGCCAGCTCACCAACAAGGAACCGACCGAGAACTCCAAGGGGCTGCGCTTCGGTAACTACGTGCAGGGCCGCGAAGTGATCGAAGAGGAGATGGAAGCCGTGTTCGCGGGCAAGAAGGACGCGAAGGCCGCGATGAACGACGCTGTGCGCCGCGGCAACGACATCCTGCGCAAGTTCGAAGCCGCCAACAAGTAAGAGCTCAAGAAGAACCAGTGGAAAAGCGGGTCGTCTTCCGGTCCGCCTGGCTGCCGTACGCGCTGGTCGCGCCGCAGATCGCGATCACGATCGTGTTCTTCTTCTGGCCGGCGGTGCAGGCGGGCTGGTACTCGTTCCAGCTCCAGGACGCGTTCGGCGAGCGCACGCAGTTCGTCGGCCTGGCGAATTTCGCCGCATTGCTGACGGACGAGAATTACCTCTATTCGTTCAAGGTCACGGCGCTGTTCAGCGCGCTGGTCGCGGGCGCCGGCTTGGGCATCTCCCTCCTGCTCGCCACCATGGCCAACCGCGTGATCCGCGGCGCGCTCGCCTACCGCACGCTGCTCATCTGGCCCTACGCGGTCGCCTCGGCGGTGGCCGGCGTGCTGTGGCTGTTCCTGTTCGCGCCGTCGATCGGCATCATCACCTTTGCCCTGCGCAGCCTCGGCATCCAGTGGGACTGGGTGCTGCAGGGCGACCAGGCGTTGCTGCTGGTGGTCATCGCCGCCACCTGGAAGCAGATCAGCTACAACTTCCTGTTCTTCCTCGCCGGCCTGCAGTCGATCCCGAAGTCGCTGATCGAGGCGGCGGCGATCGACGGCGCCGGGCCGATGCGGCGCTTTTGGACCATCGTGTTTCCGCTGCTCTCGCCCACCGCGTTCTTCCTGCTGGTGGTCAACATCGTCTATGCCTTCTTCGACACCTTCGGCGTGATCGATGCGACGACGCAGGGCGGCCCGGCGGGCGCCACGCAGATCCTGGTCTACAAGGTCTACTACGACGGGGTGAAGGCGGCCGACCTGGGCGGCTCCTCGGCGCAGTCGGTGATCCTGATGGTGATCGTCATTGCGCTCACCGTGGTGCAGTTCCGCTATGTCGAGCGCAGGGTGCAATACTGATGGTCGAGAACCGTCCCTGGCTGACCGCGTTCGCGCACGCCATGCTCATCGCCGGGATCCTGGTCATCGCCTTCCCGCTGTACGTGACCTTCGTCGCCTCGACGCGCACGCTCGACGACATCCTGACCGTGCCCATGCCGCTCGTACCGGGCGACCAGCTTTGGGAGAACTACAAGCAGGTGCTGACCGCCGGCACGACCAAGGGCGTGACGGCCCCGGTTGGCCGCATGATGTTCAACAGCCTGGTGATGGCGCTCGCCATCGCGCTGGGCAAGATCGCGATCTCCATCATTGCCTCCTTCGCGATCGTGTTCTTCCGCTTCCCGCTGCGCAACTTCTTCTTCTGGATGATCTTCGTCACGCTGATGCTGCCGGTCGAGGTGCGCATCATTCCCACTTTCAAGGTGGTCTCGGACCTGGGCATGATCAACTCCTATGTCGGGCTGACCCTTCCCCTCATTGCTTCGGCCACGGCCACCTTCCTTTTCCGCCAGTTCTTCCTGACCGTGCCGGAGGAGCTCGCCGAGGCCGCACGCATGGACGGGGCAGGCCCGATGCGCTTCTTCTGGGACGTGGTCCTGCCGCTGTCGAAGACCAGCATCGCGGCCCTGTTCGTGATCCAGTTCATCTACGGCTGGAACCAGTACCTGTGGCCGCTGCTCATCACCACCGACGAGGCGATGTACACCTCGGTGATCGGCATCAAGCGCATGATCAGCACCGGCGACGCGCTCACCGAGTGGAACCTCGTGATGGCGACCGCGATGCTCGCGCTGCTCCCGCCCGCGCTGGTGGTGTTGCTGATGCAGCGCTGGTTCGTCAAGGGCCTGGTGGAGACCGAAAAATGAGGGAGATGCCGCCATGGCAGCGCTGAGCTTCCGCGACGTCAAGAAGAGCTACGCCGGCCTGCAGGTCGTGCACGGCGTTTCCACCGAGGTGAAGGACGGGGAGTTCGTGGTCATCGTCGGCCCGTCGGGCTGCGGCAAGTCGACGCTGCTGCGCATGGTGGCGGGCCTGGAGCCGATCACCTCGGGCGAGATCGTGATCGGCGGCCGTGTGGTGAACGAGCTGGAGCCCAAGGACCGCGACATCGCGATGGTGTTCCAGAACTACGCGCTCTATCCGCACATGTCGGTGTACGAAAACATGTCCTACGGGCTGCGGATCAAGGGCTTCTCCCGGCAGGAGATCGAGACGCGAGTGCAGAAGGCTGCAGGCATCCTGGAGCTCAAGCCCTTCCTCCAGCGCAGGCCCGGCCACCTTTCCGGCGGCCAGCGCCAACGGGTCGCCATGGGCCGCGCCATCGTGCGCGAGCCGGCGGTGTTCCTGTTCGACGAGCCGCTCTCCAACCTCGACGCCAAGCTGCGCGTGCAGATGCGCGCCGAGCTGCAGGGGCTGCACAAGCGCCTCGGCACCACCAGCCTGTATGTGACGCACGACCAGGTCGAGGCGATGACGCTCGCGCACCGCATGATCGTGATGAACGCGGGGCGTGCCGAGCAGATCGGTGCTCCCCTGGAGGTCTACGCAAAGCCCGCGACCACCTTCGTCGCGAGCTTCATCGGCTCGCCGCCGATGAACCTGATCCCGCAGGAGCGCAACGGCCGCCCGGTGCTGTTCGGCATCCGCCCCGAGCACCTCGAGCCCTGTGCGCCCGCCGAGGCCAAGCTGGTCGCCGACATCGACCTGATCGAGCCGCTCGGCGCCGATACGCTGGTCTATGGGCACGTCGAGGGCGGGGCGCGTGTCACCGCACGCCTGCATTCGTCGGTCCCGGCGCAGGCCGGCAAGCTGCCCTTGCGCTACGACCCGGCGCAGGCGCACTACTTCGATGCGGGAACTGGCGCGCGCTTGTAGTTTCGTAGTATTCATCCATGCTGAAGACCACGCCGTTCCACGAACGCACTGCCGCGCTTTGCGCAAGCCATGCCTGGCGGCGCTGGGCGGGGTACGTGGTCGCCAGCTCGTACGAGCTTTCGCACGAGCGCGAGTACCACTCGATTCGTGCCGCCGCTGCGCTGTTCGACGTTTCGCCGCTCTATAAATATGCGGTTACCGGCAAAGACGCCGCGCGGCTGCTGGATCATGTTGTCACTAGAAACATCCAACAGCTGGCTGTGGGCCAGGTCGTCTATACCCCCTGGTGCGACGCAAACGGCAAGGTGCTCGACGACGGCACTGTCGCGCGGCTCGGCGAGCACAGCTTCCGCATGACCGCGGCCGAGCCGAATCTGCGCTGGCTCGAGGACAACGCAGGCGGGCTCGACGTGTCGATCGAGGACGTGTCCGAGTCGCTCGCCGCGCTTTCCCTGCAGGGTCCGGCCTCGCGCGCGATCCTGGGCGGCCTCGACCTCAAGTATTTCCGGCTCGCCGAAACCCGAATCGCGAGCATCCCGGTCACCGTCAGCCGCACCGGCTACACCGGCGACCTGGGATATGAAATCTGGGTGGAAAAGAAATCGGCCCTGAATCTGTGGGATGCGCTCATCGCCGCCGGCACGCCGCACGGCATCATGCCGGCGGGCATGCTGGCGCTCGACGTGGCGCGCCTCGAAGCCGGCCTGATGCTGATCGACGTGGACTACGTCCCGGCGCGCAAGGCGCTGATCGACGGCCAGACTTCGAGTCCGTTCGAGCTCGACCTCGGCTGGACCGTGAACCTGAAGAAGGAGCGCTTCGTCGGACGCGGTGCGCTTGCTGCGGAAGCCGCGCGCGAGCCGCAATGGCGCTTCGTCGGCGTCGAGATCGACTGGGACTCGCTCGAGCGGTTGTACGCCGAGGTCGGGCTGGCAACGCGCCTGCCCGCGCAGGCCTGGCGCATGAGCGTGCCGATCTACTCCGGCGCCGAGCAGGCCGGCTACGCGACGAGCGGCGGCTGGTCGCCGCTGCTCAAGAAGTACGTCGCGCTCGCGCATCTGCGCGCGCCTTACTTCACGCCGGGCACCGAGCTCGAGATGGAGATCACGGTCGAGCACCGCCGCACGCGCGCCCTGGCGCGCGTGGTAAAGAAACCCTTCTTCGACCCGGAACGCAAGCGTGCCTAAGTTCGACGCAATCATCATCGGAGGCGGGCACAACGGCTTGGTATGCGCGGCGTACCTGGCGCGCGCCGGGCGCAAGGTGCTGGTACTCGAGCGGCGCGAGCGCGTCGGTGGCGCGGCGATGACCGAGGAGGTGTTTCCCGGCTTCCGCTTCTCGGTGTTCTCCTACGTGGTGAGCCTGCTGCGGCCGGAGATCATCCGCGACCTCGAGCTGCCGCGGCACGGGCTGCACATCCTGCCGCTGGAAAGCACCATTACTCCCCTCGACAACGGCGATTACCTGGGACAGTGGAACGACCACGACCAGAACCGGCGCGAGCTGGCGCGCCACTCGCTGCGCGACGCCGAGGCCTACGACGAGTTCGGCCTGATGCTGCATCAGATGGCGCGCGCGATAAAGCCGCTGCTCGGCATGGCGCCGCCCGATCCGACCTCGCTCTCCATTGCCAACCTCTCGGGGATGGCCGAGCTCGCCCGGCATTTCCGCGGCCTGGGCGACAAGCGCTTCCACACGCTGCACAAGCTGCTCACCATGAGCTCGGCCGACTTCCTCGACGAATGGTTCGAGAACGAGGCGCTCAAGGCGACCAAGTCCGCGAGCGGCATCATCGGCACCATGCTCGGGCCGCGCTCGCCCGGCACCGCGTACGTGCTGCTGCACCACTACATGGGCGAGCTCGATGGGGTGTTCCGCGCCTGGGGTTTCGCGAAAGGCGGCAACGGCTCGGTGAGCGCCGCGATTGCCTCCGCCGCGCAGGCCGCGGGCGCGGAGATTCGTTGCAACGCTGCGGTGGCCAAAGTGCTCATTTCCAGGGGAAGAGCCAAAGGCGTGGTGCTCGAGAACGGCGACGAGATCCGCGCGAAGCTGGTGGTGTCGGGCGCGGACCCGCGCCGCACGTTCATGCAGCTGGTAGGCGAGAAGCACCTGCCGGACGAGTTCGTCGAGTCGATCCAGCGCTTCCGCTTCCGCGGCTCGTCGGCGAAGGTCAACCTCGCGCTCGGCGAGCTGCCCGACTTCACCTGCCTGCCGGCCGACGGGATAAACGGCAGGGCGCACCTGCGCGGCGCGTTCTCCATCAGCCCGAGCGTGGCCTATCTCGAGCGCGCCTACGACGACGCGAAGTACGGCGAGATCTCGCGCCGCCCGTACATGGACATCGTGATCCCGTCGATGCTCGACCCGGCGATGGCGCCTCCAGGCAAACACGTGATGTCGATCTTCGTGCAGTACGCGCCCTACCACGTGAACGGCGGCTGGACCGACGCGCGGCGCGAGGCGCTGGGCGACGCGGTGGTCGACACCCTCGCGCAGTACGCGCCCAACGTGAAAGGCGCGATCCTGCACCGCCAGGTGGTCACGCCGGCCGACATCGAGCGCATCGTCGGGCTCACCGAGGGCAACATTTTCCAGGGCGAGCTCTCGCTGCAGCAGATGTTCTTCCTGAGGCCGGTGCCGGCTTGGGCACGGTACCGCACGCCGCTCGCGGGCCTGTACCAATGCGGCGCGGGCACGCATCCCGGCGGGGGCGTGATGGGCGCCTCCGGCCGCAACGCGGCACGCGCCATTTTGGGAGCGCCATGAACCGCACCGTGGTGATCGGCGGCGGCGCCGACGCTCTGGTCGTGGCGCAACTGCTCGCGGCTGCCGGACGCGAAGTGCTGGTGATCGAGGGCGGCAATGCGCCGGAAGCCGAGGGCTGGGTGCCGCCCCAGGTCCTGCGCGCCCTCAAGCTGCAGGGTCTCGAGCTGCATTGGCCGGATCCGTGGATCTCGGTGCCGCTGCCTGCCGGCGGCAAGCTCGAGCTGTGGCGCGATATGGCGCGCTCGGTGGAATCGATCCGGCGCGTGAGCGCGCGTGACGCCGAACGCTGGCCGCAGTTCTGTAGGCGCGTGGCGCGGCTCGCGCGCTTCCTCGAAGCGCTGTACGCGGAGCCGCCGCCGGATCCGCTGAGCACCGGGTTCGCCTGGCGCGCGCGCCGGCTCGGTGGCCGGGGGCTCGAGGACCTGCTGCGCATCCTGCCGATGCCGGTCGCCGAGCTGCTGGACGACTGGTTCGAGAACGACGCACTCAAAGGCGCCCTTGGCGGCGCGGGCGTACTGCATCTGCTGCAGGGGCCTCGCTCGGGCGGCACCGCGTTCCGCCTGCTGCACCACCACGTCGGCTGCGCGCCGGGCGTGTTCCGCGCGCCGCGCTCCAACGTCCTCGAGCTGCTGCGCAGGCTGCCGAGGGTCGAGCTGCAGGGAGCCGCAGTGCAGCGCGTCGCCGTGAAAGCCGGCGCGGTCGCGGGCGTAGTGCTGAACGACGGGCGCGAGCTCGAGGCTTCCATGGTGGTGAGCAGCGCCGACCCGCGCCGCAGCCTGCTCGAGTTCGTCGAGCCGGGCTGGCTCGACCCGGAGCTCATCCGCGCGGTGCGCCATGTGCGGCGCCGCGGCGTGACGGCGCGCCTGCGCGTGCAGCTCGACCGCTCGCCTGGATTCGGCGCGCTGGCGATCGCGCCGTCGCTCGATTACCTCGAGCGTGCCTACGACGACGCCAAGCATGGCGGCGTGTCGAGGCAGCCGTATGTGGAAGCGCGTTGCGATGAGCGCCATCGCCTCGACGTCCATATCCAGTACGCACCTCATGGTGCGGATTGCTCCAAGCTCGGCGATACTGTCCTTGCCATGCTGTCCGAGCACTGGGGAGATGCCGCGCCGCGCGAGGGCGAATTGCTTTCGCCGCAGGAATTGGCGCACGCCGAGGGCTGGCCCGAAGGCCAGGCCCATCATGCCGAGCTCGCGCTCGATCAGGCGCTGTGGATGCGCCCGCTACCAGAGCTTGCGCGCTACCGCACTCCGATCGCGGGCCTGTGGATGTGTGGCCCCGCGATGCATCCGGGCGCGGGCGTTGCGGGCGCCGCGGGATACAACTGTGCGCGCGAGATTCTTCGTCGCTGAGCTGCTGCTCGCCGCCCTGTCCTCAGCGGCAGGGGCGGCGGAGCCTATGCCCGCGCTCGGCGCCGAGGGCTCGACCTTTACGGTCTCCGGTGTTTCCTCGGGCGGGTACATGGCGGTGCAGATGCACGTCGCGCTTTCGAGCCGCATCCAGGGGATGGCCGCGATCGCCGCCGGGCCGTATTACTGCGCGCAGGGCAACATCTCGACCGCGATGAACAACTGCATGGCGCCGGGCGCCTGGTCGCCGATCCCCTCGACCGGCGTGCTCAAGGCTCAGGTCGAGCGCCTCGCGATCGAAAAGCGCATCGACCCGCTCGGCTACATCGCCAAGTCGCGCGTCTGGCTGTTCACGGGCACCAACGATCACACCGTGAAGCCCGAGGTGGTGGAGGCGCTCGGGCGCTTCTACGCCGCGTTCAACGCCAAGCTGGTGGTGATCAACGACAAGCCGGCGGGCCACGCCATGGTCACGTACAACGCCGGCAATGCCTGCGGCGTGACCGAGCCGCCGTTCATCAACGACTGCGACTACGACGCCGCGGGCGAGCTGCTGCGGTTTCTTCTCGGCCCGCTCTCGCCGCCGGGTCCCAAGCCGAACGGCCGCCTAGTGGCGTTCGACCAGAAGCCGTTCGCGGGCGGCAACGCGTACTCGATCGGCCTGGCGGACGAGGGCTACGCCTACGTGCCGCGCGACTGCGAGGGCGTGCGCTGCCGCGTGCACGTCGTATTCCACGGCTGCCGGCAGGGCGCCGAGACGATCGGCGAGCGCTTCGTGCGCGATGCCGGCTACAACCGCTGGGCCGATGCCAATCGCCTGATCGTGCTTTATCCGCAGGTGGTCGCTCGCTACTTCCTGATCTACAACCCGCGCGGCTGCTGGGACTGGTGGGGTTATACCGGGACGAACTACGCGACCAAGGAAGGCGCGCAGATCCGCGCCGTCAGCAAGATGGTCGATGGACTGAGCGCCTCGAGAAGCGGAAAGTGAGCGCGCGGAAAGCGCGCTAGGCGCCAAGCTCGGCGCGAGCTTGACGGATGACGAGGCGGCCCGAGGACAGCCCGAGCGCGGCGAGCATCGCGGCCACGGCGATGTCCGGCCAGACGGTGCCGGTAGCGGACACGCCGGCCGCGGCGATCAGCACGGCTATGTTCGCGATCACGTCGTTACGCGTGCACAGCCACACCGAGCGCATGTTCGCGTCGCCTTCGCGGAATCGATAGAGCAGGGCGGCGACGCCGAAATTCACCGCCAGCGCGAGCAGGCCGACGACGCCCATGGTGATCGCCTCGGGCGGCACGCCGAGCCATGCGCGCCATCCGGCGTAGGCCAGCACCGCGACCCCGTACAGGGACATGGCGGCCCCCTTCAGCAGCGCGACGCGCGACACCCACGCGCCGCCAAGGGCGATGGCGCCGAGGCTGAGGGCATAGTTCGCCGAGTCGCCGAGGAAGTCCGCGGCGTCCGCCGCAAGGGCGGAGGACCCCGACCACACGCTCGCTACCAGCTCGACCGCGAACATCGCGAGATTGGCGAACAGGGCGATCCACAGCACCCGGCGGTACGATACGTCGGTCGACGACGTGGGTGTGGGGCAGCAGTCGTGGCTCACGGCGTCATTCGAAACCCTGTAGCGGCTACAAGGTCAACAGGCTATGAGAATCGGAGAACTCGCCCACCAGGCCGGCGTCGACGTCCAGACCGTGCGCTACTACGAACGCGAGGGGCTGCTCGCGGCCCCTTCGCGCACCGCATCGGGGTACCGGGCTTATAACCCGGAGCACCTCGAGCGGCTCAACTTCGTGCGCCATTGCCGCTCGCTCGACATGCCGCTCGCCGAGATCAAGCGCCTGATCGACGTGTCGCGCGACTCGGGGGTTTCCTGTGACCAGGTCAATGCGCTGGTGCGCACGCACCTGGAAAGGGTGCAGACCAAGAGGAAGGCGCTGCAGGTGCTGGAATCGCAGCTCGAGGCGCTAAGCGCGCAGTGCGCGAGCGGCCATCGGGTCGCCGACTGCGGCATCCTCGAAGAGCTGATCCACGCCGCGCATGGCGAAGCCTGCGCCTGCCATCCCGTGCATCGCGCCTAGAGCGTGATGCCGAAGCGCGCGAGCGTGAAGGTCATCCCGAGATACAGCAGCGCGGTGATCGCCACGCTGATCGCGAGCGCCGGGTAGAAGGCGAGACCGTGCCGCAGCAGCGCCGGCAGCACCAGGAACATCGGCAGGCTGGGCAGCACGTACCAGAAGGTGGCCTGGGCATGGTCCGCGATGCGTGCCGCGTCGTGGGTCTCGTGGTGCAGCCAGGTCATGGCGAGGATCGACACCAGCGGCAGCGAGGCGACCAGCGCCCCGAGCGCGGC
>Ga0207648_10001877_pt1 | contig 22973 bp, 12 predicted proteins | sample KBSMisM32_FD_184310 | JGI IMG/M metagenome (GOLD analysis project Ga0207648, IMG submission 184310) | Miscanthus rhizosphere microbial communities from Kellogg Biological Station, Michigan, USA - KBS Miscanthus M3-2 (SPAdes) (version 2) | ecosystem: Host-associated > Plants > Roots >...
TGGTAGGCGAGATGTACCGGCAGTTCGCCGTCACGATCGCCGTGTCGGTAGCGATCTCCGGGTTCGTGGCGCTGACGCTTTCGCCGGCGCTCTGCGCCGCGCTGCTGCGCGAGGAGCCCGAAGCGCGTCACCCGTTCTTCCGGCGCTTCAATGCCTGGTTCGCGCGGATGACGGGGCACTACTCCGACGGCGTGCACCGGCTGATGCGCCACGCCGCGCTTTCCTTCGGGCTGTTCGGTGCGATGCTGGTCGCGACCGCGGCGCTGTTCCGCCTGGTGCCGGGTTCGCTCGCGCCGACCGAGGACCAGGGCTATGTGCTTGCGATCCCCTTGCTGCAGGACGCCGCGTCGCTCGAGCGCACCGAGGCGGCGACCGACCAGCTTTCGGAAGTGCTGCTCGCGCATCCCGCGGTGACGGATGTCATCTCCTTCGCCGGAATCGACGTGCTGACCTTCGCCTTTCGGACGAACGCGGGCGTGATCTGGGTTGTGCTCGACGATTGGCACAATCGCCACGGCGCCGATCTCTCGCCGCGCTCGGTCGTCGGTCACGCGTTCGGCGCCGGCACCAAGATCCGCGACGCGCTGATCCTCGCCTTCGAGCCGCCGCCGATCGAGGGACTGAGCGCCACCGGTGGCTTCGAGGCCTACATCCAGTCGCGGGCGGGGAACGACTACAAGGCACTCGAGGCGGCCGCGCAACAGGTTGCCGCCGCGGCTGCGAAGCGCAAGGAGCTGGTCGGCGTCACGACGACCTTCTCGGCGAGCGTGCCGCAGATGCGTGTCGATCTCAATCGCGAGCAGGCGAAGCTGCTCGGCGTGAAGGTTACAGACGTGTTCGACGCGCTGCAGAGCACCTTCGGTGCGCTCTACGTCAACGACTTCAACCGTGACGGACGCGTCTTCCGCGTGCACCTGCAGTCGGATGCGCAGTTCCGGTCGCGACCCGACGACATCCGCGACGTGTACGTCCGCGGCGGGTCGGGCGAGCTGATCCCGCTGACGGCCCTCGTGACGGTGCGCGAGGTTACTGGGCCCGAGGTCATCGAGCGCTTCAACGTGTTCTCGTCGGCCAAGGTGCTGGGTAGCGCGGCGCCCGGTTTCAGCTCCGGCGAGGCGATCGCAGCCATGGAGCAGGTGGCGGCCGAGGCGCTCCCCGAGGGGTACGAGCTGGCCTGGACGGGCACCGCCTACCAGGAGAGCGTGACCGGCGGCAGCTCGACCACCGTGTTCCTGATCGGCGTGCTGATGGTGTTCCTGGTGCTCGCCGCGCAATACGAGCGCTGGACGCTGCCGTTCGCGGTGATCCTCGCCGTGCCCTTCGCGGTGTTCGGCGCGCTGCTTGCCGTGTTCCTGCGCGGGCTCGAGAACGACATCTTCTTCCAGATCGGGCTCGTGACGCTGGTCGGGCTCGCGTCGAAGAATGCAATCCTGATCGTCCAGTTCGCCTCGCTCAAGGCGAGCGAGGGGATGCCGCTCGCCGAAGCCGCGATCGCGGGCGCGCGCATGCGGCTGCGACCGATCATCATGACCTCGCTTGCGTTCATTCTGGGCGTAACGCCGCTCGCCTTGAGCTCCGGCGCGGGCGCCGCGAGCCGGCACTCGATCGGTACCGGCGTCGTCGGCGGCATGCTGCTCGCCACATTTGTCGCCACCTTCTTCATCCCGCTCTTCTACAGCCGGATCGCGGCGTGGCGTCGGCCCGAGCGGGCGCCGCAGCCGAAGCCGCGGACGGCGGGGGAGGCGGGCAATGCGTAAGCCGCTGCTCGCGGCCATGTTCACGATGATCGCGGGTTGCGCGCTGACCCGGACCGACCCCGGGAAGCCCGAGCTGCCGCTGCCGGAGGCGCTGCCGGCGGTCGCCGACGCGCTTCCCGAGCTGCCCGCGCCCTGGTGGCGGGTGTTCGACGATCCGGCGCTCGATACGCTCATCGGCGAGGCGCTCGAGCGAAATCCGGATATCGAGGTGGCCGCGGCACGCGTGGCCGAGGCGCGCGCGATCGCGCGCGCCGCCAGTGCCGAGCGCCTGCCCTCGCTCGGGCTCGAGGCAGGGGTCGAGCGGTCGCGCGAAAGCGTGCTCACGCTGCCTTTCGCGGCAGCGCGGACGACCCAGACCGCCTACTACCTGCAGGGCGCCGTGCGCTATGAGCTCGACCTCTGGGGTCGTTACGCCCACGCCTCTGAGGCAGCGCGGGCGCGACTGCTGGCTTCGGAGTTCGATCAGGAGGCGGTGCGCCTGAGCCTGAGCGGCGAGGTCGCCCGCGGCTGGTATGCGTTGAAGGCCGCGACGGAGCAGCTTGCGAACGCACGCGAGTCGCTCGCCAACCGCGAAGAGTCGCTGCGCATCGAGCGCATCCGCGAGGAAGGCGGCGAGAGCGACGAGTTCACGCTCAAGCGCGTGCAGGCGGAGGTGGCCGCGACCCGCACGGCCGAGCAGCAGTTCGAGCTCGAAGTGGCGCGTCGCGCGAACGCACTCGCGGTGTTGCTCGGGCGATCGCCGCGCGAGATGGTCGACGGGCGGTTCCTGCCTGAGGGCGAGCTCCCGGAAGCGGCGCCGCAGCTTCCGGCCGGCCTGCCCTCCAGCGTTCTCGCGTTGCGTCCCGACATCCGCGCGGCGGAAGCGAACCTGGACGCCGCAGCGGCCGACGTCGGCGTTGCCCGCGCAGACCTCTTCCCGCGCATAAGCCTGACGGGGCTCTTCGGGTGGGCGAGCCTCGAGCTCGACGACCTCTTCAGCGCGCCGGCCGAGACCTGGTCTGCGGCGGCCGCGCTCGCGCAGCCGTTGTTCGAGGGCGGGCGACGGCGTGCCGGCGTCGACCGCACCGACGCGCTCAGGCTGCAGCGGCGCGGGGAGTATGCGAAGACGGTGCAGGCCGCGTTCGGCGAAGTGCTCGATGCGCTGCAGGGCCAGCGCAGCCTCGGCTCGATCGAGGACTCCGCGTCCGAGCGCACCTCGGCGCTGGCGCGCGCGACGGAACTGGCGGAGCTTCGTTACCGCGAGGGCGAGATCGCCTATCTCGAGCTGCTCGACGTGCGCCGCGACCTGTTCCAGTCCGAGATCGATCTCGTCGCCGCGCGTCGCGACGCGCTCGCGAACACCGTCGACCTCGCGCTCGCTCTGGGCGGACGGCTATAGCCGCGGCTCGGCGGCGCAGGAAGCCTTCTGCGCCTTTGAAAAAAAGTTACGGTCGGCCAGGGAAACGACCGGCACGGTGACTTTCCGGCGTTCGCCGGGTCTAACCATGGCTCATCCAGCCGATTGCCCGGGCGGGCGGGGTGCAGGGTGGCGGACACGTTTGCGCGCATACCGACTACAGAATTGAATCAGCGTCCGGCGCAACCTGCAGGGTAGGAGAGGAGGACGCGAGGAGACCCATGGTGCTGCCATGGCTGGCTAGAGCGGTGATCGGCGGCCTGCTTTGCGTTGCCTGGAGCCTCGCCTGGGGACAGGACGCGACGGCGGACCAGGAGGTCACCTCCGATCTCCCTGAAACGACGGAGCCGGTGCCTGATCAATGGATCGACCGCGCCCATAGCGGGGTGCACGCGCTGGTGTGGAAATCAGCGATGTACATCGATCGGATGTTTGGCGCCGCCCTGGACGAGGAAGCTTACCGAACGGAGGCCCGGGGGAGCATCACGCCAGCGTTGCTGTGGGATGAGTTCCATGGGCTGGACCAGAAGTTCAGATTCCGCGTCAGACTGCCCTTTCCGTACCTCGATGAGCGTTACGACGCATTCGTCGGCACCTTCAATCGCGACGAAGTCGTGACCGAGAGCGAGATCGCGTCCGGCGCAATCCCGCAGCAGCACGTGCGGGGCGAGATCGACGAAGACGAGACCCTGCTGGGAATCCGCTACCGGCCGAAGGAGGGCGGTCGTTTCGAGGCCGGGGCGGGTGTGCGCCTCGGATCGCCGATCGATCCTTTCGTCAAGGTGGGCTATCGCTACCAGCGCGGCACGCCGGAGCGGATCGTCCTGCGATTGAAGGAGACCGTGTTCTGGGAGAACAGCGAGCAGTTCGGTCTGACGAGCCGCATCGACCTGGAACGCGTGTTCGACGAGGTATGGCTCGCACGCTGGACGGCCTCGGGCACGTTCTCCGAAAAAACCGAGGGTGTTCGCGGCTACACCTCGCTGACCGCGTATCGTGAGTTGCCCAACCAACGCGCCATCGGCGCGCAGTTATTCATGTCCGGCGAGTTCGAATCCGCGGTGCCCGTCGGCGAGTACGGCATCAGGGCGGCCTATCGGCGCAGCATCGTGCGTGATTGGCTCGTGATGGAGATCCGCCCCAGTGTGACCTGGCCCAAGGACCAGCCGGAGCAGCCGCGCAAGCCGAGCTGGGGCATCGGCATCGGATTCGAGATGTTCTTCGGAACGAACGAGTTCCAGGCACGACCGGCGACGTTCTAGTCACGGCACTATCCGGGCAAGGGGAGCGTCCCTTATTCCGGTTCGTGCCTACAGCCGGGATTCGACCAGCTTCTTCTTGCCCGATATCGGGTTGCGGGCGATCTCTGCGACCGGCCGGACGCGCACTGGCGGCGACGCGACGCCGCATTGGTCGAGCGCTGCGCCGAGCAGCGCGGGGATGCGCGCGGCGTCCGATTCGCCACCGAACGCCAGCACGGCCTCGATCGTGAGGCCGTCCCGGTCCAGCACGACCCGGTATTCGCGCAGGCCCGGGAGCGTGGCGAGCGGGCTGCGGATCGCCAGAGGGTGCACTGTTACGACGCCGCCGTCCCGACCGCGCAGCTTGAGCAGGTCGTCGCTGCGGCCGTCGACCGCGGCTAACAGCGGAAACGGACGGCCACAGGGGCAAGGCTCCTTCAGCATCGTCACGCGGTCGGTCAACTGATAGCGGATCAGGGGCTGCGTGCGGTTTACCAGATTCGTCACCAGCAGGTAGTGCCCTTCGACACCGGGTGGCACAGGTCGGCCGGACTCGTCCATGACTTCGAGCAGCGTCTGATCAGAAAATACGTGCAACCCGGTATGACGTTCGCACTCCCCGGCAAGGATCCCGGTCTCGGTGGATGCGTAACAGTCGAATAGGGCGTGACCCCAGGCGGCGCGGATCCGCCCGCTCATCTCGGCTGTGCGAACCTCGCTCGTCGTGGCGACCATCTCTGGTGCGATCGCCAGCCGGCCATCGAGCTGCTCCTCGGCGAGTAGTGCGGCAACCGATGCGTAGGCGATCAGCACTTCGGGACGGAAGGCGTTCAACGCAGCGACCAACGCAGGCAACGGCGTGCGGGCATCGAGCCGCAGCAGGCGATGCGCGCCGACGTCCAGGCTGGCACTCATCCGCGCCGTCATGTGAATCTGGCTCTTCGCGGCGACGGCTGCCACGCGACGTCGGTTTGGCAAGCGTATCGATGCGCCGACGTAGTACTGGTTGAACCGCATCAGCCCCGCAAGCGTCTCGATCCAGTCTCGCTGACCGTAGACGAAGATGCCGCGCTTGCCGGAAGTGCCGCCGGTCGCCATGACGCGGTACTCAGCCAGATGCAGGCCCTCCGACGCGGATGACTGTACGTGTTGCTCGAGCTCCGTCAGTCGGAGCCGCGGATCGGTGACGATCGCGTCGAAGTGGTCCAGCATCGTCGCCTTGTCCAGGGTGGGCACCGACGCCGGGTCGACGTCCTGCTCAAGGTCGATGCCCTCGAGACGCTCGCGGTAATAGGACGAATGCGTCGCGGCATGGCGGAGCATCGCTCCGAACCGGCGCCGCTGGTAGGCCGCGAGCTCCGCGGGCGTCAGCGTCTCGTGATCGGCCAAAGCGCGCGTCTCGCGCACCGTCGCGGCAACCAGGCCCAGGCGGGCAAACCAGCCGCTCATCGAGAAAACGCCCTTGTCAGATTCTCAGCGGCGCCGGCGGAGGATGGATACCGCGCCGCCCGTCTCCTCGACGCGATCGGAACGGCTCAAGCGCGCGGCCTCGAGCAGCGCGGCCAGGCGCGTGCGGGTCCGCGTCACCGTCTCCATGATCTCGGACTGATCAGCTGGATGCGCGACCAGATAGCCCTGCACCGAAACGTCACCGCAGTTGACGAGGAAGTCGAGCTGGCTCGGCCGCTCGACACCCTCCACCGTTACCTGCAGCCCGAGGCTGCGGCACAGCGAGATGATCGAGCGCGCGATCGAAGCCGCGCGCGGATTCCAGTCGACTTCGGCGACCACGCTGCGATCGAGCTTGACGCGGCTCAGGGGCAGGCGCTCGAGCGAGGTGAGCGAGGAGTAGCCGGTCCCGAAGTCGTCGAGCGCGGTCGTCACTCCCAGCAGCTGCAGGCTGTGCAGCGTCTCGATGGTGATCGCCCCCGTCTGCAGCATGTTCTCGGTCAGCTCGAGCTCCAGGCAGTCCGGCGGTAGCTCGAATCGCTCGAGAATTCGCTCGATCTCGGCGAGGAAATCGCCCGCCACGAACTGCTGCGCGGAGACGTTTATCGCGACGCGGGCATCTGCCCAGCCGGCATTGCGCCAGTCGCGCACCGCCTGCGCCGCCTGCTCGAGGACCCAGTAATTGAGGTCCAGCATCAGGCCGGACTGCTCGGCGATCGCGATGAAGTCGGCTGCGGGCACGATCTGGGAACCGTTCTGCCGCCAGCGCAGCAGCGCCTCGACGGTGGTCGTCTCGAGGCGACCGAGGCAGACCTGCGGCTGGAAGTGCAGCACGAAGTCGCCGCCCTCAATCGCCTTGCGCAGCGCCTGCTCGACGCGGAAGCGGTTCGAGGCCGCGACCAGCAGTTCCGGGTCGTAGACGCAGAGGCGGTTGCGGCCCAGTTCCTTGGCGCGGAACAGCGCCGCGTCTGCAGCGCGCAGCAGTGCCGCCGCATCACGCCCGTGCTCGGGGAAGGCCGCCGCGCCGCAGCTCACGCCGATCGCGAGCTCACGGCGATCGACGACGATCGGCCGCTGGAAGAGGCTGACCAGGCTGCCGGCGCGCCGCTCGATCTCGTCAACCGAGCCCGAGTAGGGGAAGACCAGCGTGAATTCGTCGCCGCCCAGTCGCGCGATAAAGCCCGCTTCGCCGCTTACCTGCCGCAATCGTTCGCCGATGCTCATCAGGACACGGTCGCCGAACTCGTGGCCGAGGCTGTCGTTGATCGTCTTGAAGTTGTCGAGATCGAGGAACAGCACGGCGAGCTGTCCGTGAGCGGCAGCGGTCGCCACGATCATCTCGTTCAGCCGCGCGAAAAGCTGACGGCGGTTCGGCAGGTTCGTCAGCGGATCGTGCTCGGCCAGGTGCCGCAGCTGCATCGTCCGCTCCTCGACGCGGGCCTCGAGCTGTGCCTGGTAGCTGCGTACCGCGCGCTCGGCTTCGTCGAGCTCGCTCGCCATCTGGTTGAACGCCTGTGCCAGCTCGTCGACCTCGCTCGCTCCGCCACCGCGCACGCGCGTCGACAGGTCGCCGGCCGCCAGGCGGCGTGCACCGGCGGTCAGGCGCCGCACCGGCCATGTGATCGCCCAGGCCGTGATCGCGAGCACGAGCAGCGCGAGCAGGATCGCCTTGAAGGTGGCGTCGGTGATCGTACGCTGCGCATCGTCGACGGCGCGACTCGCGGTTTCTGCGGCGGCCGCCAGCTCGCGCCACGCCGGCGCCTCGATCTCCTCCCGGATTCGCATCGTCAGTGTGTCGCCGGCGGCGAGGTATTCGACGCGCTTGGTCTCGAGATCGGCCTCGAGCGCGCCGATTCGGCGCCGCAACGTGACTGCGTGGTTGAAGTCGTATTCGAGCAGGCCGAACCACGCGACGCCGGGCGAGACCTTCAGTTCCTCTCCGAAGCTCGCGAGCACGCGGCGTAGCCGACGTTCGCCGGCCGTGGAAACGGGCGAATGCGACCCCGGTGGCGCGGCGAGGCTCGCGGCCGTGTCCTTGCGCACCTGCGCGACCGCTTCGGCGACTTCGGCCAGCGAGGGACGCGCCATCAGCGTGTTGCCGACCGACACGCCTTTCGCACCGGAGCTGCTCACGCGCGCGTCGAGCTGGTTGAGCGCTGTGTCGAGGGCCTGGCGGGTCGAGGTGCGGCGCTCCTCGAGCGCGACGAGCTGGAATCCGTCCGCCTGGTGTGCAGCTGTCAGAGCTGCGATCTCGTTGAACCGGTCCTCCTCGCCGATGGGTGCGAGGCCGAAGGATTGGTTGACGAGGTCGGAGAGCCGAGTCCCGGTCTCGACGATCGCCGCGCCGTTCTCGGACGAGGACGATCGCAGGTACGCGAGCACGGTGCGATCGAACGTGCCGACCGTGCCCCCCAGCTCGCGGGCGTGCCGCGCGCGCGGCTCGAACTGCTGCTGCACGCGCGCGACGTCGGAGGTCGCGAGACGCGTGCTGCGCTGCGCAAGGATGTTCGCCGTGACGAACGCGCCGATGATGAACACGAAACCGAGGATCAGCCAGACGCCGATCGGCAGCCCCCAACCCCGCGGGCGGATCTTCGATGACGGCGCGTGCGTTTGGTCCAAGAGCCCGGTCCTGTGGGACGGGTTACGGCCCGGAGTGCTTCAGCGGAACGATCCTCCAGTGTCGCGCCTGCGTCTGTGACACGCTTCGCGCGGGCGGAAGGACGTCGAATCATACGCTTCGCGCCGGCTCAGCGGTCTGGCTCAACGACTCTACCGATACGCGGTGCAGCCCGGAACGCGACGCGCGGATCTGACCTCGAGGATCGGGCTTATGTCAAATTTTGGGGCGCGCGGCGGTGGCGGGAGCTTCAGTCACCGGGGCTAGGGCAGATCCGTCCTGCCCATCAGGAAACGGTCGCACTCGCGTGCCGCGCCGCGGCCTTCGGCGATTGCCCAGACGACCAGGCTCTGACCGCGGCGGCAGTCCCCCGCAGCGAATACGCTCTTCAGGCTGGTCGCGTACCGGTCGTACTCGGCGCGGATATTGCTGCGCGCGTCGCAGTCGACGCCGAGCTCACGGAGCAGCGATTGCTCGGGCCCGAGGAAGCCCATGGCGATCAGTGCAAGCTGGGCAGGACGCGTTCGCTCGGTGCCGTCGATCTCGACCGGCGTCAAGCGGCCTTCGGCGTCGCGCCGCCATTGCACGTCGACCGTGACCACGGCCTCGAGGCGCCCGGCGGCGTCCCCCACGAAGCGCTTGACGGTCGCGACATAGGCGCGCGGATCCGCGCCGAACCGGGCGGCCGCCTCTTCCTGGCCATAGTCGAGCTTGTATACCTTTGGCCACTCGGGCCAGGGGTTGTCCGGCGCTCGTTCCATGGGCGGCTTCGGCAGGATCTCGATCTGCACCAGGCTGCGGCAACCCTGGCGCATCGCGGTGCCGACACAGTCGGTGCCGGTATCGCCGCCGCCGATCACGACCACGTCGCGTCCCCGGGCAGCGATCGGCGAGTGCTCGGCGCCGCCGTTCAGGAGCGCCTTGGTGCTCGCGGTGAGGTAGTCCATTGCGAAATGCACGCCTTCGAGGCTGCGCCCATCGACGGGGAGGTCGCGCGGCTCGGTGGCGCCCGTGCAGATCACCGTCGCGTCGAAATCGCGCAGCAGAAGCTGGGCCTCCACGTTGTCGCCGACGTTCGCGTTGCAGAGGAACCGGATCCCCTCCTGCTGCATGAGATCGATGCGGCGGGTTACGACCTCGCGCTTGTCGAGCTTCATGTTGGGGATGCCGTAAGTCAGCAGGCCGCCCGGGCGATCCTCGCGCTCGAGCACGGTTACGAGATGACCGGCTCGGTTCAACTGCGCCGCGGCCGCAAGACCCGCGGGCCCGGAGCCGATCACCGCGACCTTGCGTCCAGTGCGGGCGCGCGGCGGCTGCGGCAGGACCCAGCCTTCCTCGAAACCGCGGTCGATGATCTGCGCCTCGATGTTCTTGATCGTCACCGGTGGCTCGTTGATTGCGAGCACGCACGAGCCCTCGCAGGGCGCCGGGCAGACACGCCCGGTGAACTCCGGGAAGTTGTTCGTCAGGTGCAGCCGCTCGAGCGCATCGCGCCACAGCCCGCGGTAGACGAGGTCGTTCCACTCCGGGATCACGTTGTTGATCGGGCAGCCGGAAGCCATCCCGCTCAGGAGCTTGCCCGTATGGCAGAACGGCACACCGCAGTCCATGCACCGCGCGCCCTGCTGACGCAGCCGCTTCTCCTCGAGGTGCGGATGGAACTCCTCCCAGTCGCGCACGCGCTCGGCCGGTGACCGGTCGACCGGTAGCTCCCGCAGGTACTCGATGAATCCCGTTGGCTTACCCATGGGTGAACCTAGTTGCCTCCGACGCGCGCAAGGTCGTGCGCGTTCTCGTCGAATGCCACCATGATTGCTTCCTCGCCCGCGAGCCCCTGTTCGTGGGCGCGCGCGATGGCGGCGAGCATCCGCTTGTAATCCTTCGGGATCACCTTGACGAAGTGCGGGACCGAGGCCGCCCAGTCCGCGAGCAGCCGCTTAGCGCGCTCGCTCGAGGTGTAGTGCAGGTGGCTCTCGATCATCCGCCGGACTCCGTCGATTTCCGCGGCGTCCTCGAGCCTGTCGAGATCCACCATCTGCATGTTTACGCGCGCAGCAAACTCGCCATCTTCGTCGAGCACGTACGCGATGCCGCCAGACATCCCCGCGCCGAAGTTACGACCCGTCGCGCCCAGTACGACGACGCGTCCGCCGGTCATGTACTCGCAGCCATGGTCGCCCACGCCCTCGACGACTGCGCTGACGCCGCTGTTGCGCACGCCGAAGCGCTCGCCGGCCATGCCGCGGATATAGGCTTCACCCGCGGTCGCGCCGTAGAACGCCACGTTGCCGACCACGATATTGCGTTCCGCGGCGAACACCGCCTCGCGCGGCGGGAAGACGATAATCCGGCCGCCGGACAGTCCCTTGCCGACGTAGTCGTTGGCATCGCCCTCGAGCGAGAGCGTCATTCCTGGCGGGATGAAGGCGCCGAAGCTCTGACCCGCCGAGCCGCGGAAATGCAGGCGCACGGTGTCCTCGGGCAGACCCTTCGCGCCGTGACGCCGCGTGATCTCGCTGCCGACGATCGTACCCACCACGCGATTGACGTTGCGGATCGGCAATTCCGCCGCGACCTCCTCGCCGCGCTCGATCGCGGGTGCGCAGAGATCGAGCAGCTTGGTGACGTCGAGCGATCGCTCGAGCCCGTGATCCTGGCTGTCCTGGCAGTAGCGACCCCAGTCCGGGTCGACCTCGGGCTGGTAGAGCAGGTTGGTGAAGTCCAGACCGCGGGCCTTCCAGTGATCGATCGCCCGACGCGGTTCGAGCCGGTCGACCCGACCAACCATCTCCTCCACGGTCCGGAAGCCGAGCTCAGCCATCAGCTCACGCATCTCCTGCGCGATGAAGCGCATGAAGTTGACCACGTGCTCCGGCCGGCCCATGAACTTCTCGCGCAGCCGCGGATCCTGCGTGGCGACGCCGGCGGGGCAGGTGTTCAGGTGGCAGACCCGCATCATGATGCAGCCGGTCGCGACCAGCGGCGCGGTTGCGAAGCCGAATTCCTCGGCACCGAGCAGCGCCGCCACCACTACGTCGCGGCCGGTCTTGAGCTGTCCGTCGGTCTCGACCGCAATGCGGCTGCGCAGGTTGTTGAGGACCAGCGTCTGGTGCGTCTCCGCGAGGCCGAGCTCCCACGGCAGCCCCGCGTGCGCGATCGAGGTCAGCGGCGAAGCGCCGGTGCCACCGTCGTGGCCGCTGATCAGCACGACGTCGGCGTGCGCCTTCGCCACGCCGGCCGCGATGGTCCCGACGCCGGCTTCCGCGACGAGCTTGACGCTGATCCGCGCCTCGCGGTTCGCGTTCTTCAAGTCGTGGATGAGCTCCGCGAGGTCCTCGATGGAGTAGATGTCGTGGTGCGGCGGCGGCGAGATGAGGCCAACACCCGCGGTGGTGTGCCTGGTGCGGGCGATCCAGGGGTAGACCTTGGTCCCCGGGAGCTGGCCGCCTTCGCCGGGCTTCGCGCCCTGCGCCATCTTGATCTGCAGCTCCTTCGCGTTGACCAGGTATTCGCTCGTTACGCCGAAACGCCCGGACGCGACCTGCTTGATCGCCGAGTTCTTCGAGTCTCCGTTCGGGAGTCGGACGTAGCGATCCGGATCCTCGCCGCCCTCGCCGGTGTTGCTCCTGCCGCCGATGCGGTTCATCGCAATGGCGAGCGTCTCGTGCGCCTCCTTGCTTATGGAGCCGTAGGACATCGCGCCGGTCTTGAAGCGCTTGACGATGCTCTCGACGGGCTCGACTTCCTCGAGCGGCACCGGGTCGGCCGGCTTGAGCTCGAGCAGGCCGCGCAGCGTGCAGAGCGCCGCCGTGTTGCCGTCGATGATGCGCGAGTACTCCTTGAAGCTCGCGTAACTGCCGTTCCGCACCGCCTTCTGCAGCCGGTGGATCGACTCCGGGTTGAAAAGATGATGCTCGCTGTTGGCCCGCCACTGGTACTGGCCGCCCGACGGCAGCGCGCTGCGGTCGACGGCCCGCTCGGAGAAGGCTGCGCCGTGGCGCATCAGCACTTCCTGCGCGATCACGTCGGTGCCGATCCCGCCCACGCGCGAGGCGGTCCAGCTGAAATACTCGTCGATCACGTCCTGGCGCAGCCCCACGGCTTCGAACACCTGGGCGCCGCGGTAGCTCTGGAGCGAGGAGATGCCCATCTTCGACGCGACCTTGATTACGCCCTTCGAGGCGCCCTTGACGAAGTTCCGGCAGGCGGTGCGATGGTCGACGCCGGGGAGCAGGCCGTCGTCGATCATCCGGTCGAGCGTCTCGAACGTGAGCCAGGGATTGATCGCGCTCACGCCATAGCCGATCAGGAGCGCGAAGTGATGCACCTCGCGGGCATCGCCGGTCTCGATCACGAGGCTTGCGCGCGTGCGAAGCCCCTCGCGGATCAGGTAATGGTGGAGCCCGGCTACCGCCATGAGCGACGGGATCGGCGCGAACTCGCGGTTGACCCCGCGGTCGGAGAGCACGATGACGTTGACTTCCTCCTCCTCGATCAGGCGCCGCGCCATCAGACGCAGCTCCTCCATCGACTTGACGAGGCCCTTCTCACCGCGCGTCACGCGGAACAGGATCGGCAGCACGCCGACCCTCAAGCCCGGCAGATCCATGCGCCGCACTTTCGCGAACTCGTCGTTGCTCAGGATCGGCCACTTGAGCTCGAGGCGCCGGCAGTCCGAGGGCTGGGGGTTGAGCAGGTTGCCCTCGGAGCCGAGCCGCGTCTCGGCCGAGGTGATCAGCTCCTCGCGGATGCAGTCGATCGGCGGGTTGGTCACCTGCGCGAAGAGCTGCTTGAAATAGTCGTAAAGCAGGCGGGGGCGGTTCGACAGCACCGCGAGCGGCGCGTCATTGCCCATCGAGCCCACGGCCTCGACGCCGTCGCGCGCCATCGGCGCGAGGAGCATGCGCTCCTCCTCGAAGCTGTAGCCGAACGCCACCTGCCGCTGCAGCAGGCTGTCCGGATCGGGCGCTGGCCCTTCGGGCGCAGGAGGCAGGTCCTCGAGATGCACCAGGTACTCGTCGAGCCACTCTCGGTACGGGCGCTCGGCGGCGACCGTGCGCTTGATTTCCTCGTCGTCGATGATGCGGCCCTGTACGGTGTCGACCAGGAACATGCGACCGGGCTGTAGTCGGCCCTTGAGCACGACGTCCTGCGGCGGCAGGTCGAGCACGCCGGCCTCCGAGGCCATGACCACCAGGTCGTCCTTCGTCACGTAGTAGCGCGAAGGGCGCAAGCCGTTGCGATCGAGCACGGCGCCGATCAGGCGCCCGTCGGTGAACGCGATGGAGGCGGGCCCGTCCCAGGGCTCCATCAGGCTCGAGTGGTACTGGTAGAAGGCGCGCTTGCGGTCGTCCATGCCCTCGTGGTTCGACCAGGGCTCCGGGATCATCATCATCATCGCGTGCGGCAGCGAGCGGCCCGCCAGCATCAGGAGCTCGAGCGTATTGTCGAACATCCCCGAGTCGCTGCCGTTAGGGTTGATGATCGGCCGGATGTCCGCGATGTCGGCGCCGAAGGCGTCGGACTCGAAGCGCGCCTCGCGGGCGTGCATCCAGTTGGCGTTGCCGCGCACGGTGTTGATCTCGCCGTTGTGCGCGAGGTAGCGGTAGGGATGCGCGCGGTCCCAGCTCGGAAAGGTGTTGGTGCTGAACCGCGAATGGACGAGCGCTAGCGCCGTCTCGATCGCCGGGTTCTTCAGGTCCAGGAAATACTGGTCGAGCTGCCCGGTGAGCAGCATGCCCTTGAAGACGATGGTGCGGCTCGAGAGGCTGACGACGTACCAGTACTCGGCTCCGGCCATCGTCGAGGTGCGGATCTCGTTGTAGGCGCGCTTGCGGATCACGTACAGCTTGCGCTCGAAGTCGAGCTCGTCGGTGATCGCGGGATTGCGCCGGATGAACACCTGGCGCATGAAGGGCTCGCAGGATCGGGCGGTTTCGCCGAGCATCCCGTTCGCCACCTGTACCGTGCGCCAGCCGAGCACCTGCTGGCCCTCCGCCTGCACCACCTGCTCGAAGCGCTCCTCGATCAGGCGCCGCACGGTCGGGTTCCGGGGCAGGAAGATGATGCCGCTGCCGTACTCACCGGGCGCCGGCAGCGTAAAGCGCGCCTTGCGGCTGACTTCCTCGTTGAAGGCGTGCGGCATCTGGATCAGCACGCCGGCCCCATCGCCGGTGTTGGTTTCGGCACCGCAGGCGCCGCGATGATCGAGATTCTTCAGGACCTGGAGCGCCTGCTCCAGGATCCGATGCGACCTGCGACCCTGGATGTCGACGACGAAACCGACGCCGCAGGCATCGTGCTCGAAGCGCGGGTCGTAGAGTCCCTGCGCACCCGGCGCGCGGACACGCCGGTTCGATCCGTGCACGCGACCGGCCGGAGGCTTCGCACGGTCCTTGCTCGGCGCGATGCTCATGGGGTCTCGTCCGTATGACATGGGCGCTGACGGCCGTCAATGCAGTGCAAAAGTTGAGCCTGCTCCTGGCGATCACATGTGGTTATGAGCATATGACTCGCGCGCGCCTGCGGCGATCGCGGCGCGTACCGCCCGATCAGGGACTTTGCTATCGTTGCCGCCCCAACGATACCCGGGAGCGATCATGGAACAGACGGTCGGAGCGGGGATGGGGATCGTCGTATTCCTGTTGATTGTGGCCGGCACCGGTCTCCTGATCGGCGCGCTCGCGCGGCTCGTACTGCCCGGACCCGATCCGATGAGCTGGCCGGCCACGCTTGGTTACGGACTGGTCGGCTCAGTGCTGGGCGGGCTCGTCTCGCGCCTGCTTCACGTCCCGCGGTTTCTCGATATCGTCATTGCCATTGCCTTCGCGGCGGGGCTCATCTGGTTCTTCCGTCGGCGCCGACGCTCTGCACCTCCGCCTGTCACGCCGGAACGCCGCGACTAGCTTGCCGCAACGCCGTTTCCGATCTCGTCCGCGAGCGGCGGACGGGCCGACGCCGTTCGCCCGGCATGGTCAACCGCTGCGGGGTCACGGCGTTTGAAGCCCATCCGATGAACGCCAAGCCAGAGGAGCTGCCGGAGGTCATACGGGCGGCCGGGCTTGCTCGTCGCTACGTCATGGGCGTCGAGACGATCCACGCGTTGCGAGGCGTAAGCCTGCAGGTAGACGCGGGCGAATACGTCGCGATCATGGGGCCGTCCGGCTCCGGAAAGTCCACCTTGATGAACCTGCTCGGTTGCCTCGACACGCCTGATGAAGGCGATTACTGGCTCCGCGGACAGTTGGTGTCGCGAATGAGCAGCCGGCAGCTCGCACTTATCCGCAATCGCGAGGTCGGCTTCGTCTTCCAGTCATTCGCCTTGCTGCCGCGGGCGACGGCGCTGCAGAACGTCGAGCTGCCGCTCATATACGCGCATGTGCCGCGACGGGAGCGGATTCGCCGCTCGCTCGAAGCGCTGCGCAGCGTCGGGCTGGCGGACCGGGCGAGCCACCGTCCCGCCGAGCTCTCGGGCGGGCAGCGCCAGCGCGTGGCGGTCGCGCGCGCGCTCGTTACCGACCCCAGCCTGCTGCTCGCCGACGAACCGACCGGGAATCTCGATACCGCCACCGGCGAGGAGATCCTGGGTCTCTTCGACCGCCTGCACGAGACCGGTCATACCATTCTGCTCGTTACGCACGACCAGGACGTCGCGGCCCGCGCGGCTCGCCGGATCGTGATGCGCGACGGGCACATCGTGGCGGACGAGGGCAATCCGCGGGGCAAAGAGTGAATCGACGAATTCCGTCGCTGTTGCTCGCGATCGCGTTGCTTGCGGGCTGTGCTCGCTCGGGTGCACCGGTGCCGGTGGCCGAATACGAGCTCGCGACGGCGGAGCGTGGCGCGCTTGCGCTCGTCGTCGAGGCGGCGGGCGTGATCGAGCCCGTGAGCCCCGTCGAGCTCAAGTCCAAGGCCTCGGGCGAGATCCTGGAGATCGGCGCCGAAACGGGCGACACGGTGCGGCGCGGTGCGCTGCTGGTCCGGATCGATCCGCGCACGCCGCGCAACCGGCTCGCACAGGCCGAGTCCCAGCTGAATGCGGCGCAGGCGCAGCGCAGTACCACGCGGAGCCAGCTCGAGCGCGGCAAGACGCTGCTCGCGAGCCAGTGGATCAACCAGGCGGAGTTCGACCAGCTCGAGCTTGCGGTCGCGAACGCGGAGGCCGCCGTGGTCGCAGCGCGGGTCGATGTTGAGAATGCGCGCATCGCGCTCGAGGACACGGAAGTGCGCGCGCCCGCCGATGGCACGATCCTGAGCAAGAGCGTGGAGGTCGGGCAGGTGATTTCTTCGCCGACGACCGACGTCGGCGGTGGAACCCCGCTATTGCGGATGGCGGATCTGAGTCACGTGCGGGTCCGGGCGCTCGTCGACGAGACCGATGTCGGCAAGCTGGCCGCCGGCCAAGCGGCGCGGATCAGCGTCGCGTCGTTCCCGGGACTGACGTTCACCGGATCGATCGAGAAGATCGAGCCGCAGGCCATCGTCGATCAGAACGTCACCTTGTTTCCCGTCCTCGTGGCGCTGCCGAATCCCGATGGCCGGTTGCGGCCGGGCATGAACGTCGAGGCAAGCTTCGATGCCGCGCGGCGCGAGGCGGTGCTCACGGTGCCCGTGGCCGCGCTGCGCACCGATCGTGATCTCGCGTCGACCGCCAGGCTGCTTGGCCGCCCGGAGCAGGAGCTGGCCGCGGAGGTCGGGCGTGCACATTCGGAGCGCGGACCAGGCGCGGATGCGGCGTCGCGTCTCGGTGGGCAGTACTGGGTGGTGGTTCGGCGCGGAGACGGTTGGGCCGCGAGGCGCGTGGCAACGGGGCTCACGGATCTCGATCGTGTCGAGGTGATCGAGGGGCTGGCCGAGGGCGACCAGGTGGCACTCCTGCCGAGCTCTGGGCTCACCGAGTCGCAGGACCAGATGAAGGAATTCATGCAGCGGCGTGGTGGAATTCCAGGCATCACGCAGCGATCCGACGGAGCCACGGCGCCGGCGCCGTCTCGCTGAGTCGCGGCGGTAGGACGGACAACGTATGTCAGAGATCCTTCGCGTTGCGCTCGGCTCCATCGCGGCGAATCCGTTTCGCGCGGTGCTCACGATGCTGGGCGTGGTGATCGGCGTGGGCTCCGTGATCACGATGCTCGCGCTCGGTCGCGGCGCGCAGCGCGCGGTCGACGAGCAACTCGCGGCGCTGGGTGCGAACGTGATCACGGTGACGACCGGTATGCGGTTCGCGCAGGGGATAGCGCGTGACCAGCAGGTGCTCACGATCGACGATGCCCAGGCGCTCGCGGACCACGGCGGAACACTCCTCGCCGTAGTGCCCGAGCAGTCGAGCCGGCAGCAGGTCAAGCTCGGCAACCGCAACCTCAACCTGAACGTGATCGGCACCACCCCGCAGCACGCCGAGGTCAACGGCTACGTCCTGCAGGCGGGTCGGATGCTGGCGAAAGACGACGGTCGCGCCCGGCGCCGGGTCGCGGTGATCGGCGGCGACGTGGCGCAGCAGCTCAAGCAGCCCGCAGCCGATCTCGTGGGGCGTACGCTGCTGATAAAGGCAATGCCGTTCGAGATCGTCGGCGTCTATGCGATGAAGGGCGCGGTCGGCTTCGGTAACCCGGACGACGACGTCTACATCCCGATCGAGACTTCACGCTACCGCGTCACCGGTGACGACCGCGTGCAGACCATCGCGGTGGACGTGGCGCGCGGAACCGAGCTCGCGCAGGCGATGGTCACGGTCGAGCGCGTGCTGCGACGGGTTCACCGGCTGCCACCAGGGCGCGACAACGACTTCGCGATCGTGGATCGCAAGCAGTTTCTCGCCACGCAGCAGGAGACGACGCAGATCCTCGGCTCTCTGCTCGCCGGGATCGCCGGTGTCAGCCTGCTGGTCGGTGGGATCGGCATCATGAATATCATGCTGGTCACGGTGACCGAGAGGACCCGCGAGATCGGCGTGCGGATGGCGCTCGGCGCCACGCGCACGCACATCCTCGCGCAGTTCCTGATCGAGGCGCTGATCCTGTGCCTCGTCGGCGGTGTCATCGGGATCCTGGTCGGCGCGGGCGCTGCCTGGGCGCTGTCAAACGCGGCGGGGTGGAGGACCGCGGTTACGGCCGATGCGCTGGTGCTCGCATTCGTTTTCAGCGCGGCGGTAGGGCTCGTGTTCGGCCTGTGGCCCGCAAGACGCGCGGCGCTCCTCGATCCGATCGAGGCGCTGCGGCACGAATAGTCAGCGGCTGAGCATGTGGATCTGCCAGAGGTCCCGCGCATTCAGGTGCATGAAGGGTTTCATGGCGCGCTTGCCCGTGCGGCCGATGCTGCGCTCGAGATACCGGAGCTCGTCGAACTTGGCGCGGGTGCCGGGTTCGAGCTCCGGTGACAGGCCTTCCTGCCGCATCAGGAGCATTCCCTTCGCCATCATCTCGAGCTCGAGGTGCAGCCGCAGGTAGCAGAGCATGTCGGCCACGACCTCGCCGCGGAAATGACTGCGCAGCGATTGCAGATAGGATCCGACATTCGACTTGTCGAACTCGTCGGAATCAAGCAACTCGAGCAACCGGGCGTCGGCATCGAAGTCCGCTCCCAGCCAGTCACCGACCGAGCGCTCGCTGCGCCGGAACACCAGCCATGCCAGCGGGGGCAGGGCGATGAGGATGCCGAGCGTCGACAACACCGGCTGGAACAGGAAGTGGTTGAAGGCCGAATGAAGCACTATCGCGGCCGCGAGGCCGGGCAGTAGGGCCGTGAGGTCGCCCGGGCGCTTCTCGGTCAGCGCCATCGAGATGATCGCGAAGATCGCCGTGGCGCCGCCGTGCATGATCGCCGTGCCGAAGCCACGTACGACCCACACCGGCATGAGCGAGTCCGGCCTGATGCTCAGGTAATAGAGGTTCTCGACGACCGCAAATCCAGTGCCGACGGCGAATCCGTAGATGGCCGCATCGACGAGGAAGGCGATCCGCTGCGAGCGGATCAGGTAGACGATGGTCAGCGCCTTGATCGTTTCCTCGATCACCGGCGAGACATAACGGGAGTACGTGATGAAATCGACCGACAGCCGGCGGAGCGCGGCATCGTTGATGACATAGCACAGGCCCGCCGCCGCCGCGCCGACGAAGATCGTAGCCACGACGATGCGCAGGCCGACCAGCTTGTAGCTGTCGAAGTACATCAGCGCGGCCAGAAACGCGACCACGGGCAGTAGCCCCACGGGTGCCCGGGCGGCGACCTCCAGGATCATTGCGCTGATCGCGGGCCGCGCGGCGCGCCCATCAAAGGACCTTGAGCGAGATCATGAACTCGTCGTCGTCGCGATCACCATCCGCAAAACCCGCCGCGTAGCCGAAGGACAGCATCATTGGCAGGCGATGCATCACGTGCATCTCGAAGTCGATCTGCAAACCGACGTTGTAGACGGTATCGCGAACAGTGCCGTCCTCGAAGTCCGTGGACAGCGCGGTTGCAAACAGCGCAGAACGCGCCCACGGCACGTAGAACCCCGGCGTGCCGACGGACTCGAAGCGCAGCGGCGGCAGGTTCCATTCGAGCATGGATTTGGCGAAGGTCCGGCCGCCGATCGCGTCGATCTCGAAACCCGGCATGCTCAGGACTTCGCGGTAGCGCTTTGCGTCTCCATCGTCGACGTAGTTGTTGCCGAAGCCTCCGAAGAAGAAGTTCGCGAGTGGGTCGTCACGGTCGCCAGTGGATCCGCCGAGTGCGTTACGCCACCAGATCGAGGAATGCCGGGCAGGCAGCGCGAATCCGACGTCGAACCGTCCCACAAGTCCGGGCACGACGTCGCCGTCGGCGCCGTAGGCGTGCGCGAGCGCCCCCCATATGAAGCCGGTCTCGTCGTCCACGTTCGCGATCGAGGATCGCACGTTGCGGTGTTCGATACCGACCTCACCCGTGTAGAGCTTGTCCGACGGAGACGGGATATTCTGAAAGTTTGGCAGCGCGTCGAGGTCGCCGTAGGCGGCCAGCTTCCAGTTCACGCGCACGGTCTCCGGCGGCCGGTAGAGGATAGGCCGGTCGTAGGCCACGAAGGCGTTGTAGCCCTCGCGGCTTCGCTTCGTCGGACCGAAGATGTCGTAGAAATCGCCGGCATTCCAGTTCGCACCTGCTTGCCAGTACTCGTGCTCGAAGCGCAGAGCCGCGCCTGCGCGCTCCTTCGACGACAGCTCGCTGTCGGGTCTGTAGCTGCCCGTGACGTGGACCGTGCTGAACCCGATCGGATCGCTGAATCGTGCATGCACTCCCGCCCCGATGGAATCCTTGTAGCCCTCGACGATCGGGAAGATGGATTCGAGGCTGAGTTCCCGTGCGGAGCGGTAGGTACCCTGCCGCTCGATGTTCGATTCGTAGTCGAATCGAGAAGGCGATCCGGCGCTCCAGCCCTGGACGACCGGATGCTGCGTCGCGATGCGCTCGCCGAGGAAGGTGATCGCGCTCAGATCCTCGGTCGGTTGTGGGCGGATCAGCGAGGGGACGAAGCCACCGGCGGTGTAGTTAAATACCAGCAGCTCGTCGTCCGAGATCGGCACCGGCCGGAAGAAGCCGGTCTCGGCATTGCTGACCGCCTCGGTCTCGGCGGTCGCGATCTCGTAGCGATAGATGTTCGACACACCCGTGTAATACGAGCTGCCGTACAGATAGCGGCCGTCCGGGGAGAACACGAAGCTCTCCGGCACCGAGCTGCCGAACTCGAGCGTGCGCATCGGTGTCGCATCGCCCGCGAGCAGCGCCTCGGTCTTCATGATCCGGACCTGCATGACCTGGGCCCCGGCGCGGCTGGAATCGAGACCCGCCATCGAGGTCGACAACAGCGAGCCGTCGGGCGAGACGTCCAGGTCGAATGGGACTTCGCCGTACGAAAACACGTGCACCCGCTCCCATTCGGTGTACGGATAGGGGATGCGCACGAGGATGGCGAAGCCGTTGTTCGTGCGCAGGCCCCACAGTGAACGGTCCGCCCGATTGAACGCCAGCTCGCCGATGCGTTGCCGTTCGAGCAGCATCTTCGACTTGCCGGTCTTGAGGTCGTAGGCCAGGAGGTTGCGGTAGGTCAGATTGTCGGTGGTGTAGAAGAGCGTGCCGGCTTCCGGGTCGAGGGCAAGCGAGGTCACGCGGTACTGCACCGCACCATTCACCTCGGCGAGCTCTTTCACCGAGCCGTCCTCGAGCGATATCGCAACAAGGTGCGGCACACGGCCGGGGTAGCGCACCGCGGCGTACAGCGTCTGCCGGTCGTCGCTGACCAGGACGCGGGACAGCGCGCCCAGACCGGTTGCCGTGACATCGCGATGGGGCGTCACGGGGTGCTCCCGCACCGCCGCGAGGTTTTTCGCCTGGAACTCGTGCTCGAAACGGACCCAGTCCTGCCAGGCCTCATTGAGCTCCTTGCCGTATACCCGCCGGAAGTCGTCCGAGTAGGATCGTCGCGAGCCGGCGTCGCGCCGCCACCAGTCGATCAGCTTCTCCGGCCCGTACTCGAGCGCCAGGTAGCTCATGAACCGAGTGCCATACAGGTAGGCGTTTGCGCCGACCTGGAAGTCGACCTCGGTCCCCTTGGAGACCAGCCCCAAAGGATCGTAGAAGTGCGCTCCGTCGCGGACCATGGCCCGGAACACCATTTCGTCGTACCCGCCCTGCGCTCGCCCATACCCGCCGCCCTGCCAGGTCTCCATGAACACAGCGCTGCCTTCGTGATACCAGCGCGGTGCGGTGTTACGCGGGGCGGTGAGGTAATAGTAGAGGAGCGATTCCGGGTGCTCGGCGATGGGCACCACTTTGCCGCCGAACAGCCGTCGATAGCGTTCGTCCTCGGGGCTCGCCTGATCCCCGGTGACGAAGTGGACGCCTTCGTGATTCGCTACCGTGAACAGTCGTTCGCCCGGGCTGAATGTCTCGAAGGTGAGCGTCGTCGGAGCGATGTCGAAATAGAGCCTGTTTCGCGGGGAGCTGGACAGCCTTGCGCTGCCACGATCCGAGAAGTCCTCCAGCAGGACCGTGACCTTGCCGTCAGGCGTGTAGCCGAAGCGGGTGTGCTGCGCGGCAAGGGAGTTCAGGAAGCACTGCGTCGCATACGGCACGAGGTAGGTGACGCTCGGATCCCAGCTCACGATGCGGAGGTCGCGCGTTTCGATGTAGCGAAGCTCGTCGGCGCGCGACTGAGTCGGGGGGGCGCACGCGAGCAGCACCACCGCGAGACATCGGGCCGCGATTGGAAGGATCCGCATCGCGGACCTCAGGAACTCGTCTCAGACCGGATGAGCATGCATGCAAAAAGGCAAAGTGGCCCATCCTCCATGGACTGGGCCACTTCAATCGTTCGCCGCAATACCCCTGCTCCGAGGGGGCGGCGTCGATCTTTTCAGTTCTGCGAAGCCTCCTGCGATGCGAGGCTGGACTTGTCCGAGAGACTCGACTTGTCCGAGAGACTCGACTTGTCCGAGAGACTCGACTTGTCCGAGAGGCTCGACTTGTCCGAGAGACTCGGCTTGTCCGAGAGGCTC
>Ga0207648_10001879_pt1 | contig 22951 bp, 17 predicted proteins | sample KBSMisM32_FD_184310 | JGI IMG/M metagenome (GOLD analysis project Ga0207648, IMG submission 184310) | Miscanthus rhizosphere microbial communities from Kellogg Biological Station, Michigan, USA - KBS Miscanthus M3-2 (SPAdes) (version 2) | ecosystem: Host-associated > Plants > Roots >...
GGAGAAGTTTCGGCGGCTGGTGGGCAACGCAGGCATGCCCGAGGACCAGGTGCGGGAGATTCTCGACAGGATTGAGCGCTTCGAAGGGCTGGCGAGTCCATCCGAGCTGACGGAACTGCTCCAGCTTCCCGCCTCTCGGCCAGCCGATCAGAACGACACGCCGGCCGTCCAGTAGAAGCGCGCCTCACCGCGACTCACCGAGCCGAGAGCTTTCAGCGGCACTCCGACACCCGAGCGAACGCGGATCGGAACCGAGAAGAGAAGAATGTCGGTCGACAGCTCGCCGCCGGTCGAGACCAGTTGTGGCGATCCCAGCCGGGCGACGCGGTCGGCCGCGCCGGCCGTGTCGACGAACCACGAGCCGGAGAAGCCGCGCAGGTACAAGGGCAGCACGCCAAGCCCCCGGCTTACCAGCCCGATTGGCAGCCGCATCTCGGTCCGCGCGCCCCAGAGCGCGTTGGCGGCGACGAATCCGGCCGGATAGCCGCGAACCTCGAAGTTGGCACTGCTGGCATCGAAGACCGACGTGCTTCCAACACCGCCGGCGGTGAGACGCGCCGCGGCTGGCCCTCGTTGTTCGGCAATGTGCGCGGCCGCTGTGAACACTGGCCGTCCGGACGTGGTCCAGGACGGCAGCGAGCGAAACCCTGATGCCGCGAGATCCCATCCCGATCGCCATCGATCGCCTGCTGTCGCCTTGAGGTAGTCGATCGACGCCGACATCCGGACTCCGTCTTGAACGGAGATCGATCGCAACCCGGCCTGGGTGTTGTCGAAGCTCAATCCCAGGCCTCCACCGGCGAGGGTCGGATCCTGCCGAAGCGGTACCGCGGCAGACACAGCCGCGACGTCGCCGCTGTGTTCACGACGACGGTCTTCGATCTCGAGCGTCGTGCTGACGAACGTCCTTCGCCGCGACGTGATCCACGGAAACGCGACGCCGATTGCCGCGGCCCGTTTCCGTTCGAGGCGCAACAACTCACCCGCATCCGATTCGACGCGCCCCTCCAGCCGCCATGTCGAGGCCACGCTGCCAAACAGGGACGCGTGGGGGAAGCGCCGGTAGACGTAGCCGGCGGATCCCATCACGCGGCCATCGGGTCCGTACGCGGCACTCCCCTGCCACTCATGGCGGTGAACGACGTCCACGCCGCCGGTCTCGGCACCCGCGAACACCCCCAGCGCCTCGATCATCTCGAACACCGGCGACCAGCCGGTTGGAAGCAGATCGCGCGCGGGCTTGTACGGCCGTGGCGCCGTGGGCTCGACCGTAGGAGGCGGCGCCTCGGGATCGGAGCGTCGGGCGTACTCGGCCGCAGGTGCGGACGGTGCGACCCATGCGGCGCGATCGATCTCGAGACGTTCGAGATGACGGCCATCGGCGTGCGTGACCATCGCCACGATCGACGTGTGATCGGAGACAGCGCCGCCCGCGGAAACGATTGCGACCTCGTGAAGTCCGGTTGCGACCCGAGCGGTCAGGAAGAGACGAGGGCTGTTGTCGCGTTCGAGCTCGAGACCGTAGAGCTCGCGAACCCCGGATCGATCGGACGTGAAGAACAATCGCCGGAGCCCCGCCGGGGCGCCGGCATCCCACTCCGGCACACCCTCGAGTGCGCGATCGTCGGTCAACTGTTGAAGCAGCCGCCCGTCCGCCGAGAGCAGCACGAGATCGAAGGAGGTCCCGCGGGTGAAGCGCAGCGCGGCGAGCTGCGCGCCGTCCGGCGACCATCGCGCGGGGCCCCAGGCAATCGCCGTCGAGAACTCAGTGAGCGGCGCGATCGCTCCTGACTCGATGCCGACCGTCACCAGCCGGCTTCGCTCCTTGTCGTACTGCACGGCAACAATCGTCCGGCCATCCGGGTGAACATCCGGCGACGCGAGGCGTGCCGCTCGCGTGAGCCGGGACACCCGGCCGGATGCGACGTCGACCCGGTAGAGATCTCCGTGCCTTCGCGCGTTGTCCACCAGGTCGAACTGTGAGAACACGATGGAGCGGCCGTCGCGTGACCACGCGAACGCATGCGAGCTGTTCACGCGCGTGAGACGGCGGGCGTGGCACGCCTGAAGATCGGCAACATACAGACCTGGCGGCCGGCGGCCTTCGTCGCCAGCAATGAACGCGACGCGCGATCCATCAGGCGACACGCGCGGATACCACGTGGAATGCGCCACGTCGCAGACACGCGTCGTCGCAGCGAGGCCGGGAGGACTCGCTCGAAGCCGATCGCGCAGTTGGACCGCGGCGTCACGTTCGGCCGCGATCCAGTCGCTCCACTCCCTCGACAGGCTCTTGCCGCCGAACAGCTCCCCCACGCCCTGGCCGCGGGACACGATCGATCCAAAGCTGCCGGCGCGTTGCGCCATCCACGCCGGCGGCGTGTCCACGCCGTAGCGGGTGGCGAGATGATCGAGAAAGAGGCTGCCGAACACGTAGTGTCGGTCGAGGGGCCACGCGGCCCGATCCGGCTCCGCCTCGTCCACATGCGGACCGTTCGTCTCGAGCACGGCCGCGCGCAGCGTTTCAGGAAATTGCGCGCCGCGGACGCGCCCGCCGTCGGTGAGCCTCGACTCATAGAACGTGGCGAGCCCTTCGATCAGGGCGCCGCCGTCGAAGTAATGCGGAAAGGACAGCTCGCTGCGGCCGAAGACGTGCCGCAGCACGCGCCAGCCGCCGCGCGCTTCGTCGAGATGAAAGATGTGCGCGAGCTCGTGCGTGAAGAGCAGCTCGATCGGATCGTCGGTGTAGAACAGCTGTCCCTCGACGGGGGTGTTCGCGAACGCGATGACCCGGTTGGTTGGAAACGAAGTCGCCGAGCCGTTGAACAGGTCGCCCTGATCGACGATGACGAGCCGGATCTTGCCGCGCGGAGTCGTTCCATACGCCCGCGCCAGCAGCGCGTGCGCCGCTTCGGCGCGCGTCGCGGCGCGGCGCGCGTAGTCGTCCAACCCGGCCTCGAAGGTCAGGATGAAGTGCGGCGTCTCGTAGGTCCGGTACTTGGCGAATGGGACGCCGAACTGCGCATCGACCTTGGTCGCAACCAGGAAGGCGACGACGAAGACAAGGACGATGCGCGTCGGCATTACTTGATGGTGATCTTCTCCACGTCCCACAGCGTGCAGGAGCCCTTGTAGAGAACGTTGTCCGACTGCGCGTGAATCGAATGAATCAGACAGCCGGTCTGCCCACGCCCCAGGCTGGTCTGCGCCCAGCCCAGAAGCTTCCCGGTGTTCTTGTCCAACTGATAGAGCTTGCCGTTGCCGTCGCCGCTGTAGATGTACTTGGCGGTGACCTGCACGGACCACGGCGCGCCGACGCCGGTGATGGTCTTCTTGAAATTCAGGTCGGTGTCGTAGACCTGAATCCGGAAATTGCCGCGGTCCGCCACGTAGACCAGCCCCTGCTGCGCGTCGACCGCGATGCCGTGCACGGTGTTGAACTGGTTCGCGCCGGCGCCGCGTGTGCCGACGGTCTTGATCCAGCTGCCGTCCTTGCCCAGCTTGACGACGCGAGAGTTGTTGTAACCGTCGGCGACGAAGATGTTGTCCTGGGCGTCCCACGCCACGTCGGTTTGGCGATTGAACGTCCCGACACCCGCCGGAGGAACGCGCTCCGCGTCCTTCTCGCCGCGCTCGAGATACTTCTCGAGATAGTCGATCGCCTCCGGCTTGCGGCCGAGGACCATCTTCACCATCGCGTTCGGATCGAACTTGACGATCATGTTCGACCCTTCGTCCACCATCCAGACGTTGTCGTACTTGTCGACGCGCACCACGTGGGCAAACGACGCCGCGTAGTTGCCCGGCCCCCACAGCTTGACGAACTTCAAGTTCTCGTCGAACTCGAAGAGCTCGGCGGCCGTGCCTCCCCGCGAGCTGCCGCTGGTGCCCGTGCGTGAATACACGAACAGGTGCCCCTTCGAGTTCCTCGACACGCCTTCCGTTTCACCGATCGTGTGGCCAGGGACGGTCAGCGGGAGCACTTCCTCCGCGATCTGCAGCTTCGGCGTCGCGGCCTCGAGCTCGAGCTGCTGTTTCTGGCGCGCCTGCGCCTCCGGATTGCCGGGGCCTCCTTGCCCGCGCAGCACCGCCGCCGCCGTCAACACACACAGGACCGGGACAAGAAAGAACAGAGAGGCACGTTTCATAGTCGAATCTCCTGACATGGTCAGCGTCCGGCGGGTTGCGGCGGCGCCGACGGTTGGGCGCCGCGACCCCGCGGACCAAACTGAACGGACTCGCGCAGATTGGGAAAGACGTGAATCCGCGACTGGAAGCGCCAGCCGGCGGGAGTCTTCACGTAGACGTCGTCGTAGCCGCCCTGCCGCTCGATCGTCGTCGGATCGCCGCCGACGCCGATGGCCAGCAGATACGACCGGCCGGTGGCCCCGCCAGGCGCCGGCATGATGACGTGGTTCACGCTGATGTGGCTGATGCCGTACCCCAGCGTCGTCTTCGGATCCTTGCAGCCGCCCTTGCCGTCGCCGCCGCCCGCGTCGGCCAGCGCCTCGCGCCCCTTGATTTTCCGCGCACCCGCGACGCCCCACTGCTGCGAGACGCTGAACTCGCCGTCCGCGGTGAAGAGGTCGGCAAAGTCGAGGCCGGCATTGCTGCACGTATCCACCAGGAAGGTGTAGCGCGAGACCAGCTGCTGGAGGTCGATGTAGTCCTGCGTCGTCAGCGGCGGCGCACCGCCGCGGGTCTGTGCCGACATGGTGAGCGACGCGGCCAATACCGTCGAGAAGCCGGCGACTGCCGCCCGAATCAGGCCTCGATGCATGGCGCTATCATACGCAGCACACCGGAGCCTGCAATGACTTATCGAATCGGACGCGGTCTTGCCGCCGCAATCGGCATCCTGGTTGTCGTATCGGGTTTGGCGCATCTGTCCGCGCAACGCCGGACACCGTCCGCGGACGACTGGCCGAGCTACAACCGGACACATGCCGGCGATCGCTTTTCGCCGCTCACCGACATCACGACCGCCAACGTCGCCACGCTTCGACCGGTCTGCACGTTCGACACCGGCGAGCAGGTCAGCTTCCAGACCGGTCCGGTGGTCGTCGACGGCGTGATGTATCTCACGTCCGATCGCGCCACCTTCGCCATGAACGCGGCAACCTGCGCGGTGAAATGGAAGCAGGCGCTGGCCTTCGCGCCGTCGTCGCTGCAGGTGAATCGCGGTGTCGCCTACGACAACGGGCGGGTCTTCCGCGGCGCTGGCCCCGGACACGTGATCGCGCTCGACGCGGCCACCGGGACGACCGCGTGGGACGTCGAGCTGAGTCCGAGTCAGCCCAGCGCCACCGTGCCGATGGCCCCGGTCGCGTGGAACGGCCTGGTGTTCGTCGGCAACGCCGGCGGCGACAACTACGGCGTGACCGGTCACGTCTGGGCGCTCGATCAGAAGGACGGGCACACGGTCTGGCGATTCGACGTCGTGCCAGAGAGCGGCCCGGCGCGAAACAGCTGGCGCAACGCGCCTGGCGTTCCCATCACCGGCGGCGCGTTCTGGACCACGTTCGCGCTCGACCAGCAGGCCGGCATCCTCTTCGTGCCCGCCAGCAACCCGGCGCCCGATTTTCAACCTGACGCGCGACCGGGCGACAACCTGTATTCGAACTCCGTCGTCGCCATCAACGCGAAGACAGGGCAGCTGGTCGACTTCGTACAGGTGGTCAAGGCGGACAACCATGACTGGGACGTCGATGCGGGGCCGGTGCTGCTCACGACGCGGGGCGGCCGGCAGATCGTCGCGTCCGCGAACAAAGACGGACTCTTGTCGTCGATCGATCGGTCGCCGATGAAGGTGCGCTGGCAGACGCCGACGACCACGCGCGAAAACATCGAGGCGCCGCTCGTGCCCGGAAAGCCCGTTCGCTTCTGCCCGGGGACGACGGGAGGAAACGAGTGGAACGGCCCGGCATTCGACCGGTCGCTCAATCTGCTGTTCGTCGGTGCGGTCGACTGGTGCTCCACGGTGATCGCGCTGCCCGCCGGCAGTCCAGGCGGCCGGGCCGGAGGCGCGTTTTCGGGTGCCGCGAACGGATTCGGCGACAAGGACCCGTTCGAGAAGAGCCAGGGCTGGATCAGCGCCATCGATGCGGACACCGGCGCGGTGCGGTGGAAATACCGCTCGTCGATGCCGGTCGTGGCCGGCGTGACGCCGACGGCCAGCGGACTGGTCTTTGCCGGCGAGCTCACCGGCGACGCGATTGCGCTCGATGCGAAGACCGGCGCGGTGCTCTGGCGCCAGGCGACAAAGAATGCCATCGGCGGCGGCGTGATCACCTATCGCGCGGGCGGGAAGCAGCTCGTGGCCGTGGCCGCCGGTTTCAAGTCGCGCGTCTGGCCGGTGCCCGCCGAGTCCAATCGCGTCATCGTCTTCGGACTGCCGTAGCGTCAGAGCGGGGGCGGAGAACGGGCTCCGCCCGGACGTCTGAATATCGACGAGCTGACGAAGGTACGCCCATCCTTCCCGAGTAAGATCCGCGGCGTCAGCACAAGGAGGCAGGATGGCCGTCGATCCGTTGGAAGGACGTTCGCTTGAACCCGCGGACCCTCACGAAATCGTCTCCTTTTCGGTGGTGTGCCAGCCTGCACCGGGCGTTGACCTGGCGCGGTTCCGGCAAATCATGTGGAAGGCTCCGCTCCAAGAAATCCTGCCTGCGCCCGAGACGATTCGACGCGTGACCGAGCAGCTGCGCGACCGCGGCATCGAGGTGCTCGAGAGCAAGAGTCCGATCCTGTGCGCGAAATGCACGGTTGCGAAGTTCGAATCGACGTTCGGCGGAAAACTGGTCCACGCGGTGCTGCCCGCGAACGACGAGTATGGCAGCGAGCCCACGTCGGCAATCGTCCTGGATCCGGAATCGCCACCTCCGTCCACCGCGGGAATCGACGGCGCTCTCTTTCTCATTCTCGTGCCGCCGCCAAAGCTGGCCGCGCCGCGAATCCCCTACGCGACGCCCGGCTTGAACCTGCATCTACCGGGCGACATCGCCCAATTGACCAAGTCATCGGCGGTACATCGGCACCTCACGACGCTTGGCCGGCCCGCGACCGGAGACGGCGTCACGGTTGCCGTCGTCGACAGCGGCTTTGCCACGCACAAGTACTTCACCGATCACGGATACGCGATCCAGCGGATAGCGGCCTGGGACTCGGCCGATCCCGCATCGGATCCCAGTGTGCACGGCACCTGGGTGCTCGCCAACCTTCTGGCCTGTGCGCCGGATGTGTCGGCGGTCGCGATCAAGCACAATCAGGTCGATATCGCGTTCGAGGCAGCGGTGTTCCGCCCAAAGGTGGCGGTCATTTCGCTCAGCTGGTACTACGAACTGGACGGGAGCGCGCCACCACCGGATTACCTGTTCTCCCTGTACGCGCTGATCAAGCTCGCCGTTGAGGACAAGAACATCGTCGTCGTCGTAGCGGCGGGTAATGGAGAAACGGAGACGTTCCCGGCCTCCATGGAGGAGGTCATCGCTGTCGGCGGAGTGACGATCGACACCGCCGACGCCCTGTCCGTCTGGGTCGACTCGAGCGCGTACGCGACAACGTTCGTGAGGGGCCGGGACGTCCCCGACCTCTGTGGAATCGCCGGGTCGATGATGTTGCCGGCCGGCGTCACGTCGGTGCATCCAGAAGGATGGCGTGACAAAGATGGCGCGACGTCGGCAGCCACCGCGCAGGTCGCAGGCGTGGCAGCTCTGCTGGTACAGAAAGATCCAACGCAAACCCCCGCGCAAATCCGGGCGGTCATGAAGGCAAAGGCCACCGATATCGTCCTCGGGACCACCGCGAGCGGCGTCGCCGCGCAGCATGGCCCCGATCTGGCCACAGGTGCGGGCCTGGTCAATGCGCTGGCTGCCTGGAACGCCATCTGAGTGTCCAGGCCGTGTCCGAGCTTGACGACACCCGTACGCCGACCGAAGAGAACAACCCGCGCGATCTGACGGGTCGCACGATCGGCCGGTTCGTCGTTCGGGAACGACTGGGCGCCGGGGGAATGGGCGAGGTCTACCTCGCCTACGACAACCAGCTTCGAAGGGCGGTGGCGATCAAGCGGCTCGTGTCCGGGCACGATCTCTTGAAGGAGGCCCGGCGGGCCTCGTCGTTGAATCACCCGGGCATCGCCGCGGTGTACGACGTCTTCACCGAAGCCGAAGAACTGTTTCTGGTCATGGAGTACGTCGACGGGCAGACGCTGCGTCAACTTGGCGGCGGGCCGGTCGGCACGACCGAATTCTGTCCGCTCGCCAGACAGTGCCTCGAGGCGCTGGCCGCCGCGCACCAGCACGGCATCCTGCACGGAGATCTGAAGCCGAGCAACATCATGGTGACCCGCGACGGGACCGTGAAGGTGTGCGACTTCGGCCTGGCACGACGGCTTAACCGCTCTGCCGATCCGGAAGACAGCGTGGCGACGATCGAGCGGCCGAAATTGGTCGGGACCCCGCCGTACATGGCCCCGGAAGTGTTGCTCGAACGACCGGCCGACGAACGGGCGGACCTGTTCTCGCTCGGCGTGGTGTTCTACGAGATCCTGAGTGGGCGAAGCCTCTTCGCGGCCGGCAGCGTGATGGCGACACTCGACGCCGTCCTGCACAAGAAGCCGGAGCCGCTGAACCGCGTGAATCGCGACGTTCCGGCCAGGCTCGCCCGGCTCGTGCACCGGATGCTCGAGAAGGATCCCTCCCGCCGCTACCCTGCGGCCGCGGAGGTCCTGCGCGACCTCGCCGGCGTGACGGCCCACCTCACCCAGTCGTTTCAGCGCCAGCGTCGGCGCCGGGTGATGGCGGCGGTGGCCGCGGCGGTCATCCTGGTAGTGGGCACGATCGCGTTCCGATGGCCAGGAGGGTTGTTCCCCGCGGACGACCCGCCGTTACCAGCGAACCTGCATCTCGCGATTCTGCCGTTCGCGCAGACATCACCGGACCCGGCGCGGGGCTTCGTGGCACAAGGCCTGACGGAGGCCGTCACGACCAGGCTCGTCAGGGTCGCTGCCGGCCGGCCGCTGCAGGTCGCCAGCGTCTCCGACGTCCGCTCGAGGGCCGTCACGCGCCCGTCGGACGCTCGCGAGCAGCTTGGCGCGAACGTCGCGCTGACGGGTTCGCTCGCCTACTCGCCCAAAGGCGTCGACATCACCCTCGCGCTCGTCGACACGCGGAGCGGCCGGTCCCTGCGCACGGCGACGTTCCGATCGGGGGCTGGCGATCTGCTGGCGCTGCAGGACCGCGCGGTCGGCCTGGCGGTAGAAATGATGGAGCTGCGTCTCAGTGGCGCGGATACGCAGCGCCTCACGGCGCACGAGACGGCGCAACCGGGCGCCTACGATTTCTACCTGCAGGGCCGAGGCTATCTGCTCAATTACGATCGCCTCGAAAACGTCGACAGCGCGATCGCCGTGTTTCGTCGTGCGCTCGAGATCGACAGGCGCTATGCGCTCGCCTACGCCGGCCTCGGCCAGGCGTACTGGCGGAAGCACGAGCTGACCGGCGCGGCCACGTGGGTGGAACCGGCGCGGGGGTCGTGCGAGGGCGCCCTCGGAATCGACAGCGCGCTGTCGGAACCGCACGCGTGCCTGGCCATGGTTCTGGCCGGAACGGGCGAGTACGAGAAAGCGGCCGCCGAGTATACGCTCGCCCTGAAAAGTGAGCCGACCAACGACGTGCTCTACACCGGGCTCGCGACCGCGTATGAACGGCTCGGCCGCACCGGCGACGCCGAGCAGGCCTACCGCCGCGCCATCTCACAGCGATCGAACTACTGGTCCGCGTACAACGCGCTCGGCGCCTTCTACTATCGCGCCGCGCGCTACGACGAGGCGGCCGCCATGTTCCAGCAGGTGGTCAATCTCGCCCCCGACAGCTTCCGCGGCTACAGCAGCCTGGGTGCGGCCCACTTCATGCGAGACCAGATCGCCGAGGCGACCGCGGCGTTCGAGAAATCTCTCGCGCTGCGCCCGAACTTCGCCGCGGCGTCCAACCTGGGCACGTTGCTGTTCTTCGACGGGCAGCTGAAACGGTCGGCAGAGATGTTCCGGCAGGCGCTCAGCCTGGACAAGGGCAGTTATCAGGTGTGGGGCAATCTCGCCAATGCGCTCGACGCGTCCGGACGGAGCGACGAAGCTCTCGCGGGGCATCGCGAGGCTCGCCGTCTCGTCGAGGAGCGCCTCATGGTCAATCCCCGCGACCCCTCACTCCATATCGCGCTGGCCGATCATCTGGCCGCGCTGAACGACCCCGCCGGGTCTCGCAGGCATCTGCAGGCCGCTCTCGATCTCAAGCCGGCGGACGCGCACTTCTTCCTGACCCTGGCGTTGTTCTATGAACAGCGGCTCCATCAGCGTGACCGGGCACTGAATGCCTTGACCGAAGCGGTGTCCCTCGGCCAGACGTGGCGCGAGGTGGACCGCTCACCGATGCTGGCCGAATTGCGCCGGGACCCGAGGTTTCAGTCGTTGAGACATCCACTCTGAATCACCCCGTCAACCTACTTGCAGGAGTGTGCGCGTCATGTCCAAGAAGAAACCAACCACTGGGGCGAGTTCGAAGAAAACAGTGCAGACTCGTAGGGCGGTCGAGGTGTCCTATGGATGCTGGGACGGCGCGTGCGGCGTGTCCGATGACGCCCTTCACGCTGGTCCTGGCGACGTCGTGGTGATGACTGCTTTATTCGGTGTCCAGGTCACGATCACGTTCACGGGCGATTCCCCATTCGAGTCCGGCGCCGGGGCGGCCGCACCGATCGTGCTGGCTCCGGGAACGTCACAGTCAGAAATCGTCAAGGCCGCTCAGCCGACGAATCCGGCAAAGTACAAATACAAGATCAAGTGCAACCCCAATTGCGGCGGCCACGCGGGACAGCCGGAGATGATCGTCCCGTAGCGCCGCGAGCAGAGAGAGCGAATGGACGAGATCACGCGAAGACGTTTCATCGAAGCCGCCAGCCTGGCGATGGCGGCCGTCCCGTCGCTCGCCGGCGCGGGGCAGAACGCGAGCCCCGCGCCGGCTCCGACCCGCGCCACGGCGCAACGCAGAACCTCACGGGCACGCGACCTCACCGACGGCGAGCTCGAAGCGATGTTCCGGCGCTGCTCGAACACAGGAAAGTGGGGCGCGAACGACGAGCTGGGCACGCTGAACTACATCACGCCGGCCAAGCGCATCGCAGCGGCGAAGCTGGTGAAGACGGGCGAAGTGGTGTCCGTCGCCCGTGACCTGACGACGCGAGCATCCAAGACCAACGCGCAGCCCGTCGTCCACACGATGGCGCCGATCGACGCGAACGGCCCCGCCGCCACGGACTCCTTCTCCATCGCGCCACACGGCATGGTGGTGACGCACATGGACGCGCTGTGTCACTTCTCGTGGAAGGACCAGTACTACAACGGGCGGAAACGGTCCGAGACGTTGAGCGCGAACGGCGCGAAATGGGGATCGATCTACGCGCAGCGGCACGGGATCTTCACGCGCGGCGTGCTGCTGGACGTCGCGGCGGCGCGCGGCGTGCGGTGGTACAACTCCGACGAATACGTGACGGTGGCCGACTTCGAAGCCGCCGAGAAGCGGCAGCGCGTGCGCGTCGGTGCTGGCGACGCGCTGTTCGTCCGCACCGGCATGGAGCGCATGGAGGCGGAGCAGGGCGAGCAGGACATCTACCCCCGGGCGGGGCTGCACGCCGAGTGCGCGGAATGGATGCACGACCGGCAGGTGTCGGTCTATGGCGGCGACTGCATCGAGAAGCTACCCTACCCGAGCGAGAGCTTCACCTCCGCCGTCCACATGATCGTCCTGGCGTCGATGGGGCTCCCGATCCTGGATTGGCCCGCGCTGACCGAGCTCGCCGCGACGTGCGAGCGCCTGCAGCGCTGGGACTATCTCCTGACGACCGCTCCGCTCCGGCTGCCCGGAGGGACCTCGTCGCCGATCAACCCGTTGTGCCTCTTCTGACGTGAGGTCCCTATGCGTGGAGCTGCGTTGTTCGTCGCCGGGCTGCTGGTTGGAGTGACCGTCCACGTCGCCGTCGCACAGAGAAGCGGCGCCGGCGTGGAGATGCTGAACCACGTCGGCATCAATGTCCCCAACGTGGCCGACGCCGTGAAGTACTACACCGAGAAGATGGGCTATCGCGAAGCGTTCCGGGCCAACGACGCCGCGGGAGCGCCGAGGCTCGTCTACATGCAGATCAGCAGGAACACGTTTCTGGAACTCCAGCCGGCGACGGCACAGCGCCCGGCCGGCTTCACGCATTACGGGCTCGTCGTCGGCAATGCCGCGGAGGCTGTCGCGGCGTTCAAGGCGCGCGGGCTGACCGTCACGGACGTGACGAAGAGCGACACCGGCGTGAACCTCGCCAACATCACCGATCCGTACATGGGCCGCGTCGAGCTCGTGGAGATCACGCCGGAGTCCATGCACAACAAGGCGATCCAGAGCTGGAAGTGATCGGGGGCTGACCGCCAGGCGAGCGGCGCGTGCACGTCTCATGACGATCAAGAGACGCCTCGTCTTGTGCCTCGACGGCACCTGGAACAACCGGGACAGCTCGACGAACGTCCTGCATCACTACTCCGTCGCCAAGGAGTACATCGACAAAATCATCGACGGGACGACGGCCACGCAGCGAACCTTCTATCACGAAGGGGTGGGCACCACCCCGTTGGACCGGATCACTGGCGGCGCCTTCGGCCGCGGCATCGAAGAGAACGTCAGGGACGCCTACAACTGGCTCGTCCAGCACTACCAGGACGGAGACGAGGTGTACATCTTCGGCTTCAGCCGCGGGGCTTACACCGCCCGATCCCTGGTGGGCTTCATCTCGATGTGCGGGCTCGTCCTTCGCGGCGCCCCTCTGACCGTGAAGGAGCTGTGGCAGAACTACTGCATCCTGGGTCGAGTACACGAGGATCGCGGCGGACTGTGGACGTCGGTGTTCGGAGAAGAGCGCCCGCGATTCAGGCCGATCCACAGGCTGAAGTGGGACCCGTGGCTGGGCGGCAAGCCGGTCGACCCGACGGCTACGCTCGAGGAGCCCGAGCGGCTGGTGATGGACTGGTCGCGCCGCATCAAGATCACCTACCTCGGACTCTATGACACCGTCGGCGCGCTGGGGTGGGACGCGCTCGCGATTCCCGGCATCCGCAGCCGGGTGGCGCTGCACCACAACATGAGGCCGACGAAGATCGTCCAGAAGTGCCGCCACGCGCTGGCGCTCGATGAGCATCGGAGCAACTTCAATCACACGCCGTTCGTGGCCTACGTGGCCGCGCGCTCTGCTGTCGATGAGGATGACTCGCGCTCGGCAACGAGTGCGTCCGGTAGCGGCGGGGAGGAGTGGGATCAGCGCATCGAGCAGCGCTGGTTCGTCGGCGCCCACTCGAACGTCGGCGGCGGGTACGACAGCAACCTTCTTGCCCATCTGCCCCTGAAGTGGGTGATCGAGGGCGCACAGCAGAAGGGCGGGCCGGATCTGGACTGCGAGGACGTCCCGAACATCCAGATCAAGACCGGCGAATCAGCGCCAAAGATCACCGATTCGTTCATGGAGTTCGGCCCGATCTGGACAGCCGTCATCCGTGCCAAGCGTCACTACCGGGTCATCGACCCCACTCCTAAACTGCGGGCCAAACGGCAACAGCCCGACTCGGACGAGCCGGCGCCGGGCTACGCGCTCGCCAGCATCAACGAGCAGCTGGATCCGTCGGTGCTCGCGCGCTGGAGGGACGCACCACCGGCGAATCTCGTCTGCTACGCCCAACGCCGGACGAACGCCTCTGAAGTGCCCGCGCCGGACGACCCGCTCGCCGCGATCGCCCAGAAGCCGGCTCCCCACCAATGGATCGAGCCGAACGCGTGGAGCTACCTCGTGCTCGCGCTCTGGGCCACCGGAGCCGCGGGCGGCGTGGCCGCCTCGGACCTGATCTTCCGGTTCTGGTGGCCCGGTGTGCACCCGCTGTGGACGCTCGCGCTGGCTGCCGCGGCCTTCGCGCTGATCGACTGGAGCGAGAGCCTGGTGAGCTTCAATCTGGCGCAGGGCGACAGCTCCCCGGGGCGACGCGCATTCCTGGATTCGATCTACTGGACGCGGGCCCTCGCGGTGGGTTTCTTCGTGATCGGCGCGATCTTCGTCCTGGTCGCCTCGTGGATTCTGGGGTGGGGCCGCGTCTCGATACGCGACGCCTACGCGGCGTCGGAGGACTGGATGTGGCGCTGGGGCCTGATTGCTGCAAGCGCCGGCGGCGGCGTACTCACCGCCGCTCTTCTCGACCGGCTGGCCAGGGGCCGTGCGCGCGTGCGACCCGCGCTCGCCAGCCTCGTCGGCGCCCCGTTGCTCGTGGTCGCGGTCATCGCGGTGCTGCTCTTCGTGTCGACCGGGATCTCGCGCGTCGCGACGCCAGCGATGCGCACCGGAGTCTCCACCGCGTCGGACACCGCCTTGACGCCCGACGATGCGGAGGCGCTGCGGGTGCTCGGCGAGAAGAGCCTCGCGCCGGCGGACACGGCCCCAGGTAGCCGCCTTGCCGGACTCGTGCTGCTCCTCCAGATCGGCATCGGGCTCCTGCTGAACGCGCTGTCGTGGGCCGCTGAATCGATGCAGGCGGCGAATCTCAGCTCGATTACACGCCTGTGGTTCTGCCAGAGGCCGGGAGCGGTGTCACGCTGCCTCGACCGCTGGACGAGCATGCTGACTGTGCGGCCGGAGAAGCGTGCCGAAGCCCGCGACGTGATGAGCGACCTCGTTCGCGAGACCTTGTGCCGCGATATGTTGGGATTCATCCCTCTCTATTCGATAGTCTTCAGTTTCGGCCTCTGGCTCGGCGCCGACCAGCTGGGATGGGAGTGGCTCTCCTCCAAGCGGTTCCCGGTTCCGCTCTGGGTCGCGATCCCCGCGATCGTGGCGGCCGCAAACTACGGCAAGGACGCACTGACGATGCGATACCTCGCGCTGCATCAGCGCGGCGCGGCACCCTCCGTGGTGACGACCCTGGCGGTGTGGCTCATGACGGTCGTCGGCGTCGCGGCGTTCTGGGCCCAGGTGGCCGTGTGCCTCGGCGTCGTATTCGCCGCCACCGGCCGCCTCGTCGCCGAGCCGGACGCGATCGGGTGGCGAGGGCTCGTCGCGAGCGGGATCACCGCCGTCACCGTCGTCGCCGTGGTCGCCATCGGCGTCTGGGCGATCGTCTATCGCTGCCTCGCGGCGATGCGACGAGACACCTCCGCTGCCAAGAGGGCCTGACCGCCACCCACCGCGCGGCCACCTGTTCCGTGACGTTCGGGCGCCCTATGGTCCGCGTTATTCCTGTCAGGCGCACTCGACACGCGCCGAACAGGAGCAAGACCATGCCGAATACAGCTCGCGTGATTTCAGCCGCGGTGACGCTGCTGCTCGTCGGACTCGGAGCCGATGCCTCGGCGCAGACGGGCGCGGCCCGTTGTGCGGGCCTGGCGCAGATCGTAAGGGCGCAGTCGTCGGGCGTTCGCACCACTACGGTCAACTTCAATACGGATGCGCTCGGGAATCCGGACCCGACCGGCTATTTCGATCCCACGCCGCTCATCGCGACCAGTATCATCACGACGGCGGAGCGCACCTGCCTCATCGTCCACTTCAGCGCCCTCGCGGAGCCTCAGGACAACCACGTGATGTTTCAAGTGCGGGTGGACGGCAACCCGATCCAGGGACACGCCATCTTCCCGTATTCGATTCCGACCGTGCAGGCGCCGGTGGTGTGGGATCCCGAGGAGACGGACAAGAATCTGACGCGCATGGTGGCCTCCAACTTCTTCGCTGCTATTGGTCCGGGCACGCACAAGATCGAGGTGCTCTTCGCGGGCTGCTGCGGGCTGACGAACGGCGTGAACGTGATCGCTTTGGTCCGAAACGCCGTACTGACGCTCCAGTACTAGGTTCGCAGGCTCGTGTAGGCTTTACCGGAGGACGCGGGTCCTTTCATGAAGCTCACTGTCGCGGTGCTCGGCGGGGGCGTGGGTGGCCTCAGCGCGGCCCACGAATTGGCCGAGCGGGGATTCACGGTCACCGTGTACGAGCGGCAGGCCGCCTTTGGCGGCAAGGCCCGAAGCATGTCGGCGCCCGGCACCGGTACGGCGGGGCGGAAAGACCTGCCAGGCGAACACGGTTTCCGGTTCTTTCCCGGCTTCTACAAGCACATCACCGACACGATGCGCCGGATTCCGTTCGGCCCCGGCGGCGCCTCGTGCGCCGACAACCTCGTGCTGGCGACGCGGATGCTGCTCGCTCGGGCCGGCCGGGCCGACCCCGTCTGGGTGGCCAGGTTCCCCGAAACGCTCGACGACTTCCGGACCGCGCTCCTGGCGCTGTTCGACGACCTCGACCTCCCCCATCACGAGATCGTCTACTTCGTGTCGCGGGTGCTCGGGCTCGCGACCAGCTGCGAGGATCGCTTCCGCGAGGAGTTCGAGCACGTCTCGTTCTGGGACTTCATCGGCGCCCGTACTCGATCGGACAACTACCGGCGGTACCTCGGGCAAGGCATGACCCGTTCGATGGTCGCCATGCGCGCGGAGGACAGCAGTACGCGAACCGTCGGACGCATCCTGCTGCAACTCCTCTGGGGCATCGTGGTGCCCGGCCGCGTCTTCGACCGTCTCCTCTCGGGACCCACCAACGACGTGTGGATCGATCCGTGGCGACGGCATCTGACGGAACGTCTCGGCGTGGACTTGCAGTCGAACACCGTGTTGCGATCGTTCAACGTCGCCGGGGACCGGCTGCGCAGCGTGACGGTTGAGCGCGCCGGAAGCCTTGAAGAGGTGACCGCGGACTACTACGTCGCCGCGGTCCCGGTGGAAGTCATGCAGGGGCTGGTCACGCCCGGGCTGGCGCAGGCGGCGCCCTCGTTGTCGAAGCTGAGCGGACTGCGAACCGAGTGGATGAACGGCATCCAGTTCTACCTGCGACGCGATCTGCCGCTGGCCCACGGTCACACGGTCTACCTCGACGCGAACTGGGCGCTCACCTCGATCTCCCAGGCGCAGTTCTGGAACGGATACGACCTGTCGCAGTACGGCGACGGCGAGGTGCGCGGGATTCTATCGGTGGACGTCTCGAACTGGACGACCGCGGGCAACTTCAGTGGCAGGCCGGCCCTCGAAGCGGCCACGCGTGAGGAGATCAAGAACGAGGTGTGGGCGCAGCTCAAGGCGGCGTTGAACGCGCCCGGACGAGTGCTCCTCGACGACAGCGACCTGGTCGACTGGTTTCTCGACCCGGATATCCAGCTGCCGAACCCCGGCAGCGTCACCAACGCCGAACCGCTCCTCATCAATCACGTGGGATCGCTGGCGCTGCGCCCCGAGGCCCACACCGAAATCGGCAATCTGTTTCTCGCCTCGGACTACGTCCGCACCTATACCGACCTTGCGACCATGGAGGCGGCCAACGAGGCGGCGCGGCGGGCCACCAACGCGATCCTCGCGGTGTCGGGCGTGACCGCACCGCCCTGCGGCCTGTGGGAGTTCGACGTTCCGAAGGCGATGCGCGACGCGCAGGTGCTCGACCAGCTTCGGTTCCGAATGGGCTTACCCAACCTGATCCTGTCGGCGCCGTAGGCCCAAGCGCGGAGCGTAGACTGGTGGCGTGACGGACCTGGGCGATCTCGATCTCAAGCTCGAGCGTTCGGATGACGCATCTTTCACGCTTCCACCACCGCGGTCTGCGAACCATGGTGTGTGGGCGACGGCCCTCGCGGCAGCGGTCTTGGTCGCCGCCGGAGCCTGGTTCGTCACCTCGCGGCGACAGCCCCCGGCGCCCCCGGCCACGACCGTATCGCCTGCTCCTCCGCCAGCAACCGTGGCGGAGCGCCCAGAGGCCCCGCTCGTGCGGGCTCTGGATGTCGACCTGCCGCCACTGCCGCAGACCGACCCGATCGTGCGTGAACTGGTGGCGCGACTGTCGTCGCATCCAACCATCGCGGCGTGGCTGGCAACGAAAGGACTGATCGCGAACTTCACGCTGGTCACGCTCACCATCGCAGAAGGGCGGACGCCGGCGAATCTCCTGCGGCCCATTGCCCCACGAGGACCTTTCCGGACGACGAGGTCTCGCGACGGGCTGTTCGTGGACCCTCGCAGCTACGGCCGCTACAACCCTCATGCGGAGGCGATCGGAGCCCTCGACTCGGCGGGGACCGCCAGTTTGTACCTCACGCTCAAGCCGCGCATTGCGGAGGCATACTCGGAGCTCGGATTTCCGGAGGGCGACTTCGACCGGGTGCTCGAGCGCGCGATCGGCGTGCTGCTGCAGACCCCCACGCTCGATGAGAAGGCCACGCTGTTTCCCAAGGGCGTGACCTACGCGTACAGCGACCCCACGCTTCAATCGCTCTCGCCGCCGCAGAAACAGCTGCTGCGCCTTGGTCCCCGCAATGGTCAGGTGGTTCGCGGCAAGCTCGAGGAAATCGCGGCCCTTCTCAAACTGCATCCTCAATAGGCCGCCCTGGGAGTTCTTTGGACAACGGCCGATAGTACCGGCGATGCTTCCCTGCCGGCTCGGTGCCTGCCTTTTCCTGGTCCTGCTCGCTGGAGCCGGGTGCGGCTCGGGTGCCGGCCAATCGGGTGCACCGACGTTGTCTCCGCCTGAGACATTCGACTGGATCGGCGAACCGATCTCGTTCTCCACTCCACCGGACGGATGGCGCCGGGAGGGGGAAACGGGCGGCGGCGTCAAAGGCGTCAGGTTCGTCAAGGAGCGTTCGGTCGGCGAAGCGATCGGCCTCGGCGACTACTACATCCTCGCGGAGCGGAACCGCGGTTCCTACCTGGAGGAGATGCTCGACAACTTCGACAGCTACGACGCCGGGTTCGCGTGGGATCGAGCGCTTCGCAAGACCTGGGCGCACACCGACACGCCCTTCACGGCGCGTGAGTCCGAGATCGCCGCCGCCGTCAACCGCGAAGTCAGCCAGGCAGACGCCGCGTTCAGAAACCGCGACCGGGTGGCCGCGAAGGCCCACCTCGAAGCGGCCCTCGCCCATTCACAGCGGCTGGAGTTCTCCCTCGACGACGTGATCGATCGCGTCGAATTCACGCCGGAGCGGCAGCAGGAACCAGACAACTATCGAGTGACCGGACGCCGGGAGGCGGTCATCGCCGGCGAGCCGGCCGTCATCGTCGACTACACGGTGAACGTTCCCGATCGCGCGCGCACGTATGCGGCACGCGAGGCCTACGTGGTCCACAACTCCCACCTGTTCATCTGCACCTTCATCGGCTTGCAGGAATCGCTCGCGGTGTTCGACGCGGTCATCGCGAGCATCGAGTTCCCCGAGTGAGACGCCGGCACCTGGTCTGGCCGCTGGTCGCGGCGCTGACATCGGCCATCGCTTGCGCGCCTCGGGCCCGCGCCAATGTCGAGAGAGAGTTCGAACTCGGCGAGCACCGCGTGCGAGTGCTCGCGCCCGCAGGATGGGAGCTCGCGGACCAGGGAACCCAGAAGCGGTTTCGCAAGGGTGAGTCGCAGATCGTCCTGGTCGATCTGGAGCCCGCAACCAGGCCGCTCAGCCAAAGCGACCTCGATCGGCTTGGCGACCTCGATCAGTTCGCCGAGTGGGGGCTTACCGTGCTCGGCGGGGCCGGCGGCGACCAGCGGCGGGAGGTGAGATCGAGGCGCACGATTGCGGTCGACTTATACGAGGCCGTGGACGTCGCGACCTGGAACCGCCTCGACCACACCTGGCCACAGCGGCTGCTGTTCCTCCGCGTTGACGGCGACCTGTTCGCCTTGCACACGCCAGGACGGGCCGACGCCGACACCATGACGGCGTTCGAGGCGATCCTCGGCTCGCTTCACTTCACTCCGCTGCCGCCAGTGTGAGGCGATAGATCGCCTGCGGGCCCTCACGGACGCGGGCACCAACGGCCCACACGTGTTCGTGGCCCTGGATGAAGAGCGCGTACAACTCTTCGCCGGCAATGTCCGCCTCCACGCGCCAACTTGCGCCGGCATCGTCGGTGCGCAGAATGAGCGACCGCCCCAGATTGGCGTAGAACCCGGTGATCCAGCCGCGGGTCCGGTCGATGAAGCGCACGGCGCTGATGGTGAAACCGGGTGTCCGGTCGCCGGCATCGATCAGCACGGAGCCTCCTGCCTGCGGGATGCGCTCGAGCTTCGGCGCGGAATGCGCGTCATCGAGCCCGGTGCTCCGGCGAGTCCACGTCTTCCCACCGTCCACGGTCGAGAACAGCGAACCCTCTTCGCCACCCACCCACCCGACCTGATCGTCGACAAAGGACAGGTCCCAGAAGTGCGGGCGTTCGCTCCCCACGGGAGTCGCAACCGCCTCCCAGCTGGCGCCGCCATCCGCCGTCCGCGCGAGGTACGCCTGCATCCCCGCCACCCAGCCGTGCCGATCGTCGAGAAACCGCACGGAGCGGATCGGAGCGCGATAGCGCGAATCGTCGTCGGCTGATATCGGCGCCCAGGTCTCCCCGGCATCGTCAGTGGCGATCACATCGCCGAAGCCCGCGGCCCAGCCGCGGCGCTCGTCGAGAAAGAACAGGGTCGAAATACCGCCGCTGCGTCCTCGCCGGTCGACGGGCGACCAGGTCTCGCCCGCGTCCTCCGTCGACAACATGACGCCGCTGTCGGTCGCCGCGATTCCGTTGTCGGAGTCGAAGAAGTGGACGGCCTGCACGCTCATGCGCTCGCGCGCGGTCAGATTGCTGACGAAGCGCCACGTCTTGCCGCCATCAGAGGTGCGGCCGATGAGGCCGCCGGTGATCTCGTAACTGCCCCCGGCGATCCAGCCGTGCAGGGCGTCGGTGAACCAGAGGTCGCGGAAATCCGCTCTCGTCCCGAGCGGCAGCGCCTCCCAGGTGCGCCGTCCGCACCCGGCGGCGGTCGTCAGCAGGACACAGACGGCCACGGCCGCGCGCCTCATGCCTATAGTGTCGGCATCGTCGCGGCAAACCCGCAGTACTGGCCGGCTCTTACTTCTTGGGCGGGGTCGAATAGCGATCGACGAACTCCGGACGCTTGCCCTCCAGCGACAGGCCCGCAGCCAGCATCAGCTTCGTCACGGCCTCGAGCGTCGGCGCATCGGGACGCGGCACGCCGCCCGGGTTCACCAACCCCTCGGCGATGAACAGCGGCGTCCGGCCGTACTTGTTCGGTTTGGACCACACCTTCGGATCCGCTCCACGCTTTGCCAGCAGGGTCAGCACCTGCGGGTAGATGTTGTGCGCGGCTCCGTGCATCACCGTCTCGCCGTCGTCGTTCACGGCGTTGACGTCGGCGCCGAGGTCGAGCAGCAGGTTCACCGCTTCCAGCGCTTCGTTCTCCTCGCCCGCCTCCTCGAGCGGCTCACCCGTGCCGACACCGGCAGCCGCCATTAACGGCGTGGTGTGGTTGGAGTTCGCCAGCAGCGGATCGGCGCCCAGCTCCAGGAGCACACGCATCAGCGGCAGATCGGAGCGATCCGCCGCAAAGAGAAACGGCGTCGCACCAGGGGTCTCGACCTTCGACGACGTATTCGGCTGCCTGGGAGCGCCTTCCGGGGCGCGGACATTGACGTTCGCGCCCCGCTTCACCATCTCGCGTACGAACTGAAGGCTGGACAGGCGGCCCGCCCCGACCGGCGGCGCCGGGTCGCTGATGTCGCTGTTGTCCGGCCGCCGCACCCAGGGAATCAGGTGAAGCGGCGCGAATCCTGTTCGCAGATCGTTCGGGTTGGCGCCCGCCTCCACGAGCGCAAGGGCCAGTTCGAAGTGGCCATTCTGCACGGCGAGCAATAACGGGATCACGCCAGGATTCGCCGGGTTCGGACCCGGAATGATCGCGTTCGCGTCGATGCCCGTCGTCAGAAACGCGCGAACCACGTCGAGCTGGCCCTCGCGGACTGCAAACGCAAACGGCGTAAAGCCGGACTTGTCCGTCGCCTTCAGGTCGGCGCCAGCCTCGATCAGCGCGCGAACGGCGTCGGTGTGCCCTTCGGCCGCCGCCCACATCAGCGCCGTCTGCTGCCGGCGCTCTCTCGCCTCCACCTTGGCGCCGTGGGCGAGCAGCGCCTTCACCGCCTCGACACTGCCTGCGCGCGCCGCCAGCATGAGAGGGGTCTCTTCGCCTTTCATCGTGGCGTTCGCGTCGGCTCCCGCTTCGAGCAACAGCGCTACGATCGCCGCATTGCCGTTCGTGCTCGCCAGCGCCAGCGGCGGCACGCCGTAGCGGTTCAGGGCGTTCGCATTGGCGCGGGCCCGCACGAGCAGCCGGACCGCCTCGGCGTCATCGTGATACACGGCCCAGTGCAGCGCGGTGGTCCCGTCGACTTGCGCGCTGTTCACGTCGGCGGCGTTTCGCTGGAGGAGCGTGCGAACGCCCGCCCAGTCGCGATGCTCCGCGGCGTCGGCGAGCGGCGCAGATTCCGCCGCGGCGGCAGCGGTAGCGAGACCCAACCCCACGACGACCAGTCCGCCGGTTTTGCGCCAGGTCATAGGGCCCTCTCGAAGAGATCTTCGACCCGCCCGGTGCTGTCCTTGAACGAATCCAGATGCACGCCGACACGATCGAGCAGGGTGACATGGAGGTTGGCCAGCGGCGTCGGCTTCTCCGATCGGAGGTGCCGGCCGCCCTTCAGCCCGGTGGCGGCACCGCCCGCGACCACGATCGGCAGATCCTCGTGATCGTGCAGGCTGGGGTTCCCCATGCCGCTGCCGTACAGATAGAGCGAATGATCGAGCAGCGAGCCGTCACCGTCCGGCGTGTCCTTCATGCGCTGCAGGAAGTCCGAGAACAGCGACATGTGGAAGGTATTGATCTTCGCGATCGCCAGGAGCTTCTCGGGATTGTTGCCGTGGTGACTGGTGGGATGGTGCGGCTCCGGAATGCCGACCTCCAGATAGCTCCGATTGCTCTGCTCGCGCGTGAGCTGGAACGTGACGACGCGCGTGATGTCGGCCTGGAAGGCCAG
>Ga0207648_10001881_pt1 | contig 22939 bp, 23 predicted proteins | sample KBSMisM32_FD_184310 | JGI IMG/M metagenome (GOLD analysis project Ga0207648, IMG submission 184310) | Miscanthus rhizosphere microbial communities from Kellogg Biological Station, Michigan, USA - KBS Miscanthus M3-2 (SPAdes) (version 2) | ecosystem: Host-associated > Plants > Roots >...
ATCGGGAGTGACGCAGTCGGCCAATCTCCTCGTCGCTCCGAGCCTTCCGACGCTGACCGGTTTCTCCGTCAATCCGGCCAGCGTGCAGGGCGGGAGCCGAGTGCCCGGCGACGCCCAGCTCGTCCGTCAACTGCGCGCCGCCGGCGCGGTCATCCTCGGCAAGGCCAACCTCAGCGAGTGGGCGAACTTCCGCGGCGGCAGTCCCGACTTTCCGCCGATCAACGGATGGAGTGCTCGAGGCGGCTTCACCCGGAACCCATACGTGCTCGATCTCGATCCTTGCGGATCGTCGTCGGGTTCGGCCGCATCCGCGGCGGCAAGTCTGTGCGCGGTCGCAGTCGGAACCGAGACCGACGGTTCGATCCTGTGTCCGTCCGGCGAACAATCGTTGGTCGGCATCAAGCCAACAGTCGGACTGGTGTCGGGCAACGGCATCATCCCCATCGCACACTCACAGGACACCGCCGGGCCGATGACCCGATCGGTCCGCGATGCTGCATTGCTGCTCGACGCACTTCGTGTTCCGGGAAGTTCAGTGATGGGCGTGCCGGTGCCGGACTCGTACACCGAGGCACTCGACGCCAACGGACTCGTCGGCGCACGCCTGGCCTACGACCATCGCTACGTCGACGGCGACCTCGGACCCGGCGACGACGACACGCTCGCGGTGATCGACGCCGTGTTCGAGCAGTTGCGCCAGCGCGGCGCCGAGATCGTCGACGTCACTTCGGTCGATCCGTTCGAACCCGACGCCACCGGCCGCATCCCCTTCAACGACGAGTTCACCGTGTTGCTGTTCGAGTTCAAGGTGCAGATCGCCGAATACCTCGCGCCGGTTCGGCACACCAAGATGCGCACGCTGGCCGACCTCATCGAGTTCAACCGGAAGCGCTGCGACAAGGAACTGCGGTTCTTCGGCCAAGAGGTGTTCGAAGCAGCCGAGGCGACCAGCGGTGACCTGACCGATCCCGAGTACCTGGCCGCTCTGGCAACCAACCAGGGCTTCGGCAAGCGTGTGATCGACGGCTTCATCGACCAGGGATTCGACGCCATCATCACCCCGTCGTTCAGCTTCGGCACCTCGCCGGCCGCGGTCAGTGGATACCCCAGCATGGCCGTGCCCGTCGGGTACACGCCTGCCGGCCGTCCCGTCGGCTTGTGGCTCGCCGCCAGCTTCATGCAGGAACCGACCCTGATCAAGTTGGGCTATGCGATCGAACAGACCATCAACGCCCGGGTTGCACCGACGCTGAGCGGCGCCGTGCCACCTGATCCGCCCCTGTTCCCGGGCTGCGACATGTCGATGGCCGGGATGCCGATGGCTTCTTCGACGGATCAGGGCAGCCGGCAACACGGCATGCATGGTCACCATCCGCGTCACTGGTGACCGAACCACCGCTGGACACGGTGCCGGCCGAACTCGACCTTGTCGGCGACGAGGGCCGCTGACGGCCCCTCCATGTCGCCGAACGGCGCGTGACCGCTGCGGAAGGTGACGTTGACGATCGCGATCTCGTCCTCGCCGAACTCCAGGTAGCACATCCCGTTGCCGCCGTACGTCGACAACGATGCTTCGCCGCGCACGACGCCGGCTATCCGGTCGGCGACGACAGCGGCTTGTCCCTCGGCGAACACACCGGCCTTCGGCGTGCCGACGCTGGTGACATCACCCACGGCGTACACGCCCGGGAACGAGGTCTCCAACGTGAGCGAGTCGACAGGGATCCAGCCGTCGACGGTCATGCCTGCATCGACCACGACTTGGGGTGCGCGGTGCACGGGCACGCCGAGGAAAAGGTCGTAGGGCATCTCGCCGCCGTCGCTGAGGACCGCCACTTTGCGCTCCGCGTCGAGTCTGCGCACGAGTGTGTCGGGATGCCAGTCGATGCCGCGCTCCTCGAAGGCGACTAGCAACGCCTTCGACGCCGCCGGCGATGGGGGGATCGGCACGCCGAGCGGCATCACGAGCGAGATCGACGAGGCGTCACGCAATCCCCGCGCAGACAGGTAGTCGTGCGTCAACAGTGCTGTCTCGCTCGGTGCCGGTGGGCATTTGAACGGCGTCGAGGTGACGGCCACGATCACGCGCCCCCCGGCGAAGTTCTCGAGTACGTCGCGACAGGCGAACGCGCCCGCGACCGTGTAGAACTCGTGACCGCCCTCGAGCAGCCCTGGCGTCGCGTCGGGATGCAGGTCGGCGCCGAGCGCCACCACGAGGATGTCGGCGTCGAAGGTTCCGGCGTCGGTCACGACGCGCTTGGCGACGGGATCGATCGATCGGATGGTCGACTGCACGAAGCGAACGCCGGGCTTGACGATGTCGCTGTAGGCATGGTGTACCGCGTCGGCCGTCGTTCGTCCGAACATCACATCGAGCTTGGAGAAGCCGAAGATGAAACCGTCGGCCTTGTCGACGAGCACGATGTCGATGTCGTCGCCGAACTCATCCGACAGCCGAGTCGTCAGCTCGAGCCCGCCGAACCCCGCGCCCAGTACGAGTACCCGCATCGGGCGAGGCTAACTCAGCCGCGCAACGTGGCACCCAGCTTGGCAACGCCGGCGACCACCTTGCTACGCAATTCGGTGAGCTCGGCGTCGGCGAGCGTGCGATCGAGCGCCTGGAGACGCAGCCGGTAGGCAAGGCTGCGGCTGTCCGGCGGAAGTCCCGCGCCGCGATAGACGTCGAACAGTGCCAGATCGACCAGCAGTGATCCAGCGGCTTGCTTGATCGCCTTTTCGACCTTCTCGGCAGTCACCGAGTCGGGTGTTGCGAAGGCCAGATCGAGATCACTCGAGGGGAAGCGGCTGGTCGGCTTCCACACCGCCACCTTCGCATCCGATGCCAACAGCGCCGAGAGGTCGAGCTCGAGGATCGCCACCCTCTCGGTCACATCGAAGGCATCGAGCACATCGGGGTGCACCTCCCCCACCACGCCGATCGTGTCCCGGCCGAGCGACAGTGTGGCCGATCGTGTCGGGTGCAGACCCGCCGGTGGCTTGGACTGGTCGACGCGCGCGCCGAAGCCCATCGCCGTCGACAGCTCGCGCCACACCTCCATCGCTGCCGTCGCGTCGCGACCAGCGAGCACCACCGCGAGCTGTTCGAACTCGTCGGGCAACTCGGTCTCACCCGGTGGATATACGTGACCGATCTCGAACAACTCCACGCCCGGGCGTCGGTGTGATTCGTTGAACGCGACGGCCTTCAAGAGACCGGGGCGCAGGGTCGTTCGCAAGATGCTCTCCTCGGCCACGAGCGAGTTGACGATTCGCAGCGCAGGGCCGGCCACGCCCGCGCGGGTGAGGTCGTCATCGGCCAGGAATGGATTGGGCATCGCCTCGTTGATGCCGAGGCCCAAGAGCACGTTGCGAATTCGCCGTCGACGAACCTGCACCGGCGACAGGTGCCCGTGCATCGCCGACTTCGGAACCGTCTTACCGATCTTGCCGTACCCGTACTGCCGGGCGACCTCCTCGGTGATGTCCACTTCGATCGTGCAGTCCGACCGCCACGACGGCACCTCGACCCTCAACGGATCGGTTCCCGTCGACGTGAATCCGAGCCCCTCGATCAAGGACGCGATCTGCTCACCGGTCAACGACGTGCCGAGCAGCGCGTTGACGCGGTCGACGCGGACGTCGATGACCGGAGCAACGGGAAGATCTGCGGACTGGGCGTCGACCATCCCCTGGTGCACCACCAGATCGGGACAGGTCAGCTGCAGCAGTTCGACGAACCTGGCGATCGCCCTCGGCATGCCGTGCGGATCGACACCACGATCGAACCGCAACGAGGCCTCGCTGCGCAGCCCGAGGCGTGTCGCGCTCTTGGCGATGCCGAAAGGCTCGAACCAGGCCATCTCCAAGGCGATCGTCGTGGTCGACTCGGTGATCTCGCTGTGGAGCCCGCCCATGATGCCGCCCACGCCGATCGGCGTGTCGTTGGCATCGCAGATCAACAGGTCGTCGGTCGTGAACGTCCGCTCGATCTCGTCGAGGGTGACCATCGTCTCGCCCTCGGTCGCTCGACGCACGCGGAAGCCGCCGCCGCCCAATGCGTCGAGGTCGTAGGCGTGGTTGGGTTGGTTGAGCTCGAGCATCACGTAGTTGCTGACATCGACGACGTTGTTGATCGCTCTCATCCCAGCGGCGGCCAGACGGCGGGCCATCCAATCCGGTGAGGCGCCGACGTGCACACCGCTGATCACGGTGCTGGTGAAGCGGGCACACCGATCGCCGTCGACCAGTTCGACAGTGGCCTGTCGTGTCGGCGCGTCGTCCGCCGGTGTGATCGTTCGCGCCTCGGCCGTCAGCGGAACTTTCAGTCGCGCCGCAACCTGGCGGGCGACGCCGAGATGGCCGAAGCAGTCCGGCAGGTTGCGCGTCACGTCGAGGTCGTAGACGGTCTCCCTTGTGAGACCGAGCGCCTCCCCGTACGGGCGGCCGAGCGGCGTTCCCTCGGGCAGGATCACGATGCCGGCATGGTCGTCGCCGAGACCGAGCTCGCGCGCCGAGCAGAGCATGCCGTCGCTCTGCAGCCCGAGGATCGGCTTCGGCTCGATCACCCGCCCATCGGGCATCGCCGTGCCTGGCGTGGCCAGCGGGACGATGTCGCCGGCCTGCATGTTGAACGCGCCGCACCACACGTGTCGTTCACGCCCGTCGCCGGCATCGACGTAGACACGATGGACCTTTGCCGCGTCCGGATGCCGTTCCGTGCGCACGACACGCGCCGTGATGACGCCATCGACCGTGTTGCCCACGTGGAGGATGTCGTCGACCGCGAGGCCGAGATCGGTCATGGTCGCGGCGATCAGTTCGATGTCGTCACCGAGCGGTGCGAGCTCGGTGAGCCATGAGTGGACGATCTTCATCAGAACTGCTCCACGAAACGAAGGTCGTTGCTGTACATGTCGCGCACGTCACCGATCGCATGCCGTTCCTTGGCCATGCGATCGATGCCGAAGCCGAACGCGAACCCGCTCCACTCCTCCGGGTCGAGGCCACCGGCGCGCAACACGTTGGGGTGCACCATTCCCGACCCACCCAGTTCGAGCCACTCTCCGGACGGCGTCTGGATGTCGAACTCGGCGGATGGCTCGGTGAACGGGAAGTAGCTCGGTCGCAATCGCGAGCCGAAGTCGGCACCGAAGAACGCCTTGGTGAAGGCCTCGATCGTGCCGGCCAGATCGGCGAGCGTGATGCCGCGGTCGATCACCAAGCCCTCCAACTGGTGGAACACGGCAAGATGAGTCGCATCGGTGGTCTCGTTGCGGAAAACCCGCCCGGGCATGATCATGTAGATCGGCGGCGGCAATGTCTGCATCACGCGGATCTGCACCGGCGACGTGTGCGTGCGCAACACGGTGCTCCCGTGCTCGCCTTCGAGGTAGAAGGTGTCGTGCATGCTGCGCGCCGGATGGTCGGGCGGCATGTTGAGAGCGGTGAAGTTGTACCAGTCGGTCTCCACCTCCGGCCCCTCGGCGACCTGGAAGCCGAGTCCGATGAACACGTCCTCCAACCGCTCCCACGCTTGGGTCACGACGTGAGCGTGACCACGCTTCGGCCTGGCCATCACCTCCGTGAGATCGATGCGTTCGGCGGCCAACTGCACTTCGCGTTCCGCGGCGGCCAACTCACGGCGACGCGACTCGAGCCGGTCGACGACCGCCGTCGTCGCCTCGTTGACGGCTTGGCCGGCGGCACGCTTCTCGTCGACGGTCGGCAGCGCACCCAACCCCGTCTTGAACGTCGCGAACGGACCGCGCTTGCCGAGCAACTCGGCTTCGAGGGCGCGTACTTCGTCGGCGGTGTTCGCACCGGCGACGCGTTCGATCGCGTCGTCGGCTGCCCGTTTCACTTCTTCGATCATCTCCAGCAACTCCTCACGACATCACACGACAATGGGCTGCACACCCCCGAGCGATGAGGCCGCGAGACGCTAGCGAGTCAGCGCGCAACCCCGAGCAACGCCCGGGGGCACCGAAATCGCCGATCGACCATCGACTCATCTTAGACAGTGCTCCGCTGACGAGCGACTTCGAATAACAGCACAGTCGCGGCCATGGCCACGTTGAGGCTTTCGGCCGGCCCGGCGTGAGGAATCGTGATCCACTGATCGATGGCCGCGCTGTCGTCGAGACCGTGGGCCTCGTTGCCGACGACAACTGCGACTCGACCGTGGTAGACGGGATCGGTGTACAGATCGCCGCGGTGCGACGAGGTGCCGAGCCGGCGGAACCCGGCCAGCGACTCCAGCGTCGCTTCGACGACGGGAACCCGGAAGAGCGAGCCGGCGCTGGCCCTCACGACCTTCGGATTGAACGGGTCGACCGAGCCTGGCGTCAGCACGACCGCCTGGGCGCCCGCCGCTTCCGCCGATCGGATGATCGTGCCGGCATTGCCGGGATCGGCCAGCCGATCGGCGACGATCACGAACGTGGCCTCCGGCGGCAGCTCCGGGGCGCGCATCGGCACCACGGCGAGGACAGGCTGCGGTGACTCCGTCGAGGCAACGCGCTCCATCACGTTCGGCGCCAGCGGATACTGGTCGACATCGAGATCGACGGACGCGCCGGGCGACAGGTACACAGCTTCAACCGGCCAGCCGGCGTCGACGGCCTGTTGCAAAAGACCCAGTCCTTCGACGACGAACACACCCTCCTCGTAACGCGAACTGCGGCGCCCGAGAAGGCGCCGCAGTCGTTGAACCCGCGGGTTCGAAAAGGTCAGCCCAGCGGCGTCGGAAGTGCTCAGAGAGCAGCCTTCGCGGCGTCGGTGAGGGCGGTGAACGCGGCGGCGTCGGTGACAGCCAGATCGGCCAGCATCTTGCGGTCGATCTCGATGCCCGCAGCGTTGAGACCGGCGATGAACCGGCTGTAGCTGATGTCGTTGAGGCGACACGCGGCGTTGATCCGCTGGATCCACAGGCGGCGGAACTCGCCCTTCTTCGCCCGGCGATCACGGAACGCGTACTGCCCGCTCTTCATGACCTGTTCGTTGGCCGCTCGCACGGAGCGGCTCTTGTTGCCGTAGTAGCCCTTGGCCCGCTCGAGCACCTGCTTGCGGTGCTTCTTGGAACCAACAGCGCGCTTTACACGAGCCATTTCATCTTCTCCTTGTCGTTCCTTGGATCAGCGTTCGCCGAGCAGACGCTTGATCTTGCGGGCATCGCCGGGGTGCACGTCGACGGTGCCGTCGAGGCGACGAGTGCGCGTCGATGGCTTCTTTTCGAACAGGTGCTGACGGTTCTGCTGCAGGCGGCGGAGTTTGCCGGTTCCTGTCTTGCTGAACCGCTTCGCGGCAGTCTTACTGGTCTTCATCTTGGGCATGACATATTCCTTCTCATTGCGATCAAAGCGCTCTGTTGTCGGGGATCGTGGTGATCAGGCCGGGTCGGCCGTTTCTACGACCTCGTCCGAAACCGGTTCCGCCGGCGCCTGCTGTGGTTCTGCTTGTGCAGTTTCGTTGTGGGTGTTGTCGTCGTGCGCCGCTCGTGGTTCGTGCGGCTTCTTGACGACTGCCTTCTTTTCGGGAGCCAGCACCATGGTCATGTTGCGACCTTCCAACCGGGCCATTGTCTCGACCTTGCCGGCCGAGCCAACCTGCTCGATCACCGCATCGAGGATCCGGGAGCCAAGTTCCGGATGGGCCATCTCTCGACCCCGGAACTGCAGCGTGACCTTGACCTTGTGGCCGTCTGCCAGGAAATCCTGCATGTGGCGGACCTTGGTGTCGAAATCACCCTTGCCGATCTTCGGACGGAACTTCACTTCCTTGATCGAGACCTGCACGGTCTTCTTGCGTGACTCCTTGGCCTTTTGGCTTTCCTCGTACCGGAACTTTCCGTAGTCCATGATCCGGCACACCGGCGGGTTCGCCATGGGCGCCACCTCGACGAGATCGAGGTCTTGCTGACGGGCGAGTGCGAGCGCATCTGGCAGATTCTTGATTCCAAGTTGGCTGCCGTCGGCGCCGATGAGGCGAACCTCGCGGGCGCGAATGCGATCGTTGTACCGGTGCTCCGGTTGCTGCGGCGGTGCTATGGCTGATCAATCCTGTGCAATGGGTGGTTCCCTTCCGATGGTCTGGCTGCGAAGCCACCAACACGACAAGAGAACCGTCACCAGGACGGCCAATCGAGTGATTCGTGACCCGGACGCACGGTAGCTGTTGCAGGTGTGGCCGGGTGGGAGTGAGCCGCGAGCAGCTCGGACCCCACTTCGCGATGAGTTGTCGGCGGATACGATACCTCAGGTGAGCAGCGAAGACACCGAATCAGTGGTGGAAGACGCCCAGAACGCCATCAACGACGTTCGTGCCCGCCTCGCCGAGGTTCCCGCCGAAACCGTCGTGGTCAACCATGTCATGGGCCTGTACGAGCTCGCCGCCATCCACCTCGGCTCCGAGCCGCCCCGGCTCGGCGAGGCCTCGCTGGCCATCGACGCCGTGGCCTGCCTGGTCGAAGGCCTCGGCGCGCGGCTCGGCCCCGACGCCCCGACCCTGGTCGACGCGTTGTCGAACATCCGCCTGGCCTTCGTGCAGATCAAGGCCGCCACCCACGCCGCGCAAGGCGAGTAGCTCCGTCCCCCCGCAGCGTTTGGTGTTTGCGGACCCGTATACGGTCCCCAGTCGTCAAACGCTCGGTTGATCAGGTGCCCGAGAAGCGGCCGAAGCGGGCTTTGCGGACGCGGCCATCAGTGACCTTGACTCCCTCGCTGCGTAGCTGCGCGGCCTGCTCGCGTTCGTGACCGGGTACGAGTCGGCCGACGGAGTTGACGACGCGCCACCACGGGACGTCTTCGTCAGTGTTGGCCAGGATGTGGCCGACGAGGCGCGAGCGCTTGGGGTAGCCGGAATCCTCGGCGATGTCGCCGTAGGTGACGACCTCGCCCTCGCGCAGCGAGTGGATCACGTCGAGGATGCGTCGGTCGCGTTCGTTCATACCGGAACAACGCGGTCGCCCTCGTAGCGACCGAGCTTGCACATCAGGTCGAACTCGACATCGGTTCCAACCGCGATGTCGCGACTTCCGTCGGCGATCACGATGCAGTGGAACGGCACAACCCAGCCGTCGTCGCGGGTGATCTCGCCGAGGCCGACGTGCTTGTCGAAGGAGGTCACCGTGCCACGCATGTCAGGCGACGATCTTGCTGATCGGCAGCTCCAATATGTCGGAGGCGCCGGCGTCTTTCAGTTCGGGGATCAGGGTGTTGATCGTACGTTTGTCGACGACCGATTCGATCGCGTACCCGCCGTTGGCCAGTTCGCTGATCGTCGGCGACTTCGCCGACGGCAGCACACCGAGCACCGCCTTGAAGTGATCCGCGTCGACGTTGAGCTTCACCAACACTTTGTCGCGCGCGTCGAGGGTGCCGAGCAACAACGTCATCAGTTGGCCCATCGCGTGGCGTTTGACGGGGTCGTCGTACGAGGCCTTGTTGACGACCATCTCCGTGTAGCTGACCAACACCGTGTCGATGATGCGAAGACCTGCGGCACGCAGTGCGCGGCCGGTCTCGGTGATCTCGACGACGCAGTCGGCGATGTCGGGAATCTTCGCTTCGGTGGCCCCGTACGACAGCCGCACGTCGGCGGCGATGCCTTTGGAGGCGAAGTACCGCTCGGTCAACTTGGGGTACTCGCTGGTGACGCGCACGCCCTGCGGAAGGTCTTCGATGCGCTGCACCGGTGAGTCCTCGGCGACAGCGGCGACGACCTGGATCGGATTCGAGGTTGCCTTGCTGTAGCGCAACTCGCCGAGGCTGACGACGTCGCTTCCCGTCTCCTCGACCCAGTCGCGACCGGTGATCCCGAAATCGAACAGACCCTCGGCGACGTACATCGGGATCTCCTGTGGCCGCAGGATGCGCACATCGGCAATGCGCGGGTCGTCGATCGTGGCCTTGTAGTCAACCGCTGACGATCGCATCACCGGCAGGTCTGCGGCGGCGAACAGCTCGAGCGTCGCTTTCTCCAACGATCCCTTCGGCAAGACCAGCCTGAGCATCGCAGCAGGCTATCCGGCGACGCTCAGTGCTGAGTCGGTGATTCGTTCAGCAGACGCACGGCGTGAGGGACGATGTCGAGAATCGCGGCGAGCTGCTCGACACAACCCTTCGGCGACCCGGGCGTGTTGCAGATGATCGCTTGCCCCCGCACGCCGGCGATCCCGCGCGACAACCTGCCGAGCGGGCTGACCAGACGCATCGCCTCCGCCAGACCGGGTGCCTCCCGTTCGATCACTTTGCGGGTGCCTTCCGGGGTCTGGTCGCGTGGGGCGAATCCGGTACCTCCAGTCGACACGATCAGACCGGCGAAGCCGCCACACATCTCGCGCAAGCTGTTGGCGACGTTGTCCACGCCGTCGGCCGTGACCCGGTGCTCGACGACCGTCCAACCGGCGTCGGTGAGCTGCTGCACGAGCGCGGCGCCGCTGGCATCCTCACGCGTCCCGTGGAAGACCCCGTCGCTCACGGTCAAGACCTTGGCCTGCAGGGGCTCGTCGTTCATGACGTGCGACGGTATCGAATCAGCACCATGCCGTCGGTGTCATGGTCCTGCGGAAGCACGCGCCAGCCGTGCCCATACGGTCGCCATCGGTCCGACGGCGGCGCTGCGATCGCCTCGAATCCATCCGGGATCGGATGCTCGATCGATTCTTCGGCGGTCAGCGTGCACACGCTGTAGATCAACCAGCCATCGGGGCGTACCAATGGCGATGCCGCGGCGAGGATGTCGCGCTGAAGAGCCGCCAACGATGCGACGTCGGGTTCCGTGATCCTCCACCGCGCGTCGGCCCGACGACGCAATGCGCCCAATCCACTGCACGGTGCATCGATCAGCACCTTGTCGAACGACGACGCAGGGAACGGTGGTGCGACCGCGTCGGCGACGACGACCGGCACACCGGTGATCAACCGGGCGCGATGCAGTTGCAGGTCGGCAGCGATCACCGATGCCCCGGCGGCCGCCATTGCCGTCGCCTTGCCACCGGGTGCCGCACATACGTCGAGGATCCGCTCCCCCGCCGCGGGTTCGACCGCAGCCGCAACCCACTGCGAGGCGAGATCTTGCCGATAGCCGTCGTCGCGGATCGACACCGGCGCGGGTTCGTTCATCCGCACCAACGCCGGCTCGGCCTCGTCGCCGAGTTCGGAACGAAGACGCTCGACGATCCAGTCGGGGTAGCTCAAACGAACCGCGTCGCTCGGCCACACGATCGGCGTGTCGCCGACGCGCCGCAGGATCGCGTTGACGAATCCCCGCGCCGGCCTGGGTGCCAGCTCGACGGTCTCGCCGACCGCGGCGTGCGCGGCGACACCGGCGAAGTGCAATTGGTACGCACCCAGCCGCAGCAACGTGCGCAACTCCGGCTGTGGCTCTTTCATCAGGAAACGGTCGATCAGTGCGTCACACGCACGACGCATCCGCGTCGTCCCGTACACCAACTCGGTGACGAACCCGCGATCGCGCTCGCTCAACTTCGACCGACCGAGCTCGCTCTGCAACAGAAGGTTCGCGTAGGCGCCGTCGTGATCGATTCGCTGCAAGCAGCGATAGGCGACCTGCCGGGCGTTGCTCATCTCCCGAGTTGCTCGACTGGCTCGAGATGGGCGCCACGAACGAAGGCGTCGAATGGCATCACCGACCGGCCTTCCGGTTGCACCGCCACGAGTCGCAGACCGCCGACGCGGTCGCCGCACAACTCCTCGGACGGTGGCGCGTCGGGATCGACCAACTCCGCGCGTGCGATCTTCAGCCGCTTGCCGTGCAACGTCGTCCACGCGCCACCGAGACGCACCAGGCGGTCGATCTCGACCGGTGACTTCGCCCAGTCGATCCGCAGCTCCTCCGGTTTGAGCTTGGCCGCATAGGTCGCTTCGCCGACTTGCGGTGTGGGCTCGGAGAGCCCGGCTCGTAGTTCCTCGACGAGCATCGAGGTGCCGACGTCGACGAGCTCGCGGCGCAGTTCGTCGGCCGTGATCGTCGGGCCGATCGGCACGACGACGCTGCGGTAGACGGGACCGGTGTCGAGTCCCTCTTCCAGCTGCATCAGGCACACACCCGTCTCCGAGTCGCCGGCCAGCAGGGCCCGTTCGACCGGCGCCGCGCCGCGCCAACGCGGCAGTAGCGAGAAGTGCAGGTTGACCATCGGCACCACATCGAGCACGTGAGGCTTGATCAGTTGACCGAAGGCAACGACGACTCCGAGGTCGGCGCCGACGCCGACCACATCGTCGACGGAGTGCGAGACCGGCAAACCCAACTCCAGTGCCGCCGCCTTGACCGGACTCGGCATCAGCTCCGACCCGCGTCCTCGCCGCTTGTCGATACGAGTGACGACCAACGCGACATCGAACCCTGCATCGACGAGCGCTCGCAGCGGCGGTACCGCCATTTGCGGCGTGCCGAGGAACACCAGTCGGCGCGGCGGGGCGGCGGCCGTCACTGCAATTTCAAGCGACGCTTCGGGGCCTCTGTCGGCGGCGCTTCCTGCAACCGTCGGTATTCGGACATCGCCTCTTTGCGCTGCTCCGGCGTCATCCGATCGAACATCAGCACACCTTGGAGGTGGTCGATCTCGTGTTGGAACAGGCGCCCCATCAATTCGCTGGCCTCGATCTCGACCTCGTCGCCGTCGACGGTGTAGCCGCGTATCAACACGTGGTTCGGACGCAGCATCTCGACGTACAGACCGGGGATGCTGAGGCAACCCTCGTCGTAGACCCATTCGCCACTCGACTCGACGATCTGCGGGTTGATGATGGCCATGTGCTGATCGTCGACATCCCACACGAAGATCTGCTTCTGCACGCCGATCTGCGGCGCGGCCAAGGCGATCCCGGAGTCGCTCTCATAGAGCGTGTCGAACATGTCGTCGACCAGGCGGGCGATCTTGCCGTTGATGTCGGAGACCTCGGCTGCCTTCGATTTCAGCACGGGGTCGCCGTATGTGCGGATCTGATACGCCATAACTGCAAGGCTACCGACCGGGATGGGCCACTACTTCGACGACGAGACCGAGGCGCCGTCGATGCCGCGCGACGTCGAGTTGTGGTTGCCCGACATGTCGCTGACCCTGACGACCGACCGTGGCGTCTTCGGCTACGGCGCCATCGACGCCGGCAGCAAGTTGTTGCTGCTGAAGGCCGCTCCGCCCCCACAAACCGGCGATCTTCTCGACCTCGGGTGCGGGGTCGGCACAATCGCCCTGCCGATGGCGCGTCGTGCGCCGGACGCGACCGTGTGGGCGGTCGACGTCAACGCCCGGGCGCGCGACCTGTGCGCGGCGAATGCCGAGAACAACGCGCTGAACAACGTTCGGGTGGTCGCACCGGACGACGTACCGGACAGCGTCGTGCTGGCCTGCATCTGGAGCAACCCGCCGATCCGTGTCGGGAAGCCGGCGCTGCACGCGATGTTGCGTCGGTGGCTGAACCGACTGGCGCCCGATGGCGATGCCACTCTCGTCGTACACAAGCATCTCGGCGGCGACTCCCTCCAGAAGTGGCTGACCGAAGCCGGCTTCCCCACGAAAAGGGTGGCGTCGTCGAGCGGCTATCGGATCCTGCACTGCCGTCGTTGATCAGCGCGGTGGGTCCACCGCGATCCGCAGGCGTGAACCCTTCGGCCGCGGTGTCGACTCCAGCGCCTGTCCGAGGCGGTCCCAACTGTCCGCGCGCAGCAGCACGACATCACCGTCCGCCGACGACTCGAGGCCCGTCGCCGATGCGAAGTCGATGGCGCCCGCGCCGGACACTGCAGCAAGTGCCGAGAATGGTGGCAGGCCGAGCAGTTGCCGCCGCTCGGTTTCCACCTTTGCCAGACGCGATGGATCGGCGTGCAGGACAGCCTGCAACACCTCGTGGCGGGGCAGGAACGTCTGGACCACGAGTCGCCCTCCACCGGACCGCCCACCGACGAGGCGGGCCGCGCGCACCAGCAAGGTCATGGCCTGTTCCGCGGCGCGGTAGCGCGGCGCCAGCAGTTCCGCGTCGAGATCCAAGAACGCGACGACGTCCGCATGGCCGGCTCGGTGCAGCACGGCCTCGGTACCGACCAACACGTCGCAGTCGGGCAACGACTCGCTCTCGCCCGTGACCAGCCCGACGGGGCGACCCGCGGCGGCCTCGATCTCCTCGCGGAGGCGTCCCACGCCGAGACGGATCAACGACACGGCACCCGACCCGCAGTTCTGACACACGACGGGACGCACCGTGAAGCATCGACGGCACACGAGCATCCCGGCGTCGTCCTGCATCACCGCGGCTTGGCACTTCTCGCACCGCTGCAACGACTTGCACGTTCGGCACGCCAACAGTCGCGCTCGGCCTTTGGTGTTGTGCACGCACACGATCCGCTTGGCCGGATTGCGCAAGTGCTGGATCAAGGCCGAGGTCAACACTGAGCGCTTCCACGGTTCCTCGCGGGTGCGATCGACGATTTCGAGCACCGGCCAACCGGCGCGCTCGTCGACAACGGCCGGCCGTCGCACCGAAGTGCCCGCCCACTGCAACGCCGACACCGACGGGCACGGCGACACCAACACGCACGCCGCGTCTGCTCGACGTGCTCTCTCGATCGCTACATCGCGCGCGTGCCACGTCGGTGTCCGCTCCTCCTGCAACGCCTCGTCGTGTTCGTCGACCACGACGATCGAGCGCATGCCCGCACACGGCGACCACACCGCACTGCGTCCACCGATCACCACGTCGACCCCTGCGGCAGCACGTGCCCACTGTTCGGGATGCACCGCTGTCGACCATCCGGCGTGCCGCAGTCGAGCCGCCAAGCGACGGGCATCGTCGATCGATGGATGGACGACGAGCGCTGGTCCGCGGGCGAGGATCTCGGTGACGACATCGAACGGATCGTCGTTCGGCGGCACTCGGATCAACCTCGGTACCGCCACGCCGTCATCACCCTCACGAATCGTGCTCGCCGATGGCAGCGAGCCGACCATCGATCGCGGGCTCCCGGCGACCAGGAACGGGCGCAGCCGACCGGCGCCCCAACGATGCGCAGCCCAGCGTGCCAAGTCGATCGTGTCCGCCGTCGGCCCGATGCCCGACCACTTGGCGATCGACGCCATTCGGTCGATCGGCACGGAGCCATCGGGCTTTCCGAGATCGACGATCCAACCACCGACCCGGCGGCCGTTCAACACGACCCGCACCATCGAACCCACCGCGACGTAGGCGCGCATGGAGTCGGGAACCAGGTAGTCGAACTGCTTGTCGAGGCCGGTCAGGTCGGGGACGACCTTGGCGACCAGGAGCGACGACGGGTCCACGCCCGGCGACGCTAGAGGATCACAAGCCGACAGCGGCCTTGTAGTCGTCGAGCCTGCTGACCGCTTCCCAAGTGAACTCGGGAAGGGCACGGCCGAAGTGGCCGTACGCCGCGGTCTTGCGGTAGATGGGCCGCTTGAGATCGAGGTCGCGCACGATGGCTGCGGGACGGAGGTCGAACACCTCGCGGACAGCGGCGACGATCTTTTCGTTGTCGACAGTGTTGGTGCCGAAGGTCTCGACGAGGATGCTCATCGGGTGGGCCATGCCGATGGCGTACGCGACCTGCACCTCGCAACGGCTTGCCGCGCCCGAGGCGACGACGTGCTTCGCCACCCATCGAGCTGCGTAGGCGGCGGAACGGTCGACCTTCGAAGGATCCTTGCCACTGAACGCGCCGCCGCCGTGACGACCCATGCCGCCGTATGTGTCGACGATGATCTTGCGACCGGTGAGGCCGGTGTCGCCATGCGGGCCGCCGATCACGAACTTGCCCGTGGGGTTGATGTAGACGTTGTAGTCGTCGTCGGCGAACTGGGCGGGCACGACGGGACGGATGACCTGCTCGATGAGATCGGGACGGATGACGGTGTCGCGATCGACGCCGTCCTGGTGCTGCGTCGAGATGAGCGCTGTCACCAACCGTGTCGGCTTGCCGGTGTTGTCGTACTCGAAGGTGACCTGCGTCTTGCCGTCGGGGCGCAGGTACGGCACGGCGCCGGCTTTGCGGACGTCGGTGAGCTTCTCGGCCATGCGGTGGGCCAACCAGATCGGCAGCGGCATGAGATCCGGCGTCTCGTCGCAGGCGTACCCGAACATCATCCCCTGGTCGCCGGCGCCCTGGCTGTTGATGATGTCTTCGCCACTGCGACCGCCGCGCAGCTCTTCGCTCATGTCGACGCCCTGGGCGATGTCGCCGCTCTGCTCGTCGATCGACACGATGACGCCGCAGGTGTTGCCGTCGAAGCCGTACAACGCGTTGTCGTAGCCGATGCCGTTGATGACCTCGCGGGCCAACTTGGGGATGTCGACGTACGCGTTGGTGGTGATCTCACCGGCGACCACGCACAAGCCAGTGGTCAGCAACGTCTCGCACGCCACGCGACCGTTCGGGTCCTCCGTCAGGATGGCATCGAGGACCGCGTCACTGACCTGATCGGCCATCTTGTCGGGATGGCCCTCGGTGACGCTTTCCGAGGTGAACGTGTAGTTGCTCACTGATGCTGCTCCTGGGTCGTTGGATTGTCGTTGGTGGAGGGGTTGAGGCCGCTACTACTTACACCAGATCGCAAGGCGGCGACACATTTCAGTATCGCCCTGGCGACCGAACGCTTGTCCGTCAGCGAGACCGTCCTGGCTGCCCCGCCGCGCTGCAACAACGTCACCTCGTTGGTGTCGTGTTGGAAGCCGACGTGAGGCGCGCTGACGTCGTTGGCGACGATGAGATCGAGGTTCTTGCGCCGCAACTTCGCCTCGGCGTTGGCCACGACATCGCTCGTCTCCGCGGCGAAACCGACCAGCAACTGCCCGGGACGCTTGTGGGCACCGAGTCCGGCGAGGATGTCGGGTGTCGGCTCGAGGACGATCTCCGGCGGGCCGCCGTCCTTCTTGATCTTGCCCGCCTCGGCGACCTTCGGGCGGAAGTCGGCAACAGCTGCGGCCATGACGACGACGTCGGCCGATGCGGACAGCGCTTCGACAGCCGCCTGCATGTCGGCCGCGGTCTCGACGGGCACCAGCTCCGCTCCGGGTGGCGTCGGAAGTGCGACCGTCGACACCAGCGTGACGCGGGCACCCATGGCGAGCGCTTCGGCGGCGATGGCGTAGCCCTGCTTGCCGCTGCTGCGGTTGGCGATGACGCGCACGGCGTCGATCGGCTCGCGAGTTCCGCCGGCGGTCACGACGAGATGCAGACCGGCAAGCTCGCCGCCACCGAGCACCCGTTCCACTTCGGCGACGATCCGCTCAGGTGCGGCCAGCCGACCCTTGCCGGAATCTCCACCTGCGAGTCGACCCTCGTCGGGCTCGACGACGTGCACGCCGCGGCGGCGGAGCGTGGCGATGTTGTCGGCCACGGCGGGGTGCTCCCACATCTCCGTGTGCATCGCCGGGCAGACGACCACGGGTGCACGCGTCGCCAGCAGCACGTTGGTCAGCAGGTCGGTGGACAGCCCCGCCGCGTACGCGCCGATGAGGCGGGCGGTGGCGGGTACCACGACGACGAGGTCGGCCGACTGGCCGAGATTGGTGTGCGGGATCGGCGTCGCCTCGTCCCACAAGCTGGTCTGCACCGGTTCGCTGGCCAGCGCGGACAACGTGGTGATGCCGAGGAAGTGCTCGGCGCCCTTGGTCATCACGGGCACGACGTGGGCGCCGGCGTCGACGAGACGACGGCACACCTCGACTGCCTTGTATGCGGCGATGCCGCCGGTCACACCGAGGACGATGCGCTTGCCGGCGAGCATGGACGTGTTCGACGTCGACGTATCAGGCGACGCTGTTGTCGCCGGCCTCATCGGTGGCGGCCTCGTCGTCGGCGGCGGGAAGCTCGACACGCACGATCTTGTGGGCCGCGATCTCTTCGAATCCGATGCTCAACGGCTTGCGGGCGACCGAGCTGACCTGGGGTGGGACCATGTGGCCGAGACCATCGCCGAGCTGGTTGAAGTAGGAGTTGATCTGACGGGCACGACGTGCCGCGAGCGTGACCAAGCTGAACTTCGACTCGACCGTGTCGAGCAGTTCCTCGATCGGCGGGTTCATCATCGTGTCGTGGGCGCGAGCCATAGTCAGCCTCCTGAAGCGGTTGGCCAGTGTACCGCTACCGACGGCGATGACGACCGATGATCGCCAACATCTCGTCCACCGTGCGCTCGAGGTTGTCGTTGACGACGACGTGGTCGGCAATGGCAAGGCCGACCGGTTCCTCGTCGAGCGCCTTGCGCAAGCGCTCGTCGACCTTCTCCTCCGGATCGCCGCGGCCGCGAAGCCGGCGTTGCTGCTCGTCGCGCGACGGCGGCAGCACGAAGATCAAGATCGCGTCTTCGCGAATTCGCTTCACCTGGCTCGCACCGTCGACCTCGATCTCGAGCACGACATCACGATGATCGGCAACTTCAGGAATGGGGGTGCCGTAGTAGTTGTCGAGGAACTTGGTCCATTCGAGGAACCCGCCGCTTTCGATGCGGTCCTCGAAACTGGTGCGGTCGGTGAAGACGTACGCGGCGTCGGGTTCGCCCGGACGTTGCCGGCGTGTCGTCCACGACCTGCTCAACCAGAGATTGGGATCGCGTTCTACGAGTGCGTTGACGATCGTTCCCTTGCCGACCCCACCGGGACCTGAGATGACGATGATGAGTGAGTCGGCGGTGCCGTCGCTGACCGCCATGGCCTCACTTGCCGAGTTGATCGAGCAGTGCCTGCTTCTGCACTGCGCCGAGACCCTGGACGCGGCGGTTGTCGGCGATTCCGATGTCTTCCATGATCTTGCGCGCCTTCACCTTGCCGACGCCCGGCAGGGACTCGAGCAGCGACACGACCTTGAGCTTGCCGACGGTGACGCTGTCCGATGCGAGGGCCTCACGGATCGACACAGATCCGTTCTTCAGTTGGTTCTTCAGTTCAGCACGTGCAGCGCGGGCCTCAGCAGCCTTGGCCAAAGCGGCCGTTCGTTGTTCGGGCGTGAGTTGAGGAGGTGTTGCCATGAGGAAAACCCTAGTCCTGACCTGGCAAGTGTTCGCGGCATTCGTTCAATGACCTGCGCCGATGAGCTCGGCGACCGAATTCACCCCATGGTGGGTACACCACTCGGTGACTTCGCGAAGTACCTGCACAGGGGCTCGCGGGCTGACGAAATTGGCCGTTCCGACCTGCACCGCACTCGCTCCGGCCAACACCAGTTCGATGGCACTCCAGCCATCAGTCACACCTCCGACGCCGACAATTGGCAGGTCAGGGTGCGAATTGTGCACGTCGAAGACCGCTCTCACGGCGACGGGATGGATCGGCGCGCCACTGAATCCTCCCCCGCCGACACCGAGAACGGGACGCCGCGAGCCGGGATCGATGACCATTCCGAGCAGTGTGTTGACGAGTGTGACCGCCGACGCGCCCGCATCACGAACCGCCGCGGCGACCTCGACGATTCGGTCGGTGTTGGGGCTGAGCTTGGCCCAACGCGGCCGCCCGCACCCATCGACCGCGGCGATGACCTCGCCGGAGAGGTCGGGGTCGTGGGCGAAGATGCCCCGACGACCCTCGAGATTGGGGCACGACAGGTTGACCTCGACGGCCACCACTTCGGCCGGCGCGTCCGCCAGCATCGCTGCAGCGCGTCGATAGTCATCGACTGACCGTCCCCAGATGCTGACGACGATGCGAGCGCCGGTGGCGGACAGCGAAGGTAGGTCGTCACGCAGCCAGGCCTCGACACCGGGACCTTGCAGTCCCACGGCGTTGATCATTCCTGCGCCGGCGGGATGCAGTCGCGGCGCTGGGTTTCCCTCCCACGCGAAAGCTGCAAGCGACTTCACGACGTGCGCGCCGAGGTCGGCGAGATCGAAGAACGACTGGAACTCGGCGCCGTGACCCGCGGTGCCCGACGCCGTCATCACCGGATTCGGCAACGCCACCGACCCGATGACTGTCCGAAGGTCAACCATCACGCGCCATCAGCATCGGTGGTATTCCTGCAAGCTCCGAACATTGAGATCGTGGCCGACCTGTTCGGCCATGCCCTGCACCGCGGCCAACGCGGCCTCGACGGTGGTGACGGAACTGACCCGATGGGTGATCGCCGCCTTGCGAATCTGCTCGCCGTCGCTGCGCGCCCCGCCACCTTGGCCTTGCGGAGTGTTGATGACGAAGTCGACGTCGCCACCGGCGATCAGGTTGACCGCGTTGATTCCGTGACCCTCGTAGATCTTGCCGACGACTGCATCCACACTGACGCCGAAGCTGGCCAGGTAGTCGGCGGTTCCAGTCGTCGCGGCGATGCTGAAGCCGAGCTCGCGCAGCTTCCGGGCCACGACGATGCCTGCCGGCTTGTCGCCGTCGGCCAGCGACAAGAAGACGGTTCCCTCGGTTGGCAACACCGTGCCGGCCGCGAGCTCGGCCTTGTAGAAGGCCCGGCCGAAGGTCGAGTCGATGCCCATGACCTCGCCGGTCGAGCGCATCTCGGGACCGAGAGCCGGGTCGACCTCCGGGAAGCGGTTGAACGGCAGGACGGCTTCTTTGATCGAGACATGACCGTTGGCCGACGGAGCGCACAGCAGGCCCTCCGAACGCAGCTCGGCGAGCGTGGCTCCGAGCATCACGCGACTGGCCACCTTCGCCAGCGGAACTCCGGTCGCCTTGGCGACGAACGGCACCGTGCGACTGGCGCGTGGGTTGGCCTCGATCACGACGACGGTGGTACCGGCGACCGCGTATTGCACGTTGATGAGACCGCGTACGTCGAGGGCGTTGGCGATTGACGTGGTGTACGACTCGATGACCTCGACGACCCATCGCGGCAGCGTCTGCGGAGGGATGGCGCAGGCCGAGTCGCCGCTGTGCACGCCGGCTTCCTCGACGTGCTCCATCACCCCGCCGATCAACACCTCGCCGGTGTGATCGCGGATCGCATCGACGTCGACCTCTGTGGCGTCCTCGAGGAACCGATCGATGAGCACCGGCCGCTCGGCGGACAGCCCGCCCTCGCGACCGAGTGACCCGAAGCTGGCGAGCTCGGCCATCGCTCGGGCGAGATGGTCGTCATCGTGGACGATCTGCATCGCCCGGCCCCCGAGCACGTAGCTCGGTCTAACCAGCACCGGAAACCCGATCTGCTCGACCACGGCGCGGGCCTGTCCGAGGTCGGCAGCGGTGCCGCCCGGAGGTTGCGGGATGCGCAGTCTGTGGCACAGCGCGCTCCACTTTTCGCGGTCCTCGGCGAGATCGATCGACGTCGGCGACGTACCCGCGATCAGCTCCTGCGGCAGCACGCCCGACAACTTCAACGGGGTCTGGCCACCGAGCGAGACGATGACTCGAGGCGGCGTGCCTCCGCTGGCGGCCGTCTCGGCCTCGATCACGTTCAGCACGTCTTCACGCGTCAGCGGTTCGAAGTACAGACGATCGCTCGTGTCGTAGTCGGTGCTGACGGTCTCCGGGTTGCAGTTGACCATCACGGTCTCGTAGCCGGCATCGCGCAGGGCGAAGGAGGCGTGAACGCAGCAGTAGTCGAACTCGATCCCCTGCCCGATGCGGTTGGGGCCGCTGCCGAGGATCACGACCCGCGGCCGTTCCGACTCGCGCACCTCGTTCTCGTCCTCATAGGTCGAATAGTGATACGGGGTTTCGGCGGCGAACTCGGCCGCGCACGTGTCGACGGTCTTGTAGGTCGGCACAACGCCGGCACCCTGCCGCGCAGCCCGCACGGCGAGCTCGTCGCAACCCCACAGGTGGGCGAGCTGGCCGTCACTGAAACCCATCTGCTTGGCACGTCGCCACTCGCGCTTGGACAACCCGGTGACGCCGCGATCGGCCAGCGCGACGCGTTCCTCGGTGATCTGCAGCATCTGGTCGAGGAACCACGGGTCGATCCGGCAGGCCTCGTGGACAGCCTCGATCGACACCTCACGACGCAGCAACTCACCGACCTGGAAGATCCGGTCCGGAGTGGGCGTGGCGATCAATTTCAGCAGCGTCGCCGAATCGATGTCGGCGAGCTCCGCCTCGGCCGGGTCGCAGCCGAGACCGAGGCGGCCCTGCTCCAGCGACCGAAGACCCTTCTGGAGGCTCTCGGTGAACGTGCGCCCGATCGCCATCACTTCACCGACGGACTGCATCTGGGTGCCGAGCACGCCGGACGAACCGGGCAGCTTCTCGAACGCCCACCGCGGGATCTTGGTGACGACGTAGTCGATCGTCGGTTCGAAGCACGCCGGCGTGGCGCCCCTCGACGTCGCGGTGATGTCGTTGTCGATCTCGTCGAGGCGGTAGCCGACGGCCAACTTGGCGGCGATCTTGGCGATCGGGAAGCCGGTTGCCTTCGATGCCAACGCCGAGGACCGTGACACCCGCGGGTTCATCTCGATGACGACCTGCTCGCCCGTTGCCGGGTTGACCGCGAACTGCACGTTGCTGCCGCCGGTCTCGACACCGATGCGACGAATGCACGCGAACGCGGCGTCGCGCATCTGCTGATACTCGACGTCACTCAGCGTTTGCGCCGGAGCCACCGTGATCGAGTCGCCGGTGTGCACTCCCATCGCGTCGACGTTCTCGATCGAGCAGATGATGACGCAGTTGTCGGCGCAGTCGCGCATCACCTCGAGCTCGTACTCCTTCCAACCGGCGATGCTCTTCTCGATGAGGATCTCGTTGATCGGGCTGGCTGCGAGACCTTCGATGGCGCGGGCCTCGAACTCCGCCGCAGTCGAGGCGATGCCCGTGCCGCGACCGCCGAGGATGTACGCGGGACGGATGATCACGGGCAGGCCGACGCGTTCGGCGACATCCGTCGCCTCGTCGAGCGAGTGGGCGATACCACTGACCGGGACGGCCAGGCCGATCTCGACCATCGCCTGCTTGAACTTGTCGCGGTCCTCCGCGGTCGCGATGGCCTCGGCGTTGGCGCCGATCATCTCCGGCGTTCCCGGCAC
>Ga0207648_10001882_pt1 | contig 22923 bp, 14 predicted proteins | sample KBSMisM32_FD_184310 | JGI IMG/M metagenome (GOLD analysis project Ga0207648, IMG submission 184310) | Miscanthus rhizosphere microbial communities from Kellogg Biological Station, Michigan, USA - KBS Miscanthus M3-2 (SPAdes) (version 2) | ecosystem: Host-associated > Plants > Roots >...
AGGGTCAAACTAGATTTTGGCAGGCCCCGTATATTTTCACCCTTTGGGCTGGGTGTTCTTGATCTTGCGGTGGGCAATCTTGTTCTTGAGAAAGCAATCTCGTCCGACGTCGCAATCTCGTTTCCTAACTTCTTCAGCAATTCCGCCCGATGGTGAATTAATTTTGGCTGTGTGAAGTGGAGACCTTGTGAACGGGCAACAGCAGGTCATTCACGGACAGCAAGCAGGGAGACACATCATGGCAGCTGTATGGAGTTGCAACGAATGGGATCAACTGGAAGAAGTCATTGTCGGCAATCCGCTCAAGGCGCGATTCCCTACCCCTGACCTCAGCACTCAACTCGCAGAGTTTCCTGATCGTTCAATAGCCGAAATTCCGCGCGGACCTTTTCCCCAACAGATCATTGAAGAGACCGAAGAGGATCTGAATGAATTTGTTGGGATATTGGAAAGGTTGAAGATCACCGTCAAACGCCCGGAAACATGGCCACACGACGCTACCTTTTCCACGATCAATTGGGAATCCCAGGGCTACTACAACTATTGTCCGCGCGACGTGATGTTGGTTATCGGTGACCACATTATCGAAACGCCAAATGTTATCCGCAGCCGCGCACAAGAAACGTTTAGCTATCGCGCGTTGCTGCTCGACTATATGAAGTCAGGGGCGAAGTGGTATAGCGCTCCCAAACCCATGCTCTTGGATTCACTCTTTGAAGGAGTCGATCTGGACAAGCCCGTGCCGCGTAACGATGAACCAGCCTTTGATGCTGCGAACATCCTGCGTTTTGGACAGGATCTGGTTTATCTCGTCAGCGCCACGGGAAACGAAATGGGTGGACATTGGCTACAGACAATTCTGGGCGACAAATTCCGAGTTCATTTCCTCAAGGATGTTTACTATGGCAGCCATATCGACTCCACCTTTGTGGCCTTACGTCCCGGTTTGATCCTCGCCAATCCTGCTCGTGTCAATGACGATACGCTGCCTGAAATCCTAAAACAGTGGAAAGTCATTTACAGCCCGCCGATGGAGAAGACAGACAGGTTTGATGCCGCCTATCGTTCCAAGTGTATTGGCAGCGATTGGATCGATATGAATTCCTTCAGCATTAGTCCGAATTTAGTAGTGGTTGATAAGCATCAGACGGCGCTCATGAAGCTTTTGGAGAAGGAAGGTCTTGATGTGATCCCTCTAGAATTGCGGCACTCTAAAATGTTGGGTGGTGGATTCCATTGCGTAACGTTAGACGTCCGCCGATCTGGAACGATGCAACGATACTTCGATTAAGGCACCGGTTTTGCCGTGCCAACTCGCGGGTTGAAATCGGCAATCAATTGGGTATGCGGCTTTGCCACCTCCCGTGCGGAAAGCCTCAGGCTTTCCGTTCGGCATTTAGAAAAGAAGAGGCTTCGCCTCGGGCGGCGTAGCCGCCAAAAGAGTGGCTGCTAGACGGAAAGCCAGAGGCTTTCCGCACGGGAGGCGGCAAAGCCGCTCCTGAGTTTCATTTAGTTCTCTGCTTGTCGATAGTTGGGAAACCTGCGCGGTGATTGTTCTTCAGTTTTTTTCACCGCAAAGAACGCAAAGACAGCGCAGAGAAATACTGAGAGTCTCGATGGTCTGAAATTCACGAGCCCGTGAGGAAAGACTTTGGAAGCAATCTTATTAACAGCTGCGTTCGCGGTTTTCATTGCGCTGACGTACGTAGCCTGGAGGCGATACCTTTGGGCCTCGGAGACGTTACCAGAAGCTGACACTTCCCCATACAGCCTTACGGATGTGTTTGGTGAACGTTCTCTCGTCAATGCACCTCATCAGAAAGGAATCCAGTGGCTGACAGACGTCTTCACCCGCTCCGCGCGAAAGTTTCCGAACTTTCCAGCCTTACAGATCCCCCACACCGGCGAATGCTTGACCTTTGCTGAACTCGACACGCGAGCGGAAAAAATAGCAGCCGCAATTTCTCCATTCCTCACTGGCCCTGATCAGGTTGTCGCAGTAGCAATGTCGCAAGACAACTGGCAGATCGTGGCCTCTCACCTCGGCGTCCTAAAGGCTGGCGGTACCTTGATGTTCCTGGACACCACCCTGCCCGATGCCGTGATCACTCACATGCTCAACGACGCTCAGCCGGTGGTAATCCTCACGCGCGGGCAAGACAAGTTTCGTGATTTGCCAACGATCGACGTCCAGACGTTGCCCGAAACGATGCTGCGAAGAGAACCGCCGAATTGGCTGGACGATCCTGCTCAGCGCCTCGCAACCATCTTTTACACGAGCGGAACCACCGGAATGCCGAAAGGCGTGGAGTGCCCACACGCAGGTTACGTGAACCTGGCCCTGAGCTACGCCGATTACTTCGATCTTCTTCCGGGCATGGATGCGACGTCGCTCACTTCGTCCCTGGGTTATGACGGCAGCATCTCGGAGATGTATAGCGCGTGGGTTTCAGGTTGCGCTGTTGTCCTGTTGACGAAAGAACAGATCCGGTCTGGCCCAGACCTTGTCCCCGTACTCCGTGAAGCTGAGGTTACGGTGCTCTTCTGTCCGCCAGTACTTCTTTCCACACTAACACCAACTCCCGAAGTGGATCTTCCATATCCACTATGCAGATACATAGTGCCGGCGGGTGAAGCGTTCCCTGCCGCTCTCGTGGAGCCATGGACCAGGGGCCGGCGGCAGATTATAAACACGTATGGCCCGACAGAGTGCAGCACCGATACTAGCCGCCAAAGTTTGCGGCCCGGGGAGCCCATCACGATTGGCTCACCGTTCCCCAACGTCACCTATGTCATTCTCGAAATCGGTTCACTCAACCCGCTGCCCCACGGAGAAATTGGAGAACTCTGTATCGGCGGGATCCACGTAGCGCGGGGCTACCGCAACTTGCCGGAGCAAACCATCCAGAAGTTCATCACACACCCGCGGTTTGGTCGCCTCTATCGCACCGGGGACAGGTGCAAGATCGATATTGAAAAGCAACGAGTGCATTTTCTCGGCCGGATCGACGCGCAACTAAAAGTGCGCGGGCACCGGGTCGAAGCTCAGGCAGTTGAGGACATTCTCCAGACGCAGTTCGTTGAGATCGAAGCTGCTGTTCTCGATTACCAGAACGAAGCGCTCGTCGCTTTCGTCACCGCGCCTTCTGTCTGTAGAGAAGAAATCTCGGTCGTTGCTCCAGCTCCGGTTGAGTGGGCTGCACATGTGACTGCGACTCTCGCTAAGCAACTTCCAGAACCGTCAGTATCGACACGAATCTTCGTTGTAGAAAAGTTCGCTTTAAAGCCGGTGTCTGGGAAGATCGATCGAGGGTCACTACCGAACCTATCTCAAATACTTAAAAACGGCGGGCCCGAACCAGCGGTAAGGAACACACCGAACAATGGGAAATTGAAAGCAAAGCCGCTCGTTGCCGATGCGAGCATGGATGCGCAATACGACGAAGTCCTGGCGATCTGCCGGGCAGTGTTCGAGAGACCTTTGGGATTGGACGATGGATTTGTTGAGGCCGGTGGACACTCGATCACCATCGCGCAATTGGCGCAACGACTTCAGGCTGCCGGATGGATGGTCTCAGTCCGAGGGTTACTCAGTGATTGCAACACAGCACGGCTCGTTGCCGACCGTATGCGGGTTGATCAACAGGCACCCAAGATCTCGCCGGCCTCACCGATCTCAGCTGAGAAGCGTGTCGAGCGCGACGAGGCTGCAGCAGAGGTGCTGTCAGTCGGATACTTCACAACTCTTCAGATCCTGTTTGTAATTCTCCTGTATTCACCGGGGTTAGTCGCCGTTCTCACAGTCTTAGGTTTCGCCGATGTCGAGAGGTTTTTCGTAGCCCCCTACTTCTGGGAACTGATGACACTTAGCGTCCTGGGTTACTTGTTTGCCCTCGTCACACCCTTCCTCGGTCTGCTTTGGGTCATGATGATCAAGTCGTTCATTGGTGGCGACAGCTACAAAAATAATGTGACACCGGGGGTATACCCCAAGTGGAGCCGGATGCATCTGCGGATCTGGTGCATCGGAAGGCTGGAAAACATGGCAGTCGTCCTCATGGCTACGATGTATCGCAGCGCACCGCTAACGACCTTCGTGTTACGCCAGCTAGGCGCGAAGGTGGGCGACAACTTTCAGTGTGGGCCAAACGTTAACTTATCCGGGCCATTCGACTTGTTCACCATCGACGACGATGTCACAATCCAGACCGGCGCGTACATTCATGCTACGAAGTGGTCCGGACAAAACCTGCATGTCGGTCCAGTTCGCCTCGAGAGCGGTTGCAAGATCGGAATGCAGGCGGCTATCACCTGCAACGTCTCTGTAGGTCGGGGAACCTGGATCACTCCGTTTACTCCCATACTCAGCGACGTTGGTTCGCATGAGATGTGGGAAGGATCTCCAGCGCGCCTCACCAGCCGATTCGTAGAACTGAAGCGCACCGCCAACATCTGCCAGTACGCATATCCGATCTGGTTGCTGGAGACAATCAACGTCCTCATGCAGGTCTTCCTATTCTTAGTACTCAATGTCATCCCCACTACCGCGATCTTTTTATTCGTCCGTGGCTTCACCTTTGCCGGTCAAACTGAACTTTCTGACGCGTACTTCAATGCGACACCGCTCTTAGAAGTTGTTTGGCGCCTGGCCCTCGACGCGTTCGTTACCACCTGGGTCGCCATCGTTGTGATCTCTTTGTTGCAGTGCCTCTTCATCCGTTTCACTGCCGCCTCTCCGGGGATTTACCCCTCGCATGGACTAAAAGGGGCTCTCCTTATCTACCGAATGAATATGATGAACAGCATCCAGAGACTCTGGGGTTGGACCATCACTGGACAATACATGCGCGCGCTAGCCGGCGTGCGGTTCTCGAGCGTGGGAGCCTCGGAGTGTGACGTCATGTTCAACCTTGTCCCGGAGGTTGCAACCGCCGATGCCGGGGTGTTCTGGTCTAACGGATGTTTCACTAACATGCTCGACTGTAGCGCCAAGCACTTTCAGTTGCGTCAACTCGTCATGCCCAGGAATTTCTTCAGTGGTAACAACAGCGTGGCTGAACACGGGCACTTACCCACCAACTTTCTCCTGGGAGTGTCCACCCCGGTCAGTGACATACAGTTTCGACAACAGATGCGGTCGCGGCTTGGTGAGCCACTCACCGTCGCCGGAAATCCGCCTGTAAAATTCGCGAGTGCTTCATTCCATTCGGGAAATGAAACCAACATGCGGCCCGGGTTCCCGATCTTTCTGACTCGGGTCTTGCTAAACGACCTCTTCAGCCTTGGAACACTGCCTATCGCGGAAGGGCTCATTGTGCTGGTTTTCTACGTGTGCCTGTTGCGATTGAACGGACATCCGATCATCAACGCGGTTATAGCCGCAGTACTCACAGAAGTTGGTTTGGTTCTACTCTGCGTGGCAATCAAGAAGGTCCTCATCGGCAAAGAATGGGGAGCCGACCACGCGACGCAATTCTGGTCCTGGCGGCACTTTGCTTACTTCTTTGCGCAGGATTGTTACTTCGTCTGGTGCCGAAATGCGATGGGTCTTCTTACCGGAACCATTCTCGCGAATTCGATCCTACGGTGGATGGGATGTCAGATCGGTCGAAGGACGATCGTGGTGGCGCCACTCCAGTGCTTCGACTGGAATGCGGTGCAGTTTGGAAACGATTGTGTTATCGACGGGCACCCACAGTTTCACACCTTCGAGACCATGATGTTAAAGGTGAAGCGAACTCAGATTCAGGATGGGTGCGCCATCGGCGTCGGGTCAACTGTAATGGGCGGAGCAGTGATTGAGCGTGACACTACGATCTTGCCGTTGTCCCTGGTTCTGAAGGAGATGAATCTAACTCCTGCAACTTATGGAGGAAGTCCCGCGGAGATTGTTAGCGACACAAATCTGAGCGCTGCAATTCCCGAGGCCACGCGTTCGACAACCAAGCCTCTAGTCGTTGACAACACTGACTGGCTGAAAGCTGCTGCAATCATCCTTGTCCTGGTTGATCATTTCGGATACTTCTTCATGGAAAACGACGAGTGGTGGGCCGTTCTCGGACGCTTCGCCGCTCCGATCTTCTTCTTCCTTGTCGGCTACTCGAAGACCCGGTCCATCCCACTACATTGGATCGGTCTGGGTGTAATGCTGACTCTGCTCGACAGCTCGAACGCTGATTGGGAATGGGTCGCGCCGAACATTCTTCTGAGCTTCGTACTCATCCGCTTTGCCTATCGCTATGTCTCGAAACTTGTGGAGCGTCATCCCTGGATATCCGTCGCCTTACTCGTCTCAGTGTTTATCGCGAGTCTGCCAATAGCGGCGCAGCTTTTCGATTATGGCGCCGAGGGGTGGCTATGGGCTTTATTCGGTCTTCTCCATCGCCAGTATGTCGACAGCAAAGCGGCAGCCAAAGTGGACAGCGTGCCTCAAACGAAGAAACAGACGTTCCGTCTACTGCGCTTGTTGGCCTGCGCGGCGGCTGCGGTTGTCTATGTCTGGCAAGAACAATTGGAATTTGATTTTCCTCAGGTTCAACTCATCGTCTTCATTCTGGGAGTGTTGGTAATGTCCGTTAGCCTGAGTCTATTCCTGCGCGGGCGCAGTCGCTTCCAACCTCCAGAAAAGATCGCCGTCGCGTTGCGCTTCATCGGACGACACACACTGGAAATTTACGCTATCCAGCTTGCGGCGTCCGAAATCATCGTATGGTTTGTGCCCAGTCTCGCACCTTGATCATGATCGTAAACGACCCCATCAAGAATTTCGATTTTCTCTGGGAGACCTTCCACAACCGCTACCCATTTTTTGAATTGAGGAAAGTCGACTGGAAACAACAGTTCGAAATCTACCGAGCCAAAGTCACGAATAGGACCAACGATGACGAGCTCTTCGAAATCTTTTGCGACATGCTCGGACCTTTAAACGATGGACATGTTGAGCTGATTGCCAATGCAAGCGGGAAGCGAAAAAAGCGATACTTTCGGCCTGAAGAAAAACCTCGATTCCATCAAGAGTTCGAAAAACAAGAAATTGAACAGCTGTTCAAGACGACCGGGAGGACTCTTGCAGACAATGGGTTTGGGTTACCAGAAGAGACTGAGGCCTGGATGCTTCATTATTCAAGGTCTCAAGAGTTTGGCTACATTCGAATCCTCGAGTTGGAAGGCGTTAAAAAGGAAAGATTGAATGCCGCTCTGGATAAGATCGCTCGTGACTTCGATGGGTTGAAAGGTTTCATTATCGATATCCGCGACAACCCCGGTGGGGACGATAGTACGGCGATCACGATCATCAATCGATTTTGCGATCACAAGCGAGTCGCCTTTCACAGGCAAACGAAGATAGGACCGGAGACGGATGACCTTACGCCTCTGAAAACCTGGTACCTAGAACCTGAAGGCGATGCCCAATTTACCGGACCAATTGTGCTCTTGACCTGCGATTCTGTTTTTAGCGGTGGAGAGGCCTTCGCCCTGGCAATAAAGGAACTGCCTTATGTCACCATCATAGGAGATCACACCAACGGGATTTTTTCGTATCAGCTCGAAAAGAAACTTCCCAATGGCTGGGAAGTCCGTTTGTCGTACCAGATTTATTTGTCGGCGGATATGGTGTGCTACGAAGGTAAAGGTGTTCCTGTCGATATTGAACTACTCAACTCAAGGGTCGACATTGAAAATGGTATCGATCCGTTAATCACTGCGGCGCTTGAAGTGTTGAGGACCAGGAATGCTGAGAGATGATTTTCCGCATTGCTTTGTACAAGAAGTCGGGAATCCCACGCAGGACGGAGACTGTCAAACATTCTAATTTGGCGTGGGATTTCGTTGGTGTTAGTTCGTGTGATTTCGTGGATCGCTTTTTTTCGGAGCGTCACGGGCGATCCACGAAATCACACGAACTAACACGAACAAGAAACTGACGGGCAATCCGAGTTTTGACGCAGTCTTTGCCTTGCGTTGGATTTCGGACTCTTTGTACAAAGCAATTAAATAGGCGTACAGATGAAAGACTGGGTCAGCGATCTATTTAACGCAAGTACCAGCGATTGGACACCGATGTCCGTGAAGAGCATGGTCTGCGTACTCTACGCGCCGTTTTCCAGTCAACCGGAAGTATCGAGCCGCTGCGCTGACGTTCTGTCTGATGACGAACTGATGAGGGCCGGTCGCTTCATGGCGCAAGATGACATGGCACATTTCATTCAACGCCGCGCGTTTCGTCGCTATTGTGGAGCCCTCGCCATCGGAGAGAAGGGTTCGTTGTCGCGGATCGGTTTTGAGGAGGAAGAGAACGGTCGTCCTTACCTTCTGAATTTCCCGAATCTTTGGTTTAGCTTTTCCTCAAGCCGGTTTGGATTTCTAGGGGCGTGGTCATCTACCTACGCCATCGGTGTGGACCTTGAAGATAAAACGAGAAACGTGGACGCAGGAGACCTCGCGCAACATTTTTTTTCGGAAGCTGAGGCCAAAACTGTTGAAAGCGCGGACGATCAAGCGCGCCTTCGAACTTTTTTCCAACTCTGGTGTCTCAAGGAAGCTGCTCTGAAATCCATTGGCGAGGGATTACCGTTCGGCCTTGACGCTTTCGAATTCGAACTGTCACCCGAAATACGTGTCGTACGAGCGCCGAAGGACTTTGGCCGGCGAGAGCAATTTGATGCTCATATGATCGAGGGAGTTGATAGTTGTGCTGCGCTAGTAATCCGAACGCGAGCCCATACTGCAGACCTTACTTTGCCGTCTCCGGCATCAAGTAGAACATCAAAGCAACAATCGCGTAGACCGTGATCAGTTGCACGCCTTTAAACCAATTCGACTGGCCATCGCCGCAAACCTGTGCACCGATAATCACGGCCATTAATAACGAACCGACTTCGGGCCGACCAAACGCGAGTTCAAGAGGTTGAGGGGCGATCAAATAACTTGCGAGTACCAGTAACGGCGCCACAAACAAAGCAATCTGAATACAACTTCCGAGCGCAATACCCAGCGAAAGATCCATCTTGTTTTTGCGTGCCATTGCGATCGCTGATCCGCTTTCCGCAGCACCGCCTACGATGGCCACAAACACAATGCCAATAAAGACCTGCGACATGCCAAGGGCTTTTCCAGTTTCATCCGCGGCGCCCACAAGAATCTCACTCATCCATGCCGCAAGAGCAGACGCGGCTAGCAACGTAACTACAGCACGCGAGACACTCCACTGTTCTTCGTCCGTGTCTGACTCGTGTTCGTGCGCTGAACTAAACGCCGTGGAGTGGGTCCTCAACGAATACAAAATGTAGAGCCCGTAAGCGAGGAGCAAGATAAGAGCGATCCCGAGATTCAGCTGGGACTCTGCTCTTATCACTTGGTTCGGTGCGAAGCCACGACTAAAGGCACTTGGCACCATGAGACTAACCGCAGCAAGAAACATCATCGTGCTGTAAGCCCGCGCTGCCCTGGGGTTGAATTGTTGTTCATGAAAACGAAGGCCACCTGCAAGAAAAGCCATTCCCAGAGCGAGTAGCAGGTTCGCAAGTATCGCCCCAACCAGGGATGCACGAACCATATCGAGATAACCGGACCTCAATGCAACGAGTGCAATTATTAATTCCGGCGCGTTGCCAAAAGTAGCATTCAACAACCCACCAACAGCGTCTCCCGTGCGGGACGCAATCTGTTCGGTGGCCTGAACTATTTGGGAGGCAATTGGAATAATCGCCAACGCTGCCGTGAAAAAGAGAGCCGGAGCTGGAACGTGAGTGAGGTGTTCCAGGCCAACAGTGATCGGGATCAACAACAAAAGCCAGTTTATTGGTTTCCGAAAAAAACTTTTCAGAGGAGTACTCGGCTTTGTCGAGTCAGCGTCGTTTAGACCTTGAGCAACGTGCCGTGTTGTCGTGGACATAACTACGCTCTTGAACCGTGTGATCTCTGTGACTCCGCGGGGAGGAATTCTGCGGTCATTGGTAAACCATTGCTACACAGAGGACACAGAGATCACACAGGGAAGAAAGCGAAATGTTCCAACATCAAAAAGCTTGAAGTCCAGCAGCTTTGAATTGAGAACGAGTGCGTTCGACAAGTTCTGGCCCAGGCGCCTGGACATCGTCAAGCGTGTAGTTGATTCCCAGCTCTTTCCATTTGTAGCGCCCCATCTGATGAAATGGCAGCACATCGACCCGCTCAACATTTCCCAGGCCTGCGGCAAATGCGGCGATTTGATTTATGTCGTTTTCATCGTCAGTCAACCCAGGCACCAACACATAACGTAGCCAGATCTTTCGCTGGCGTTGGGCGAGACGACGCGCAAAATCCAATGTCGGGCCAACCTCCTTGCCAGTGAGTCGTAAGTGCAAAGTCGGATTCCACATTTTTAGATCCAGAAGCACAACGTCGATCAGATCCAATTCCTCATTAGACAAACGATCGCCAAGATGTCCGTTGGTATCCAGTGCCGTGTGAATGCCCATCGCCTTCGCACCCGTGAAGAGCCGGACTGCGAACCGATCCTGCATTAGGGGCTCGCCTCCACTTAAAGTGAAACCGCCTGACATGACCTTCAATCCATGTCGGTATTTGGCGAGCTCTTCCATTGCCCGATCGAGTTTTACCGGCATGCCGTTCATCATGTTCCACGTGTCGGGGTTGTGACAGTAGAGGCAGCGCCAATGACACCCAGCCGTCCAGGCGACAAGGCGCACACCTGGCCCATCAACGGTCGAGCCGGTCGTGAACGAATGCAGAAATCCCATCTCGCCTGTCTCGAGAGCCCTTTTGACCACAGACTCTGGGACGTCCTTGCCGAGACTTGCGCGAAGCTCAAAGGGACTTTTCGCCTCCAGCTGATTTCCCGCCACCCCTATGTGTACGTTCATCGGGTCGACCTCCATGAAATGTTCGGTTAATAACGTCCATTTGTTGCTCGCGTGATAGGCGTACGAAGTTGACGGCATATCCAGAAACACGAATGGTTAGGTTTGGGTACTTCTCCGGATGATCCATCGCGTCCAGCAACGTGTCGCGATTGAGCACGTTGACATTCATGTGGTAACCCGTGGTATCGAAAAAGGCATCGAGTATGTTGCGGAGATTCGTGATTCGATCTACCTCTATTCGGCCAAGTCCTTCCGGTACTAACGAAGTCGTAAGAGAAATTCCGTCGGCTGCATCGCGATACGGAATCTTCGCGACCGACGCTGCAGAAGCATGGATGCCATGACTATCACGGCCATGCATCGGGTTGGCGCCTGGTGCAAATGGTTCTCCCTGCCGCCGTCCGTCGGGAGTATTGCCAGTACTCTTGCCGTAAACAACGTTCGAGGTGATGGTTAGAATTGATTGTGTGTGAAGTGCGTTCCGATAGGTCGGGTACTTTCTGAGTTTATTCATGAACGTGCTAACCAGCCATGAAGCAAGCTGGTCAACTCGATTGTCGTTGTTGCCAAACATCGGAAATTCGCCTTCAGTTTCGTAGTCCGTCACGAGCCCTGTCTTATCGCGAATTACCCGAACCTTTGCGTAACGAATGGCTGAAAGACTGTCGGCAACTACTGACATTCCGGCCATACCAAAAGCCATGGTCCTCAACGGCGCATAATCGTGTAAGGCCATTTCAACTCGTTCGTAAGCATACTTGTCGTGCATGTAATGAATGACGTTCATGGCGTTGACATACACGCCGGCTAGCCAATCCATCATCTTTTCAAACTTCTTAACGACGACATTGAAGTCGAGAAACTCGCCTTCGATCGCGCCCATGGCTGGTCCGATCTGATCGCCAGTGACTTCATCTCGACCGCCATTGATTGCATAGAGCAGACATTTAGCCAGATTGGCTCGAGCGCCAAAAAACTGCATCTGCTTACCGACGAGCATCGGCGAAACGCAACAGGCAATTGCTCCGTCGTCACCCCACGCGAGTCGCATGATTTCATCGCTCTCAAATTGAATTGAACTCGTGTCAATCGCCACCTTGGCAGAGAAACTACGAAAGCCATCGGGCAGGCGCGGTGAATACCAGATGGTGAGATTGGGTTCGGGTGCTGGACCCAGGTTGAATAGCGTCTGCAAATACCGAAAGCTGGTTTTCGTTACCAACGTCCGGCCGTCGTCGCCCATGCCAGCAATCGATTCTGTTACCCAGGTAGGATCACCGGCGAAGAGTTCGTCATATTCGGGAGTACGCAAAAAACGGATGATGCGTAACTTGATGACAAAGTCGTCAATGATTTCCTGTGCCTGTTCCTCAGTCAGCGTCCCCGCTTTGAAGTCACGTTCGAAATAGATATCCAAAAACGTCGATGTCCTGCCGAGAGACATCGCCGCGCCATTCTGCTCTTTCACTGCGGCCAAATAGCCGAAGTACAACCACTGCACCGCCTCGCGCGCACTTTTGGCTGGACCTGAAATATCGAACCCATAACTGGCAGCCATTTGCTTCAACTCTTTCAGCGAGCGAACTTGTTCGCTGAGTTCCTCGCGGTCGCGGATGATTTCATCCGTCGACATCGCAGAGTCGAGACTATTTTTCTCCTCCTGCTTGTGAGCAATGAGTCGATCAACTCCGTACAAGGCAACGCGCCGGTAATCACCAATGATTCGACCTCTTCCATAGGCGTCCGGGAGGCCAGTTAAAATGTGGGAACTTCGACAGCGCCTGATGTCTGCTGTGTACGCATCAAACACGCCGTCGTTGTGTGTCTTCCGATATTTGGTGAAGGCTTCGACTATATGTGGATCGGGTTCATGCCCATACGTCTTCAACGCGTTCAGCACCATACGCAACCCGCCGTTTGGCATGATCGAGCGTTTGAGTGGCGCTTCAGTTTGGAGACCGAAGATCACCTCGTTTGGTTGATCGATATAGCCTGGCCCATGCGCTGTGATCGCTCCTGGGATTTGTGAAATGTCGAGTACGCCTTTCTCGCGTTCCTCGACAAATAACTCGTTCAGGTAGTCCCAGATTTTTCGAGTGCGCTCTGTTGCGCCGGCGAGGAACGACGAGTCTCCTTCATAAGGGGAGTAGTTCTGCTGAATGAAATCGCGCACATTTATTTCACCCTGCCAGAGACCCTCATTGAATCCCTGCCAGCCCTTAACCACGTTCTCGTTAGCCATTTCTTGAACAGTTGTAGCCATGCTAATTCTCCTTACCTTTGTTCGTTTATGCCGCTGCCTTGGCCAGTCCCAGGAGTGAACCGGTATGGCGCGCAATCATTAGTTCCTCGTTGGTTGGGATCACCCAGACGGAGACTTTGCTGTCGAACTCTGAAATATTTGCGACGCGATTTGTGTTCGCTGCTTCATCGAGTTCAATACCCAACCAAGCCGACGCTTTGCATATTCGCTTTCGGATCTCTGGAGAGTTCTCACCAATCCCCGCGGTAAACACCAGCCCGTCGAGGCCGCCGAGCACTGCAGTCAAAGCACCAATCTCCTTGGCGACGCGATAAACGAAGTAATCGACCGCCAGATGAGCCTGGGGTTCCTTCCGACCAATCAGATCACGCATGTCGTTACTGATCCCTGAAATTCCCAGGAGTCCGGATTTCTTGTAGAGCACGGTCTCGACTTCTTTCGCCGACATGTTCAGGCCTTGAAAGAGATGAAGAACAACTCCGGGATCCAATGCTCCCGGCCTCGTTCCCATGCATAGACCATCAAGCGCGGTGAACCCCAACGTGCTATCAATGCTCTTCCCTTTTTTCAGCGCACATAAACTCGCGCCACTACCGAGGTGCGCCACAATTACGCGCTTCATAGCTATCTCGGGCGCAATGTCTGGTAAGACTGAAGCTATGTATTCGTATGACAACCCGTGAAAACCATAACGCTGCAAACCTTGCATGCGCAGTTCGCGTGGAAGCGGAATTAGCTCGGTAACTCCGGGATGTCCGCGGTGAAAGCTTGTATCGAAACAAGCGACCTGTGGTACGCCTGGCAAGCGTTCGGTAGCTGCTTCGATTGCTGCAAGGTTGTACGGCTGATGAAGCGGAGCCAGTGGGATTAACTTTCGTAGTTGTGAGATCACTGTCGGAGTCACAATTGTCGGACCCTTGAAACGCACTCCGCCATGGACCACGCGGTGTCCGACACCAAGAACCTTTGACCCGCCATACTTGGAACGTAACCACGCAGCAAGCTTGTCGACTGCCTCGTTTCCATCACTAACCGCTACGTCTTCTTTGGCCAGACTTTCACCATTCTCGTCCTTGACTGAAAAATGCGCCGACGTTCCGATGCCTTCGATTTGACCGCGAGCTTCAAGTCGCCAACTCTTTCCCGCGGGACGTTGGAAAACACAAAACTTCAGACTTGATGATCCGGCGTTAAGTACAAGTGCGTAGTCGTCCATTGCAAAATCCCCTAAATTCGAAGCGGTAAAAAATCAGTGCAGCATTGACATCGAGTGTTGCTGAAACATTCGCCTAAAGGTCTCGCGCTCGTAAGAGCTTGGGTCGGCGATCCTCTGGAAACTCATATTGCCCCGCATTTCGTCCAAGGAGTTCCACTCGTGCTCCTGCATCCATGCTTCGATTCCAGTTCTAATCGTTCGTAAATGACCTGGACCGTTAATCATCAGCGCCGACACCAGTTGAATGACGTGAGCTCCGGCCATCGTGCCCTTGATTACATCAAGCGCTGTATGAGCGCCGCCGGTGATTGCAAGCGACGCCTTGACGTGTCCGGAAACAACTGCGATTCCCCTCAACCGTAGATCGAGGTCTGCTGAGCTCGAGAGTTCCAACCTGCGTATAACCTCAAGCTCAACTACATCGATGTCGATTTTGTGAAAGCGCGTGAAGAGCACTAACGCGTCCGCGCCCGCGGCATCAACCTGTGATGCAAAGTTGGCAAAGGAAGTGAACAACGCCGAAAACTTTGCGGCCACAGGAATACGGAGCTCACGCTTTACGCCTTTGACCATCTCTACCATTTGGCGCTCGACATCTGCCGCGCTTGCTCCTGGATCGCTTGCGGCGTGATACAGGTGAAGTTCCACTCCGTCAGCTCCAGCCTCTTCCATCAGCCGAGCGTAAGAGACCCAGCCGCCGGGTGTGCAGCCGTTAAGCGAGGCGATTACAGGAACATTGACGGCTTGTTTTACGCGACGCAGATGTTCAAGATATTCATCCGGTCCGGGAGGCGCTCCTAGATCTGTAGAGTAACTTGAAGCCTCGGGAAATGAGTCTTCGTAAGTTTCCGAAAAAAAGAAGCCGGACAACTGCTCGTTCGTGATCTCTTCTTCATACAGTGAACGCAAAACAAAAGCTGCGGCACCCGCATCCTCGAGTCGTCTAACCAAGTCGAGGTCGTCACTCAATGGACTCGCGCCAACAACGAGTGGGTGCGGCAAATGCAGTCCCATATAGGTTGTAGCGAGATTCATTTGTTCTCCTTTTCGCCATTCCCATTCTCATCTCTATCCCCATTCTCATCCTTGGCCTCGAATGGCACGCTGATACCCGCAAGTTGCTGATAAACCTTGTAACGTCTTTCAGCCTGCGCCTGGGATTCTTTGAGAAAGTGTTTGAAGCGTGCCGGATCTGATCGCTCAATCACTCGGAAGCGAGATTCGTTACGCATGTAATCAGCGACTTTTGCTTTGGGTGGTCCGTAGTCGAGGTTGAGCGGAGCCTCTCCCTTCACCAGTCGACGCGGATCGAATCGGTAGAGTGGCCACACTCCAGACTCGACCGCTAGCTTTTGTTGCGCTGCCCCGTTGGCCATGTCGTAGCCATGAGCGATGCAGTGACTGTAGGCAATGATCAGCGATGGACCTTGATACGATTCGGCCTCGAGGAATGCCTGGGTCGTTTGCGCCATCTTCGCACCGAAAGCTACGCGCGCGACATAGACGTGTCCGTACATGTTAGCGAGGAGACCAAGATCTTTCTTGCCAACTGACTTTCCGGACGCTGCGAACTTGGCAGATGCCCCCAGCGGCGTCGCCTTCGATGCCTGGCCTCCGGTGTTTGAGTACACCTCGGTATCGAGCACAAGGATGTTGACGTCGCGACGATTTGCTAACACATGATCGAGCCCGCCATAACCGATGTCGTAAGCCCATCCGTCCCCACCGACTAACCAGACGCTCTTTTTGACGAGATAGTCGGCCAGGGTCTCAAGCCGTCGTGCCGCTTCAGATTTGAGTCCACTTAACTTACTGCGTAGAACGAGTACTCGCTCACGCTGTGCGGCGATGCCGTCCTCATTGTCCTGGTTCGCTTCGAGGAGTTCGGTAGCCAATACTTCGCCAATGTCGTTTGCGACTTGTGGTACGAGCGTTTTGACAGCGGCGATGTGAGCGTCGAGCGCCAAACGAAACCCGAATCCAAACTCGGCGTTGTCCTCAAACAAAGAGTTCGACCATGCCGGACCTCTACCATCGCGATTTGTCGTGTACGGCGTTGTAGGAAGGTTGCCTCCATAGATCGATGAACATCCGGTAGCGTTTGCGATAAGCAGCCGATCGCCGAACAATTGCGTCAGCATTTTGAGGTATGGAGTTTCTCCACAACCTGCACATGCGCCGGAGTACTCAAACAAGGGTTCGAGAAACTGTGAACCTTTGTGGTCCAGTCGTACGACATCTCTGCGATCCAATTCGGGTAGATTGAGAAAGAAGTCATAATTGGAGCGCTCGGAATCCCGCAGAGGCGCCTGCGGTTCCATGTTGATTGCTTTGTGCTTTGGATTACTTCTGTCTTTCGCCGGACAGACGTTGACGCACAGGTTGCAACCTGTGCAGTCTTCTGGCGCGACCTGGATCGTAAACATCTTTCCCTTGTATTCAGGACTTCGATAAGGTGTCGATTTGAATGTTGATGGGTGGGTAGCCAGAGCACTTTCGTCGTAGACCTTCGCCCGTATCGCCGCATGTGGACAGACAAGTGCGCACTGATTGCACTGAATACAGACTTTGGTATCCCAAACCGGAATCTCGAGAGCTAGATTTCGTTTCTCCCACTTGGCTGTTCCTACCGGCCAGGTGCCGTCGACAGGAAACGCGCTGACCGGAAGGAGATCGCCCTTCCCAGCCATCATCACGGCGCTTATTTTCTGAACAAAGTCAGGTGCGAGTGCAGAGACCAGCGGAGGTCGTGATTGGGTCGCCGTAACTGTCGCGGGAACCGGAATCTCGTGAAGTTCAGCAAGTGCCAGGTCGACAACTTCGCAATTTCTTCTAACCACTTCCGGGCCACGTTTGCCGTAGGTTTTCTCGATCGATTTCTTGATGTGTGTGATCGCTTCATCACGCGGCAGAATTCCGGAAATGCCGAAAAAGCACGTCTGCATGATGGTGTTGATGCGACCACCCATACCAACTTGCTTCGCGAGGGCGTAAGCATCGATCGCAAAGAAACGAATTCGTTTCTCGATAATCTGTTCCTGCATTTCACGCGGCAGACGATCCCAAACGGTGCTGGCGTCGCCCGAGGCATTTAACAAAAAGACCGCGCCCGGAGCCGCGTACTCCAACACATCAATCTTGTCGACGAACTCAAACTGGTGGCAGGCAACGAAGTTCGCTCGGTCGATAAGGTAAGCAGACCGAATAGGTCGCGGACTCGAGCGCAGGTGTGAAACTGTGATTGCCCCAGATTTCTTGGAGTCGTAAACGAAGTAGCCCTGAACAAATCGATCCGTCTCGCCACCAATTATCTTGATAGAGTTTTTGTTCGCCCCGACTGTACCGTCTGCACCAAGACCGTAAAACAGCGACGCAGAAACATCGTCTCCCTCGGTTCGAAAGGAAGGATCCCACGCTAGTGACGTATGCGTGACGTCGTCGATGATTCCAACTGTGAAGTGACGTTTTGGACGGTCGCTCGTCAGCTCATCAAAGATCGCTTTTACCATCGCGGGAGTAAACTCCTTCGACGATAATCCGTAACGGCCGGCGATCACGTTTGGCTCGGTCTTGAGTTTTGATTCTCCTTCAGCACGAGCTTCGGTGAGAGAAGCAATCACGTCGAGGTACAAAGGATCCCCGGGGGCTCCTGGTTCCTTCGTTCTGTCGAGCACCGCAATTTTTTGGGTAGTTAACGGCAGAGAGCCAAGAAAGGCACCACGATTGAACGGACGATAGAGACGGACCTTAACTAGTCCAACCTTTTCACCCTGCGCCAAAAGATGTTCGACGGTCTCGTGAACCGTTTCTGCACCTGACCCCATGATCACAATGACACGCTCGGCATCCGGATGGCCCACATATTCGAACAAGCCATACTTGCGTCCGGTTGTTTCCCCAAGCTTTGCCATCGTGCGTTCGACAATTTCGGGTATGGCGTCGTAATAGCCATTCGCTGCTTCGCGTGCCTGAAAGAACACATCCGGGTTTTGCGCAGTTCCACGTAACACTGGTCGGTCTGGAGTAAGTGCACGTTGTCGATGAGCGTAAATCGCTTCATCAGAAATTAGACTGCCCAGGTCTTCGTCGTTAAGTTCCTCTATTTTCGCTACCTCATGCGATGTGCGAAATCCATCGAAGAAATGAAGGAACGGAATTCGGGATTCGAGAGTTGCGGCGTGAGCGATGGCCGCCATGTCGTGCGCTTCCTGCACTGAGTTTGAACAGAGCATTGCAAAACCTGTCTGACGACAGGCCATCACGTCCGAATGATCGCCGAAGATCGAAAGAGCGTGAGTCGCCAACGTCCTGGCAGTGACGTGCATAACGAAAGGCGATAACTCACCGGCGATCTTGTACATGTTGGGAATCATGAGGAGGAGGCCCTGAGATGCGGTGAAGGTAGTTGCCTGCGCTCCTGCTTGCAGCGCACCATGCAGTGCGCCGGCTGCCCCCGCCTCCGATTGCATCTCAGCCATCTCCGGAATGACGCCCCAGAGGTTTGTCTTTCCTCTACTGGCCCATTCATCACAAACCTCGGCCATCGGAGAACTCGGGGTGATCGGATAAATAACGATCGTTTCACTAACCCTGAACGCAACGGAAGCCGCTGCCTCATTAGCATCAACTGTGATGAGATTCTTCTTCGTAGACGTAATACACCTCCAATTCAAGCCGTGGTCCGTCGTGCATGAGCTACCAGTTTCGCCACCCCACAACTCGCAATCCGCGAACGAACACTGTCAGCGCGGCTTGTCAGAATGATCGGAACCCTTGCGCCCAGGACCATCCCTGCGCTGTCAGCGTTGGCGAGAAAAGTCAATTGTTTGGCGAGTATGTTTCCGGCTTCTAGATCGGGTGCGAGCAGGATGTCAGGGTCTCCGGCAACAGCGGATTTGATGCCCTTTGTTTCGGCTGCTTTCTTGCTGATCGCGTTGTCGAAAGCTAGTGGACCATCCAGGACTCCCCCGGTTATCTGTCCGCGTTCCGCCATTTTGCAGAGCGCCGCTGCGTCAAGAGTCGCGGGCATTTTCGAAGTAACCGTTTCAACCGCGGCGAGAATGGCTACCTTTGGACGCTCCAAACCAAGGGAAATCCCGAGGTCTATCGCGTTCTGACAAATGTCAACTTTGTCTTCGAGGGTTGGCGCTATATTGATGGCCGCGTCAGTGATAAGGAGCACCTTGTGATACGTCGGAACGTCCATCACAAAGACATGACTAATGCGCCGCCCTGTTCGTAATCCACCCTCGCGCGAGACGACCGCACCCATCAACTCGTCTGTGTGCAGGCTGCCTTTCATCAATATCTCAGCCTTGCCTTCTCTAATAAGTTCAACAGCCTTTGCTGCCGCTGCAGTGCTGTGCGGCACATCGATGATGGTTAGATCGCCGAGGTCGATACCCGCTGACGTCGCTGTCTCCTGGATCTTGGCAGCCGGCCCAATCAGAAATGGCACAATCAAGCGTTGCTTCGCGGCTTCAACCGCCCCAGACAAAGCCGTTGCTTCGCAAGGATGTGCCACTGCTGTTGGAACCGGCGCCAAGCTTTCGCACCGCGCTAAAAGTCGTTCGTATTTCCCAGTTCCTGTTGCTGATTGCATTGCGAGATCTCCTTGAAGTGGACCCTGCTCTCCATGAGCACACTGATTTTGGATCCAATTTTTTTGGTTGCGACTCTGGGCGGAGCAAACTCAAGACAATCAAGTCGTCAACACGGAAAGCCGTAGGCTTGGTCTTACTGAACTCATCGCACTCACTGCGGCAAAGCCTTGCGAACTGCCGGCCCTGTTTCACGCAACGCAAAAGTCAGCAGAATTGCCAGTAGCACCCCGACAAGTAAGGGGACAAACGTGGATTGATAATGCTGCAATTCAACACGCGCAGCTCCGGCAGATACGCTTTGCAAAATCCAGCCAAATACCGGACCGAGCAGTGCGCTAAAAGTGAAATTCAAAAAATTGACGACCCCTGTGGCAGTTCCTCCGACCTCACTAGGGTTAGCTTCTTTGATTACCGTGTAGGGCAACATCGCCGCGCCAGAAGCGATACCAGCGACGAGACCTACTACATAAGGTGGAAGAATTCCGGGCGTGCCATAAAGGATCCAGGCGAGGCAAATCAGGAGCACAACAGCGGCGCCGATGATTACCGGTTTTCGTCTTCCAATACGGTCGGAGAGAAGTCCTAACAAAGGACAACCGATAATCCAGCCGAAAGGAACCGTAGCCGAGCGCATCACTGCTGAACCGTAGTCCACACCGTGAGCTTCCTGCAGATAACGGACCCCCCAGATCATGTCGAAGATCGTAGTCGGTATGAACATCAACCCGGCGATCAGCCCACACAAGATCGACTGCGGGTTTTTGAACACAATTTTGAAGGCAGAAACTGTGCTCTGTAACCAGGGTCCGGCTATCGTTGTTTGCTCGTCCTTTGGAATGATGAGATACAGGAGCACACCAATAAGGAGCCCGATAACACCCATAGCCAGCCAAAACGTTTTCCACGGAAGGCCTCGCCCGATTAGTGGGCCAACAACAAACTGCCCTGCCGATCCACCCGCCATGCCGAACATCTGAGTAGCTCCGATCAAAGTGGCCGCTCGTGAAGGTGCAAAATTCTTAGTTGCGATGTAGATGGCGCCCACTAGCGCAAACACTCCGCCCGCGCCCTGGATAAATCTTCCGACGCTGGCGAGTTGTGTGTTACCAGTTGCAAACAGCAACGCTCCAATACCAACGACTGCCGCCGCCCATGGAAGGAGCCGCCGTGGTCCAATACGGTCCATCGCTGCGCCAGCAAGCAAACTGAACGGCGAATACCCGTAATAGAACAGGCCGACAATGGAAGCGACTCCGATAGCGCTGATATTGAAGGCGTTGCTGAGCTCGGGCATCATCACTGCTGGTGCCGAGCGGAGAGCGTATTGATAGAAGTAGTAGACAGCAGTTAGAACCCAGGCCACGACTGCCATCCGAACACGGTTCAGCGATTCTTGTTTGCCTATCGTTCCTACTGTCGCTGCTTCCATCGGGTGTCAGTCCTTTTGCGAACGTCCGGGCGACCTCTCGATCCTGGTCTACTTGTCCGCCACCGGTGTCCAGCTCCGATCCGGATTGAAGCGATCGATATTCTTGAAAAATTCGAGCGTTTGTGGCCCGAGATCTTTTTCATAGACGACGCCATCCTGGCTCACTATGAACGACTTAACTCCGGTGTTCCGGTATTGAGCCGGCGAAGCGAGCAGGGCGAAGCCGCCAATCATCACATCCTTGATGACGTAATCCAGTTGGCCCAACGGCGCAGCCGGGCCCTGACCTTTCAGAACTTTGAAGTAGTAACCGTGATACGGTTCAGTGCGGCTGGTGTAGCCCTGAGAAATTGCTAACGCGACCTTCTCACCGATTGGCCCATCCCAGGTTCCATCAGCTTTTTTCCAGGCAAGGCCATCCTGTTTGCCCTCTGTACTGATGATTCTTTGTGCGTACTGCGGCACGTCATAGCCTTCGCGTTTCTTCAAGGCGTACGCATGCTGGGCCTCGACATAGCCGCGACAGATTACAATCGCGTCCAACTCATTCTGCCCAATTCGCCGCACCAGGATTTCGCGTCGGCCCGCATTTGTATCGAAGAACCAGCTTTTACCGGCTTTGACGATAGGCACGGGGAACGGCCAATCCTCCTCGCCGACAACCATGGTCGCGCGAGTCTTTGTCTTATCAACTTCGACGCTCAGCTTCGCCCGTGCATACGCGGCGAACTGTTTGCATTTCTCGCTGTCGCGCGCAGGCTCGCCGGTATGAATGATGTCGTAACTGTCATTCCCCAGGACTTCTGTCAGCGCAGTCTCGTCATATTTTTCAGCCGCCTCAATAAGCGAATTGGCTGCGTCTTGAGGTGTGTCAAAACCCTTACCTCTCCCAGTCGGCGTTGTCTGCGCGCCGGCTCGAGATACGAAGTTCAGCATTAAGGTGAGCAGCAGAGCTGTTGCCACAACCGCTGCGAGGAGTCTTTGCCAATGCAACATCGAATTCGTGGATTTCACGATGACTGTTTCTTTGTTCATGATGTTTTACCTCCGGCCTCCGCCACCGCGCATTCCGCCGCCACCACCACGCATACCGCCGCCGCCTCCGCGCATACCGCCACCACCATATCCGCCCCGACTGCCGCCATAGCCTCCCATACTGGATGAACCGCGACTGCTGCTCGAACGAGCACTGCTTCCGCTATAGCCGCCCGACCCGCCGCCAAATCCGCCGCGATTCCCCATCGAAGAAGTGTTGCCGACACTACGATTGCCGACGCGATCACCACTGGCACCTCCAGGTGAGCGGCCGCTCATACCGCTGCTACCGCGATTGTTACCAACCCCGGCACCGCCGCGATTGCTACCAGCACCGGCACCGCCGCGATTGCTACCAGCACCACCAACTCCCCCGGGGCGCGATGTACTTCCCAGATTTCCGCCTTGCCGACCAACGTTTCGCTGCGCGGATCGCTGGCGACTGTTTAATGAATCACCACGTGTAGTGCCGCCGAATTTGTTTGCTGTAGCGCGATTGCCATAAGGAGCGC
>Ga0207648_10001885_pt1 | contig 22909 bp, 23 predicted proteins | sample KBSMisM32_FD_184310 | JGI IMG/M metagenome (GOLD analysis project Ga0207648, IMG submission 184310) | Miscanthus rhizosphere microbial communities from Kellogg Biological Station, Michigan, USA - KBS Miscanthus M3-2 (SPAdes) (version 2) | ecosystem: Host-associated > Plants > Roots >...
ATAACGCCATCAAAATTGATGGTGGGTTGACCATCCAATTTTGCACCCCAACCAAACTGACCATTACCTGTAATACCTCCTACAGTAGTAAATTTAGCACCAAGCAGACCCTGGCCATATTCAGTTTGTACGATTTCATCCATATAATTTAAAGCTTTGGAAGCAGTAAAGCTGGAAGTAAAATCAACTCCGATGCCCTGGTTTTTTTGGCCTGACTTGGTAGTAATAATTATTGCACCACGGGCAGCTCTTGAACCATAAAGTGCAGCAGCAGTTGCCCCTTTCAACACCGTCATACTTTCTATATCATCAGGGTTAATGTTTGCCAGGTTATCTCCCCGGTCACGTTGCTGGCCGTTACCTTCTGCATTTCTTGCGCCCTGGTCCATTGGCAGGCCATTAACTACGATAAGCGGGGAGTTATCGGCTCCTGCAAAGCCAACCTGTCCGCGTAAGCGTATCTGGTTACTGGCACCGGCGCCCGCTGCGGGTGGTGTTATATTAAGACCCGCTACTCTTCCTTCAAGCGATTCACCAACATTGGTAGTCCTGTTCTTAATCAATTCATCTGTATTAACAGACGTGGCCGAATAACCGAGTTTCCTCGATTCTTTCCGGATACCAAGAGCGGTCACTATCACCTCTTGCATACTCTTGTCTGCAGCAACTAATGATACATTAATGGATGACCTGCCATTAACAGGTACCGACTGTTCAATAAAATCAACAAAAGAAAATACAAGCACCGCATTGGAACCTGCATTCACAGAAAAATTACCCGAAGCGTCTGTTGTTGTAGCAGTTCGGGTTCCTTTAACAGATACAGTAACAGAAGAAAGTTTCTTTCCACTGTCATCGCTTACTGATCCGGTTACTGTTTGGCCATAAGAAAAAACAGTAACAAGTAAGGCTAGTGATAATAAATAAAAATGGGGAACTACTGGCCGAAACGCCAGAGAGCTTTTTCTACTCATATAGCAGCAGTTTTAAATTTAAAAATCGATTTATAAACGTCAGTTCAACACTTATACAAAGTATTCAATTATTACCCAATAAAAACTACCAAAAACAAACGGTGAATGATCTTGTACAGAATCATTTGTAAAATCATGATAATCTTTGATTTATTAGCGATGTCTCAATAATCTCCAGTTTGAGGGCAAAATTGCCCCTAGCCAGTCTGCAGCTATAAACCTACTTGCTGCTGAAAAGAAAAAAACAATGTTAACGTCAAAATAATCTTCGGCATAGCTTTTCAATCAGTCTTCACGTAACACTCAACTAAACAAAGAAATCAATATTTTTTAACATCCTTATAGTAATATAATCCATATTAATTAATTCCAAAACTGTCTGGTATCACTTTCTTTTTACTTTTACATTACCGCCATATATTAAAAATTATTATTGCTTTTATGAAGAACATTTATTTCTTTTCGCTATTTCTCGCTATCGGAATCACTGGTTATGCACAGGAAAATAAAACACCCACAGGAACTATTGAATTTGTATCACCTGAACTTTCTAAACTTATTAATAAGGATGCAAAAGTTGAAGTAGTGGCAGAAGGGTTTCAATTTACAGAAGGTCCCTTATGGATTGAAAAGGATAAAATGCTTTTGTTATCTGACGTTCCCGGCAATACCATTTACAAATGGACCGAAGCAAAGGGCAAGGAGATCTTTGTGAAACCCGGGGGTTATACAGATACTGTAAAAAGGGGAGGATTTATGGGTCCCAATGGTCTTGTCCTTTCAAAGGATGGAAAACTATTGGTGGCTCAGCATGGCGATAGGAGAATTGCCGTCATGGATGCTCCTCTAAATGCTCCACAATCAAAATTCAAAACGCTTGCTGGTACATATGAAGGCAAAAGAATAAACAGTCCTAATGATCTTTTTCTTACACCGGATGGTGATATTTATTTTACTGACCCGGCATATGGTTTTGAACGGGGCGAAAGAGACCCCAAAAAAGAACTGGCTTTCCAGGGCGTTTACAGGATTAATAAGGCCGGAAAGATTACTTTATTGATTGATTCTATTGCTTCCCCCAATGGCATCAGTGTTTACAGGAACGGCAAAAAATTGATTGTTTCCAATTCAGACAACCGCATAAAAAGATGGTATACCTATGATATAGGTAAAGACGGATCCCTCTCTAATGCCAAATTATTTTATGACGTTAGCAATGAAAAGGGGGCTGGCTTATGTGATGGTTTGAAACTCGATAAAAATGATAATTTGTTTGCTACAGGACCAGGCGGTATCTGGATTTTCTCCAAAGCAGGTAAATTAATCGGTAAAATAAAGATCAACGGCGCTACACCTTCCAATTGTGCCTTTACTCCGGATAGTAAAACCCTGTTTATAACGGCTAATTCCTGGTTACTACGGTTGAAGATGAGGTAAGATGATGCAGTGGCTATTTCATAATTGCCTCCCAGATCAATTCCGATCTTCTGGCCTACAGTAAAACCTGCAGAAGTTCTATTTACTGGCTTGCAATTGTAAAAGAGTCACAGAATAAGGATCCAATGGTCTTGTAAATGTTGCGGCAATCCCTTTTACTTTTAAGGTAACAGGCATGATCTTTTCGGGTTCAGTAATCGTATTCGTGTCTTCCGGTTTGTCTCCCTTGATAACGATCATCGTTGCTTCCGGTAATACTTTACCAATTCCTTTAAGATTTATTTCAACAGGTTGTTGCCTGCCTGTTGTATTCACAAGCTTTAGGTAAATGATGCCGGTCTTCAAATCCTTCGTTGCCGAATAGAATACAGTGGGAACCTGCGGAGGAGTTGTTATTCCATCGGTGCTATCTCTCCTGGTTAAAGGTCTGGGTTGTGTTGGAATATTCTCTGCAGTCATCGGTATGATCTTATTTCCGAGATTGCTTCCAAATAACTTTTGTACATAGTAGGAGGGAGAGCCATAGCTATTCAGCGAATTATAACCGATCAGGTCTGAATCCCATTGCCATGCTTTTGGTGCTGTAGAAGTAGCAGTGTTCACGTTCACAAACAATGGCGCATAGCAGGACATGATAATTAAATCCGAATTGCGTTCCATACCGGTCATCCATGCCGCATCACCCAAAGCAGCATTCATATTGGTGGTAGGAGCACCTTCACGGGTGGCCCATTCACCCACAAATATTTTAGGTCCTTTACGATCATATTTATCATATTGAGACGCATTCTCCCACATGGCCCATGAATTCCGGTAATAATGTTCATCCAGCACGGCAGGTTTCTTACCTGATTTGACCATAAGATCGGGATATTGTGCATCGGCGATGGTTGATATACAGATAAGTTGCGGATATTTTTTTGCAATTGCCTCCCTGAATTGTACAAATCGGCCATCATAGCTACCTGATCTGTCGAACCAGTCTTCATTACCAACCTCTACATAGGTTAGTTTGAATGGTGCCGGATGTCCATCAGCTGCACGTTTGGCTCCCCAATAAGTTTTTACATCGCCCATCACATATTCAATTTCATCTAAAGCATCATCTACATAAGGTTGAAGGAGTGGACCTGCATCAACGTGATCGCCATTCAAAGAATAACCTGCATAAACTCCCAACACTGCTTCACCTCCGATATCTTCACACCATAATAAAAATTCAAGCAATCCCAATCCATCGGATGGACGATACCCCCAGGAACCTTTGTGTCCCGGTCTGTTTTCCAATGCTCCCAATGTTTGTTTCCAGGGAAATGCATCAGTGAGCAATGGTCCTTCCAGGAAATTACCACCGGGGAAACGTAAAAATTTCGGCTTCATATCAACCATCATTTGCATCAGGTCAGGCCTGTTACCATTAGTGCGGTTTTTATAAGTGGGAGGGAATAGCGAAACCAGGTTAAAATAATAAAGACCAACGCGATTAGTGGAGATCACAAATCGGGCATCTGCAGTTGGTTTTACGTTGGCAGCCGTAGTAAGTGTCAATTCATATTTTTTCCAGAACGTACTCTTAACAAGGTTAACAGTGCCCGATGCATAAACTGTTTTACCATCATTGCTTTCAATTGTTACGGTTATTGGTCCGGCGGTATTATCCTCAATTACTGGTGCGGCTGGCTGCGCGGGTTGTTGTGAGCCCGGCCTGCGGAATGGTTGAATGCTGGCAGAGCCTTTAAGGTAAAAGGATGCTTTATAACTGGTATTGGGTTTAACTGGTATTCCCCAGTAACCTTCATTGGCTATTCCTACTCTGCTACCTGCTTTTTCAACAGTGAGCCGCAAACAACTTTGCAATGCACCGGTGATGGCATTTCTACGTTCATCAAACGGCACATTATCCTGCCCGGCTATTATTTTCATGGATGCTTTGGAAGTATTCGTGTCTTCCTGTATAAGACTCCATCCATCTGGTTTTGCAGGGTTGTCTTTAAATATCCTGTTGCGGATCAATTCTGCATATAAGCCACCATCATAAGAATGATTGATCTCTTCTGTCATTAAGCCGTACAACATAGGACTTACATTAGCACCGGGTTTGGTCAGATCTAATGTTAACTTCGGAGTTTGGGCGTTTATGGTAAATACCAGGCTGCCAGCCAATAAGGAAAGAAAAATGTTTTTTGTTTTCATGCAGTCATTAATTGAAGCAGATTACTTGCTTTTAAAATTGTTTTATGTGCTTTTGTCTATTCTACTTTGCCCAGGCATTACCCTCAGGTGTTCTTCTCCATTTGAAATATTCATCCAAAACTTTCAGAGACTCAGCAGATGGAACTGTACCTGTATGAGGCGTTTGATTGAAATACATGACAACGGGATTGGCTTCACTGAAAGCAGGCCAGGCAGGAACACCATTACCATCAGGGTTGCCATACTTTGCAAAATTGGTCCAATAGGTGGCCATCGCCTCTGATATTTGTTCATCAGTGCTGGTTGCATTTTGACTTTCAGGATTCAGGTGTTGGAAAACGAAACCAACTTCCTGGCCATGGCCTGAACCATAGCCGAACCGTGGAGAACCTGGTGGAAAATCAGGATGCTGATCAAAATAATAATACCAGGCCTTTGTTCTTCCCAATTTTGAATGAAGACTGGCCCATACCCATGTATGCCAACCAAAGGCAGCATCACGCGCAAGGTCCCTTGCTGTTTTCGGAACGTTTGTGTCACCCACGGGGTAGGCCCTGATCAGATCATCAGTAAATTTTCCATAGCGGGTCTTTACACCATTGACATAGTCGGCCGGAGTTTTGGGAGGAGAAAAACTTGCGCCTTCATCAGAGTTGTAGCCCACCAGGATGGGTACATCATTAAATTTCTTTTGTTCATAAAGTCTGTACTGATCATCAGGGATCACATAACCATCAATAATTGGCCATGCGAGCCCACGGACGGCCGGCAATTTATCAGCACTAACCTTCCGCATTTCTGCTATTGATGTAAAGCCTGCATTTTTAACATAAGCAGCACCTGCATTTTCAGCATCAGTCAGGACCTTTAAATTTTCTCCTGGAAAAGTAGTGGGTCGGGAAGGTCCAAATGAACCACCACTTTCGGATATGGCACCATGAAATAAACCTTTTGCAAGGGGAGATGCACATAACATGCTCACAGCAATTCCACCCGCTGATTCTCCGAATATGGTAACCTTTTTGGGATCACCACCAAATGCAGCAATATTATTTTGGATCCATTGAAGCCCGGCAATCATATCCAGCAAACCATAATTGCCTGATGCATGATGGGGGTTCTCTTTACTCAATTCAGGGTGCGCCATAAATCCGAGTTGGCCAACCCGGTATGCAATACTTACTAAAACAACACCTTTCTTTGCAAGCTTTTCGCCCGTGTAAACCTTTTCAGAGGTTGCACCAGCATTAAATCCGCCACCATATATCCATACCAGAACTGGTACACGATCCTTTGCTGATTTAGCAGGCGACCATATATTCAGGTAAAGGCAATCTTCACTTTTCCCTGAAGGCGGAGTACCACCCTGTATAGGGGCTGGTGCAAATTTGTCTGCCTGTTTTACACCGTCCCATTTTGCAGCAGGTTGTGGTGCCCGCCACCGAAGATCACCAACAGGAGGAGCAGCAAAGGGGATTCCTTTATATACTGTCAATCCATCTTCGAATGTTCCCTGTACCATTCCCTGTTTTACTTTTACAGGGGCAGGCTGCTGAGCGAAAGTATATGCAGCAATTAGTAATAGAACAGCTGACAATGTGATACTTTTCATGATTGAAGGATTCTCCTGCATACAAAAAGACTACTTTGGAAATTTTTAGTTCATTTAAATAATACCTGTGCAAAATTGTAAAGGTTATTTCTCCATACCGGCCATGTATGACCGCCCGGGTATTCACTATACTTATATTTTATACCCATTTCATCAAACTTTCCCAGCATGACCTTACAATTATTATAGGCGATATCTTCCTGGCCTCCCATTGCCACCCAAAGACCTTTAAGATCAGTATTAATCTTTGTTGCGTTGGATTTCATTTTATCATATTGTGTATCTGCCAGTTTACTTAACATTGGCACTATCCATCCTGAGCTAAAGACGCCCAGGTAAGAAAACATATTGGTATTATTGATGCCGGTATAAAGTGTATGAAGACCTCCAAGTGATAAGCCGGCCAGTGCCCGGTGACCAGCATCAGGCATTGTACGGTAATTCTTTTCAACAATAGGAATAATCACCTGCTTCATCTCTCTTTCAAATTGCTGTAAAGATGCTTCAATTGCATTACCTGTGAAACCACCTGCACCGAGATTTGCATCAGGCATTACCACCACCATCGGGGTTGCTTTTTTTTCTGCGATCAGGTTATCGAGGATAAGATCAGTTCTTCCCTGTGTTGCCCAGCCTCTTTCGTCTTCACCGCCGCCGTGCAATATGTAGAGCACAGGATATTTTTCACTGGCATTGACATCATAACCGGGGGGAGTATAGATATAGAACCTGCGCCAGGAATTTGTGACCGGGGAATAATATCTTTTAATTCTTATCTCTCCATGGGGAACATCTTTTTCAGCATAAAAGCTGCCGTTTGGAGAAGGTATTTCAATACCACTGGCGTTGCGGCTCATCCCATAAAATGATTCGCTGGCAGGATCAGCAACGGCCACTCCATCAATTAGCAAAGAATAATAATGAAATCCTTCGCTTATAGTTTCGGTAGTGCCTATCCAGTATCCGCCGGTATCTTTTGCCATATCGTATTTTTTACCCAGATCAATTTGAACTGTTTTAGCTTCTGGTGCTTTAATACGGAATACAACACGATTATCCGGCAATATTTGCGGGTATTTTGCAGATCGCACATTTGAAGATGCAGGAGTTCCCAACACAGTGTATTTGGAAAATGTGGAAGGGTCTACTGGTTTAAACAGGAACTGGCTGAACATATACAAGCTCTGCTTCCACACTTTGAAATCATGTACCCCTGGCATTATATAATATATATGGGGAACATTTTTTTCATAGAGATAATCATGGGTTCTTTTACTAAAAGTGATCAACCCATCATTGTCGCCACAGGATATCCAAAGTAGTTTCAATTTATTCCTGGCTGCTTCGGGATCGGGAACCAGTTCTTGTGGTGTTTTAGTATTAGGCGCCGATGAAAACCCTCCCACCCAGGCAAATTGATCGAGATTGCCTAAGCCGAAGTTGAGGGATTGCCCACCGCCCATGGAAAGACCGGCAATAGCACGATGTTCCCGGTCAGTCATTACCGGATATTTCTTTTGAATAAATGGTATCAGATCATTGAGGAGATCTTTTTCGAAGGTGGCGAAGGATTGCACTTTCGCAGGTTCAAAAATATTCCCACCTGACCGATCATCTTTCATAGCCCTGCCATTAGGCAAGACCACGATCATTGGCTCAATTTTTTTATCAGCGTATAAATTGTCGAGGATTACTTCGGGATGGCCCTCCCTGAACCATTCTTTTTCGTCACCGCCAATGCCGTGAAGCAGATAGAGAACCGGGTATTTGTTCTTTTTGGAAAACCCGGGTGGGGTATAGATCAGTGCCCGGCGGTTTGCTCCAACGGTTTTTGATGCATATATAATGGTATCCAGTTTTCCTTTTGGAATTCCTGTACGTTGTACATCAAAATCTGGAGGAGCAGATCTTTCGGTTGGTGAGGCAGACTGGGACCGGGAAAGGGAAGCATATAACAGCAAGAACAAAAGGGCATGCACCTTCATACTTATTACTTTTAATTAAAGAATAAATTAGTCATACAATTCTCGTACAACAACAGGTGCAATCAGGGATAGTAAATATAGGAAATTTAAGTGTCGCCGATACGCTTAATAAATATTTTTTTACCACTATTGCTTATGAATTCCCTATTTCTCCTTTGAAGTGGATAATAATTGAATAAAATCATACCTGTAAATCAGTAGGGAGTTTACAGGCAATTATACTGTAGTGTATGTTCCACAACGTAACTTTGATCCATGCCAGGGTTAACCTGGCATTTAGCAATGAAGGAAATTATTTATATAAAGAATATGGTTTGCAACCGGTGTATCATGGTTGTAAACCAGGAATTCGAAAAAGCAGGCTTTAAACCCAGTTCAGTGAAAATGGGAGAGGTTGAATTAACGGAAAAGCCTTCCTCCGCTCAACTGGAAAAGATCACGACCAGATTGCAAGAGCTGGGATTTGAGATACTGGATGATCAAAAGCAGAAATTGATTGAGCGAATCAAGACGCTGTTGATCGATAAGATACAATCGGGTGAAATGGAGGAACATTTCATTCTTTCTGATTTTATTGGCAGGATCTTTAATAAGGATTACTCACAGTTAAGCCGGTTGTTTTCGGAAGTAGAAGGCGTAACCATCGAGCAGTTCTTTATTCATCAGAAGATCGAAAAAGTAAAAGAGCTGATCGCCTATAATGAACTGACGCTAAGTGAAATTGCCTGGAAGCTGGGCTACAGCAGTGTGGCTCATTTATCTTCCCAGTTTAAGAAAGTAACCGGGTTTACCCCCAGCCAGATCAAAAAGCATCCCACTAATAACCGGAAGTCGCTGGATAATGTCTAACCCCTGCCATTTTCTTCTTATACCTTAATGGGCATTTACCTCTCTAAAGGACTACCTGGCAGAATAGTATAAATGATTCCCGGAATTGTGTAACAGTGGCGGGAGAGTGTGGAAGTTGTTACAGGCCGCCACCAGCCCCTGGCTGGTTAATGAATAGTTGAAGAGATCCAAGAGTTAAACTCGCGGAAGCTGATTTTACATGTTGTTTGATCTGGAATCCCAGCAGTTTTGTATAAAACCCGACCGAAGAATCAACATCGTTAACTATATAACGTATGGCGGTTTGTTGAATTTGTTGATTGATTGCCATATACCTTTTATTTTGATATCACCCTGCACCCATTCATTCCTACTACAAATTGAAAGCCACAGGCGGAAGCGTTGCTAATCTTTTTTGCAGTTATTTTTTCCCAGTTTGGTTTAGGGCAGCTTTGAGGCCTTTGGCCAGTTGTTCGGCATAACCTACACCCCAATAATGCAGGAAAAATATTTTTGGTTCCTCGTGAACCATGTGGTTATGTACTGCTACCACTTCAATTCCGTTCTCAACGAGATTCTTTATAACCGGGGCAACCTCATTCTCCAACATGGTGAAATCTCCACACACTGCAGCATGTTCAGGAGTGCCCTGCCAGGCAGCCCAGGTATTAAATCCCATGAAACTGCTTACAGGAACGCCATGTTCCAGGAGTTTAACATCAGGCCTTCCTATGGTATATTTATATACTCCCTTTCCCAATTCTCCTTTATACCCAATGATTGAATCCAGTTGTGGAATATTGAGTGTATTGATAACGCTATCGCCCTTTGCAGCTTTTGGATCCGCTCCTCTTAATTCCTTCACTTTATCAAAGATTGCTTTCACACCAGTAGAGAGTGTGGAAATATCTGCTGTGCGATCAATATGCATGTACATTACATTGGGACGATTGCGAACAAAGTGATTGTGAATGGCGGTAATTGCAAACCCCTGCCTGATCACTTCCGCTTGCACGGGCTTCAGGTCTGTTTCAGTTAAAATTATATCTCCCATTACCATTGCGCTATCTCCACATGAAGTAAATGCAGCCCAGCTTCCAAGGCCCATTGGTGGAATTATTTTGAAGCCATCTACAACGATCTTCAGATCGTTTTGGGGAACTGTTATCTTATATTCTCCATTCTTCTCAGTGCCCTTCATGCCCGTTATCAGTTCAATCTTTGCTACATCCAGCTTGCTGCCTGGTGGACATGCAATAACCATATCCTTATGATCAGTTGAATCTGTCATACTGTTGTCAGCAGTGGCCTGCTGATTGCAGGACCAAACAATGAATGAAGCGAAAAGCAGAACAATAAGCTGTTTCATATCGTCTTTAGATGAAGTGATTAATTAAAATACCGGATAATTAATCCCACAATTGCCGCACCAATTATTATCAGTGGCTCCTGTATTTTTTTGAATCTGAGTAGCAAAGCTATGGTTAGGATGGCTATTATGGCAGAAGGAATGTCAGTTATCTGTCTTTTTCCAAGTACAAGTACTGCCCCGGCAATGGCACCGATAGCAGCCGCCGTTACTCCATCTACAAATGCTTTTATTGCAGGGAGTTTCCCATATTTTTTAAAGTAAGGAGCCGGAAGGATAGTAAAAAGATAACATGGGAGGAAGGTGGCAAGTGCGGCAATACAGGCGCCCTGAACCCCTGCAACCAGATAGCCAATAAAACCAACTGTAATTACAACCGGGCCGGGAGTGATCAAAGCTACCGCTACCGCGTCCAGGAATTGTTGTTCATTTAGCCATTGATATTCTTTTACAACCCCGCCATATAAGAATGGAACAATAGCCAGTCCACTGCCAAATACAAAGGCGCCGGCTTTAAAGAAAAACCAACCGATTTGCGTTAACCGTTCATTTGCTGAAATACCGGCTGTAATTTGAAGGAGAAATGGTGCCAGGAATATAACATTAGTGGTTTTAAACTTAGGTGGCGCTTTATAAAACCATACAATTACTCCAGCCGCCAGGATAAGCCAGAGTATCTCTTTCTCAGTTATAAAAGTTGTTATCGCCAGTACAATAGCAATTCCCCATAATAGCCAGTTCTTACCCAGGCTTTTCTTTGAGAGTTTATAGCTGCTGATAACTATAATACCTATTACCGCGGCTCCAATTCCATAAAAGACTGCCTGCATCCAGGGAAGTCCACCCGCTCTTACATAAGCAAATCCTAATGCAAGTACCATTAGAAAAGATGGCAGCACAAAGGCTAAGCCAACCAATGTTGCTCCCAAAATTCTGTAATGAACATAACCCAGGTAAATAGCAAGTTGGGCAGCAAGAGGTCCTGGCGCCAGTTGCGCCAGCGCAATTCCTTCCTTATAATCCTCTTCCTGTATCCATTTACGTTTTTCAACAAGATCTCTATGCATGTAACCTACCAGTGCAACCGGTCCACCAAATCCAATGGTGCCTAACTTCAAAAAATATAGTACGAGATCTTTTAGCTTATAGGATGGTTCCATTATTACGATTTGTTTTCCCAGGTATGAATTTCAGCCTGCGCATATTTGGCCCAGCTATACAGAGCATCATAAATTTTCATTCCGGTCTCCAGTTGCTCATGATCATTTTTATAATTAACGGATAGTCCCGCTGAGATAGCCCAGAGTCCTGCCGACTGCTCTGCCATATCAAAACGATGTGTATCTGCAGCCCGCACTATTAAAGCAATCTTTAAAACTGCTTCGTCGGTGACATGATGCTTTTTAACGATAAAATCAAATGTGCATTCATCTCCATAGTGAGAGTATTCCGCTCCGGGAATATCATAAGGAATTGCATTGAGTTTTTTGGCATCATCAAATACCCTATCCTTTGGAACATAAATAAACTCGGCATCCGGGTCTACAAAGCGTTTGATCAACCAGGGACAGGCTATCCTGTCTATCTTGGGTCTTTCTCTCGTAATCCATTTCATGTTTGAAAATATTTTATTTACCGGAAGGGATACCATTGTTTTAGAGAGTTGATATCTTTTTCAATTTTTTTTTAGAATATCAACTCCAGTCACAGATTCATTCTCAAAAAAATTCAATTTTCTTCCAATCCCGCATTCCACCGCTTTTTCATACACAATGGCTGCAGCGACTACATCCTGCAATGCTGTACCAGTGCTGTCGAATATGATGATCTCCTCGTCCGATTCACGACCCGGTTTTTTGCCCGCTATGATCAATCCAAGTTCTGAATGGATATCTGCCATGGTAATCAGACCTTCGGAAATGGCATGATGTAATTCTCCAATCCCCGCGCTTTGTTCGGCGATGTCCACAACAACTTTATTAGTTGCAAGAAGTTCTGATACTAATTCCTGTTTCTCTTCGCTGTCAGCACCCACTGCTGCAATAAAGGTTCCCGGCCTTATATCACTTGAATGGATAAATGGCACCTTAGAGGGTGTACAGGTAACAACAACCTGGCTTTCATTCAATGCCAGAGATAGATTTTCAGACCCAACCGGAATAATTTGTGGGCCTTCTTTATTTTCATTTATGAACTTTACCACCTGGGCCGGATCAATATCGAAAGCATATATCTTTTCCAGTTTCCGAACTTTGGATAATGCTTTTAAAGATATACGGCCCTGGTTGCCGCAACCACAGATTGTTGCAACCCGGGCATTTGAAGGAGCCAGGTATTTAGCGGCCACACCAGTAGCGGCTCCAGTTCTAATTATAGTTATTTCGATTGAATCCATTAATGCCAATAAGCTGCCATTCAACGCATCGCAGACAACAATGACTCCCTGGATGGTTGGAAGTCCAAATTGCCTGGGATTTCCTGGAAAGTTCGCATTTACTTTGGCCACAAAATAAGACCTGTTCAACCCCAATATCCCGGCTTTGATGTGAAAACCTCCATTTTCTACATGAAGTCCCAGAACTTTTGGCGGGATAGCTTTTCCCTGGGCATGGAGACAAAATGCTTTTTCAACTGCCTCCATGCAATGATCAATGTTTAAAAGATGTGCAACATCCTTTCGTTGTAATAATAAGGTATCGCCTTGCAGCATGAAAAACTATGAAACACAATATTAGGATGTAGAGGAAAAAAAGAATAGAACAAAAATTACCACTTTGAACAGGTTTTACTTTTATTAAAAAATAATCCCAAACTGGAAACCCATGGACAAAGATGCAGGCAGATCATTTCCAAAACGGGCCGGGAGGGGGACCGCTATAAAATAACTGGATTGCGGATTCCTTTTTACAATTTTATTCAACACGGGAGTAAAACCGTATCGGCCTGATGTTTCAAAAGCAGCCCTTGTTGCCAGTGTAAAGCCTTTACCGAGTCCAAATAGTGCACCCGGATGAAAGAGAAAATTACTCATTTTGCTGGTCCCATTTGCAGCCCTTATTAGAGGAACAAATTCCATAGAGAATCCAATTTTTGCACTCTTCCAGATGTTAATCCCGGTGGGTAATCCTGCTGTATAAGCTCCGTCAAAATTATAATGAGGATTATTATTACTACTGTATGTAACTATGGGATGAAGAACACCAACATACCCTACTATTTTTGGATAAGTAGAAGGCGGTTGGGCTGTAATTGATGGAGTAAGTGTAAGAGTAGCCAGTGCTGCAGAGATAAGTTTCTTCATTCAGGGTATAGTAATTGATTCCGTAATTATTCCAATTGAACTGCAATCCTATGAACAAATAAATAATTGAAATAGAACAGAAATTACTTCTGGTATAAAACTTACTTTTTCTTCAGTTTCTTGCGGTAATCTGAAGGGCTGCTGCCTGTGTGCCGCTTAAATATCCTGGTAAAATGGCTTTGATCGGAAAATCCGGTGAGATAGGCAATATCGGTTAGCGAGTTGGAAGGAATGGCCATTAGCTCTATTGCTCTTTCAATTCTTTGTTTACGGATATATTCACCGAAACCAAGATTATCGAAATGTTTGGAAAATTCTCTTGAAAGATAAGAGGGATTAATATCCAGGTTTTTGGATAACTCTTTTAGTGTAAGATTGGTGTCAATATGGTCCTGGATCATATCTTTAAGCTCTTTCGCCCAGGCCGGCATTCTCTTTCCTGTCTTCTGTTTGGTTTTGAGGTATTTATTAAATGCATCGAATAGCAGGTATTCGTAAGGTTGTTGGGTATGTTTTTCTTTTTGTAAATACTTTGCCCAGCTATACAATGCATCGTAAATGAGCATTCCCTGTTTTAGCAGATCAGTATCATTTTTGAAATTATAGGCCAGCCCCGCCGAAATAGCCCACAAACCCGAACACTGACTGGCCAGATCGTGCCGGTCAGTATCGGCACCTCTTACTACTGAAGCCATTGTAGCCAGGGCGGGGTCACTTAACTCATGCTTCTTTATAAAATAATCGAATGTGCATTGGTCTTTATAATGAGTGTATTCAACCTCGGGTATGTCGAATGGAGTGGCATTTAACCGCTTAGCCTGCTCCTTTACCTTTTCAAAAGGAACATAAAGGATCTCCGCATCTCTATCGATAAATCGCTTTATCAGCCAGGGGCAGGCAAGCCTGTCGATCTTTGGACGCTCACGGGTTATCCATTTCATGAAATATATTTTAGATAAAGGTAAGTGGCTGTATTAAGTTTAGATTAAGGAAATAATATTTTCTGTGGAACTTAAAGGCAAAGTAACCGGACCAACCGCGATCAATAAATTCATGTGGTACACATTGATGAATTTTAAGCATTTGGGATTATTAAGGGGCCAAATAATTATGGACCTTAATATTTATTTTGACTTGTCAGTATTCCATCGTAATATTGCGATAGAATGGGATTGACAAAAACGGAAATATTCACTGACAGGCAGAACAGGCTGGCTCAAATGATGAAGGCCCTTGGTCATCCTGCCCGTATCGCTATTATTCAGTACCTGGTTAAATCACAGGCGTGTATCTGTGGAGACCTTGTAGAAGAGTTGGGGCTGGCGCAGGCTACCATTTCACAGCATCTTAAAGAACTTAAGAACGTGGGATTGATAAAAGGAACTATAGATGGAACAAGCATCTGCTATTGTATTGATGGCAAAGTGTGGAACCAGTACCGTTCAGCTTTTGAATCCTTCTTTGTTGCCTATGTGAATAAGGACGACTGCTGTTAATTTTTTTTGCATTTATTCATCGTAATATTACAATAAACATTTTTTTATGAAATCAGAATCCGAAATAAAGAACCTGGTCAAAGAGAAATACAGCAGCATTGCTGATCAGCCCAAATCACAGAATACAGGTTCCTGCTGTGGTGCTACAGCCTGTTGTGGGGATGAGCTGGTCACATTAATGGCTGATGAGTATACTTCACTTAAGGGGTACAATCCTGATGCTGACCTGGGCCTTGGTTGTGGGTTACCCACGGAATTTGCCAGTATCAAAAATGGTGATACTGTAATTGATCTTGGAAGTGGAGCAGGAAATGATGCTTTTATTGCAAGAGCAATAGTAGGGGATGAGGGAAAGGTTATCGGCATTGATTTTACTGATAAGATGATTGAGAAGGCGAGACAAAATGCGGAGAAATTGAACTTCAATAATGTTGAGTTCAGGCAGGGAGACATTGAAAGTATGCCAGTTACCAGTAATAAGGCAGATGTTATAGTTAGCAACTGTGTTCTAAACCTGGTTCCGAATAAACACAAGGTATTCAGTGAAGTATTCAGAGTCTTAAAACATGGAGCTCATTTCTCCATTTCGGATATTGTACTGGAAGGTGCATTGCCTGACAACTGGAAACAAGTAGCAGAATTATACGCTGGTTGTATTAGTGGCGCTATCCGGGAGAAGGATTACCTTGCTATTATTGAGGAGGCAGGATTTACCAATATCAGGATCCAGAAAGAAAAGGAAATTAACCTGCCGGATGATCTGTTAAGCAATTATTTTAACCAGGAGGAAATAGAAACTTATAAAGCAGGTAATAGCCGGATAAAAAGCATTACTGTTTATGCAGAAAAACCTGCAAAGGATTCCAGGAATTGCTGTGAGCCCGGAAGCAGCTGCTGTTAAATTTTGATTATGCAAAATATCATTACCATAACTGCTGCTGAGCCTAAATACAGGGAAGCGATCACAGGCCTTTTGCGATCGGAAAATTTACCAGTTGAAGACTTACCTGCTCATCTGACGAATTTCTTTATTGCTAAAGATAACGGACTTGTTATAGGTGTTATTGGTCTTGAAATTTATGGAGCTGATGGGCTTCTTCGTTCCCTCGTAGTAAAATCGGAATACCGCAAAATGAAAATTGCTGCCGGATTGATAAACGAGATAGAAATGCAGGGAAGGAAGCTGAGACTAAAAAATTTGTATTTACTTACGGAGACTGCCCGGGAATATTTTGAGAGTAAAGGATATCTGGTAATGGAAAGGACTAAGGCACCGGCATTATTGCAGCAATCATCGGAATTTACCCATGCGTGCCCGGCCAGTGCTACCCTAATGATAAAGAACTTATGATTGAAAAAAAGAAAATACTGTTTGTCTGCATTGAGAACTCTAACAGGAGCCAGATGGCGCAGGCATTTGCCAAAATTCATGGCGGTGATACCATTGAAGCTTATAGTGCAGGGTCAAGGCCCAGTGGTAAAATAAATCCAAAGGCAATAGCTGCCATGAAGGAGTTGGGATATGATTTGACCTCCCACCATTCAAAAACTCTGGATGAAGTAAAAGAGAAGGCCCCTTTTGATGCGGTTGTTACAATGGGTTGTGGTGATGCCTGTCCCTGGATGCCCGCGAAGCATTTCGTTGACTGGCCAATACCTGATCCAAGGGACATGGATACCGAAGAATTCAGAAAAGTGAGAAATCTGATCGAAACCAAAGTAAAAGAACTAATAAAATAAAAGACCCCTGATTACGGGGTCTTTCACTAATCTATTTTACCAAGTTCTATTTTTTCCCTCGTGCGGCATCAACAGATAGGCCGCCTGCACCAAATGTGGCAACGATAATACAGCCGCCCAGGATACAAAGAGGAAAGCTCCATCCAGATGCACCGGCAGGAAAAAAGCCAAGTTTATAAACCACAAGACAATAATAGATGGCGCCAGCCAATACAATAGCAAGACAGGTGGCAGCCAGCCTGGTAAATATACCTATTATGAGTGCCAATGCTCCTAAAGGTTCTGCTATAGAAAGGAATTTCATCATGTTCAAATCAAAGCTGCCCAGGTTATATGGGTTACCTGACCACATTGGGAATTTTCCATAACCGGCAAAAATAAAAATGGAAGCAATGATCAGTCGAAGGATCAATAAAGAAAGGTTTTGGGATTTGGAGTAGTTCATATCAGTTGATTTTGTTTTTGAAACTGTTTACTACCATTGCCGAATAATGATCCCGATCTGGTCATCCTACACGTAATCCATCTTTTTCTGCCACGCAGAATGGATGTTCCGAATTTAATTCGTCATGGCCAATGGTGAACTCGAGACAGTCCACGAAGATCCTGAGGTCAGATTTTATATCCCTGTAAAATATATTAGGAACCAGTTTGATGAAATGCATAAGTCTGGTTTGCTCATGCATGAAGATAATCTTTTTCCACACTATGCTGATAAGGCCAGGGACGACCTTTGCCGGTTTCACAGTATAATTTCAGGCTTCTCAGGAATTGTCCCCACGTATAACTGCATTCGGCAAACATGGAAGTATACTCTTTCCAATTGTCATGACGGAACACCAGTAATGCTCCCTTTTCAAAATCCTTTTGCTGCTGTAGCTGACCCATTATTTCCGGGTGGGAATCCATTATGGTCTTATTATTTTCCGGATGAATAGTAAATGACAGGGAAGTGCCGATCCATTCTTCTACACCCGCAATACATTTCCATTTCACCTGTTTTGCAGGCGAAAGTTTTTCAATTTTCATTTCCTTATGATAGGTTGGCCCAAATGGAAACCTGCCAATACTATCAACCTTTGGAATGGCTATAGAGCCGGGAGTCCACCAGCCGGATAGTCCTTCCGCGGTGGTTATGGCATCATATATTTTTTCTGCGGGGGCTTCAATTATTAATTCCTGGTGAATGTTAGGCATAGTACAGGGTTTAGGTTTAATAGATATGCCTGTTTGACCGCAAAATGCCTGCCGTAAATAAAAAAGCCGTCCCGACAAATATCGGGACGACCAGATGGTCTTCATAGTGACCAGATTATCTTCATAAAAGCAGTAGAGACAAACTCCACAGCCGTTATTGATCAGGGACAGTCTCTACATTTATTTCACAGCTACACTTCCCAAAATTGTATAACTATTATCTGCATTCTTTCCATTAATTGCCAATAGCATATTTGACCTGTAGTTCACGGGATCTTTCACTCTTACTACCAGTTTATATGTTCCGGCAGCCACTGTTGTGGGTACTGTAAAATTATCAGTGATAGCAGTACCTGAAGAAGAAGGCTGGAAGAGTTTCAGCTTCAGTGAAGAGGTGCCAGACCAAACTGCAGTACCAGAAGAATTCTGCAATTCAAATACCACGTCCCAGTTATCATAGGCAGGGGCTAAACCAACGTTTACCCATGTTGCCTTGGTAGCAAATGCTGCACCGCGAGTGATGGTTCCAGGCGCTTCCGCATTTGTGATCTTTATCCGGTAACCGGCTGCTTTAGAAGCGGCTCTTACATTGGTTGAGATAGTGGAATTAATAGCTGTACCGTAGTTTCCATTTCCAAATGAAGTAGCATGGTATAAGCGTATCTGACTTTCCAGTGCTGCGAAATTGTTATCATTCCAGGATGGTGGTTCACCAACAATTGGTGCATTCTTCCATTTATTCATGATAAGCGTTTTCAGCGCAACTCCATTATAACTTGCTGTATTGTTTTCCAGCAAACCTGATATATAGGAATCAGTTGCACCCCACTGATCACGACGCCAGCCAATTTCACCCGCATTGTTCCTGGCGGTCAACAGGTAATAGGCAACTTCTGCAGGGCTATAGAAAAGAGGAATATAAGTTGAACCTGCATCAAAACCTGCGATCATTGCAACCAGGCGGTAATTAGGGAATCCAAGCAGGTGAGCATCAACAATTTTTTTCAGCGATGCTGCTGTTGGCATTGCACCAGCAGGGAATTCGCTCATATTGCTTATCAATGAACCATGGTGCCATTCACCCCAGCTGCCATATCCACGGATATCAATATAGTTGATCACATCCTTATAGCGAACACCATTGTATGATCCTGATTCAAGGTGAGCATTGATAGCCTGGTGAAGTGCCAACAGACGATTATAATAGTTCTGGCTGTTGTAATTCGGTACCCAAACTCCATTCTTCAAAAAGTCTTTTACAGACTCTGATTGCATCAGGTCATGGAGATATTGCGGATAGTATGAACTACCGCCACCATAAGAAGTACCACCACCATCAGGATTCAACGTCATGATACCAAAAGAAAATTTTTGTTTCCTGGAGATGGCGCCATTGATAATATTATCAAAGGTGCTGAAATTGTAAGATCCCTGCGTGGCACCTTCAAACTGTACCCAGGAAAAACGATAATACATATCCGTGCGGGTAGTATTAACACCTTCTGTAGGTACGTTTACTTCATTGGCATTATGCCACTGTTCAACTCCTCTACCGGGATTGATCAGGTCAGTATTGGAAAAAGGGACTTCAGTAAATGTAACTGCAGTTCCTCCTGTAGTGGGCGTAGTTGTGGTTGTTGAATCTGTAGGTGTGGTGGTGGGTGGCTGTTGTCTTCGCCGCCTTTCGGCTGCTGTTACTTCATTGTCTGCAGAAAGGGCATCAGGCCCTTTGTGGCAACTTGCAAGAATGCTGATACCTGTCAGCAGGGCAAGCATAAGGCTCTTGTTGCGTAAAAGCAACGACCGGTTTTGCGTCATAAGATTTGAAATTTTCGCGCAACGTTTCAATGATTGTGCCGCGAATTATTGATCCAAATCCATGACAATTTTTATTGAACCTTAAATTACTTAACATCAGTTATTTCAATCGGTGAATTAGTAATATCACAATGTCTTGTTAATGAAATTTACTTTTAGAAAAGTGTGGAATTAAATCAAAAGGTTATTTATTTCCCTATTAATTGTAGTATATATATTACGAACGAATGTTTTTTGCAACAGAATTATTGCTATGTGATTCGAATAATATTCCACAGATATATATTTCTTATATTAATAAAAAAACTGCCCCGACATTTCGGGGCAGCTGTATATGGTTGTTGATTAATAATAATCTTATTGACCCGCTACTCTGTATTTAACTGTATTGTGTTCCATGGTCTCTTCATAATACACATCATCCGGTGATACAAAATAGGTTTTGCCATTTAGTGTCACTTTCCGGCTGCCTTCAGGCAGTTTGTCAATCACATCTCCTTCTCTTGGACCATTGTCAGATTCAGGCAGGTAGTCAGTATCAACCTTTCCATTTTTACCAACAACAGTATACCATATCTCATTATTATCACGGATATCTTCTTTATAATAAGTGCCTTCCAACTCATAGAATTTCTGTTCATTGATCACTACTACTTTTGCACCATGAGGTAATTCAGGGACAGATGCGCCGAGGGGAGCATCGATCACTTCATAATCTCCAGGCCTTGGTCCAGGACGGTAGTAAGACCCGCCATAATAATAGTAAGGAGATGGTCCCATGTAGAAGCCCCAGTATCCCGGAGGCAGTACGCTTACATGGATACCGATCCTCGGGCGAACCCAGCTGCCATAAAATCCAATGGACGGACGATAATACCCTGGAGAATGATAATATCCCGGTGAATAGCGGGGGTAACGATAATAACCTGATGAATAGATCCCGATAGAAACTCTTGGGCGGGAATAAGAATAATACCTGTTGTAACTGCGATAACTGTGACCACGTCCGCGGCCCCATTGCGCCTGCAGGCCCTCCATAACCATTACCATGCAGAAGGTAATCAGGAAGGCGCGTAGAATTGTTGTTTTCATACTTATAGTTTTAGTTCATACGGTAAATGTAATTTACCGAATTTCTAAGAAATTCTTAAATAACGGTTTAGCCACTATTATTAACAATTTCTCGATTGTGTAAGCTGTTGAAGAGGGCAACTTTTCAGGCAGAGACGCAGACAAAATGTTTTGGGTTGCTCAAACCTTCATTTTCTTCCCTTCGGGATTTTCCCAATTCACTTTATGATTGATGGCACTGCAGGAGCCGGCAGTTACGTCTACTGTTACGCCAGTGATCATTTTTGCCCAGTCGCTGGCCAGGAACACTGCAGTATTGGCGATATCGATCATCAATGGCATTTTCTTAAGCATGGTATCCATAGAGATTTTCTCAAGCACACTATCGATGACAGCGTCGCCAATCTGTTTGCGTGCTTCCACAAAAGGCATTGAGTCCGGGGATCCCCCTGAGCGGATATTCACCACACGAACACCATATTTCCCAATTTCGGATGCAAGATTACAGGAGAAGCTTTCCATGGCAGCGCAGGCTACTCCAAAGCCACCGGTTAATGGATAGCCGATCCCACCCGGCGTGGCTGTCAGGGAAAGAATAACTCCAGATCCCTGTTTGATCATAATTCGTGCAGCCGCGGTATCAGTGAGATAATGACTTTCCATGGCACGATGAATGGGCAGCAGAAAATCTGCTGCGGGAAGATCTACAAAAGCTATATTCTGAACCGGGTCCAGTGAGATAAAATTGAAAGAGATATCAATTGAGCCTGCTTTCGCTTTTACTTCTTTCAAATAATTTTCAATTGCAGATCCATTGAGTGCATCAACAACAGCTGCCTCTGCTTTACCACCGGCAGCTATAATTTCATCTACTGTTTTCTGTATATTCTCTTTGTGATGCCCGGTAACAAATACTTTAGCGCCTTCACGTGCAAGAGCTTTTGAAACAGCGCCGCCTAATGATCCGCCACCTCCATATATGATGGCATTTTTGTTTTGGAGTAACATGATATCAGAATTTTAGAAAAGCAAATTAAGAACGAGTAAAGTAACGGAGCAGGGGCGACTATGACAAAATGGGGGCGTGCCTGCGGCAGATATTAGTGATGCAAAGACAAAGGGGAATAAATACTATTGTTCAATAACCAATAAACTGTTGGCAACTTTATAACTGACAATTGCTGGCTTCTTTCCTTTCAATTCCAGTGTATAAGTTTTATCGAACTCTTCTACATGCTTTATTTTAATACTATCACCCAGGGAGATACCGATCTTATCCAGGTAATTTAGAAAGGAACTGGAGTGATCAGAAACGCCTGTGAACTTTCCCGCCTTCCCGGCTTTTAGAGAGGATAATAATACCGATCTTGATTTTGGCAACACCCCATTGGCATCCGGAATAGGATCACCGTGGGGATCAGCTTTGGGATATCCGAGATAAGCATCCAGTTTATCAACGAGGGGAGAGCTCTGGATATGCTCCAGTTCTTCAGCAATAGTATGTACCTCATCCCAGCGGAAACCTAATTTATCAACCAGGAAAACTTCCCATAACCGGTGCCTGCGGATGATATCAACCGCTACCTGTTTACCTTTCTCCGTTAATTTGAAACCTTTGGATTTCTGGTAGATCACCAGTTTCTTGCCGGCCATGCGTTTAAGCATATCGGTTACCGAGGGAGCATGCACGCCCATTACCTGTGCCAGGGTGGATGTGGCTACCGTCTCCCCATTACTTTCCTGTAGTTTGTAGATGGCTTTCAGGTAGTTCTCTTCGGTAAAGGACATGCTCATCCTGCTAAGATACAAAGCCTGAACTAAGGGCGAAAATAAACTGGCAGAAATATAAAATTAGATCGGTCTAATTTATTATTTTTGGTTCTCTAAG
>Ga0207648_10001889_pt1 | contig 22892 bp, 17 predicted proteins | sample KBSMisM32_FD_184310 | JGI IMG/M metagenome (GOLD analysis project Ga0207648, IMG submission 184310) | Miscanthus rhizosphere microbial communities from Kellogg Biological Station, Michigan, USA - KBS Miscanthus M3-2 (SPAdes) (version 2) | ecosystem: Host-associated > Plants > Roots >...
CTCCAGCCCGGCGGTGACCCGCAGGAGGTGCTCGAGCGCGGCCGCGCCCACCCGCTCCTGTGCCACGGCCCGCACGGTCGCCGGCGAGACGCCCGTCTGCCGGGCCAGCACCTCGATCAGTCGGGCAGGGTCCACCGGGGTGCGGGCGTAGATCTCGCTGCGGCTGCAGGTGGAGAGAACGAGGGCTTCCGTCGCACCCAGCGCCGAGATCTCGGCCAGGAGGCCCGGGACGGCGTCAGCGCGCACGGTCAGTCGTTCGAGCAGATCCAGGGGAGCCTTGCCGTGCGAGACCCCCACCTGCACCAGTTGTTCCACCGAGATCGACATCGGCGCCCCACCCCCCACTCCGCTCCGCGGATCCTCGCGCGCGGGGCCCTAGAAAAGGTTGGAACGCGGCGAAAGGTCACTCGACCGGAAGGCCCAGGCCTCGGGCGATCAGCATCCGCTGTACCTCGGAGGTGCCCTCGCCGATCTCGAGCACCTTGGCGTCGCGGTAGAAGCGGGCCACCGGGTACTCCTCCATGAAGCCGTAGCCGCCGAAGACCTGGGTGGCGATCCGGGTCGCTGTGACCGCGGACTCGGTCGTGTAAAGCTTGGCCACGGCAGCGGCCTGCTTGAACGCCTTCATCGACGCCGCACCCGAGCCACCGGCCTCCATCGAGTCCTTCATGGCGGCGGCGCGGTAGGTAAGCAGCCGCGAGGCGTGCAGCATCGTCTCGAGGTCGGCGATCTGGAAGGCGACGCCCTGCTTGCGGCCGATCGGCACGCCGAACGTGGTGCGCTCGCCGGCGTACTGGAGGCTCAGGTCCAGGCAGGCCTGGATGCAGCCCACGGCCAACGCCGAGATCGCCACGCGCCCGTCGTCGAGGATGGCCAGGAACTGGGCGTAGCCACGGCCCCGCTCACCGAGCAGGTGGTCCTCGGGCACGCGCGCGTCGTCGAAGCTCAGCGGGTGGGTGTCCGAGGCATGCCAACCGAGCTTGTCGTAGGCCTTCTCCGCGGTGAACCCGGGCGTGCCCGACGGCACCATGATCGTGCTGATCTCGGCCTTGTCCTTGCCGGTGGTCGTGCTCGTCGACGTCCCGGTGCGAGCGGTCACCGTGACCACCGAGGTGATGTCCGAGCCCGAGTTCGTGATGAACTGCTTCGCCCCGTTGACCACCCACTCGCCGTCGACAAGTTCGGCCTTGGTCTTCGTCGCACCCGCGTCGGAGCCCGCGCCTGGTTCGGTGAGGCCGAAGCCGGCCAGCTTGGTGCCGGCGACAAGGTCGGGGAGCCACGTCTCCTTCTGCTCGTCGGTGCCGTAGGTGAGGATCGGGTTGATCCCGAGGCCGACCGCCGCCTCGAGCGTGATTCCCATCGACTGGTCGACGCGGCCGATCTCCTCGATCGCGAGACACAGACTCGTGAAGCCACCGTCCTCGCCCGACAGCCCGGCGCCGCCGTACTCCTCGGGTGCGGTGAGCCCGAACAGCCCGAGCTCGCCCATCTTGTGCACGACGTCGGTCGGGAAGTGGTGCTCGCGGTCCCACTGCGCGGCGTGCGGCGCGATCTCCTTCTGCGCGAAGTCCCGGACGGTACGTCGGAACTGCTCGTGCTCGGGCGAAAGTTCGAAGCTCATGGCCGCATCGTAGACCCGTGAGGTTAACGATCGCTAACCCTCCGGTCGGGCAGTGGCCGTCGATGCCCCGCTGTGTAGGTTCGGAGAGCGTGCCGGCCGGCGCGCATCCCGGCAAAGAGGAGGCACCATGCCCACACGCACCGCACGCACAGCCTGGAACGGCGGGCTGCAGGACGGCTCGGGGCAGGTCGAGCTCTCCAGCTCCGGAGTCGGCACCTTCGAGGTCTCGTTCCCCAAGCGCGCGGCCGACGACGCGGACGGGACCACCAGCCCCGAGGAGCTGATCGCGGCGGCCCACTCGTCGTGCTTCGCGATGCAGCTCTCCAATGTGGTCGCCCTGGCCGGCGGCACGCCACAGTCGCTGGACGTCACCGCTGCCGTGTCACTCGGAAAGGACCCTGAAGGCGGGTTCAAGATCACGGGTATCACGCTCAGCGTCGAGGGCGAGGTCGACGGGATCGACGATGCGGCCTTCCAGAAGGCCGCCGAACAGGCCAAGGCCGGCTGCCCGGTCAGCAAGGCTCTGACCGGTGTCGAGATCACCCTGGAGGCCAGCCTGGCCGGCTGAACCGGGGCGATACTGTGGCGCGGTGCCGGAGACCACACCGCTGAAGAAGGTCCTGATCGCCAACCGCGGGGAGATCGCCGTCCGGGTGGTCCGCGCCTGCCGGGACGCCGGCATCGGCAGCGTCGCCGTCTACGCCGAGCCGGACCGCGACGCGCTCTTCGTGCGGCTCGCCGACGAGGCGCACTCGCTCGACGGCTCGACGCCGGGCGACTCCTACCTCGACATCGGCAAGATCGTCGCGGCCGCGGAGAAGTCCGGCGCGGACTCGGTGCACCCTGGCTACGGCTTCCTCGCCGAGAACCGCGACTTCGCGCAGGCAGTGATCGACGCCGGCCTGGTGTGGATCGGCCCGCCCCCGGAGGCGATCGAGAACCTCGGCGACAAGGTGAAGGCGCGCCACATCGCGGAGAAGGTCGGCGCCCCCCTCGTGGCGGGCACCAAGGAACCGGTCGACGGCGCCGACGAGGTGGTCGCGTTCGCCGAGGAGCACGGCCTGCCGATCGCGATCAAGGCGGCGTTCGGCGGCGGCGGCCGTGGGCTGAAGGTGGCCCGGGAGATGGGGGAGGTCACCGAGCTCTTCGAGTCCGCGGTCCGCGAGGCGGTCTCGGCATTTGGCCGCGGCGAGTGCTTCGTCGAGAAGTTCCTCGACAAGCCGCGCCACGTGGAGACCCAGTGCCTCGCCGACCAGCACGGCAATGTGGTCGTGGTCTCGACCCGCGACTGCTCGCTCCAGCGCCGGCACCAGAAGCTGGTCGAGGAGGCCCCTGCCCCGTTCCTCTCCGAGGAGCAGATGACCACGCTCTACGAGTCCAGCAAGGCGATCCTGAAGGAGGCTGGGTACGCGGGCGCCGGCACGTGTGAGTTCCTGGTCGGCCAGGACGGCACGATCTCCTTCCTCGAGGTCAACACGCGGCTGCAGGTCGAGCACCCGGTCTCCGAGGAGGTCACCGGGCTCGACCTGGTGCGCGAGATGTTCCGGATCGCGGCCGGCGAGGAGCTCGGGTACGACGACCCGGAAGTGCGCGGGCACTCGATCGAGTACCGGATCAACGCCGAGGACGGCGGCGCGAACTTCATGCCCGCGCCCGGCACCCTGACCGCCTGGTCGCCACCGAGCGGACCGGGGGTCCGGGTCGACGGCGGCTACGAGGTCGGCGAGACCATCCCCGGCTCGTTCGACTCGCTGATCGCCAAGCTGATCGTCACCGGGCGCGACCGTACCCAGGCGCTCGAGCGGTCCCGCCGGGCGCTCGCCGAGTTCGTCGTCGACGGGATGCCGACCGTGATCCCCTTCCACGCCGCGGTGGTCGACGACCCCGCGTTCGTCGGCCCTTCGACAGGCTCAGGAGGGTCAGACGGCGACTCCTTCGGCGTCTACACGCAGTGGATCGAGACCGACTTCGACAACCAGATCGCGCCGTACTCCGGTGACGCGGCCGACGGCGAGGAGCCCGCCGAGCGGCAGAAGGTCACCGTCGAGGTCGGCGGGCGCCGGCTCGAGGTGGTGCTCCCGTCCGGACTCGGCGGGCTCGGCGGCGGAGCCGGTGGCCGGAAGCCGAAGCGCAGCGGGGGCAAGAAGTCCGGCGCTGCCGCCTCCGGCGACTCGGTCACCTCCCCCATGCAGGGCACCATCGTCAAGGTCGCGGTGGAGGACGGTGCCGAGGTCGCCGAGGGCGACGTGATCGTGGTGCTCGAGGCGATGAAGATGGAGCAGCCGCTCAAGGCTCACAAGGCCGGGACCATCTCCGGTCTGCAGGCCGAGGTCGGGGCCACGGTCACCAACGGCGCCGTGATCTGCGAGATCAAGGACGCCTGAGCCGCGGCTCGGTGGGTTGAGGCTGCGCCCGCTGCGGATCCCCCTCCCGGAGGCGCACCACCCAGCCCACCCCAGCGCCCCCGGGAGGGGGCTCCTCAGCGTGCTCACCCGTCGGGGCCGCGCCGCGACGACACGTCGTCGACCCTCGCCCGGCGGACGCTGGGGTGGGCGGGTGGTGCGTCCGCCGGGCGAGGGTCGATGACGGGGCGGGGTGGCCCCGACCCGTCACGAGCCCTCAGCCGACGTGCAGCTTCCAGATGCTGCGGCCGTGTGTCGCGGCGTACAGCGTCTGGTTCGACCGGTCGAGCGTCAGCCCGTAGACCGCCACGTGCGGCAGGCCGGGTGTCGCCACCCAGTTGGCCGAGCCCGCGGCCCGGGTGACCACGCCGAAGTCCGTCGAGGCGTACAGCGAGCCGGTCGAGGGCACCTGGACGACGTCGGTGATCGGCTGGTCGCCGAGGTTGCCGCTCAGGTCCTTTGCGGTGCCGGTGCCGGTGGCCGGGTTGACCCTCACCTCGTACACGTGGCCGCCGGGCGAGTACGCCGAGTAGCCGGAGTAGGAGATGTAGGCGTGGTTCGGGTTGTTCGGGTCGACCGAGATGCCGGAGATGAACCGGGTCGGGGTACCCAGCTTCAAGTCGTAACGCTTGTAGCTGACGGTGGCCGGGTTGGCGGCGTTTGCGTTGGTCGAGACGTAGATCCGCCCCCGACGCGTACCCGCCCAGAGGGTGCCGTTGTTGCTGGCAGCGCGCTCGACGGCTACCACGTAGTTGCTCGCGTCGCCCCCGGACAGATCGCCGGCGCCCTTTCCGCCCATCGGCTTCCAGTCACCGCACGGCTGGTCGAAGTCACCGCTGATCTCGTTGCAGTGCTGGTCGAGGTAGGCCCGTGGACCGCCGTTGTCCGTGGTCCGCCAGATGTGCTGCAGGCCGTCGAACACCGTGCCCGGAACCTTCGGGTCGGCCGTGAGCGGGGTGTAGAACGAGCTGGCCTCACCCGAGTTGAGAAGCGGGTCAGAGATCCAGTCCCAGCCCCGGGGACTGCCGCCGTCGAAGCTCACGTCGTGCTGCGGGTTGAAGTAGGAGTGGTAGCGGATCTGGCTGTTGCCGACGTTGAAGCCGGACTGTCCGCCGTCTCCCCCGATCGTCTCGGCGAACCCGTGGGGATCGTCGCTCTCCCAGGTGCCGTTGTCCTGCGTGCCGCCCTGGATGATCCCGGCGTCGCCCGGCGTCACGCTGGTGGACTGGAACTGCAGGGTCTGCAGGCCCTTGTTGAGGCTCTGGTTCAGGCTCGGGATCGCGGACAGGTACTGCTCGCAGTCGACCCGCTCCGGACCGATCAGCCCGCGCGCGACACAGTCGCTGCTGCGGTCGACATACGGACCCTGCTGGCGCCAGATGCCGCCGTCGGAGGCGCTGAAGAACACCTGCTTGCCCTGTCCGGTCCGCACGAACACCAGCGCGTGCTGGTCCGGGTGCAGGCCGTTGGCATGGGCCCTCCCATCGTTGGTCATGTCCGTGACGTGCACACCGGCGTCCGCCGAGCGCACGATCGAGCGGCCGTTGGAGCTGCCCGGACCGCCGAACGCCTGGAGCTCGTCGTAGTTCATCGAACCGGACAGGAACACCTGGTTGCGGTGTCCCGGAGGACTCGTCACCGCCATGTCGTAGGAGCACTGGTCCTGGCAGAAGTTGTACGAGCCGTAGCCAGGGGTGCCGGGTTTCGGATTCGAGAGCAGCTTGAACGTCGGCTCGGTGGCGGTGCCGTCGTCGCTGCGCAGGAGCGCCGCCCTGGCGTTGTCGAAGAACGTCGCGTCACCGAGGTAGATCCGGGTCTTGCCGCTCGGCAGGGACGCCGTGGCGAACTCGACCCGGCTGTCGAGACTGGTGGCGGGGCTGCCCGGGGTCTTGATCGTGTAGATCTGCTTGAAGTTCCCGGCCGCGCCCTCGCGGAACAGGCCGTAGTCGAACATCGCGACGTAGGCGATTCCCCTGTGCGTCGGGTCGAACTTGATCTTCGAGATGCCACCGCGGAAGAAGTCGGCCCCGTTCGGCGAGGTCGGGTCGACCTCGTCGGAGTCCTGGCTCAACGTGAGCTGCCAGGTCCGGCCGCCGTTGCGGGTCTCGTACAGACCCACCTTGGCCGCACCTGGCGGCGTGAAGCGGCCGCCGTTGACCGACGACGAGCCGTGCCGCGCGACCGCGGTGCCGACCAGGATGTGCCTGGCATTGTTGGGGTCCACCGCCACCGCGGCGACGGACCGGTCCAGCGTGAAGTCCTTGCCGTTGGCGAAGGTCTGCACCTTCCTGAAGCTCCTGGCCCCGTCGGTGGACTTGTAGAGGCCGAGGCCCGCCTCGGAGTCAGATGATCCGTTCGGCTCACCGGTGCCGACGTAGAACCCGCCGTCGTTCGGCGCCCGGTAGAGGGTGCCGATGGCCGTCGACGGGATGTCGGAGCCGATGTGGGTCCAGGTGGGGTGTGCCGCCAGCGCGTTGCTGGTCTTCCAGAGCCCACCGCCCGCGGTGCCGGCGTAGAGGACGCAGCCGCTCGTCCGGCAGGTGCGTCCGGGCACCAGCGAGGTGGTGCGACCGGAGACGAACGCCGGGGTGCCCGTGTAGGTGGCCTCCTCGACCTGGATGCCGCCGTCGGGGCCGGCCGAGGTCCAGGTCGGGACGGCCGCGGCGCGCGCGGCGCCCGCGGCCTGGCGCTGCACCGCACGACCCTCGGGAGTCGCGGACCGGCTCCGGGCCTTGCCGAAGGCGCGTGCCGCGCCCTTCTGCTGGGCGGAGGAGATCGTCTTGCGAGGCAGGGCGCGCTGGTCGTAGGACTCCTGCGACGGCCCGTTCTTGATCTCGCCGCTGGCCTCGCCACCGCTCTGCGCCAGCTTCTCGGACACGAAGGCGAGGGGAAGCCGGTGGTCACCGAGTGCGGGATGCTTCTCCAGCGCCTCCCGCATCTCGTGCGAGCCGGAACGCTCGCGTTCGGCTTCGCTCGTGCCGTCCGACCTGGTCAACGCGTAGGTGCCGGCGCTGACCACCACGACGGCGACGACGGCGATGCAGGCGATGAGGGCGCGTCCGCGTTTCCCGAGAGGCACGTGAGACTCCTTGGTGCTGCCACGTCGTCGGCCGAGCCCGGTCGACCGGCATGGAACCTGTGACCCACAGATGTGAGCCGTTGTTCAACGTAGACCTGAGTCAACCATCCGGAAAGACACCCGCAGGGGTGAAGTGTGTCGCCTGTCACAGTCCGGTTCCCCCTGCTGGACGCCGGGCGCCCGGGGCGTCCGCTGGCACTAGCGTTTGCCACATGTTCGCGAAGGTACTGGTGGCCAACCGGGGGGAGATCGCGGTGCGCGCGTTCCGTGCCGCCACGGAGATGGGCGCCACGACCGTCGCTGTCTTCCCCTACGAGGACCGCGGCTCGGAGCACCGGCTCAAGGCCGACGAGGCCTACGAGATCGGCGAGCGCGGGCACCCGGTGCGGGCCTACCTCGACCCCGACCTGATCGTGCGGACGGCGGTGCGGGTCGGCGCCGACGCGGTCTACCCGGGGTACGGCTTCCTCTCGGAGAACCCCCAGCTGGCGGAGGCCTGCGCGGCCGCCGGGATCACGTTCGTCGGTCCAACCGCCGAGGTGCTGGAGCTGACCGGCAACAAGGCGCGTGCGATCGCCGCGGCCAAGGCCGCCGGTGTCCCGACCCTGCGATCGGTGGAGCCGAGCGACGACGTCGACGCCCTGGTCGAGGCCGCGAACGAGCTCCGCTACCCGCTGTTCGTCAAGGCGGTCGCCGGCGGCGGCGGCCGTGGCATGCGCCGGGTTGACGTCGAGTCCGACCTGCGCGAGGCCATCCAGATCTGCATGCGCGAGGGCGAGGGCGCCTTCGGCGACTCGACCGTGTTCGTCGAGGAGGCGGTCACGGAGCCGCGGCACATCGAGGTGCAGATCCTCGCCGACGCCGCGGGCAACGTGATCCACCTCTTCGAGCGCGACTGCTCGGTCCAGCGGCGACACCAGAAGGTGGTCGAGATCGCGCCGGCGCCGAACCTGCCGGCCGAGCTGCGGGACCGGATGTGCGCCGACGCCGTGCGGTTCGCGCGCGAGATCGGCTACCGCAACGCGGGCACCGTCGAGTTCCTGCTCGACCCGGAGGGCCACTACGTCTTCATCGAGATGAACCCGCGGATCCAGGTCGAGCACACGGTCACCGAGGAGGTCACCGACGTCGACCTCGTGCAGTCCCAGATGCGGATCGCCTCAGGCGAGACGCTCGCGGACCTCGGACTCGCCCAGGACACGGTCACGCTGCGCGGCGCGGCGCTCCAGTGCCGGATCACGACCGAGGACCCCGCCAACGGCTTCCGCCCCGACACCGGCAAGATCACGACGTACCGCTCCCCCGGCGGAGCCGGCGTCCGCCTCGACGGGGGTACGACGTACACCGGGGCCGAGATCTCCGCCCACTTCGACTCGATGCTGGCCAAGCTCACCTGCCGCGGCTCGACGTTCGAGAACGCGGTGCAGCGCGCCCGGCGGGCCCTCGCGGAGTTCCGGATCCGCGGCGTCTCCACGAACATCGCGTTCCTGGAGGCGCTGCTGAGCGAGCCGGACTTCGTCGCCGGACGGCTGACGACCAGCTTCATCGACCGGCACCCCCAGCTGCTCGGGGCGCGCGCCAGCGCCGACCGCGGCACCAAGCTGCTCAGCTGGCTGGCCCAGGTCACCGTCAACCAGCCGCACGGCACCGCGCCGGTGTCCCTGGACCCGGCCACCAAGCTGCCCCCTCTCGACGCCACGGTGCCCGCGCCGGACGGCACCCGGCAGCAGCTCATCGCGCTCGGGCCGGAGGCGTTCGCGCGGGCGCTGCGCGAGCAGACGGCGGTCGCGGTCACGGACACGACCTTCCGCGACGCGCACCAGTCGCTGCTGGCCACCCGGGTGCGCACCCGCGACCTGGTCACGGTGTCGGGCCACGTCGCCCGGCTCACACCGCAGCTGTGGAGCCTCGAGGCCTGGGGCGGTGCGACGTTCGACGTGGCGCTGCGCTTCCTGAGCGAGGACCCGTGGGAGCGGCTGACCCGGCTCCGCCAGGCGGTTCCCAACATCTGCCTGCAGATGCTGCTGCGCGGACGCAACACCGTGGGCTATACGCCGTACCCCACGGCGGTGACCAACGCGTTCGTGCAGGAGGCGGCCGAGAGCGGTATCGACGTCTTCCGGATCTTCGACGCGCTCAACGACGTCGAGCAGATGCGACCCGCGATCGAAGCCGTGAGGGCGACCGGGACGTCCGTGGCCGAGGTGGCGCTCTGCTACACCGGCGACCTCTCCAGCCCGGACGAGTCCCTCTACACGCTGGACTACTACCTCCAGCTCGCCGACCGGATCGTCGACGCCGGCGCCCACGTGCTGGCGATCAAGGACATGGCCGGGCTGCTGCGCGCCCCTGCGGCACGCACGCTCGTCAGCGCGCTGCGCGACCGCTTCGACCTGCCGGTGCACCTGCACACCCACGACACCCCCGGCGGCCAGCTCGCCACCCTGCTGGCGGCGATCGACGTCGGTGTCGACGCGGTCGACGCGTGCACCGCGGCGATGGCCGGTACGACGAGCCAGCCCGCGCTGTCGGCGCTGGTCGCGACCACCGACCACTCCGAGCGTGAGACCGGTCTCGACCTCGACGCGGTCTGCTCGCTGGAGCCGTACTGGGAGGCCACGCGCCGGGTCTACGCGCCGTTCGAGAGCGGACTGCCGTCGCCGACGGGGCGCGTGTACACGCACGAGATCCCGGGCGGGCAGCTGTCCAACCTGCGCCAGCAGGCGATCGCGCTCGGACTGGGGGAGAAGTTCGAGCAGATCGAGGACATGTACGCCGCCGCCAACGACATCCTGGGCAACGTGGTCAAGGTGACCCCGAGCTCGAAGGTGGTCGGCGACCTCGCGCTGCACCTGGTGGCGGTGGGGGCCGACCCCGCTGAGTTCGAGGACAGCCCGGCGAAGTTCGACATCCCGGACTCGGTGGTCGGCTTCCTCAACGGCGAGCTCGGCGACCCGCCCGGCGGCTGGCCGGAGCCGTTCCGCACCAAGGCGCTCAAGGGCCGCACCTGGAAGCAGCCCGTGGGCGAGGTCACCGATGAGCAGGCGGAGGGACTGGAACGGCAGCGCAGGTCGACGCTCAACCAGCTGCTGTTCCCCGGTCCCACCAAGGAGTTCCACGAGTCGCGGGAGCGGTACGGCGACATCTCCGTGCTCCCGACCACGCCGTACCTCTACGGGCTGCGAACCGGGGAGGAGCTCGAGGTCGAGATCGCGGAGGGCAAGACGCTGCTGCTCGGGCTGCAGTCGATCAGCGAGCCCGACGAGCGCGGCTACCGCACGGTGATGTGCACGATCAACGGCCAGCTCCGCCCGGTCAACGTGCGCGACAGGTCGGTCGCGGCCGAGGCGGCCGCGCAGGAGAAGGCCGACACCTCGAAGCCGGGGCAGGTTGCCGCGCCGTTCGACGGGGTGGTGACGCTGCAGGTCGGCGCCGGCGAGGAGGTCGCGGAGGGTGCGACCGTCGCCACCATCGAGGCGATGAAGATGGAGGCGTCGATCACCGCACCGGTGGCAGGAACCGTGGAGCGGCTGGCGTTCGACGGCACGCAGCAGGTCGAGGGTGGCGACCTGGTGCTCGTCCTGAGCTCGTCCTGAGCTCGTCCTGAGCTCGTCCTGAGCAGCTCCTGAGCCTGCGAAGGAGCGTGTCGAAGGGCAGCTCCTGAGCCTGCGAAGGAGCGTGTCGAAGGGCAGCTCCTGAGCCTGCGAAGGAGCGTGTCGAAGGGCTCGTCCTGATGCTCACCTGAACGTGAAATACGTCGACCGCAGGCCGTAGATCGAGCGGAGGTCGCTGCCCGTGACCACCTTCGACGCCCGGCCGCCGACCAGGGTCACGTTCCCGACCCGCCCGTTCCAGTCGCCACCGCCCTCGCGGCTGGTGACCTTGATCCGCTTCAGGTCGCCGATCCCCGGATAGCGCTTCTCGAGCTTGCTCTCGCTGACCTTGACGCTCCAGCTGTGGAAGGGGTTCCCGGACCAGGCGTCGTAAGGGTCGCCCTTGCTCGGCAGGTAGGGGGCCCCGCCGGCCGACGTGCGGCCACCGCTGCTGGCGGAGAACTGCGTGAACGCCGGCCGGCCGCCGTACGTGAGGATCTGGCCGCGGGTCGCGTCGACAGCGGTGTTGGCCGCGGGATGCTCCCCGCCGTAGCCCTTGTAGACCTGGCACGAGGAGGTGTCGCAGATCTGGTAGTAGCGGTCGGGGGCCTGCGCCCGCGACCACCAGGCGTAGGTGCGCGCGGCGACCGCCTGCGCCTGCACCGCCTGGGGGCTCCACGACGCCGGCATCTCGGCCGGGACCACGCCCTTGACGTAGTGCTCGAGCGTCACGGAGTTGACCGCGACCCGCTTCGAGGAGCCGGCGACCGGCGAGATCGCGGACAGCCGGTCACGGTAGACGCGGTTGCCGGACGCCATCACCAGGGTGAGCTTGCCCGACGGCGCACGGAAGGCGCCGTCGCCCTTGAGCGTGGCCAGTCCGCCTGGCCGGTAGCGGTGCCAGGTAGCCGTCCTGTAGTCGACGACCGTCTTCGTGCCCGACACCGACAGCCGCCACCGGGTGGCGCCGATGCTGCCCGGCAGCGGGTAGTCCTTGCGGGTCGCGCGGTCACGCAGCACCAGCCCGGGCTGGGCCAGGACCACGAGGTCGCTGGAGGTGTGGTCGGTGATCCGCACGCGGAGCCAGCCGGCGGTCTTCGCCGGTGTCGTGCCCGGGTAGTAGAACGCCAGGATCCGCCCGTGCCTGACCCCCCGGCGCGCGGCCCCGTTCGCGCCGTACTGCGACATCCCGTGTCCGTGGCCGAAGCCGTGCCCGACGATGGTGAACGACCCGGTGGCGGGCACCGTGAAGGACTCGCGCACGGTCACCGCCCCGGTCGGGGACGACAGCAGCGGTACAACCAGCACGGCCGCGGTCAGGGCGGCCGAGGCGCGGACGGCGGCGCGGGCGGCGGCATGGGTGGCGGCACGGATGGGCGTCATGCGATGTCCCCGATACGGATGGCGGCGTGTGGTCTGTGTGACTGGTGTGACCAGCAAGATAGCCCGGGAAATGGGCCGCGTGTCCATCTAGAGAAAGCGTGAAAGAACCACGTTCCTGTGATTACAGGAATGTCATTTTCTGCGTTCAGTCCGGTCGGCGGTGGAGCCGTCGGGCGGCCTCGGCGACGGACCCGCTCATCGACGGGTAGACCGTGAACGCGTGCGCGAGCGCATCGGCGGTGAGCGACTCTGCGACCGCGATCGAGACCGGGTGGATCAGCTCGGAGGCACGCGGCGCGACCACCACTCCCCCGACCACGATGCCGGTGCCGGGGCGGCAGAACAGCTTCACGAAGCCGTCGTGGACTCCCTGCATCTTCGCGCGCGGGTTGCCGGCCAGCTGGAGCGTCATCGCCTCGACCGCGACCTCGCCGGCGTCCACGGCCCGCTGGGAGATGCCGACCGTGGCGATCTCCGGCGAGGTGAAGACGTTGGAGGCGACCTGGCCGAGGTCGAGCGGTGCGACGGCGTCGCCCAGGAAGTGCCACATCGCGATCCGGCCCTGCATCGCCGCGACTGACGCCAGCATCAGGACCCCGGTGCAGTCGCCGGCGGCGTACACGCCCCGTGCCGAGGTGCGCGAGACCCGGTCGACCTTGACGAATCCGCCGTCGTCGAGCGTGACCCCGGCCTCCTCGAGGCCGAGGTCGGCGGTGTTCGGCACCGAGCCCAGCGCCAGCAGGCAGTGCGATCCCTCCACGGTGCGACCGTCGGTCAGGGTCACCGTCACGGTGTCGCCGTCACGGGTCACGGACTGCATCCGGGACCTGTGCATCACGGTCATGCCGCGCCGCTCGAGCACATCCTCGAGCACCTGGGCGGCGTCGGCGTCCTCGCCGGGCAGCACCCGGTCGCGCGAGGAGACCAGCGTGACGTCGATGCCGAGCGACAGGTAGCCGCTGGCGAACTCGGCGCCGGTGACACCGGAGCCGACCACGACCATCCGGCTCGGCACCTCGGCGAGGTCGTAGACCTGCTCCCAGGTCAGGATCCGCTCGCCGTCCGGCACGGCGCTGTCGAGGATCCGCGGCGCGGCGCCGGTCGCGACCAGGACCGCGTCGGCCTCCAGCGTCCGCTCCTCACCGTCGGCCAGCTCGACCACGACGCGCTCCGGGCCGCGGAGCCTGCCCCGGCCGACCAGCACCTGCACGCCATCGCGATCGAGGTGCCGGCCGATGTCGGTTGACTGGTCGGCGGCGAGCTGCTTCACGCGCCGGTTGACGCGGGGAAGATCGACCGCCACGCGGGTCGCCTCGTCGCCCTCGGCGTCGTGGAAGGTCACGCCCAGCTCGGGGGCGTCGGCGAGGTCGGCCATCAGCTCGGAGGTGGCGATCAGCGTCTTGCTCGGCACGCAGTCGGTGAGCACGGCGGAGCCGCCGAGGCCGTCGGTGTCGACGACGGTCACGTCCGCGCCGAGCTGGCTCGCGACCAGCGCCGACTCGTAGCCGCCGGGTCCGCCACCGATGATCACCACTCGCTCCACGGCGCTCATCCTCCACGGCACAGGACGCCGGGGCCAAACCGCACGTCGTAGCCGACGCCACGTGTCCTCCCGCACTAACGTGACGCGCGTGACGCTGTACGCCGCCTACGGGACGAACCTCGACCCGGCACGGATGGGCGAACGGTGCCCGCACTCGCCGCTGCGGGGCGCCGGCTGGCTGCAGGGCTGGCGGCTCACGTTCGGCGGCGAGGACCTCGGCTGGGACGGCGCGATGGCCACCGTGGTGCAGGACCCGTTCGAGCAGGTCTTCGTGGCCGTATACGAGGTGACCGACGAGGACGCGGCCCAGCTGGACCAGTGGGAGTCGGCCGACACCGGCCTGTTCCGGCGGGTGCGCGTGCGCATCGCGCTGCTCACCGGCGAGGTGGTGGCCTGGATGTACGTGCTCGACGCGTTCGAGGGCGGTCTGCCCTCGGCGAGCTACCTCGGCGTACTTTCAGACGCCGCAGAGGCCGGCGGCGCCCCCGCCGACTACGTGTCCTGGATCCGCAGCCGCGAGTGCCGCTCGACCGGTCTCTGACGAGCGGCGGGGGTCGCCGCTTAGAGTGCCCCGGGTGAGCACCTCCCCCGACCCGCGCACCGCCGCCGCCGAGGCCGCCGCGGCGCTCCGAGAGAAGACCGGTGTCGAGAGGCACGACATCGCCCTGGTGATGGGCAGCGGCTGGTTGCCGGCCGTCGACGCGCTGGGCGAGGCGACCGCCGAGCTGAGCTCGACGGACCTGCCCGGCTTCGCGCCGCCGGCCGTGGCCGGGCATGCGGGCAGGATCCGGTCGGTGCTCGCCGGAGACCGGAACCTGCTGGTGTTCCTCGGCCGCACCCACTTCTACGAGGGCCTCGGCGTCCGTGCCGTGGTGCATGGGGTGCGCACGGCGGCGGCGGCCGGGTGCCGCGCCGTGGTGCTGACCAACGGCTGCGGCGGCCTGAGGGAGACCTGGCAGCCCGGCACGCCGGTGCTGATCAGCGACCACATCAACCTGACCGCCACATCACCGATCGAGGGCGCCAACTTCGTCGACCTCACCGACCTCTACAGCCCGCGGCTGCGCGCGCTGTGCCGCTCCGTCGACGGGTCCCTCGACGAGGGCGTCTACGTCCAACTGCCCGGGCCGCACTACGAGACGCCGGCCGAGATCGGCATGGTCCGCGCCATCGGCGGCCACCTGGTCGGCATGTCGACGACGCTCGAGGCGATCGCGGCCCGGGAGGCGGGCCTGGAGGTGCTCGGCATCTCCCTGGTCACCAACCTCGCCGCGGGCATCACCGGCGAGGCCCTCAACCACGAGGAGGTCCTGGCGGCCGGTCGGGCCGCGGCCAGCCGGATGGGCGAGCTCCTCGGCGCGATCGTGCCGCAGATCTAGCGTAGGTGGCGAGATCCGGGCTGGGTCAGCGCCGTCTGGCCGGCCACGAACGTGCTCATGCCTCGTCCCGGCTGGCCCACTTGGACAGTGCGGGCGGCTCCCACGTGGCGAACCGGTCGAGGAGCCGGGCCGGTTCGTCGTCGACGAGCAGCAGGTCGGCGTGCTCGCGCCGCACGAAGCCCTCGGCCACGGCGTGGTCGATGAACCCGACCAGGCCGCCCCAGTAGCCCGCCACGTCGAGCAGACCGATCGGCTTGGAGTGGATGCCGAGCTGGAGCCAGGTGAACGTCTCGAACAGCTCCTCCAGCGTGCCCGTGCCGCCCGGGAGGCAGACGAACCCGTCGGAGAGGTCCATCATGGTCAGCTTGCGCTCGTGCATCGACTCGACGACATGGAGCTCGGTCAGCGACTGATGCGCGACCTCCTTCTCCTGCAGGGTCCGCGGGATGACGCCGACCACGTCGCCACCGGCGGCCAACACGGCGTCCGCGATCACGCCCATGGTTCCGACGTGCGCACCGCCGTACACGAGGCCGAGGCCGCGCTCCGCGAGCACCGCGGCCAGCCGCTCGGCCGCGGCCGTGTAGTCGGGCCTGGAGCCGGGACTGGAGCCGAGGTACACGCAGATCCGTCGCACGCAGGAACCCTAGTAAGTTGCCCGGGTGAGCGATCAGAGCGACCTGCTGGAGCGGGCCCGGGCGTGGGCCGACGAGGATCCCGACCAGCAGACCCGGGCCGAGCTCGGCGCCCTCGTCGAGGCAGCAAGTTCCGGAGACGGGGCGGCCCTCGCCGACCTGGCCGACCGGTTCGCGGGCACCCTCGAGTTCGGGACCGCGGGGCTGCGCGGGGCGCTGGGAGCCGGCCCGAACCGGATGAACCGCGTGGTCGTGATCCGCGCCGCGGCCGGGCTCGCGGCGTACCTGCGCGACCACGGCGCGGCTGACGGTGACTCCGTCGTCATCGGGTACGACGCCCGCCACAACTCCGACGTCTTCGCGCGCGACACCGCCGAGGTGATGACCGGGGCCGGGCTGTCCGCGCTGGTGCTGCCGCGCCCGCTGCCCACGCCCCTGCTCGCGTTCGCGATCCGCGACCTCGGTGCCGTGGCCGGTGTGATGGTGACCGCCAGCCACAACCCGCCGCGGGACAACGGCTACAAGGTCTACCTCGGCGACGGCAGCCAGATCGTGCCGCCGGCGGACGCCGGGATCGCTGACCGGATCGCGGCGGTCGGGGCACTCGCCGGGGTCCCGCGCGGCAGCGGTGGCGAAGTGCTCGGCGACGACGTCCTCGACCGCTACCTCGACGTCGTCGCCGGCCTGGTCGGCGACGGACCGCGCGCGCTCACCATGGTCTACACGCCGCTCCACGGTGTCGGCGGGTCGACGGTGGTGACGGCGCTCGAGCGGGCCGGCTTCGCCTCGCCGCACGTGGCCGTCGCCCAGGCCGAGCCCGACGCCGACTTCCCCACGGTCGCCTTCCCCAACCCTGAGGAGCCGGGCGCGATGGACCTGGCGATGGCGCTCGCGGAGGAGGTCGAGGCCGACGTGGTCGTGGCCAACGACCCCGACGCCGACCGGTGCGCGGTCGCGGTGCCCGGGCCGCACGGGTGGCAGATGCTGCGCGGCGACGAGGTCGGCGTGCTTCTGGCCGACCACCTGCTCCGGCAGGGACGCACCGGCGTGTACGCCGCGTCCATCGTGTCGTCGTCGCTGCTCGGCAAGATGGCCGAGGCGGCAGGGCAGCCGCATCTGGAGACCCTGACCGGCTTCAAGTGGATCGGCCGCGTCGACGGCCTCGCGTTCGGCTACGAGGAGGCGCTCGGCTACTGCGTCGACCCGGGGCATGTCCGCGACAAGGACGGGATCTCCGCGCTCCTGCTGGTGTGCAAGCTCGCCGCCACACTCAAGGCGGAGGGGCGCACGCTGCGCGACAACCTCGACCGCCTCGCCCGCGAGCACGGGCTGCACGCCACCGACCAGCTGAGCGTGCGGATGAGCGACCTCGCGCAGATCCCGGCCACCATGGAGCGGCTGCGCGGCTCACCACCCACGACGCTCGGCGGGTTCGGCGTCGAGGGCATCGACGACCTGTCGCAGGGGTCGGCGGGGCTCCCGCCCACCGACGGTCTGCGCTTCCGGCTGACCGAGCACGCCCGGGTGATCGTGCGCCCGTCGGGCACCGAGCCGAAGATCAAGTGCTACCTGGAGGTGGTGGTCCCGGTCGAGGCGGACGACCCGGAAGGCGTCGACGCGGCCCGGATCTCCGCGGTCGGCAGGCTGGACGCGATCCGGGCCGACGTACAGGCAGCCGCAGGCCTCTAGCCGACGAACAACGAGACCAGCAGCGCGGCCGCGAGCACCGCGGCCGGCACGATCAGCCACCAGGCCCAGTCACGGCGTACGGCGAGCGCCCCGTCGGTCGACTCGCGTGCGGCATCCTTGGCCAGGGTGCCGACGTACTCCTCGAGCAGGTCAGGCACGCGCTCGGTCGTCGACGGGGTGTTCGGTGCGAGCCGCCCGAGACCGAGACTGAAGGGGGAGGCCGTCCCGGCGATCTCCCCGCGGGGACGCACCATCTCGCGGGTCTTGCGGCCGACGGCGACACCGATGTAGCGCTTCTGGCCCACGTGCACATGGGTGGCCGAGCGCACCGACACCCGGCTGACCAGCGCCAACGGGATCGCGGTGGTCTCGAACGGGTTGACCAGCTCGAGCACGCCCACGCTCACCCGGACCCGGGGCCGCAGCATGAACGCGTAGCTCAGGACCCCGAACAGCGCGAAGGCGAACGCGAGGCTCACGCCCGCCCCCGTGTGCACGGTGCCGAGCGCCCAGACCATCCCGCCGACGGCGACCAGCAGGCCGGCGAGACCGGTCATCGCGCCGCTGGTGGCGGGGAAGTCGAAGTCGCCGGCTCGGGGCGGGGTCGCGGGTCGGCCGAGCATCTCGTCACCCTACTCAGCCGGCCATGACGACCACGGCCAGCAGTGCCGTGAGCGCCAGCGTCGGGAGGATCAACGGCCAGATCAGGGTGCGCTCGACCCGCAGGTCGTGCCCGTCGTCGTGCGCCCGTGCGTCGCGGGCAAGCCGCTCGACCCACTCCTCGAGCATGTCGGGCACCTGCAACGCGACCGGCGGTCGGGAGCTCCCGTCGGGTCGCCGGTAGCCGGCGAAGCTCTCGCTCCCCCGGCCCACCGTCCAGGTGCCGTTGCGGGAGCGGGTGAGGTCGCGCGGGTCACGGCCGACGGCGACGCCGACGTACTTCTTGCGCCGGTCGCCCACGAAGACGTACGTCGCCGAGCGCACCAGCACGCGGCGCACCAGCGGCAACGGGATCTCGACCACGTGGAACGGGTTGACCAGGCGCACGGCGCCGCCGCGGACCTGGATCCGGGGCCGCAGCATGAACGCGTAGATGAGCACGCCGGCGAGGACCAGGCCGACCGTGAACCGCACCCCGAGCGGGGTGAACCCGTGCCAGGCGATGACCGTGATCGTGCCGGCCACGAAGACCAGACCGAACCACCCCGACCAGACGCCGCTGGTGGGTGGGAAGTCGAACTCGCGGCCCATGGGCTGCTCCATCGGTCGCGCGGTGACCCGGCGCATCTGGTCACCCTACGTTTCGCACGCGGCGCTGTACCTCCCTAGACTCCCAATCGTGACCATCCTGAACTCTCCGACAGCAGCTGGGACGAGTTCGGCAGCGTCGGTCCTCGCCGATGCGACCTCGTCCGACGCCTCGCTCCGCCGCTTCCTCCATGGACTTCCCGGTGTCGACCAGGTCGGCGCCGAAGGGCGCGCGGCCGGCCTCGGCGCCCGATCGATCAAGACCACCGCCAAGGCCTACGCGATCGACCTCGCGATCCGGATGGTCGACCTCACCACGCTCGAGGGCAACGACACGCCAGGCAAGGTGCGCGCCCTGTGCAGCAAGGCCGTCCACCCCGATCCGGCCGACCCGAGCTGTCCGAGCGCGGCCGCCGTGTGCGTCTACCCCGACATGGTGCCGTTCGCGGCCGAGGCGCTCGGCACCAGCCCTTCGACAGGCTCAGGACAGGCGGCCGTGCACATCGCCGCGGTCGCCACCGCGTTCCCGAGCGGCCGGGCCGCCATGGACATCAAGCTGGCCGACACCAGGCACGCCGTCGACGCCGGCGCCCACGAGATCGACATGGTGATCGACCGGGGCGCGTTCCTCTCCGGCCGCTACCTCGAGGTCTACGACGAGATCGTGCAGGTCAAGGAGGCCTGCGCCAGACCAGACGGACAGAGCGCCCACCTCAAGGTGATCTTCGAGACCGGCGAGCTCCAGACCTACGACAACGTACGACGCGCGTCGTGGCTGGCGATGCTGGCCGGCGCGGACTTCATCAAGACCTCGACCGGCAAGATCCAGCCGGCCGCAACGCTCCCGGTGACGCTGGTGATGCTCGAGGCGGTCCGTGACTTCCGCGAGCTCACCGGCGCCATGATCGGCGTCAAGCCGGCCGGCGGAATCCGCACCAGCAAGGACGCGATCAAGTACCTCGTGATGGTCAACGAGGTGGCGGGTCCCGACTGGCTCGACCCCGAAAAGTTCCGGTTCGGCGCCTCCACGCTGCTCAACGACCTGTTGATGCAGCGCACGAAGATACAGACCGGGCGCTACTCCGGTCCCGACTACTTCACGCTGGACTGATTCATGGTTTCGACAAGCTCAACCACCGCAGGCACAAGCTCAACCACCGCAGGCGCAAGCTCAACCACCGCAGGCGCAAGCTCAGCCACCGGGGGCCCGTTCACCTACGCACCCGCTCCCGAGTCCCGCTCGGTCGTCGACATCAGGTCGTCGTACGGCCTCTTCGTCAACGGGGAGTTCACCGAGGGGCACGGAAAAGCCTTCAAGACGATCAGCCCGGCCACCGAGGAGGTGCTCGCCGAGGTCGCGGAGGCCGACGAGGCCGACGTCGACGCCGCCATCAGGTCGGCGCGCCGCGCCTACACCCGGGTCTGGTCGCGGATGTCCGGTGCCGAGCGCGCGAAGTACCTCTTCCGGATCGCGCGGATCATCCAGGAGCGCAGCCGCGAGCTTGCCGTCCTGGAGTCGATCGACAACGGCAAGCCGATCAAGGAGTCGCGCGACGTCGACATACCGACGGCCGCCGCGCACTTCTTCTACTATGCCGGCTGGGCCGACAAGCTGGAGCATGCGGGCTACGGAGCCGACCCGCAGCCACTGGGCGTCGCCGCGCAGGTGATCCCGTGGAACTTCCCGTTCCTGATGCTCGCGTGGAAGATCGCCCCCGCGCTGGCCTGCGGCAACACGGTCGTCCTCAAGCCGGCAGAGACCACGCCGCTGACCGCCCTGCTGTTCGCCGAGATCTGCCAGCAGGCCGACCTGCCTCCGGGTGTCGTCAACATCATCACCGGCGCGGGTGAGACCGGCCGGGCGCTGGTCGGCCACCCCGACGCCGACAAGGTCGCGTTCACCGGCTCGACCGACGTGGGCCGGGCGATCGCCAAGTCCGTCGCGGGCAGCCGCAAGAAGGTGACCCTCGAGCTCGGCGGCAAGGCCGCGAACATAGTCTTCGACGACGCGCCGGTCGACCAGGCGGTCGAGGGCATCGTCAACGGCATCTTCTTCAACCAGGGACATGTCTGCTGCGCCGGGTCCCGGCTGCTCGTGCAGGAGTCGGTGGCCGACGAGGTGGTCGAGCGACTGAAGCGTCGGATGGCCACGCTCCGCGTGGGCGACCCGCTGGACAAGAACACCGACGTCGGCGCGATCAACTCCGCCGAGCAGCTCGCGAAGATCCGTGAGCTCTCCGAGATCGGCGAGTCCGAGGGTGCCGGCCGTTGGTCGCCGCCCTGCGAGCTGCCCGACCATGGCTTCTGGTTCGCGCCGACCATCTTCACCGGGGTCAGCCAGGCGCACCGGATCGCCCGCGAGGAGATCTTCGGCCCGGTGCTCTCGATCCTCACCTTCCGCACGCCCAAGGAGGCGGTCGAGAAGGCCAACAACACGCCGTACGGCCTCTCCGCCGGGATCTGGACCGACAAGGGCTCCCGGATCCTCTGGATGGCCGACCAGCTGCGCGCGGGCGTGGTCTGGGCGAACACGTTCAACCGCTTCGACCCCGCGTCGCCGTTCGGCGGCTACAAGGAGTCGGGCTACGGCCGCGAGGGCGGCCGCCACGGGCTGGAGGGCTACCTTGCCGTCTGAGACGAGACTCGACGTCCGCAAGACGTACAAGCTCTACATCGGCGGCGCGTTCCCCCGCTCCGAGTCCGGCCGGTCCTACGTGGTCAGCGACGCCAAGGGGAAGTTCCTCGCGAACGCCTCCCGGGCCTCACGCAAGGACGCCCGCGACGCGGTCAAGGCCGCCCGCTCGGCGTTCGCTGGCTGGTCGGCGCGCACGGCGTACAACCGCGGGCAGGTCGTCTACCGGATCGCCGAGGTGCTCGAGGGCCGGCGCGCCCAGTTCGAGGACGAGCTCCGCGTGGCCGAGGGCGTCTCCGCTGCGAAGGCGCGGCAGTTCGTCGACGCCGCGATCGACCGGCTGGTCTGGTACGCCGGATGGGCGGACAAGATCGCGCAGGTCACCGGCGGCGCCAACCAGGTCGCCGGCCCGTACTTCAACCACTCGGCGCCCGAGCCCACCGGCGTCGTCGCCGTGGTCGCACCCAAGGGGCCGCTGCTCGGCCTGGTCTCCGTGGTTGCGCCGCTGATCACCACCGGCAACACGTGCGTGGTGATCGCCAGCGAGCAACACCCGCTCACCGCGATCACGCTCGCCGAGGTGATGGCCACCGCCGACGTGCCGGGCGGCGTGGTCAACATCCTCACCGGCCAGCGCGCCGAGATCGCGCCCTGGCTCGCCTCGCACATGGACGTCAACGGTCTCGACCTGACCGGCATCGACGACCCCGTCCTCGCGAAGGCCCTCGAGGCCGCGGCCGCCGAGAACCTGAAGCGCGTGCGCCGCCCCGGCGATGAAGACCTGCTGGCACCGCCCCGGCTCGACCGGATGACGCAGTTCCTGGAGACCAAGACGGTCTGGCACCCGATCGGGATCTGACCGCCTGGTCGCCACCTGACCAGCCCGGTCAGTCGCGCATGCCCTTGAGCCGGCGACCGACCGCCTGCTCGACCTCGCGCGTCGCCTGCCGCTCGGCGAGGGCGTGCCGCTTGTCCCATGTCTTCTTACCCCTGGCCAACGCGATCTCGACCTTGACGCGGCCGTCCTTGAAGCACAGCGACAGCGGGACGATGGTGAGCCCGCGCTCGTTGACCCGCCGCTCGATCTTGTCGATCTCCGCCCGGTGCAGGAGCAGCTTCCGCTTGCGGCGCGCCGCGTGGTTGGTCCAGGTCGCCTGCTCGTACTGCGCAATGTGCACGTTGTGCAGCCACATCTCGCCGCCGTCCACCTCGGCGAACCCGTCGACCAGCGAGGCCCGCCCCGCGCGCAGCGCCTTCACCTCGCTCCCGACGAGCACGATCCCCGCCTCCCAGGTGGCCTCGAGGTGGTAGTCGTGGCGCGCCTTGCGGTTGCGCGCGACCACCTTCTCGGGCTCTGCCATGGGCACATGGTTCCAGAAGGTGGGGGCGGCTGTGTGCGGCGTCGTGTCCTTGCCCGGCTGCATGCGACCTATGTGCGGCTGAAGATGACGCGTCCGTTGGGGATGGTCTTCATCTCGTACTTCGGCGAGTGGGCGTAGGAGTGGTGCCGCGGGCAGAGCAGGCGTCCGTCGGCGAGGTTGGTCTTGCCGCCGCGGCCCCAGGGGATGTTGTGGTGGACGTGGCACATCGCGGCGGGCCAGTCGCAGCCTTCTGTGGTGCACTGCGGGTCGCGGTGTCGGATCGCGATCCGCTGGTAGAGGTCGTAGAGCCGCTTCTTGCGGCCAAGG
>Ga0207648_10001890_pt1 | contig 22881 bp, 13 predicted proteins | sample KBSMisM32_FD_184310 | JGI IMG/M metagenome (GOLD analysis project Ga0207648, IMG submission 184310) | Miscanthus rhizosphere microbial communities from Kellogg Biological Station, Michigan, USA - KBS Miscanthus M3-2 (SPAdes) (version 2) | ecosystem: Host-associated > Plants > Roots >...
ATGAACAACGTCGAGGAGATCAACATCGTCCGCAACGGCGAGAACTATGGCTGGATGAAGCGCGAGGGCATCTGGGAGAACGGGATGATCCGGCCGGGCGGCGCGCTCAACCAGCTCTATGCGCTGCCGGCGGCCGTGCTGGCGGGACGTGAGAAGGAGAAGGAAGGCTTCATCTATCCCGTCGCGATGTACGACCACGACGAGGGCGCGGCGATCACGGGCGGATTCACCTACAGCGGCCGCATCCCGGCGCTGCGCGGCAAGTTCGTGTTCGGCGACATCAACCGCGGGCGGCTCTTTGCCGCCGACACCGCGGCGCTGAAGCGGGCCGACGACGGCGTGCCGCAGACCGTGGCCCCGATCGAGGAGATTCAGCTCTACGTCCGCAATGCCCAGGGCGCGCGCGAGAACCTGTCGTTCCACGATCTCGTGAAGCGTGTGATGGGCGACGGCGCCACGCGGGCCGATCTGCAGATCAGCCGCACTGGCGACGGCGAACTGCTGCTCACGTCGCGGCAGGACGGCTGGATCCGGATGCTCGTCGCCGATTCGGCGCCCGCCACACGGTAGTAGGGGCCGCCTTCAGGCGGCCCGTTGACGGGCCACCTAAAGGTGGCCCCTACGAAGAGTGCCTACACCGCCGCGCCGGCGAGCAGCTGCGCCACCGCGTCGGGATCGACGGGCTTCGTGAGGTGGGCATCGAAGCCCGCCTCGATGGCCCGCCGCTTGTCCTGCGCCTGCCCCCACCCGGTGACCGCCACCAGCACGACGTGCCGCTGCGACGGCATCTGCCGGATGCGGCGGCACACCTCGTACCCGTCGAGCCCCGGCATGCCGATGTCCATGAACACGATGTCCGGGTGGAACGATTCCATCGCGGCCAGCCCGCTGGCGCCGTCGTGGGCGGTCACCGCGGCGCCGCCAAGCTCTTCGACGAACATCGACATCGTGGTGGCCGCATCGCGGTTGTCGTCGATGATGAGCGCGCGGCTGCGGACGCGCGGCGCGTCGATCATCGGGGGATGATCGGTCTCCGGCGCCGCCTTCGACAGGGGCAGGCGGACGACGAACTCGCTGCCACGGCCGGGACCCTCGCTGGAGGCCGCAATGTCGCCCCCGTGCATCTCCGTGAGGCGGCGCGCGAGCGCGAGGCCAAGGCCGAGGCCGCCCTGCGCCCGTTCGGCCGGCGCCTCGCCTTGCGTGAAGAGATCGAAGATCCGGCCGAGCAGCGCCGACGGAATGCCGATGCCGGTATCGGCCACTCTGATCACCGCACAGCGGCCGCCGGGCGCGGCCTGCTCGACCTCGACGCGCAGGTTGATGCGCCCGCCCGCCGGCGTGAACTTCGACGCGTTGTGCAGGATGTTCGACACGATCTGTACGACGCGCGCGGGGTCCACGTCCACCACGCACGCCTGCGGCGGCAGCTGAATCGTGAGCGCGATCTCCGCGGCCTCGATGACGGCCCGCTGCGCTTCCACGGCGCTCTGCACCACCTCGGCGAGCGCCGTCGGCCGGCGCTGCAGCACGATCTTGCCCGAGGTGATCCTCGACACGTCGAGCAGATCGTCGATGAGCCGCACCATCAGCGTGACCTGGCGCTCGATCATCGACCGGACGCGACGGACGGTCTCGGGGGCGTCGCCCGACAGCCGAATCAGTTCGAGCCCGGTGCGGATCGGCGCCAGCGGATTGCGCAGCTCGTGCGCCAGCAGCGCCAGGAATTCGTCCTTGCGCGCGTCGGCCTCGCGCAGCTGGCGTTCGGACTCGGCGATCGTCAGCTCGGCGCCGCGGCGCAGCCGCACCAGCGCCAGCTGCGACGCCACGCGCGCCAGCAGATCGCGCGCGCTGAACGGCTTGACCAGGTATTGATCGGCGCCGGCCTCGAGCCCCTCGATCTGCGCGCCCTCGCCCGCCCGTGCCGACAGCAGGATGATGGGCAGCGACCGCACCGCGTCGTTGGCGCGGATGGCCGCCACCAGGCCGAATCCGTCCAGGACCGGCATCATCACGTCGGCGAGCACCAGGTCGGGCGGATGTGCCTCGATGCGATCGAGGGCGGCGCGGCCGTCGGCCACGGTCTCCACCTGGTAGTGCGGGGTCAGCAGGCGCGCGAGGTAGTCGCGCATGTCCGCGTTGTCGTCGGCGACGAGCAGGCGCGCGCGCGTGGCGCCGTCGCCGGCCGCGGCGGCCGGGGCGTCGTGCGCCGGCAGCCAGCGCAACGCTTCCTCCACGAACGGCTCCGCGCCCACGCTCGTCGGCGTCAGCTGGTGCGCGGCGGCCACGCGCTCCGCCGGCAGGTGCTCGGAGCCGGCCGGAATCGTCACCGAGAACACCGAGCCCCGACCTTCGCGGCTCTCCACCGAAGCGGTGCCGCCGTGAATCGCCACGAGCTCGCGGACGAGGGCGAGCCCGATGCCGGTGCCCTCGTGCGTGCGGCCGCCCCCCTGCTTCACGCGGTGGAAGCGCTGGAACATGCGCGGCAGATCCGCTTCGGGGATGCCGATGCCGGTGTCGGCCACACGCAGGACGGCGTGGCCGTCCTGCCACGCGAGCGTCACCCGGATTTCGCCGGTGCGGGTGAACTTCAGCGCGTTGGAGAGCAGATTCAGGACGATCTTCTCCCACATGTCGAGATCGACGTAGACCGGCTCCGGCAGCGGCGGGCACTCCACCACGAGCTGCAGGCCGGCCTTGTCGCTCGCGGAGCGGAAGACGCTGGCGAGCTCGGCGGTGAGCGCGGCCAGATCGGTGGGCTCGAAACTGGCGTCCACGCGGCCGGCCTCGAGGCGGGAGAAGTCGAGCAGCGTGTTCACCAGCTTGAGCAGCCGGAGGCTGTTCCGGTGCGCGGTGGACACGGCCTCGACCGCCCCCGGGGGAAGCGTCCCAGGCGCGTGGCGGAGCAGCTCCTCGAGCGGGCCGAGCATCAGCGTCAGCGGTGTGCGGAACTCGTGCGAGACGTTCGAGAAGAAGGCGGTCTTGGCGCGATCGAGTTCGGCCAGGCTCTCGGCGCGGCGCCGCTCCTCTTCGAGGGCCAGCGCGTCGGCCAGTCCGGCGGCCGTCTGCGTGGCGACCAGCTCGAAGAAGGTGCGGTAGCCGGCATCCAACGCCCGCATCGGGCTCACCGCGGTCACCAGGATGGCGCGTGGCCGGTCCTGGCCGGGCAGCAGCACCGGCTGCACGAGTGCGCTGTGCGGGGCGGTCTTCCACGCGCCGGTGGGCAGCTGGTCGAAGCGGGTGGCGAGGTCGGTCAGGAGCACGGGCCGGCCGGTCGAAGCCACCTCGGCGATCGACCATGGATCGGCGTGACCGTCGAGGCCGACGCACGCGGGCGACGCCGAGGTCCCCGGCTCGATCCCGGCAGCCGCCACAAGCTCGGCGGTCCTCTCCGTCTCATTCACCCGGTAGATGAGCGCGAAGGGGACGTCGTGCCGGTTGCCCGCCAGCGTGGCCGCCGCCGCCGAATACGCGTCGTCCTCCCGCTCGGCACCCTTGGTGGCAGCCGCGAGATCGCGCAACGTGCGCAGGCGGCGCGCCCCAATCACCTTGTCGGTGGTCTCGATGACCGGGCAGAACACGCCGCCGACGCGCCCGTCTTCCGCGTGGATCGGGCTGTAGGAGAACGAGAAGTACGCCTCTTCCGGGTACCCATCGCGGTCGATGTGCAGCAGCAGATCGCGGGACCGTGTGGGCTCCCCCCGCGTCATGACCTGCGACAGCATCGGTTCGATGACGTCCCAGATCTCCGCCCACACCTCGGCGCCGGGGCGGCCGAGGACTCCCGGATGCTTGGCCTCGCCGAGGAAGTCGATGTACTCGTCGTTGTAAAGAATGCTCAGCTGGGGTCCCCACCAGAGCACGATGGGGAAGGCGCAGTCGAGGCAGGTGCTGACGCACGTACGCAGAGCGGATGGCCACGTCTCGACCGGACCGAGTGCGGTGTTCGACCAATCGAGCGCGCGCATGCGGCGCGCCATCTCGCTTGTGCCGTTAAACGGGCTGTGCAACATCGACGGCGACGAGTGCGGTCTCATTCTCCAGCACTCGGCCGTTGTGCACAATCCGGGCCAGCTGGACCGGTGGAACAGCTGACGAGCTATTAGCTCGTCAGCTCACGCTGGTCAGGCCAAAGAGCCGCATCGCGTTCTCTTTGAAGATGAGCGGCTTCACTTCGTCCTTGATCGCGATCTTCTCGAAGTCCGCCATCCAGCGGTCCGGCGTCAGCAGCGGGTAGTCGGACCCGAACAGCACTTTGTGCTTCAGGAGGGAGTTGGCGTACTGAATCAGCGTCGGCGAGAAGTACTTCGGCGACCACCCCGACAGGTCGATGTAGACCTGCGGCTTGTGCAGGCACACCGAGATCGCCTCGTCCTGCCAGGGGAACGACGGATGCGCCATCACGATCGGCATGTCGGGAAAGTCCACCGCCACGTCGTCGATGGGCATCGGATGTCCGTACTTCAACCGGATGCCGCCGCCGCCGCGCATGCCGGTGCCGATGCCGCTGTGGCCGGTGTGAAAGAGCACCGGCAGTTTCGCCTCGGCGAAGAGCTCGTAGAGCGGGTACGCCACCCGGTCGTTGGGGAAGAACTCCTGAATCGGCGGGTGCAGCTTCAGCCCGCGCACCTGCCCCGTGGCCAGCAGCCGCTTCGCTTCGGCGATGCCGTCGGCGCCGCGATTCGGGTTGATGCTGATGAACGGAATGGCCAGATCGGGATGCTGCGCGGCAAACGCCAGCACCTGGTCGTTCGTCATCGCCGGCCGGCCGCTCAGCGTCTCGTCCACCGTGAAGATCACGAACGCCATCTTGCGCTCGCGGTAGTAGGCGGCCAGCGCCTCGGGACGACGATCGGCGCCGCCCTTGAAGTAGGCCTTGGCCTTCTCGTCGGCGTCGGTGGTCTCGCCCGTGTGCTCGAGGTGCACGTGCACGTCGATGGCGGTCAGCGTGCTCGGGTCGATCGTCAGCGTCTGCGGCACTGGATTACGCGCTCCGATGGTGAATCCGCGTAGAGGTCTTCCACGATCGCGGCGCGGTGCTGGAGCACCGCCTTCTGGTTGATGGAGCCCTTGTCGGTGATTTCCTTGGCGTCGAGCGACGGCGGGACGTCGAGAATCACCGCGCGCGTCACGAACGTGGAGCTGCCGGTGCTCTCGGCGGCCAGCGTGTCGAACGCGTCCTGGAATTTCTGCCGCACCGCCGGGTGAGCGACGACGTCGGCCGGCGGCGCGTCGGGATCGAGGCCGGCGGCGTCGCGGCAGCGGCCGATGTTCGGAAAGACGAGCGCCGACGCGAAGTTGCGATCGTGGCCGGCAATCACCACGTCCTGCACCAGCCCGCGGCCGGCCATGATGATCCGCGCGCGCAGCGGCCCGACGCTGACCCACGTGCCGGTCGAGAGCTTGAAGTCTTCGGCGAGGCGCCCGTCGAAGATGAGTCCTTTGCCGGGGTCAGCGGGATCGACGAACACCATCGCGTCGCCGGTCTTGTAATAACCCTCTTCGTCGAAGGCCGCGGCGGTGAGTTCGGCGTCGCCCCAGTAGCCCGGGGTGACGTTGGGCCCCTTCACGCGCGCCTCGACCTTGGTGCCGACCGGCGTCAGCTTGAGCTCGAGGCCCGGAACCGGCAGCCCGAGCCAGCCGGCATTCGCGCCCGACGGGCCGGTGCAGATGGCGAACGGCGCGGTTTCAGTGGCGCCCCAGCCGGTGATGAAGGCGAGCTCCTCGCCGCAGGCCTCGAACGAGAGGTCGCGCAGCTCGTCCCAGAAACGCTGACCCAGACCCGCCGCGGCGTAGAAATAGATCTTCAGGTTCCGGAAGAAGGTTTCGCGCAGCACCGGATCGCGGCGCAGGTGCGGCAGCAGCATCTCGTAGGTGCGCGGCACCGTGAAATGAGCCACCGCCGACACCTCGCGCAGGTTGCGCAGCGTGGTGCCGAAGTGCTGCGGCGTCGGCTTGCCCTCGTCGATGTAGAGCGTGCCGCCGTTGTAGAGCGCGATCCCGAAGTTGTGGTTCCCGCCGGCGGTGTGGTTCCACGGCAGCCAGCAGCAGAGCACCGGCGGTTCGTCGGCCAGGAACTTGAAGTGCATGCGGATCATCACCTGGTTCGAGCAGAGCATCCGCTGCGTGTTCATCACGCCCTTCGGCTTGCCGGTCGAGCCCGAGGTGAAGAGCACTTTGGCGACGGTGTCGCCGTCCACGAGGTTGCGGGCGGCCTCGACGGCGGCCGACGGTGCCGCCTGCAGGTCCCGAAACGACGTGGAGGGCAGCTCCGCCGGGGCTGACGAGAACACGGCGAGCTCGGCGCCGGCCGGCAGCGCGTCCTTCAACGCCCGCTCGAACAGCGCGCCCTCCGAGGCGAAGACGAGCCCCGGCTTCATCCGCTCGAACACCTGCCGCAGCGTGCCGAACTCGGCGGCCTGCAGCGAATAGGCCGGCGCGATCGGCGCATAGGGGACGCCCACGTACATCGAGGCGAGTGCCAGCAGCGCGTGCTCGATGCTGTTGCCGGACAGGATGACCACCGTCCGTTCCGTCGACAGCTTCCGGTCGAGCAGCCCCTGCGCGAGGCGTCGCACCTGCTCGAGCGCTTCGCGGTAGGTCACCGTGCGCCAGCCGGTGACGGCCTCGGCGGTCTGGCCCGGATCCGGCGCGGGACGCTGGGCGAGGAACACCCGGTTCGGCGCCTCGGCCGCCCAGTACTCCAGCCGATCGGTGAGGCGGACCGGATAGGGCTCGATCGACTGCGTCGAGCGCATGTAAAGGCTGCCGTCGGGCGCGCGACGCACCTCGACGTGGTTGTCGGCGACGTTGACGGGCCGCACGCGCCGCGTGGCGGACGTGCCGGACGGTGCGCTCATCTCAGCCCTGGACCCCCGCGGCGGCGCGGCTCTGGTCCCAGGCGCGGAACGTGGAGCCCTCGCGCGCGAGCCGCTCGAGCAGCGGCGCCGGCTTCCAGCGCTCGCCATGCTCCTTGTGGAACGCGGCCACGCGCTCGTACACCTGCTTCAGTCCGACCGCGTCGGCGTAGAACATCGGCCCGCCGCGATAGCTCGGGAAGCCGTAGCCGGTGAGGTAGATCACGTCGATGTCGGCGGCGCGCATCGCGTAGCCTTCCTCGAGGATCTTCGCCCCCTCGTTGACGAGCGCGTAGATCTCGCGCTCGATGATCTCCTCGCTGGTGAAGCGGCGGCGCGTGATGCCGGCCGCGGTGGCCGTGCGCTCGATCAGCGCCTCCACCTCGGGGTCTGGCGTCGCCTTGCGCTCGGCGTCGTAGACGTACCAGCCCGAGCCGGTCTTCTGTCCGAGGTGATTCATGGCCACGAGCTGGTCGGCCACGAGCGGTTTGCGCTGGGCCGGGTCGCTGAACTGCCCGAGCTCCTGCCGCACGCGCCAGGCGACGTCCAGGCCGCCCATGTCGTCCACGGCGAAGATCCCCATCGCCATGCCCCAGTCGGTGAGCGCCTTGTCCACCTGCGCCGGCGTGGCGCCGTCCTCGGCGAGGAACTGCGCCTCGTACATGTAGGGGAACATCATCCGGTTGCCGACGAACCCGGGGCAGTTGCCGACGACCACGCCCACCTTGCCGAGCCGCTTGGCCAACGCCTGTGCGGCGGCGATGGTTTCGGGCGCAGTCTTCGAGCCGCGCACGATCTCGCAGAGGCGCATGACGTTTGCGGGGCTGAAGAAGTGCGTCCCGATCACCGCCTGGGGCCGCGACGTCGCGCCGGCCAGCGCGTCGATGTCGAGCGTCGACGTATTCGTGGCGAGCAATGCCCCCGGCCGCATCGCGGCGTCGAGCTGTTTCAGCACATCCTTCTTGAGCGCCATGCTCTCGAACACGGCCTCGATGATCACGTCGGCCTTGTCGAAGCCGGCCGTGCCGACTTGCGTGGTGATGCGGCCGATGCGCTGGGCCGCCGCCTCGGGCGTGAAGCGCCCCTTCTTCACCGAGCTGTCGTAGTTCTTGCGGATGGTGCCCATCGCGCGATCGAGCCCGGCCTGCTCGGTGTCGGTGAGCACCACGTTGATGCCGGCGTTGGCGCACGCCATCGCAATGCCGCCACCCATCGTTCCGGCGCCGACGATGGCGACCGTGGAGACCGGCGCCACCGGCAGGTCCTTGGGAATGCCGGGCACCTTGGCCACGGCGCGTTCCGCGAAGAACGCGTAGATCATCGCCTTGGCCTGGCCCGACTTGATCAGCTCGAAGAAGAGGTCGCGCTCCTTCTGGCATCCCTCGGCGAAGGACATGGTGGCCGCCGCTTCCACCGCGGCGATCGCCGCCGCCGGTGCGTGCTGGTTGCGGCGGATCTTCTTCGCGAGCGCGTGCGCGGCGGCGACCATCGCCGGCAGCTCCGACGGCGCGGGCAGCCGGTCTGTGCGTTCGCTGGTCCTGGGATGCGTTCCGCCCTTGGCGATCACCTCGCGCGCGAACGCCACGGCGCCCGGCACCAGGTCGTCCACGATGCGGTCGATGAGTCCGTTCTGCAGCGCTTCGGCCGCCTTGATGGGGCGGCCCGACACGACCATCGTGAGCGCGTTGTCGACGCCCACGAGGCGCGGCAGGCGCTGGGTGCCTTCGGCGCCTGGAATGATGCCAAGGTTCACTTCCGGCAACCCCATTTGGGCGTCGGCCACGGCCACGCGGTAGTGGCCGGCCATCGCCACTTCCATTCCGCCGCCGAGCGCGGTGCCGTGCATCGCCATGACGACCGGCGTGCGGCTCTGCTCGATGCGCTGCAGCAGGTCGTGCATTTCGGGGGCGCCGGTATCGCCGCCCCAGACCACGTTTTCGAGCCCTTTGATGTCGGCGCCGGCGATGAACGTGCGTCCGGCCGCGTGCACCACGATGGCGCTTGCCGCGGGGTTCGCTTGCGCCTGCGCCAGGGCCGCGGACAGTCCGTCGATGGTCTCGGGGCTGAGCGCGTTGACGGGTGGGTTGTCGATGCGGATGACGGCGACGGGGCCGTCGAAGCTGAGCGAGACTGGATTCGTCATGAAGAAATCACGAGGCCGAAGACCCGGCGCGCCAGCCCCGGGCAAACAAGTAATTGTAGCCTCGGCCGGGCGGTCCCGGTGGCGGATCCGGCCCAAAAAGCGCTCTAAGTGGGAAGAACTACCCTCATCGGGGTAGCCGCCCCGGTGGGGCGATTTCGACGTAGACGGGTAGCGGACAGGATTGTGCCGCCGTGGGATCGAGGGCCGCGCCTGCGGCGCAGTCGACGTAGGGCGGCCGCGTCCGGAGGAAGCCGCGCAGGCCGCGCACGCTCCCCTCGAACTCGGCAAACGTGAACGGCGCCACCGGGTCGGCCACGACGGCCGGCGTGATCTTGGCGGCCAGGCGATCCACTTCGCGTTCGAGCCAGCCGCGGCCGTCGGCGTCCGTGTCCGCGGTCATCAGCCGTGCCGTCGAGACGAGCGTCTCGAGGTACAGGCGGCGGAGCCCCGGCACGGCCATCGCCCGTGCGACCAGCACGTTGGTGTCGATCCGGTAGTCGATCGGATCGTCGAGCGCCCACAGCGAATGGTCGGCGTCCCACGGCAGCAGCTGCGCCGGCCGTCCGTCGCGGAACCGGTACAGATAGAAATTGCTCATGCTCCAGTTGCCGATGAGGCCGTCGATCTCGCCGCTGGCTCGCTGCACGGCCAGGTACTTCATCACTTCGGGCAGATCGATCAGCGCGCCGACCGTCGGCTCGAACTGGTCGGCCGGGGTCTCGTTGACGGCGCGCACGAGCGATTCGAGCGGCTGATACAGGCGTGACACCGCATCGGTCTCGCGCGTCTTCGGGTCGAACAGTTCGGCGTAGGCCTCGAGCGACGGGCCGAGATACTCGAACCCCCACTCGCGCACCCAGTTGTACTCGTAGAGATAGCCGCCGCTCTCTGTGTTTCCCTCGGCGGCGCCGAACACCCGGGTGACGAACGTCCGATCGATCGGCTCGACGATGACGTAGACGCCGGCGAACTCGTTGTTGACGAACAGCCGCGCGTGCGCCTCGCGCGGCGCCGGCAGCCCGGCGCGCGCGAACACCTTCATCGCCAGCGCCTCGCGCATCATCGAGGGATCGGTGTAGCCGTTGTCGAGCACCAGCAGGCGAAGCCCGAGGAAGGTCTGGTCGACATAACGGTTCATGTCGAGCCGCAGGCCCGGCTTCACGCCGTTCCGCGTGCTGGTGCCGCGCGATCGGATCCCGATGTTCCGCACCGTGATCCCTCTCCACCGCAGATCGGCGGGGTAGTTGGTGTTCTCCTCGGGGTGGGCCTTGAGGTCGCTCCAGTCCCGGTCGCTGAGCGTCAGCATCACGTCGTGCAGCTCGGCGTCGTTGAACAGGTCGTCCTGCGTCTGCGCGGCCGCCGGCGCCGCGGTCAGCACGACGTACGCGAACAGGTACAGGTACACGCGTAGCCGAGACTGCTTCCCAGTCATCACTAGAGGGCCGCCTGCAGCTGGATGACGGCCGTGGGCACGCGGCCGTCGTGCGCGACGGGGCTGCGCTCCGGATCGCGAATCGACTCGAAGACCGCGCTGCCGTTGATTTTCAGATAGCGGTTCAGATACCAGGACAGGCCGAGCGTGGTGACGCGATCGGCGTTGGCGGCCGGCGTGACGGCCAGCGGATCGGGCGCTGCCATCAGGCCCGGGGCGAACGACAGCTTTTCGACGCGGGCGACGAACTCGAGCGCGCCGAGCCCGTCGCGGAAGACGCTGTGTTCCGGATCGACGCGCCCATCCTTGCGTTCGCCGGTGAGTACCCACGTGCCGGCGACGTACCAGCCCGAGGCGCCGATGCTCGGCAGCGCCTCGCCCGACGCGCTCATCCCTAGGCGCTGGTCCGACACTTTCATGTATTCCCACGACAGCGATACCGGGCCGTGCGCCCACGAGGCTTCGAGGCCGCGCCGCAGGCGGCGCCCGTCCACGAACACGCGATCGAAGAACACGCCCTCGCCGAAGACCGTGCGTCCGCGCAGGCCGAGCTGATCGTCGAGCTGACTCGTCACGACGGCGCCGCCGACCTGCACGGCCGCGAGGGCCGGGTTGCGGCTCGACACGAATGGCGCGACGAGCAGGCGGCCCGCCACCGCATGGCGCCCGCCTCGCGTCTGGGAAGTGCGCGCGTTGTCGCCGTCGCCGCGGAAGACGCCCGCCTGGTAGGTAAGGCGGCGGCTCTTGAGGCGCCCGTGCGCCATGACGCCGAGGTCGCGGCCGGGCGCGATCAGCCGTCCCGGCAGCGAACGAAAGATGAAGTCGAGATTGGCGCCGCCGAGGAGCGCGTCGCGGCCGAAGGGCATCTTGAACTGACCGGCGCGCAGCTCGAAGGCCCGGTTGAAGCGCACGTTGGCGAAGGCGTCGCGCTCGGGCTCGTCGGCGTCGCCGAACTCACGCGACACTTCGAACTCGACTTTCTTGAAGAGCGTGCCCTCGACCTGCACCCGCCGCGTCTGCCAGGCGGAATCAGGCCCCCACGTACCGCGGTCGCGCGACGGCGACTGCACCACCGTGGCCGCGCGGCCGCGGAGTACGACCTCGCCGAAGGGAAGCTGCAGTGTCGGCCGGCCGCGCTCGTTGATGTGCAGACGCGGGCTGTCGCCCGGCACGTCGTCGTCCGGTACCGACTGCGCACCCGCCGCGGCGGCCACGCCGGTGAGGAGCGCGCACGCGGCGAGCGCACGGATCCAGAAGCATGCCGCCGTCATACGGCCATCGCCTCCGGCGCCTCGTCCTCGGATACCGCCAGCGCGAACAGACGCGCATAGGGGGCGTAGGTCGCCAGAAGGTCGTCATGCGTCCCAAGGGCGGCGATCCTGCCGCGGTCGAGTACCGCCACCAGCTGGGCCCGCTGTGCCGTTGCGAGCCGGTGCGTCACGGTGATCGACGTGCAGCGGTCCATGAGCCGCGCCAGGGCGTCGAAGACGAGCGCCTCGGACTCGGGGTCGAGCGCAGCCGACGGCTCGTCGAGCAGCAGAATCGGCGCCTGCCGGATGACGGCACGCGCGATCGCGATGCGCTGCCGCTGGCCACCCGACACGGTCTCGCCGCGCTCGCCGACGATCGTGTCGTAGCCGCGCGGCATGCGCACGATGAACTCGTGGGCGTTGGCCAGGCGCGCGGCCTGGATGACCTCATCGCGGGTGGCGCCCGGCCGCCCATAGGCGATGTTCTCCCACACGGGACCGTGGAACAGGACAGGGTCCTGTGGGACCAGGCTGATCTGATCGCGCAGCGACCGGGCCGTGAACCGGCGGATGTCGGTGCCGTCGATCCGGATGGAGCCGCTCGCCGGTTCGTACAGGCGGAGGAGCAGGGACAGCAGCGTCGACTTGCCGGCGCCGGTGGCGCCGACGATCGCGACGCGTTGGCCGGCCGCGGCGGCGAGGCTGATGCCGTGCAGGACCGGCTGGCCGGGCACGTAGCTGAACCTGACGTCGCGGAACTCGATGCTGCCGCGCAGGCGTGGCGCCGGGCGGGCGTCGGGTGCGTCGGCCACCTGGCTCGTGGTGGCGAGCAGCTCGCGGATGCGCTCGAACGCCACCGCGGACTTCGACAGGGTGTCGGTCATCCGCGCCAGGTTCTTCATCGGCTTGTACAGCTTGCCGAGGTAGAGGACGAACACGATGAGCGTGCCCGAGGTGATGCGCCCCTCGAGCACGAGGCGGACGCCGACGAGCATGACGGCGCAAGTGCCCGCGGCGACGAGCAGATCCACGATGGGCGGCAGGGCGGCCTTGATGCTTCGCGCCCGCATCGCCGCGTCCATGGCCGCGCGCCCCTCGCGTTCGAGCCGCGCTTCCTCGTGCGCCTCGCGGCCGAAGGCGCGCACGGTCCGGATCGCGGCGATCGTCTCCTGGACGATTGACGCCAGTGCGCCCTCGCGCTGTTTCACCTCGCGCGCCGCCGCCTTGATGCGGTGCGTGCGCCGGTAGACGACGGCGAACAAGAGCGGCGCAATCGCGAGTCCGAGCAGCGTGAAGCGCCAATCCAGATAAAGCATCACGGCGAGCATGCCCCCGAGGGTCAGCACGTCCATCGCGATGCTCAGGAGCGCGGTGGAGAAGAAGTCCTGTGCCGTGTCGACGTCGCTCGTGAGCCGGACGATGAGATCGCCAGTCCGCCGCGTCTCGAAGAAGGGCAGCGACAGCCCCTGCACGTGGTGATAGAGCGCCTGCCGCAAATCCTGGGTGAGGCGTTGCCCCACCGCGGTGGACAGGTACTTCTGCACGTACGAACCTGCCGCGCCGAGCGCCGTGATGGCCAGCAGCGCCACCACCGCGGCGTTGAGCACGTCGAGCGGCGCCGTGCCGAAGACGGCCCATCGCGCCAGCGCAGGTGGCAGCGGCTTGCCGCCAAGGACGTTGTCGACGATCAGCTTGAGGGGCCACGGCTCCCAGACCGTGGCGGCGCTCTCGACGGCCATCGCGACGAAGGCGAGCGCCAGGAGCGGGCGGTACGGACGCACCCAGGATGTCAACGGTAGCCGGCTCATCCGCGGCTCAGGGTCACCATGGCTATTCGACGGTGCTGGGCGCGCGAAGGACTGCGCCCGCGAGAATCACCTGCAGCTATAGACGCCTCGTGCAGGCGAATCGTTTATCCCGGTGGCACGAGCGCTGACGACACGTTGCGTGATGGCACGCCTCGTCAAGTACTCGTTAAGTACTCGTTAAGGTCTCGTTAAATTCAGACTCGCGCTCAGAACTGGAGGAGTGCGACGCCGAAGATGACCGGGACGACCGTGAAGAACGCGAGGACGTAGAGCACGCCGAGGCTGACGAGCTTGGCGCCGGTCATCAAGCGCGATCCGCCGTAGATGCGGCGCAAGGCAATCGGCAGATAGGCGAGGAGCCAGCCGAAAAGGATCAGCCCGATCGCGATCCGCACGGGCGCAGGCAGGAAGGGGCCGATGCGGCCCGCGAGGAAGAGCAGCGAGAAATCGAGGAAGACGAACGCGTGGTAGTAGAGCGCTACGACGACGTGATCGACCAGGTATCCCTGTTTGCGGTAGAGCAGTTCGAGGAACAGCGCGAAGATCGGGAGCAGGAAGAAGAAGGCGCGCGGGACGTTGGAATAGACGGCGTGCGCGAACGCGTCGGGCTGGCGCATGGCACGAGCCACGGCTCCCTGGTACCAGTCGTTGTAGTAGCTGATGCTGGCCGGCAGGCTGAAGAACGTGCGCGAGCCTGTTTCGCTCTTGGCCGCTCGCTCCTCCGCCGACCCCTGCACGAACACGCGGACCGGCGCCTCGCTCGGGAAGACGGTGAAGAGCGAAAAGAAGACCAGCGCCGCGATCAGGTACGCCTTGAGCGGCGGTACGTGCGAGACCCGCCGCCCGGCGATGTAGTCCTTGGCCACCTGCCCCGGCTTCAGCATCAGCGGGCGCAGCGTGCGGACGAGGCGTGTGTCGAGGTTGAGGATGTCTCCGACGACGTCGGAGAACAGGTCGGAAAACGGCCGGTGCAGGTCGATCGCCTGCTGGCCGCACCGCGAGCAGTACTCACCCGCGAGCACGTCACCGCAATTGGCGCACGTGCTCGCGAGCTCTTCCAAGGCCTAAGGTCTAAGGTCGAAGGCCTTCAGTTGCCCGGAATCATCAGGTGCGCGCCCGTGGTGCCCGCATCCATCAACCAGATTCCGCTCGTCGACGGCTTGTCCGGAATCTTCATGGACGCCGCGGTGGCGTTGGGGACGGCGATCGTCACGTGCGCGCGCGCGCTCGCCTGGTCCTTGCCCTGAAGCCCATAGTGGCCGGAGCCGTATTCCGGCAGCACGCGCTTGCCCGCCGTCTCGGCTTCCTTGATCGCCTTCTCCGCGGCTTCGCGGGTCATGTACTGGTAGTACATCGCGCGGTTCTGATCCACGCGGTCCATGCTCTTGCTGCTGGTGCAGTGGACGCTGAACGGCAGCTGGGCGGGCCATACCGACTGGTCCCAGCACACGAGGTCGTTCGTCCCCTGCTTGATCACCACCCGCTTGCCGTCTGCCCCCCACTTCACCACGCTGGCGTTCATGCGGACCATGCCGGCGGGCGCGCCGAGGAGCGCGCGGTCAATCATTTCCTGATCGGTCTGGGCGTAGGCCGATGAGGCCACCGCCATACACGCTGCCACTGCGACGAGCGTCAACTGCTTCATTGCGGACCCCTCCGTCTCGCGAAACACGCTTGGCAGGCGCCGGGGAGCGGCGCCGCCACCGCCGGATTATAGTGTTTCTTGTCATCAGGGGGTTTACCGATGCGCCGTTTCGTTCCGATTGCCGTGTTGATGGCCTGCGTGGCCGGGCCCGCCGCCGCCCAGACGTCCGACGGCGGTGCCGACGAACTGCTCTCGACTTCGATGGCCGCGTCGCTGAAGTCGATGCACCAGGTGATTCGCCGCAACATTGCCGAGGCGGCCGCCGCCATGCCGGCCGAGGAGTACTCGTTCAAGCCCACACCGCAGGTGCGCAGCTTCGCCGAGCTCGTGGGACACGTGATCAACGCCAACTTCTACTTCTGCTCGCAGGCGCGGGGCGAGAAACCGAACTTCGGCGGCGCCGACTACTCCAAGACCACCGACAAGGCGGCACTCGTCAAGGCGCTGACCGAGGCGCTGGCGTACTGCGACACGACCTACACAGGCACCACCGACGCCAACGTGAATCAGGCCGTCGCCGTGGCGGGGCGGGGCAGCAGCAAGCCGACCACGCGCGGGCTGGTGCTGATGTTCAATACCACGCACAACAACGAGCACTACGGCAACATGGTGGTCTACATGCGGCTCAAGAACCACGTGCCGCCGTCCACCGCACGCACACAGAAATAACGTTGTCGTAGAGGGCGGTCTTTAGACCGCCCTGCAGGCGGACCTGAAGGTCCGCCTCTACGTACTTGTGGTTAAGGTTTCTTCGGCGCGCGGCGGTCGCCGTTGGCTCCGCGCACCATCAGGTGCGTCACCCGGCCCTGGGCGTCCTTGATGAACTCGAAACCGGTGGGCGTGGCGGTGGACAGGAACTGCGTGTCCGACTGCGGCAGCAGCGGCAGCTTGGGCTCGTTGAGGCCGCGCACGTAGAGCAGATCTCCTTCGACGACCACCACGGCATCGCGCCCCGGCCCCATCTCGTAGGTGCCGGCGTAGGATGCCAGTGTCGCCGCGCTCACGGTGACACCCGCCGCCTGCGAGAAGTGGTGCTGGTCCTTCTCGTTCTCGCAGAAGTCCTCGAGGATGTCGGTGTCGGGCGCCAGCACGCGCTGGGTCTTGATGGTGACCGGCTTCGTGAACACCGCCGGATCGTCGAGGGTCATCTCGAAGTCCATGTGGCCGAAGTCGCGGCGGCGGATGCGCTCGGTGAGGCGCAGCGTCTCGGTCTGCGGGTGCCCGGCGCTGTCGAGCCACGCGCGGTCGTTGAAGCCGGCCGTGGTCACCACCAGCGTGTCGCCCTCCCAGTGCCCGATCGAATAGCCGAACCACGCGGGGTTGGGATCCGCCGGCAGCGGCCGGCCGTCGGTGTAGATGGTGCGGTGCGGGCTGTTCGGCGACTCGTACATCATCACGAGCCGCGTCGGTGTCTGGACGAACTCCGTGAGGTTGAAGAAGTTGTGGTACGGCGCGCTCACCGGCAGGCAGCGGGCGAGCGGGCTGTCCTTGCGCGAGTCGCGCAGCCGCTGCAGGAAGAGCGCCTCCGCCGATGGCTTGACGTCGCCGGGCTGCAAGTCCTGCGCGATGTTGAAGCGGTACATCGGGCCGGCGCCGCTCCACACGCCGGTGAGATCCGGATGGCCGTCCGCGGTGCGAGGGGCCGGAGCGGAGAGATTCACCGTGCCGTCGGGCAGCCGCGGGGCACCCGGCGCGCGGTAGTTCAGCCACTGCGCGGAGGCTGGGACCACAGCCAGCGACACAAGCACCACCATCGACGGCAGGCGACGTGATTTCATCGAGCCCTCCCCGAGGGGCGGATTATAGGCCGTACACCACGAGGGCCGGGGCAACGACGCCCCGGCCCTTCGACGGGCCGCCTGAAGGCGGCCCCTACGACTGATGGGTCGTCTAGAACGAGAACTTCACGCTGAACTGGCCCTGCAGTCCAGGCTGGAACAGGTCGTCCATCCCGTAGCGCGGATCGTACGAGTTGCGCCCCTCGAGCGTCTGGAGGATGAGGGCGTTGTAGTCGTAGCCCGTCGCCAGGTTGACGTTCGAGAAGTCGATGGCGTTGGCCGCTTTGGCGTTGCTGCCGGCCGGGGCCCCCTTGTTCAAGTAGTTGAAGATGTGCGTGGCGGTCTTCTGGTTGAACAGGTTCTGGAGGTTCAACTCGAAGCGCACGCGCTTGCGGTCGGCGAGGTTGAACTCGTGCGACACGAGCAGGTCGGTGCGCGTCAGCACGGGCGTGCGGCCCATGTCGCCGCGCCCCTCGACCATCGGCGCGTAGGCGTCGAGACCGACGACCTGCGTCGTGATCGGGGTGCCGCTGCCGCCGTAGAAGAACGCGCCCACCTGCGTGCCGATGCCGAACTGGTAGGCGCCATAGAGCTTCACGACGTGCGGGCGATCCGTGGCCAGGCGGCCGCGCGGATCGAGGTTGCCGTGCGAATCCCACATCAGCTCGTCGATGTCCCAGCCGGTGTGCGAGTTGCTGCCCGGCCGCGCGATGGTGCCGGTCTGCTGCTGCGCGTTCTTCGACGAGATGCCGGTGGTCGGCGTCTGGATCTCGTCGGAGTTGGCGGTGCCGGAGTAGTTGCCGTACAGCCGGCTCCACGTGTAGTTGGCGTTGGCGAACCAGTTCTTCGAGAACCGGCGCTCCCACGTCAGTTCGACGGCGTCGTACTGGCGCTTCGGCTTCGGCGTCGCAAACGGCGCCGTGGCCGCCGGGTACGAGGGCGGCGTGATCGTGTTGGCGCCCTCGCCCGGGTTGCCGATCACGTAGATGCTGTCGCCGTTGACCAGCGCGCCGAGGTCCTCGATCGTGCGGCCCAGGTTGTTGTGCACGTAGTGGACGCCGATCGCCGTCCGGGCGCCGACCTGCACGTCCAGGCCGCCGTTGAAGCTGTCCTGGTACATCGGCTTGATGTCGGGATCGGTGTTTTCGATCGAGTTGCCGCGGAAATCGCGGAACCCGTTCGGCCCGCCCCACAGATCGCGGCCCGGCATGTTGTTGGTGTTGATGCTGGCGAGGTCGAGCGTGTCGAGCGAGCGGTAGTAGATGTGCCACAGGTCGCCGCCGTACGAGCCGCGGGCGATCTCATACCGCGTCCAGTCGTAGTAGCGGCCCCAGCTGGCAAACGCCTTCATCTTGCCGTCGCCCTTCACGTCGAAGCTCGCCCCGAGCCGCGGCGCGATCTTGTCGGCAAAGCCGAATTCGATCCCGTAGGGGCGAATCTCCGGATTGAAGGTCGGAATCTTCTCGTTCTCGGTTCGCACGCCCACGTTGAGCGTCAGGCGCGAGCCCATCGTCCAGGTGTCCTGGATGAACAGGTTCTGCATGTTCGCGTTGACGTTGCCGCGTGTGGCCAGGTCGTGCACCGCGTAGTAGCCGTAGGTGCCGGTGCCGGTCTGCCCGGTCGCGGAGCTGCGGAACGCCTGGCCCCAGTACAGATAGACGTACCCGCCCGGATACGAGACATCCACGTCGTTGGCCGAGTGGCGCAGGCCCCAGCCGCCCTTCAGCAGGTGCGAGCCGGCGGCGTTGAAGCTGTGGTTGTAATCGAGCTGCACGAAGCCCTGCTTCGTGGTGTCGAAGTTGGTGACCTGGATGCGCGGCGTGTTGAACGTGCCGGTGGGGCCCTGCAGGTTGGCCGGGACGCCGGGCACCGTGAAGTTCGGGGTCTGGTAGGTGTAGCTCGTGATGTTCGGGACGCCCGTGTCCTTATAGGCGTCGTAGAAGTAGCCGCCGCGCGCGCTCACGAAGCTGTTGTTGCGCAGAAAGAGGTCGACGTTCGAGCTGAAGTTGTTCTGGTCGCCCTCGAAGCCGCGGGTGGTTTCCGCCTGGTTGGCGGCCGCCGACGTGGTGAGCCAGTTGGGTCCGAGCGAGTCGTAGGCGGGGAGCCGGCCTTCCGAGCGCGTGGGCGTCATGAGCAGGCTGGCGTTGGCGTGCACCTTGTTCCCGGAGTAGGTGACCTTGCCGAAGCCCTGCCACGCCGTCTGCTTCTGGTTGATTTCACCCGGCTCGGTGCCGGCCGAGAACAGGTACTCGTTGGTGCGGCGCACCACGCGCGGCGACACCGACCCGAAGAAGAACAGCTTGTTCTTGACGATCGGTCCGCCGAGCGATCCGCCGAACTCGCTCTGATGATTCGGCTGCTTGGTGTCCTGGTAGTAGCCGACGGTGGTGAGGTCGTTGGGGTTGAGCACGAGCCGCTTGAACGGCCCGGCGCTGAGCGCGCTGCCGATGTAGTAGTAGTGCGTCTCGCCGCTGAAGGCGTTGCCGCCGGACTTCGTGACCGCGCTGACGACGCCGCCGAGGGCGCCGCCGAACTCGGCGTCGATGCCGCCGGTCTTCACCTGCACTTCCTGGAGGTATTCGAACACGGTGTTCTGGCGCGAGTTGCCGTAGATCAGGCTGTTGATCGCCACGCCGTCCACGGTGAACGAGTTCTCGGCGGCGCTGGCCCCGTTCACCTGAAGGCCGCCTTCGATTTCACCGGCGTTGACGCCAGGCGCCGTCAGGGCCAGGCCCTGGAAGCTGCGCGCCTTGGGCAGCCGGTCGAATTCTTCGGCCGTGATGTTGTGCGCCAGCGTGACCTTGGTGATGTCGAGCTGCTTGGTCGCATCCGCGTTGACGGTGATGATCTCGGCGAGGCCGCCGACCTTCAGTGCCGCGTCCACGCCGACGGTTCGTCCCAGCAGGACGACGACATCGTTGAGCACGACCTTCTGGAAGGTGTCGAGCTCGAACGTCACCGAGTACCGTCCGGGATCGAGATCGGGCACGCGATAGGTGCCGTCGGCGCCGCTCACCACTACGCGCTGGGCGCCGGTCACGAGGTTGGTTGCCGTCACGGTCGTACCCGGCAGGGCTCCTTTGGTTTCATCCGTCACGGTGCCGGCCAGTCCGCCAAACCGTTCCTGCGCGCCTGCCAGGCCCGAGCTCAAGCAGATCAGCGCGGTGACAATCAGGCTGATGCGTCTTGCCATCATTCACTCCTCCCGGCACCTGCGCCGGACACACGACTCCATCCGAATGGCGAACTAGAAGAAAAAAGCCTGCCGTTGGGACGAGTGACCGGTCTGCCGGGCGAAGGGACGAGACGACTTGCGATGGTGTTTAACGCGTGTGACGAGCGGAAAGAGGGACGAATAATTGGATGTAATTCAGAAATCTGAATCGAAATCTGAGTCGTTCATCCCCGGCGCATCACCAGTTTGACCGCCACCAGCATCGCGAGCGTCGCCCCGGTCCACAGCACCGGCTGAGGTGTGAATGTGGTCGCGAGCACGACGCCGGCCGCGACGGGTCCGAGGGCGCGCGTGCGTCGGTACTCGGGGCGGTCGAGCAGAATCCACAGGCAGACGAGAAACAAAGCGACTGGCACGGTGACCGCCAGTCCGGCGGCGACCGGATCGATCGACGCGTGTGCGCCGACGCGATCGACCGCGACGCCAAGGCCCGCACCCACGGCAGCGGCCGCCGCGAAGACGAAGTAGTGGCCGTAGCCCCAGACGAAGGCGCGGCGGAAGGTCGTGAGCAGATCGTGCGCGGGACGATCGAAGTAGATCCACCACATCGAATAGACGATGAGGAGCCCCCCGACGATGATCGGGACGAGCGCCGACAGCCGCTCGCCGGCCGCCATCGCCGCCTGCACGGCGGCGGTGGCTGACAGGATCGACTCGCCGAGGACGATGAGCGTGAGCAGGCCGTAGCGTTCGACGATGTGATGCGGGTGCCAGCTGGTCCGCGAGGCGCGTTCGGCCCACACCGGCACCAGCAGCTCGCCCAGGGCCAACACCGCGAACACCGCCGGGCCGAACCAGGGGAGGAACAACGTGCCCACCCAGGCCACCTGCATCACGGCGATGCCGGCGGCATACCGCCGCGCCGTGGCGCTCCGTTCAGGGTCGGCTCCCGAGGCGCGCAGCCACTGCACCACCATCGCCATGCGCATGACGACGTACCCGCCGATGACGGCCAGGTTCGGCACCCGCGACTCGAACATCGCCGGAATGCCTCCGGCCACGATCAGGGCGCCCGTGATCTGGACGAACACTGCGAGGCGGTACGGCACGTCGTCGTTGTCGTAGGCCGACGCGAACCAGGTGAAATTCATCCACGCCCACCAGATGGCGAAGAACACCATGGCGTAGCCAGCGAGCCCGCCGGCGACGTGGGCCTGCGCGACCGCGTGATGCAGACCGCTCGCGGCCTCGGAGATGGCCACGACGAAGACGAGATCGAACAGCAGTTCGAGCGGTGTCGCGACGCGGTGCGGCTCGTGCGGGGACCTGGCGCGCATGGCTCGGATGTGCACGGCCACGATCCTAAGGCCTAAGGCTCGAGGCCCTTACAATGTCGCCCGTGGTGCCGCTCCGGTCCAAGGTGCTGTACGGCGTGCTCGCGCTGTTCTTCGCGCTCGTCGCCAGCTACCGCTTCTTCGATTTCACCGAGCGGCTGGGCGACCTGCTGCACGGGCAGGAGCACGTCCGCGAGCCGTTCGACGTGGACATGCCGGAATTCCGTTTGAGCGACGTCAACGCCGAAGCCGCCGAAGCGGGGTTGAAGGCCGGCGATGTCGTGCGAGGCATCGCCGGGCGGCCGGTGCGCTACCTGATCGCCGATCTCTGGGTACCGCTGCGCAAGGCGAGTGCGGGGGATCCCCTCGCGATCGAGTTCTGGCGTCCCGGCACGCCCGAGACGGCGGTGCAGAACGCCACCGTGCGTCTGCGCCCGATTCGCGAGGGCGCCGTGCCGGCGGTGGAGTGGGTGGCCTTTGCGATCTCCAACGTCGCGCTGCCGCTCTGCTGCACGCTGCTGGGGTTCTGGGTGGCCGCGGTCCGTCCGACAGACTCGCGCTCGTGGCTGCTGCTCCTCCTCGTCCTCAGCCTGCCGGAGTTCGCCGGCGGCTACTTCCGTTTCCTCGGCGGCCGCGAAGAGTGGTTTATCCCGGTGTTCGCGGCGTATCAGCCGATTCTCGCCAACATGTGGCCGACGGCCATGCTGCTGTTTGCGATTTCATTTCCCGAGCGGCTCGCCTTCGATCGCCGGGTTCCGTGGCTCAAGTGGCTCCTCGTGGCGCCCGTGGCCGTGCGCGTGATCGGCCTCAACCCGGTGTACGACTTCGTGGCGCGCCGCGACCCTCCGGCCGCTCTCCGCCTGCAAGAGACGCTGTCGTGGACCGAGGCGCCTTTCGGTATCTCGTACCCGACGTTCATGCTGCTGTTCCTCGGGATCATGGGGTACCGGGCCTACACGGAGCGGCAGCCCGATGCCCGCCGGCGTCTGTGGCTGCTGCTGACGGGCGCCGCGGTCAGCGTCTTGCCGCTCGTGCTGGCCCTCCTGGCCATCGCGCTCGGCGTCCGCGAGCTGCGCGACTGGACGTTTCTCCTCATCGTCGGACCGCTGCTCCTCTTTCCTCTGACGATGGCGTACGTGATTGTCGTGCAGCGCGCGATGGACGTGCGCGTGGTCGTGCGGCAGGGGCTGCGGTATCTGCTCGCGCGCGGCACGCTGCGGGGCGTGCAGCTCGTGCTCAGCTCGGCGACGCTCGCGGGTGCCGTCGTGCTCGGCAGCCGCAGCGCCAGCATCGTCAGCGAGGTGCTGGTCATCGGCGCCGGTCTTGGCGCCGTGGTCTTGATTCGCCGTTTCTCCGACACGCTGCGCGAGCGGGTGGACCGCCGCTTCTTTCGCGATGCCTACGACGCCGAGCAGATCCTGAGCGACCTGGCGAACGAAGTGCGCACGATGATCGAAGCGCG
>Ga0207648_10001895_pt1 | contig 22861 bp, 19 predicted proteins | sample KBSMisM32_FD_184310 | JGI IMG/M metagenome (GOLD analysis project Ga0207648, IMG submission 184310) | Miscanthus rhizosphere microbial communities from Kellogg Biological Station, Michigan, USA - KBS Miscanthus M3-2 (SPAdes) (version 2) | ecosystem: Host-associated > Plants > Roots >...
TTTTTAGAACCAACAGCTATATTTTATGACCTATTATATTTTAGATAGTATACCTGCTTCCGGTAAGATATTTATAGCGGCCATCTTTTTTTGCATGTTTGTTGTTGTATGGCATTTTTTCCGCTCCAAACTTACCAGCTCACGCAATCGTATAGCCGCACTTGATTTGCAGGTGCAGGGATTGCAAACGCAGTTAGAATATGTAGCTGCAAGGGAGCAGGCAGCCATGGCAGAAGCAGATCAGACAGGAAAAGCAAAAAGCCAATTACTGTCTTCGCTGAGTCACGAGATAAGAACGCCGATGAATGGTGTACTTGGAATGGCTACGTTATTAAAGGAAACCGAACTTAATACTGAGCAGCAGGAATATGCAGATACCATCATAAGTTCAGGTAATATTCTTCTCAATAAACTGAATGAAATACTCATTAACGATGTAATCAGCCATTCAAAAATGGATGCGCTCCAGGGTGACCCTGATCAAAAAAATGTTGATCTGAGAAATTGTGTTGAAGAAGTGCTGGATGTGTTTGGTTCGAAGGCAAATAATATAGAGCTGTTATACGAAATCGACCTCGACGTTCCTTCCCATATACTGACCGATAATAAACGATTGCAACGGGTATTGATTAATCTCGTTGAAAACGCCGTAAAAGCCACTAAACATGGTGAAGTTTTTGTAGGCGTACACAATGCGAAAGATGAAACATCTGGCAAACCGCTGCTTGAATTTGAAGTGGTGGACACCGGTACAGGCATTGCAAAAGAGATCGAAGGAAAATTGTTCACAGGCATACTGCCCGAAAATTATTCTACCAGGAATAATAGCGGAGCAAAAGGTTTTGGTTTGGTTATTTGCAGAAAAATTGTAGAACAATTGGGCGGACAGATCCATTTTGCAAGAGCTGAAAAAGGTGGGGCAAGATTCTGGTTCACGATCCCTTTACTTTCCGCAGTTCAATCGCAGGCAGCTGCTGCTGGCTATGCAATGGTTGGATTTGAAGATAAGCAGGTGCTGATCGTTAATCCTGATGTGAAGGCTGCTGCTATTCTCAAGAATCAACTGGAACAATGGAAATTGATACCGGCGATTGCTGCTTCAGGCGTGCAGGCATTGGAAATTTTATCGCAGGTATCGTTTAGTGTAGTGATAACCTGCGTGGATACGCCGGATATGAACGGGATTGTACTGGCACAAACTATCAGGAACCAATACCCGCAAACTCCTGTTCTGTTGCTCAATGCAGTGAACGATGACCGCTATAAACCCTATAAAGAATATTTCGGCGCCGTTATAAACAAGCCTGTCCGTCAGCATCAATTATTTGATTCGGTATTGAGTTTGCTCAGGCATAGCGATAAAGATGCTAATCCAGATAATCACGCGGCAAAGAAGTTATCGGAAAATTTTTCGCAGCGATTCCCTTTGCGCATTCTTGTGGCAGAAGATAACCCGGTGAACCAGAAATGGACAATAAAAATATTAAGTAAGATGGGTTACCAGGCCGTGATTGCTGAAAATGGAAAGATGGTACTTGAAATAGTAGGTCATGAAGATTTTGACCTGATATTGATGGATGTGCAAATGCCGGAAATGGATGGATTGGAAGCAACCAAGATGATCCGTTTATGTAATGATAAACAACCGGTGATCATCGCGATGACAGCAAATGTAATGCATGGTGACAGGCAAGCTTGTATCCAGGCGGGAATGGATGATTACATCAGCAAACCTGTGGAATTGGCTGCGCTGGTAGATATGCTTGAAAAATGGGCGTTGGTAATAAGGGAAAGAAATTAATGATTGCGCTGGTGGCTCAAACTTTCGCCAACTTATTCCACTTTTACAATCTTCATAATATTTGTCGGTAAATGAAGATGTACAGGCGTGCTTCCGGTATTCACGATTATATCCCCGGGTTTTGCAAAGCCTCTTTCTTTTAAAATATTGGTCTGATCATAAAAGATATCATCAAGGCTTTCTTCTTCGTCGTAATAAAATGCACGTACACCCCAGCTAAGACTTAACTGGTTTACAAGCGTACGCGTTTTTGTAAAAATGTATAAAGGTGATTTTGGACGATAACTGCTCAGCATAAATGCTGTATAACCGCTTTGCGTCATTCCTACAAGCGCATTCGCGTTTGCATCGGTTGCGAGTTTACAGGCATTATAACAAATTGCATCGCTTAAAAAAGAAGGAGAGTGATGTTGGGGCACCAGGTCTTCTTCCCGGTTATAACGATACTCCGTATTTTCTACTTCAATAATAATTTTCCTCATCGTTTCAACAACCAATGCCGGGTGTTTACCGGTTGCAGTTTCTGCACTCAACATTACAGCGTCTGCTCCTTCGAGTACAGCGTTTGCCACATCAGTTATTTCACTGCGGTTGGGTTTTACGCGGTCAATCATGCTTTCCATCATCTGCGTAGCGACGATTACAGGTTTTGCACGATGAATGCACTTACGAATAATTTCACGCTGGGCCATCGGTACTTTTTCCACCGGCAATTCAACACCAAGATCACCACGGGCAACCATCACCCCGTCTGATTCGACGATGATATTGCGAAGATCCGCCAATGCAGAAGGCATTTCTATTTTTGCAATTACTTTGCTCTTGCTTTTTGCGTCCGTCAATCTTTTTTTGAGATCGATGATATCGTCTACTTTTCTTACAAATGAAAGTGCGATCCAATCTACCTCCTGCGTTAAAATAAAATCGAGATCTGCAAGGTCTTTTTCTGTGAGAGCGGGTAAAGAAATTTTTGTGTCCGGAAGATTTACACCTTTCTTGGGAAGTAACATTCCTCCGTAGGTTACTTTCACTTTTACATCTCCCTGCCTGGTAATTTCAGTAACGACTACCTCCAGTTTACCATCGTCAATTAAAATTTTATTTCCCGGTTCCACATCTTCGTGGAGGTTAGGGTAGGAGACGTATATCTTATTTTTGTTTCCAACTACTTTTTCTTTCGACGTAAACGTGAGAATATCACCGGGCTCGATAGTCAACCCGCCATTCTCCATATCACCAACCCGCAGCTTTGGCCCTTGCAAATCGGCAAGTATAGAAATATTGTAAGGCTCTGTTTTATTAATGTTGCGTATATGCTCAATGATCTTTGCTTTGTCATCGTGAGCACCATGCGAAAAATTCAGGCGAAAAACATTTACACCGGCTTTTACCAGTTCAAGTAGTTTGTCATAGGTATCGCAAGAAGGTCCGACGGTGGCAACAATTTTAGTCCGATGAAAACTATGTTCTATTCCTGCTTCTTTATCCATGTCTTTGTGCAGGTATTTCTCAACTCTCTTTGACATATGTGTAATTCGGTTATTTATTTTTTGAAACTTGGACGACAAGCAGCAAGACTCAAAGTTTGGAGATTCATTTGGAAAAGAAAAATAATAATTAACAGTTTTAGCGCATGCGGCCAAAAGTTTACAATTTCTTCAATCAACAGTCTCGTGGCTCACAGCTTGTAGCTTGCAGCTTATATTTAAGAAGCGAGTATTTTAACGATTTTCATCCATTCCTCGCTGATTTTTCCTTTTGCTTTTACAGCATTCTGTAATGGGATATAATGCATTTTGTTGTTTTGTATACCTACAAATACATTGTATCGTCCTTCGAGTAAACATTCAACCGCCTGGTAACCCATACGGCTGGCGATTAAACGATCCAGGCAGGACGGAGATCCCCCCCGTTGAATATGTCCTAATATGCAAACACGCGTGTCGGCATTTGGTACTTTTTCTTTAACATGCCGCGCTACCTCTTCTGCGCCACCAAATCCATCGCCTTCGGCAACGACAATCATGTTCACTAATTTCTTTCTTTTCTCTTTTTCCAAAAGCGAATCAATAACCTGTGCAATATCTGTTTTGCGTTCGGGAATCAGTATGTGTTCAGCACCTGTTGCAATACCGCTGTGCAAGGCAATATAACCGGCGTCGCGTCCCATTACTTCTATTATAAACAGCCGGTCGTGCGCATCGGCTGTATCCCTGATTTTATCGATTGCTTCAACGGCAGTGTTTACGGCCGTATCGAACCCGATTGTAAAGTCGGTACCGGCAATATCTTTATCGATTGTGCCTGCAAGACCTATACAGGGGATATCAAATTCGTGGCTGAATTTTCCGGCGCCGCGAAACGAGCCATCGCCGCCAATTACGACCAACCCATCAATACCGCGTTTTTTTATGGTTGCGTATGCTTTTTTGCGTCCCTCAAATTCATAAAAATCTTTGCAACGGGCGGTTTTTAAAATAGTTCCCCCGCGCTGAATGATATTGGCAACGGAACGGCTTTCCATTTTATAGATGTCGTCATCAATAAGCCCCTGGTAGCCCCTCATGATACCGTATACTTCCAGGCCATAGTATAAACCTGTGCGAACAACGGCCCTGATGGCTGCATTCATGCCCGGTGCGTCGCCCCCGGAAGTCAATACGCCAATCTTGGTAACTTTTTTTTCCATCAATAAGAATTCGTCAAATTTTGTTTTAAAATCTTCTGTAAGGGCAAGTTATGTTTGAAAAAAATCTGGTAAAACTGCGAAAATGCCAGCAAAAATAAGGTTTTGTTTTGATTGTGTTTTATAAACACCAAATGCAATTATTCAGGGTCACGAATAGATGTTAGTTTGAACGAAATGACGTCAAACCTGACAAACCGGCCGGTTCTTTTTGCAAACTCATTAATACGGGAAATAAAAATATCTGCATTCATTCTGTATTGAACGAACCGATTTCAGAAACCGGAAACAGACTTTGGTTCGACCTGATTTCTAAAAATTGTGTCGTTGGCTTTTAGTAAGATGGAAAACTGGAGGGTTGAAAATTATTACCAGGAAAATTAATGGGAGAAATGACCGTAAAGATTTAAACTAATTGTTTAATAATGCAGCTTCAAACAATATAACTGTTACGTGTGATTGAAGTTATTATCTGTTTTTTCATCTCAATCATATCCGTCATTTATTGTTAAGATGGGTGCAAAAATGGCTTTGTAAAACGGATACACATTTTAAGCTGAGGGATGGCAAATCGTGTAACAGCCTTATGTATATACGGGGAAAAACGAGTTTCAGGTTTTCTATTTTCAAATTAAATAAAAAGTATTATCTCACTAAAGAAACTGCAATCCATCCTTCATTAATCATCGTACTTATTCGTGTCCGGGACTCGTTACTCCAACTACTATAACCATTGCAGACGAAACAGGTTGCTCTCTTGAGTTTTCCTCTGTTTATAATTAATTAAAATCTTAAATCAAAAATTGAATGAAAAAGAAAATTCTTTTAGGGACTCTTATTGTCATGGCTGCGATAGGAGGAATTATTTATGCAGCGGATCACGTTGATGCGCCTGCAGTAACAGGAACTGGTAATGTAAGTCTTGGTGCAGATATTACCGATGTTTATGCCTTTCAAAGCCCTTCTGATAACAATAACATGGTTTTTGTTATCAATACGCAGGGTTTATTATCTCCATCCGCATCGATGGCCGCCCAGTTTCCCGGCAACACGATGTTTGAACTGAACATTGATAACAATGGGGATAATGTGGAAGACATGGTTTTTCAATGCCTGGTTAAAAAGGGAAAGCTAAGGGTATATGGTCCTGTTGCTCCGTCCGCTACCGGTACATCCAGCACAGTAATTGCCACTGCACCTTATGCTGAAGTTGCAGTTACACCTTATGGTGCGGCTTCACCTACAATAGGCAGCAGCATAAAGGGTGTAAAATTGTTTGCAGGGCCAAGAGATGATCCTTTTTTCTTTGACCTCAAACGATTCAAAGAAATTATCGCCGGCACCGCTACTGCCTTTCATGCAGGTACCTCAGAAGATCCTGCAACAGATACGTTTGCCGGTACAAATGTCATGTCTATCGTGATAGAAGTACCCAAGGCATTACTCGGCTCATCATCAACAATAAACGTGTGGGCCGAATCAAAATCAAAATAAATTATTCAAGTTTTAAAACCCGATCTATGCTACGAATTAATAAATTGTCCTTTTTCATTGTAATGGCCGCTGCATTATCTTCTGCCGGCTGCAAAAAAGATCATAACAACAATCCTAAAGACGACTTTGATGTTTCAGGCACATACACACAACAGGATCAAATGGCAAGGCCTGCAATAAATACTGTTTTTGTCGGTTCCGCAAGGAAAAATGAATTTAATATGACGACTCCTTCTGCAATGAGCGCAGCTTTCAAACCTGATTTTGTTGCGAAGCTCAATGCATTTGGTTACTCAAATAATATTCTTGGCTTAAATGCCGATGCATTTGCAGGTGTACTGGTAACAGATGTGCTGAACGTTAAATTAAATGGCCCGACTACTTTTTACGACGGTACAAATGTATTGACAGGAAGAACACTTGCTGATGATGTAATCGATGTCGAGCTTACCTTGATCTTTGGTGGTGCTGCCGGCAGCGCTAATCCCGGTCTTACAAGCGATCATATCGGTGGTAATGATAAGGCTTTTCTAAACACATTTCCCTATATGGCCAGCCCGTTTTAAGTGAAAGTGGAGTGTTGCAAGATGGCTCTTTATTTATCGCGATAAATAAAGAGCCATCTATCGTTTATAATAATTCGTCGCTTCATATACAAAACAAGAAATATGAAAATTCCGGCAGTCTGTAAAAAAGTTCATGTTCTTTTATTTCTTTTCTTTTTGCCAATACTAACATTCGCCCATACAGTGATAACCGAATTGGAAAAAATGTCGAAGGCAGACACGATGGTGTTATACCTGAAGCTGGGTTATCAGCATATTCTTCCGCTTGGGCTCGATCATATTTTATTTGTACTAAGCTTATTTTTATTAAGTCCGAAATTGAAGCCAGTCCTTTTACAATCACTTGCTTTTACCGTTGCACATTCGGTTACACTATGTCTTGCAGTATACAATGTTATCAGACCATCCGCAAGCATCATTGAACCGCTCATCGCACTTTCTATTATGTACGTCGCATTGGAAAACATTTTTTCTCCACGATTAAAGCCGTCCCGAATCGGCGTAGTGTTTTGTTTCGGACTTGTTCATGGGTTGGGGTTTGCAGGTGCTTTGTCCAACCTGGGCCTTCCTCAAAATTCATTTCTCAGCTCGCTCGTCATGTTTAATGCGGGAGTTGAATTGGGTCAGCTAACGGTGATCCTGCTGGCCTGGTTGTTGCTGGCAAAACTTTTTGGCCACAAAACATATTACCGTAGGTTCATTGTGATTCCGTTGTCTGCGCTGATTGCAATAGTAGCGGGATACTGGGTTTTACAACGGATATTCTTATTCTAAATTTTTCTCGAGATCATTTATTTTCACAGGGCTCAGATCATAACGGTTATCATAAGCCGCTTTAAAGAACTGTTGAGCGTTGTATACCTTATTAACCGCCTTCATGAGCTTGCCCATGTAATAAAGCTCTAACCCTTCGAGTGGTTTGCCCGAAATATGCTGATCGTAAATTTCAAGTGCTTTGTCTTTTTGATTATTTTGTAAAAATGACCAGGCAAGCCATGCGTATGTTTGAGGAGTAGCACGGTTTTCAATTTCCTGTTGAGCTATGGAAATGGCTTTAGCAGGATCGTTTAATATTCCTGTATAAATATCAATAAGGTATTTATTATACATCAACCCATATTCCGGTCCTGTGGCCTGCCGGGTAAATTCTTCTGCAAATTTTCTTTCCGCTTCGCTGTTTTGGTTGAATTCTGCAACCTGCATCATTTTTAATAATGGATCGGGTGATCGTAGTTTGCCATGTACAAAAGAAAATATTTTGGTTGCCAGCGGTTCGTTTTTATCCTGCATCAATGCTATCCAGCCTATACCCATAATACTATGAAAGTCTGACCGATCAATGGCTATACTTTTTCTATATAGTTCGTAAGCCTGTTTCAAATCTGCTTTATGTATGTTCAGGTCCGCAGCGTTTGATAAGGCGATCTGTTTCAAATACCTGTTTCCGGAAGACTTTTCAACGGCACGCATCATATAGAAAACAGCACTATCCAGCGATCCTTTATAATGTTCATATTTTGATCGACGGAAATAAACGGGATATGTATCTGCAGGCTTGATGGTTTTAAGTATGCTTCCGGCTACATCATAGTCTCCTGTTTCAAATGCAGCATCAAATAATGCCAATTGGCCACCGTACCTGTTGTCGCCGGCGTTGATAGCTTTTGTTGTGAAATCTGCCGCTTGTTTAAAACGATGCTGCTGCATGGAGAAATTCGCCAGGGTATATAAAATCCCGTCTTCTTTTTCGCCGTTGGCCAGGTTGGCCCGGATAAAAAGACTGTCTGCTTTTAACAGATCATGAATGTCCCCATATAAATGAAAGCGGAGAGAAAGTGCTGCTGCATATTTTGGCCCATTTACAAAATTGTCAGGCAAACTATCCATTCTTTTTTCCCAAAATGCCAGGTCATCTTTGTTTGTTATGGCCGATGCCGAAGGAGAATAGTTTTCAACCAGGCTATCAACATATTCTTTGCTTACGAGAGGTTCTATCGGCTGTTTACAGGAAGTTGCTAAAGCAATAAATAACGCTAAGCTTATGATCTGTCTCACTATTTTATTTTACCGGTATTTACGGGATAAAGCAGTCGATGGTTTTTAATAAATTACCGGTACACACGAAAGGCTAATGCTTTTTCGCATAATTTTTTTCACCGGCCATTATAGCGACCGGCAAACTATTCTCCCGGGGTGGGACCGGGCAATTGTATTTCCCGTCAACATATGCACAGGAGGGATTGTACGCTTTGTTGAAATCAATCAATAATTGTTCATTTTTTATGTCACCTGTCATAAAATCAATGTAACGCCCGGTATGATAGGTTTCATTTCCCGTTGTAAGATCCGTAAACGGAAGAAAAAGATAATTTTTATAAGTCGGATCATCCATCAGGCTTTGCGATTGGTAAACCGTCAATGTTAATGTGGTATCATGAATGGCGAAATGTGCAATACCATACATGCGAAATGTCTTTTTTATTTTTCCAGATGTTTCCATTTGAAACCATTTACCGTTATTTACTTTTTCAAATTTTGCGTTTACTCTATAACTTTCATCGGCGGGAAAAAAACGAAGATATTTCCTGTCATCACCACTTACTGCATCATGTGTATTGATATAATTGTTGATAAATCCGGTGATAGAGTCGCTGTATGTTTTCTGTGAAAAAAGATGTGTAGAAAAAAACAAGGAAAGAATAACCGTTTGAAAAAAGTTCATACGTGCATTATTTTTTTGATACTTCTTTTATTGCTCATTTTTCATTTGCCAAAGGTAAATGCACTTCGGCCATCATACAACGTGCACTGCCGCCACCATTGGTTTCTATGGTAACAAGTGGAGAATGAATGATATTGTTATAACTGCTTAATTTATCTACCTGTTGTTTTGTTAATGACCGGAAAGCCTGCGAAGACATCACCAATAATTTTTGACCTGATACATTTTCCACCTGCAGCATATTTCCTGCGAAATGATTCATCTGATCAAAATTTATCTCAATAATTTCTTTACCTGACCCTGTAATAGCAGTTGTCACATTTTCACGTTCTGTTTTATCATCAATACTTTCAAGGCAAATCACGACATAACGGTCAGCTACACACATCATCACATTTGTATGATAAATTTCCCGCCCCTTGCTGTCAACAGCCCTGAATGAAACTGGCTTGAAGCCGGTTTGTTTGCAAAAATCTTCCAGCACCTTTTTATCGGTTCGTGGTGACAGGCAGGCATATGCGATTTTATTATCCCGATCGAGTACCATACTGCCGGTGCCTTCCAGGAAAATATTTTTTGATTCATAACTGCTCAGGTCAATCTGGCTTTTAATTTCGAATAGACTTCGGACCGTATCAATTACATGTTGTTTCCTCTCCAGTCTTCTATTGGCTGCGTACATCGGGTAAAATATAACCGTGCCGTCGTTGTGAAATGAAATCCAGTTGTTGGGAAATATAGAATCGGGTGTATGGGGTTCCGGCGTATCCTGTACGACAGTGACATCAACACCGTTGCTGCGCAGAACGCTCACAAAATCGTCAAACTCCCTCAATGCTTTTTTCTGTGCTTCTGCATCCATACCGGCAACCTGGAATGCATTGTTCACCGCTGTTTCGGCATTGTACCCGAAGTTAACGGGCCTTATCATTAGTATGTGCGATGTAGTTTGCATCTTTAGTAAGTGGATTAAAACGTGAAATATTGTGACTGGTTAATAACGATTCAACGTTTAAATCTTGTCAACAAGTCAACTCGTCAACAATCAACCATCACTCCAACTCATCTCTCAACAACGGCATACTCATACAGTGAAAACCACCTCTCGCTCTTGATAGTTCTGCGGAGGGCATCAATATTAATGTATCAGCTATGTCGTCTGCGCTCGCTTCGCCTGTTTCCAGTTGCCTGAGCAAATCGCCCGCGTCGATTACCGAAAACCCATTTTCCCTGAATGCTTCAACCGTTTTATCATTGCGGTCATAACCAAGCACTACTCCTTCTTTCAACGCAAGCAGGTTGCACGAGTCAGTCCATTGTTCTCTCGCATCATACGGAAATTCATTGTTCCCTGAATAAATAAACACTGTTTTCTCTTCACTCTTCAGCTCATTTTTGCTTATATCATGCAATAATTCTTCCAGGTTGTCGAAATAAATGGGATTGTCAATGTCTTTACGGGCGAATTGAACGATCTTAATCTTGTCGTCTTTTCTGGCCCCTTCCAGTACGCGCTGCACCGGATCGGCGTCTTCCATCTTGATCGTTTTTTTTGAAAAATTACCGAGCATCACCCATACATTCCTTTTCACCTGGGTAAATACCGTATCGATATGCATATAATCCCTTTTTTTCGGAATTTTTATTACCGATACTTTTTTTACCAGTTTCTTTTCAAATAAAATATTTACGGCCTGGTGTGCGGCTTCCATCGTTGTCCGTTCGCTCACGCCGATGAGTATATGCTCTTTTGATATCACCATTACATCTCCACCTTCGAGCGTCACTTTTTTTTCATCACCTTCTTTGGGCAGCAGAAAATGATGAGAAGTATCCGGCAACTCGATTACATTTTTCCTGTATTTTTTAAATAATGGATGATTAAAAAAAATGTATTTCATCAGGAGGGCTTCCCGTGTTCTCGCTTTTTTCGCCGGTTTATTGAGAAGTATATGGTCGTTGATAGTAATGCCTATGTCTCTTGTAAAAATGAAATTGGGAATGGGCGGAAAGATCATATTCTTATCATCGAGGGAACCGGTTATAAACGTTTTGGCTAATTGTTCAGGCGAAAGCGACACCAGCTCATCCTGCATATCGTATGAACAGTTTTCAATAGCGCATACGGAAGCTGTCAGTTTCAGTTTTATTTCGTGATCTCCCAGTATCTCAGCCAGCAGCCATTGCAATTCGATCACATTTTCTGATTTGAAAAATTCTTTGTGACCGGGTTTGTAAAAACTGCGTTCATAATTTTTTTTATCAAGGTCATTCAGTTTCCCTTTTATTTTTCCGGGATCGAGGAAATACAGCAACAACTTTGTGTAGTAATCATATTCTTTTCTGCGGATGGTGTCGAGGTGAACGATGTCCTCAAACAGCCAGTCTTGTGCCTTTGAGGGTACTACCTTGCCCAGTCCGCTATCAGGGCTGTGTACCAGTAATCGTCGAAGCGTTCCTATTTCTGATGTGACGGATATTTTATTATTTGTTGAGCTCATAAAATATAATTGTAAAAAACAAAGTGGTTCCTGGTCCGGGGCAGAGCAACTCAATCAGGGATATAATAATTTACCGGTAGTAAATCGGCAAACTTGTGTATGAAAGAAGTGATTTTCCGAAAAGGCATATGAACAATTGTTAGCAAAGATAGATAAGTGAGATGAGCCGGAAAAGTCGGTAGACGCCGGGCCGAAAAAGCAGTCAGTCTAAAGGTCAAATAAGCCAGGGAGACCAAATGCAATTGCCTGATCTTGTATGAAATGTCAAATGAATCATACGGTGTGACCGATATGATTCATTCGACTTATTTGGCACATTTGATTTTCGTTTTATTGATGTGCTGCCAGCAGCGGAACAGAAGTATGGTGAGCCAGTTTTTTGGTGTGCCTTGAACTGAACACGCTATTCATGAACGTGTGGTTTTTCGGAATGATGACTAACAGGTCAATATTCCTATCCCTTGAAAATTGTTCAACAGCTTCAAAGAAATCGTTCATGCCGATAAAATAAAATTCGGGTTTGAACTCTGCAAACAAGCGTTGCATTTTTGCTCTTTCCGTCAGGTATGATTCTGTCAGCGATACATAATGTTCGTTGTCCACATTTACAATATGCAGGTTTGCATTGAAGATTTCCAATACATTTTTTATAGCAAGCACGGGAGTTGTCGCATCAACATCTTTGAAATCAGACGTAAGCGCTATATTATTTATCCCGGTAAATTTTGCTTGTGGCGGTATGATCATCACCGGGCAGATATTTTGTTCCGCCATTTTAACCGTGTTGCTGGTCATTATCAACTGACGCCATTCTTCTCTTTCAGTGATTCCCATCAGTACAAGCGTAGCCGCTTTCTGGTAAGCCAACCTGCCCAGGTTATCAATAAAATCGTCGCCTTCTTCCTTTACCCAATCCACTTCTGCCACGCCTTTATCCAGCAGCTCGGCTTTAAGACTTTCAAGATATTGGCCAGCAGTCACCGCCTCTTTATCCCTTTCAAACATGTGGTACAATATTATAGTAGTACCCTTTCTCCCGGTAAACATATCGGCAGCATATCTTACCGCATTGAGCGCGGTTTCTGAAAAATCAACAGGAATGATAACGGTTTTCATGATCGTTAGTTTTGAGCTTTAAGCGTGGGTGAAAATAAGACAAAATTTTTCAGATACAATAAAACTGTTTTTAAAAAGATGTTCACGTTCGCCCTGTCTATCCAAATAATTTTTTTTAAAAATCATTGTTTATTACCTTTTGCGCTAAAAACCTCTGCTGATGAAAAAATTATTAATTCCTGCATTCCTTTTCGTTTCGTTGATTTCTTATAGCCAGCCCGTGAAAACCCCGTTTATTCCCCTGCCGGTTTCTGTTGCAGAAAAGCCGGGTGTGTTTACACTGAAAAACAATTTTAGAATATCGGTTTCGGGCAAGAGTGATGATGCGGTCAATGTAGCAAAACAATTGTCTGCGGCGTTGTCTGCGGCAACGGGCTACAACGGAACCATTAAGGAAAATTCTTCCGGTGGAAATATTCAGTTTGCATTGCTGTCCGCACCGGATAATGCAATAGGTAATGAGGGATATAAACTATCGATCACACCGGGATCGGTCAAAATAAGTGCAAATAAACCGGCTGGATTATTTTACGGTATGCAGACGTTGCTTCAATCATTTCCCAAAGAAATTGAAAGCAAAACCAGGGTTGCCGGAGTGAGCTGGACAGCGCCTTGTTCGGAAATTACCGATCAACCGAGGTTCGGCTGGCGCGGTTTGATGTTTGATGTAAGCCGTCATTTTTTTACCAAAGCGGAAGTAAAGCAGTTTATTGATGATATGGTAAAATATAAATTCAATTTGCTGCACTGGCATTTAACGGATGATGAAGGTTGGCGCGTCGAAATAAAAAGTTTACCAAAACTGACAGAAGTAGGAGCGTGGCGTGTGAAACGCGAAGGAAAATGGGCGAATACCGGTAATCCATTTCCGAATGAACCGAACTCTTATGGCGGGTTTTATACACAGGATGATATAAAAGAAGTGATTCAATATGCAAAGGAGCGATTTGTAACAATATTGCCGGAAGTAGATGTGCCCGGCCATAGCCTTGCGGCGCTTGCTTCTTACCCGGAACTTTCCTGTACGCCTGGTCCTTACAACGTAAGTTCCGGTGCTCCGTTCATGAACTGGTTTAAAGGTGGTCATGAAGGGATTATTGATAATACACTTTGTCCCGCCAATGAAAAGGTTTATGAATTTTTAGATAAGGTGTTTACTGAAATAGCCCAATTATTTCCTTTTGAATACATCCATATGGGTGGCGACGAAACGGCGAAAAATTTTTGGGCAAAGAGTGAGCAGATTAAAGACCTGATGAAGCGGGAAAACCTGAAAGATCTGAATGAAGTACAAAGCTATTTTGTAAAACGTGTAGAAAAGATTGTGACCGCAAAAGGAAAAAAACTGATCGGGTGGGATGAAATATTAGAGGGGGGATTGGCGCCATCCGCATCCGTTATGAGCTGGCGCGGAATGAAAGGTGGAATCGCTGCAGCCGGCATGGGTCACCAGGTGGTGATGTCGCCAACGGATTTTGTATATCTCGATTATTACCAGGGCGAACAATCAGTGGAACCACCGGTATATGCAGGATTAAGATTAAATAAAACTTACCAGTTCGAACCCGTTCCGGAAGGAGTTGATCCAAAATTGATTTTAGGCGGACAAGCCAATTTATGGACAGAGCAAATTCAACGTTTCAGAACGGTGCAGTATATGTTGTGGCCCCGGGCGCTTGCCGTTGCTGAAAGTGTCTGGTCGCCAAAAGAAAAAAAGAATTGGAATGATTTTACAGACCGTGTGGAATTGCAGTTTGAGCGTATGGATATGGCGCAGATACGTTATGCGCGCAGCATTTATGACCCGATCATTACGGTGAAGGATGTAAAAGGCAGCCCGGAAGTAACGATGAAAGCAGAAATTGAGGGCCTTGATATTTATTATTCAATTGATGAGAGTATACCGGATAATTTCTTTCCAAAATATACTTCACCGATCCTGATCCCGGCTGATGCGGCTCATCTGAAAGTGATAACCTATAAAAAAGGGAAGCAGGTTGGACAATTGATCAATATTCCGATAGCAGACCTGAAGAGAAGAGCGCAGTAAAAATTATAGCTGGTAAAAAAAAGTGACGCATGATGGTTGCGTCACTTTTTTTATTTCCAATTATTAAAAATCAAAAGCTTTTCTTTTCATTCGATTTTTGCATCGGGTTAATACCCTGGCTTTGTCCCCGTGCAGCATCTTGTTTTTGTTTGAATACGCTGAAGCGGCTCGATTCCGGCATACTTCCCCATGTGTTGTTGCTTTCATTAATGTCTGCAGTTTCACGCATCGGGTCAAGTTTTATAGACGTTACTTCTTTATCTTTCATAAAGAACTTCGTTACTTTTTGCTCGTTTAATCTCCACACCTGTGCAGGTATACGATCTACTTCTTTGGTTCCGTCTTTATATGTCCATTCAATAATGATCGGCATTACCAATCCGCCCTTGTTGCTGAACGTGAGCTCGTAAAAATATTTGTTCGCATACTTTTCCTTTTGTGATGGATCCAGCTCGCTCACGGTAGCAGGTGCATTTATAGAATATGTGGTTGTGTCTACCGGTTCTATACCGCGATCATATTTCCAGTAAAAGTCACGGGTAGCCGTATCCGCATCTGTGGCAAATTGTATGCTCTTGTCTTCACGGTTGCGTATTTTAGATACGTCTTCAAAGCTATTTACTGCAGGTTTCGGCACTTTTGTGTTTAGCGTTTTATCACCCGGCACATTGCCATTTACATCGGCCTTCGCAAATTTTACTGAGTCAATAGAAATATCACAGGCATCAGTGCTGTAAAACCAGCCGCGCCAGAACCAGTCAAGATCTTCGCCGCTTGCATCTTCCAATGTGCGGAAAAGATCGGCAGGAGTGGGGTGCTTAAATGCCCAGCGTTTTGCGTACTCTTTGAACGCATAATCAAATAATTGCCTTCCCATGATTGTTTCGCGAAGTATATTTAGACCCGTAGCCGGTTTCGAATAAGCATTCGGGCCAAAACCAATAATGTTTTCTGAATTTGTCATTATGGGTTCCAGTTGATCTTTGGGCAATTTCATATAATCGGTGATTGTATAAGCGGGCCCTCTTTTTACCGGGAATTTATTGTCCCATAATTCTTCAGTGAGGTATTCGCAAAATGTATTCAGACCTTCATCCATCCAGCTCCATTGACGCTCATCACTGTTTACGATCATCGGGAAAAAATTATGGCCTACTTCATGAATCACAACACCCAGCATTCCATTTTTTGTCGCCTCTGAATAAGTTCCGTCTTTATCGGTCCTTCCGAAATTAAAACAGATCATCGGATACTCCATGCCGTTAGCGGCTTCTACGCTCTGGGCAACAGGATAAGGATAGGCGATTGTGAATTTGGAATATGTTTTTATAGTATGAGCGACAGCTTTTGTGGAAAACTTGCTGTACAGGTTATATGCTTCTTTCGCATAAAAGCTCATACACATCACTTTTTTTCCCTCTACTATAGCCGGCAAGGCATCCCAGATAAATTTTCTTGAGGAGCCCCACGCAAAGTCGCGAACATTATCCGCTTTGAAAATCCACGTTTTCTTTTGTGTGCTTTTTGTTTTTTCTTTTGTCTTTGCTTCATTCAATGTTACAATTTGCAAAGGCTCTTTAGTTGTTTGCGCTTTTTGCCAGCGTGCCAATTCAGTAGGTGTCAATACCTGTGCATAATTCTGGCATTCACCTGTAGCGCCAACGACATGATCGGCAGGTACTGTCATCTGCACTTTGAAATTCCCAAACGTCAATGCAAATTCGCCGCGTCCTGTAAACTGATGATTTTGCCAGCCCTGGAAATCACTGTACACACAAAGCCGCGGATACCATTGAGCCATGGTAAATAAACTGTTGCCATCTTCGGGAAAATATTCATAACCGCCGCGACCGCCTTTGGTAAAACGATCTGCTATTTTATATGTCCAATCTATGTTCAGGACAAATTTTTGTCCAGGCTTTAATGGTGCAGGCAGATCAACACGCATCATCGTTTTATTAACAACATAATCGAGTTTTTTCCCTGTGGCGTCTGTTATTTTTTGAATTTTATCGCCATAGCCATTATCAGATTTACTTTCTTCCATTCTTTCAAGCGTCTTATCTGTTGCCTGCGACGGTAGCGTTGACGCCACCTGGTAGTTTGCATTTTCAACGGTGCTGTGCTGATTTTCGTCGAGCTGCAGCCATAAATAAGTAAGAACATCGGGGGAGTTGTTATAATAAGTAACGGTTTCGCTGCCCGTAAGTTTTAAGTTCGGTTCATCCAATTCACATTTGATGTCGTAATCGGCTCTTTGTTGCCAATACTTTGGACCAGGCGCTCCGCTTGCGGTGCGGTACTCATTGGGTGTTGGTAAAATAGTGCCCAACTGTTCAAACTTATTTGCATGATTACTGCCCGGATTGTTTTGGATGTCCTGGGCTTTTACAAAACTAAAGGCGACTAACAGTAAGCCGCAGGTTAAAAGGATTCTCTTCATGTATCTTGCTTTTTGAGTGAATAGTGATTTTGTTTTGTTAATAAATCAACTCCGATTTGCGGTCATTCTGACTTCCGGCTCTTCTATGGTATTCTCTCCAGTGCCATCTTTACTGCCAAACTAAAAACAGCAGCCGATAAAAAAATCACCCAGTTTTTTCTTTCCACCCTTAAAATGGAAAGGATAAACTGTGTGAACAATAAAATGCAGATAACGACAACTATCTGCCCGGCTTCAAGGCCCAGGTTAAACCCAAATAAACTCCATCCAAGACTTTGATCCTTTGCCATGGCAAAACGTATAGCATTTGCAAAGCCCATTCCGTGAATTAACCCGAAACCTAATGCCAAAAAATAATTAATGCGTATGGTTTTCGGTGTAAACTGCCTTTGAAACAGGTTGCTCAAGGCAGTAATCACAATGGTACAGGGAATCAGGAATTCAACCCACCTGGATGAAAAACGAATAATATCGAGTACGCTTAGTGCCAGGGTTAAAGAGTGCCCGATTGTAAATGCGGTAACAAGGATAAGCACCTGTCGCCAATCTTTCAATAAATAGATAGCCGATAGTGCCGCAATGAACAACTGGTGATCCAGCGCATCCCTGCTTATAATATGATTCCATCCCCATCCAAAATAAAGTCCAAAATCCTGCATCTTGTAAGTGAATTGTCCCGTCTTTTATGAAAACCGGGAAATTCAGAAATATTTTGCCAGGCTATACTTATACTGTCGGCCGCGGTATTTGTTTTTACAAATGGCTCAGTTTAATGGCTGGTAGTTTCGGCGGCAAAATAAAGAATACTGAAATATACTTATGAAAATAATCCGGACTTTTGTAAACATAAAAATTTTGGGGTAAATGGCAGTACTGTTTTATAAATGGTTTTTATTGTTTTTTCTGCAGTTTAATTTTTTGAATGAAAACCCGCATCCGTTCCATGTCAGCGTGACGGAGATCAATCATAACGCAAAGGATAAGACGCTGGAGATAAGCTGTAAAATATTTACCGATGATTTTGAAGATGCGTTGTCACGGAAATATAAAACTAAAGTTGATCTTGTACAACCCAAAGACAAACCGGCGATGGATAAGCTTGTAAATGATTATATAAAAAATCATTTAGCCGTTAAAGCGGATAATAAGGCCCGGGTGATGGATTATATCGGCTTTGAAGTGGAAAACGAGGCAGTGTATGTGTACATGCAGGTAAATGATATTCCAACGATTACCAGGGCGGACGTGACAAATTCGGTGCTGTATGATCTTTTTAACGATCAAACAGAGATTATTCATTTTATTGAAAATGGAAACCGGAAAAGTGTCAAGATAGATTACCCCGCTACCGTTGCTTCTTTTCAATTCTGAATAAAAGCTGCCCGCTGATATAAAAGATTATTCTTCCCAATCACTGTTCACTTCTTTCCTGGCAGTGACAAGTACCTTATCAATCCTGTGGCCGTCCATATCCATTATTTCGAACTTAAATTTCTTCCATTCGAGTGTATCACCGGTATGAGGAATGCGCTCCAGTCTATGAAGTATAAAGCCTGCCAGGGTATCAAATTCCTGCTCCCCTTCATTCATGTGTTCGGTTTGTTCAAAGCGGGCAAGAAAGTCATAGAATGGGATCTGGGCGTCTATAAGGAATGATCCATCGGATCTTTCCATTATTTCATAATCCGGTATATTCGGTTGCGGCATGTCACCAATGATAGCCTCGAGTATATCATTGAGCGTAATCATACCTTGCAGGGTTCCGTATTCATCCACTATAAAACAGGAATGGTCTTTTGTCTCTTTGAATTTTTCAAGCAATTGATAAGCTGTATTATTTTCCGGGACAAACATTGCCGGCCGCATTATGTTTTTGAAAATAGTAAGATCGTTGGTGATGTACAGATCTTTTAAAGAAACAATGCCTTTTATATTATCTATTTCTCCATCGCAAATTGGATACACAGAATGCGGTTCTCTTAGAATTTTTTCTTTAATCCCTTCTTCATTGTCATTAGTATCGAACCAGATGATGTCGCTGCGGTGCGTCATGAGCGAAGTGATATTTCTGTCGCCAAGGTGAAATATCCGTTCAATAATTTCTTTTTCTTCCGCTTCAATGGTTCCTGCTTCAGTTCCTTCCGATATCATCGTTTTTATTTCTTCTTCAGTTACTACATCGTCTTTTGATTTCTTTATATTGAATATCCTGAAGAAGATTTTTGTGAAAATATTCAGGAACCAAACGATCGGGTGAGTAATTTTTGCAAAAACAGTTACGGGTAACGCAACAAGTTTCGCAATTTTTTCCGCTCTTAACAGCCCGATCTGTTTGGGAATGAGTTCCCCGAAAATGATAGACAGTAAAGTGACAATGATGACAACAATTGTTACAGATATCGTTTTTGCGTAGGGTTGCAACAATTCAACTCTTTCGAAAAAAGGCTGCAGGTACACGCCAAAGCGTTCACCGGAATATACACCGGTAAGAATGGCAATTAATGTTATGCCTATCTGCGCGGCGGGTAAAAAAACTTCGGGATTATTAGAGAGTTCGAGAGCCCTGCGGGCTGTTTCATCCCCTTTTTCGGCCATACTTTCCAGCCTGGCCTTACGGGCGGAGACAAGAGCAATTTCAGACATTACAAATAATCCATTCACTAATATCAGTGCTAACAATATAACTATATCCATTTATGCGGCAGGGTTATTTAGCATACCGAAGTTAGCAAATCCAAAGCGCTTATTGAAGATCATACCGGTAAAGAGACCAAAACATATGCCGATTATCGTACCGCCGGCAATATCCAGCGGGTAATGTACGCCCACATATACCTGTGCATAACAGATAACGACCGCCCAGAAGAAGCCGGCCAATGCCCATTTGCCGATTATATGGCGCATGGTAATATAGAAAAAGGTGGCAATTCCGAAATGATTGGCGGCATGTGATGAGGTAAAACTATAACCGCCGGAACAATGGTTGACCAGCAGCCGCACATGCATCATAAACTGCGGGTCGCTGCAGGGGCGCAGGCGTTCAAAACCATTTTTAAACACGCGGCTGCTGATAATATCTGTGAGCGAGACGGTACAGATAAACAAAAGCACCCACCACCAGCCCTTGCCTTTAAAATTGATCGTGACAAACAAAAGTAAAAACAGGTAAAGCGGTGCCCAAAATGACGAGTCCCGTGTAAAAGGCAGTACTGTATCGAAAAAAGAATTTGTCCATTGGCTGTTTAATTTTACAAAAAGCCATTGATCCCATACTTTGAGCTGTTCCATAAATGAAAGCAGGTATAAATTCATAGGTGCAAAAGTAAGTGATGTGCCTGACTGAATGATCCGGCGACAATATTTCTGCGATTGGTTCATTTCGCTGTTCAGCTCTTCTTCTCTTGTTCTTTTTTAGTTCGGCTACATATACGAACTTTTTAAAAATTCGGTTAATTGTACGAACTGAAATAAAATTCGTATATTTGGCCGAATTATCATTTTTATATGGCAATGCAAGCTGTTGTTACCGGTGATATTGTAAATTCTACTAAACTGACAACTGTCAATGAAAAAAGAATTTTAAAACAATTAAAGATTATATTGCTTCCGTATAAAAATGAGTTTTACAGGGGCGACAGTTTCCAGGCGTATATAAAAGATGCCGGCCAGGCGCTTCGCATTGCTTTGTTATGCCGGACAGCAGCAATGGCTATACCGGCAGACGAAAATGATATAAGAAGCGACATACGAATAAGTATCGGTATAGGAACTGCCAGAACCCCTATTAACACATTGGCTGCTGCAAAAGGTGATGCATTTGTATTGTCAGGCAGAGCGTTTGATGAAATAACCAAAACAGGAAAAAGACTGGCTATCATTACCAATGATTCGATTGCTAATACAGCTTTTGAAGTAATAGCAGATTATATCAATTCTGTTTTTAGCAATATAACAGATAAACAGGCAACCGTCATTTTTGAATTGTTATCAGGACGTACACAAAAAAAAGTGGCGGATAAGCTGGATAAATCCAGGAGTACTATCAGTCAACATGTGACCTCGAGCCGTTTTTATGAAATAGAAAGACTATTGCAGCAATATGAAAACATTGTTAAACAAATGAAATAATTATGGCATCAATATGGCTAATCAAACTTTTTTTATCTCATCTTATTACTGATTTTATATTACAGCCCAAGACCTGGGTGGAAGACCGAAGCACAAGGCACTTTTCATCCGGTAAGCTTTATCTGCATGGTTTCATTACTGCAGCATTCGCGTGGATAATGACAGGCTGGCAATACTGGTTGGTTGCCATAATAATACTCATCACGCACGTCGTAATTGACGGATGGAAATCTTATAAACCTAAAACTATAAGCTGGTTCCTGGCAGATCAGTTCCTGCATATAACGGTCATAATACTTTGCTGGGCATTTATTTTTGTGGAATGGAGCGATATAAAGGAGCTCTGGCAAAAAATAAATATCCAGGAGCATATATGGAAACTGGTAACCGGTTTTGTGTTCCTCACTTTGCCCGCGGGTATTTTAATTGGCCAGTTTACCAAACAATGGAGAGATAAAATAGCCGATGCAGAAAACCTGGCCAACGCCGGTAAATGGATCGGTATCATTGAACGTATAATTATTCTTGTTTTCGTTCTGCAAAATCAATATTCCGCAATCGGCCTTCTGATAGCGGCAAAAGGTATCATCCGGTTTAATGATAAAGACAGGCAGGAAATAAAAACTGAATACCTCGTAATCGGAACATTGGCAAGCATCGGTTTGGCAATCATAACCGGCTTGATCGTTAAATCGTGAAGACAGATAAATGTCGAAACTGTCATAACATTTGCTTCCCGCGACAGCATTTAGGGAAATCTATTGTTCCCAATTTGAGTAATGGCCACTTGTTGACTTCACAACGTTTTTGAATTTTACGCAATCGGTTTCACTGGTTTTTTTGTTCAAACCACGGTGAAACTATCTACTTTTGAACTGACTAGCTAAGACGGATTCTGTTTCTACAGTTATCCGGGGATGTTAATGAATGATTACAGTTAGTTGGGAAGCAACTTAGCGGTTGCTTCTTTTTATTATTATCATTCAGAAAGAGGGTGCCCGATCTCCCAATGAAGTCCGAAAGGATCTTCTAATCTGCCTAGCCTCCAGCCATGTCCTTCGCCAACCGGAAATATTTCTTTTGCACCGGCATTTAATGCCTGTTGAAAAACTACGTCAGGGTTCTTTACAGTCAAAATCATTCTTATTGTGTTTCCACCAAGTGCTTCAGCAGGTTTATTTTGCCCGGACGATTCACCGCTCAGCCAGAATTCAGCTCCGTCAACAGAAAGTCTTACTACAAGTCCGCCACCGGGATCTTGCAGACGATAGGTTTCAACGGCTGAAAACGCAGTTTTATAAAAGTTAACCGCTTTTGTGCCGTCGTTTACCGATAACCATGGAGCCAGCGAAGT
>Ga0207648_10001896_pt1 | contig 22853 bp, 16 predicted proteins | sample KBSMisM32_FD_184310 | JGI IMG/M metagenome (GOLD analysis project Ga0207648, IMG submission 184310) | Miscanthus rhizosphere microbial communities from Kellogg Biological Station, Michigan, USA - KBS Miscanthus M3-2 (SPAdes) (version 2) | ecosystem: Host-associated > Plants > Roots >...
CACCTGAGACTTGAGCTCATAGCCGAGATCATAGAGAGCGACGTAGTACTCCTGTGACTTGGGCGCCATCGCCTTGCGGAAATCCTGCTCGGCCGTCGTAAGCGTATCCGCCTGTATGAGCAGATCAGGCGAGACGGCGCCACCGCCGTAGACCACACGTCCCGCGTCGGACTTGAACTGAGGGCGGGCCTTACGCGCTGAGTCGGACTCGAGCGAGTCGGGATGCACTTCGACGAACTGGCCGTCGGGCATCAGCTTCCGCTCTTTCTGGATGGAGCGTCCGCTCGGCGTGTACCATTTCGCGGTCGTCATCTTGAGTGCCCAGCCGCCGTCGAGATTGAACAGCGTCTGGACGAGTCCCTTGCCGAACGAGGTGTTGCCCACGATGACGGCGCGGTCATGGTCCTGCAGCGCACCAGCGACGATCTCCGACGCGGATGCTGTGTACTGGTTCGTCAGAATGACGAGCGGAATGTCGGGAGCGGCAGGCTTTTCCCGCGCGAAGTACATCTGCGGTTCGGTGTTTCGCCCGCGCACGCTTGCAATCTCCTGCCCCTGCTTGAGGAACAGGTTGCTGATCGAGAGCGCCTGGTCGAGGAAGCCACCGGGGTTATTCCGCAGGTCGAGGACGATGCCTCGCGCTCCCCCATTCTGCAGACGCCGAACGCTCTCGGTGAGCTCGGACGTCGCGTTCTCGTTGAATTGATCGAGCGGGATGTAGCCGACCTTTCCATCGAAGGTGATCTCGTAGGGCACCGCCGGCACCCGAATCACCGCGCGGGTGAACTCGATCTTGATGGGAGTCGTGACGCCTGGACGCGCAAACCCGACGGTGACTTTCGTACCCGGAGTGCCGGTGAGCGCGTCCGCCGTCTTCTTCGAGGTCCAGCCGCGGGTGGAGACCGTGTCGACCAGCACGATCACATCGCCTTCGCGAATGCCCGCTCGTTCAGCCGGGGTGTTGTGGAACACCTTGGCGACCGTGATCCCTTTGCCCTGCTGCTCCTCGATGGACATGCCAAGGCCGCCGTAGCGTCCGCCCGTGTTGCTGTTGAAGGAGCGGAGCTGGGATGGAGACATCAGTTCGCTGTACGGATCCTGCAGCTGGCCAACCAGTCCCCGCGCGGCCTTTTCGTAGAGCATCCCGGTATCGACCGTGTCTACGAAGCGTGAGGAAACGAGGTCGAGCACCTGGCCGAAGAGCCGAGCGCCGTCTGTGGTTGCACGCTCCTGAAAAACAAACCCACCCACGACAAGCGGGGTGGCGACAAGGCTCGCGAGGAGCGCGATGCGTTTTCGATTCATTGAATTGCTCAGCTCAACGGGGTGTAGACAAACTAGATACGCGGTGTGGGAGGAGGAGTTCCGCGCCCCTTCAAACGGACGGTACGCAAGCAGCCTGCGTCACTGGCCGTTTCCGCCGGCGCCGGCACCGGCCCCTTCTTCGCTTCCACTGGCCCAGAGCGCGCGCCACGACATCTCTCGCCCCTTGCGAAACCCCTTCTGTGTGAGCTTCACGCCATCCGGCGAGATAGTGACCATGTAGGCCTGACCATCCATTTCAATCTCGCGCTTGATCGTCTTGTCGAGCTTCGTTGCCATGGAAACTCCGTTTCGTAGTAGTGGACCTGGTCGGAGCAACTCAGGTGCGGAGCGACTCGGGTAAATGTAGGGTGCGTCGCAGGTCCTACACCAAACGCGATGCCAATACGTAGTCAACGAACCATTCGCGCCGATGCTGCTTAAAGGCAATATCGCGAGCTAGCCCTTCCGCAAGCAGCATCTGATGCGCTGGTTGCAACACGCGCTGCAGGTGCGATGGATAACGCTGAGCGAGCGGCAACTGTTCGGCGAGCTGATCGAGAGCGATGCGCCACGTCACGGTCCCATCTTCTCGCGCGACCTCCAGCAACCGGTACAATCGACGCGCCACAGGTGATGACAGGTTGAGATATCGTGGTGCGGAAAGCGTCACGATATGACCTGCGGCAATGTTCGAGCGGATCACGGTGGAGATCGTGACGCGCGCGTCGCCTGGCTCGGACGCGGAGAAAGTCGGGAACAAGGCGAGCTGCTCACGGTCGCTGTAGCGACGACGTTCGATCGCGATCGAGCTGAGAATCGTGAAGCGACCCTCGAGACGCGTGGCGCCGGCGGCCTCGTAGTAGACGCCGGTCGACTCGAGGGTCGTGCGCTCCAGGCGACTGAGCGCGCCCCGGAGCTGTTCGTAGGTGCGCCCATCGACGCGACGACCGATCGAGCGAAGGAATGCGTGGAGCGTGAACGTCAGGACGCCATCTTCGGGGCAGTTCGCTTCGTGGTAACGGCGCAGGAGCTCGACGTACACGTCCTGGTCGAACGTTCCGGGAACGCGGTCACCGGGCGTGGGCAGCACGCGCCAGCGTCCTCCCGATTCGGGAGCATAGGTAACCGCGGAGTCATCGGCCGAGTCGCTCAAGCGGAACAGCGGCAATGCCTCGAGCGATCGATCGAGCATAATCGTGCGCGTGGCGGTTCGCCGGTGCGCGGCGAGGCTCATGGGGCGTAGCGTACTGTCACGCGTGCCGCGAAGCTAGGGCCGAGCCTCACATTCGTTGTCTTTCGCATTCCGTCGTCGTACTCGCCCCAGCGCGCAGCACGGCGAACGTCCTGGCGGTGATCCGCTGCTCGTGTGTCGGACGGCTGTCGTGATACCGGAAGCGGCGCCGAGTCAGCCAAGCTGGATGACCTGGCCCGTGATGGACCGTGCGGCGTCGGAAAAACACAGGAAGTAAACGGCATCGGCGACTTCCTCGCGTTCGACGTATCGCGGAGCCGAGCCCATGGTCTCGAGGTTCGCAGCCGTCCGAATCGCTGTTGGAGCAAGGGCGTTGGACCGGACCCCTGTATCGCGCTCCTCCTGAGCGACCGAGCGCATGAGCGCGATCACGCCGGCTTTGGAGACCGCGTATGCAGACATCTCGGCGATCCGGCCACCTGGCAGAGCCGCGGCGGACGCGAAAAAGACAACGGCGCCGTGGCGCTTTCGGAGCAGGGGAAGAAATGCGCGTGTCGTCAGGTACGCCGTTGTGAGGCCTATGTCCAGCTGCTTTGACCACGCGTCCGGATCGCTGTCGGCGACCTTTCCCGACATGCTGAACCCACCCGCGATATTGACCAGGGCATCGATGGCGCCGAAGTCACGTTCGACTGCCGTCGCGACGGCGTCGAGCTGAGCCCGATCGGTCAGATCCGCTCGCGCTGCGCTCGCTCGAAGCCCGCGCTCGCGAAGCTCCGACGCACGAGCCTCGGCCTCCACGCCGGTTCGGTCGATCAGTACAACGGTCGCACCACGCTCGGCCAGCGAACGGGCAACCACCTCACCCACCTGGCCGGGACGGGAGACTCCAGTGAGAACCGTGACCTGTCCGTCGAGCGGACGATCGGTGAGAGTGGGTGCAGACATGACGCGTCGGGGTTGACGGTAATGCGAAGCCACACGCGTGTGGAACAGCCTCTGCGCTGTGATCGGGCGTCAGGTAGAATCGGCGAACGTCTACGGTGGTTCCATGATTCGAATTATCAAGCGGCTTGGCGCGGTGCTCGGTGTGTTGGCGATCCTCGCGTTCGCACTCATTGGGCTGTTGACGGTCACGAGGGGCACTCCAGTGCGAAAAGTCCTCGCAATCGGCGACGAGAAGCTGCCCGGAGTTCGCGACTCACTATTCGTTCGCACGATGCAGCTGTTCTCGGGGATGAAGATCGAGAACGGCAACGCGGTCGAGGTCCTCCCAAACGGGGCCGTATACCCGCGGCTCTGGGCGGACATTCACTCGGCCAGACAAACGGTGACCGTTCAGATGTATTTCTCGAAGCCAGGTGCCGTGGCGGATTCGATGGCGAAGTACCTGGCGGAGCGCGCGCGCGCGAAGGTGAGAGTGCTGCTGTTGCTCGACGCGTTCGGCTCGCAGGATCTCGCGGGTGATTGGGCGGAGAACCTGAAGAAGGCGGGCGTGGAGGTCGCGTGGCTTCGCGCGCTTCACTGGTACACGCTGCACCGGGCGGCCACGCGCTCGCACGTCCGGGCCGTGGTCGTGGACGGTCGCGTGGGGTACACAGGTGGGTTCGGGCTCGCTGACTACTGGATGGGGACCGGTCACTCGGAGAACGAGTGGCGTGAATCAAACGTGCGCTTCGAAGGTCCCGCGGTGGCTCAACTCCAGGCCACGTTCGCGTCGGGATGGGCAGAGGCGGCCGGTGAGCTCATCACGGGCGATCTATTCTTCCCGCCGCAGGCTTTTGCGGAGGTCGGACCGGTTCGGGCGGCGTTGTTTCACTCCGTTCCAACGGCCGGCAGTACGCCCGCCGAGCGGTTTCTTGCGTTGTCGATCAGTGGCGCGCGCCGCACGCTCTACATCTCGAACTCGTATTTCGTACCCGACGACGACTTTCGGCGCTTACTCGTTAGGGCGGCGAAGCGTGGCGTCGACGTTCGTGTGCTGACGGCGGGTGACAAAAGCGACGTCAAGACCACGCTGTACGCTGGCCGTGCCCGATATCCAGAGCTGATCAAGGGCGGCGTACACGTGTACGAGTATCAGCCGACGATGATGCACGCGAAGACGTTCGTGATAGACGGTGTCTGGTCGACCGTGGGCTCGCTCAACTTCGACAACAGATCGCTGGTGTTCAACAACGAGTCGAATCTCGTCACGCTCGACGAGCGCGTGGGTGCGACGCTCGACTCGCTGTTCATGGACGACCTGCGGTACGCGAAGGAGATGACGCTCGTGGAGCTCAACCGACGGTCGTGGCTCGAACAACTCCTCGAGTGGGGAGCGAACACATTACAGCGCGTGCTCTGATCCGAAGCGGGGACGCAACGCTAGCCGCGAATCTCGGCGCGGCCGAGAGCGGCCCGGACGCCCTCGCGCATGGCGACGATCGCGTCTTCGCTCGATGCAGGCGAGTCGTCCCGGACGTGAATCTCGATTCCGTCCGCGACGAGCACGCGGCGCCAGGCGACCGGCCCGTGATCGTCCTGGGCAACGACGGCGTCGGCACGCACGCCGAGGGCCGGCGCCAGGGACTGAGCGATGCGGCGCTCGAGGAGGTCTCCCGTGGTCTCGCGCATCTCGCGCTTGATGACCTCGAGAGTTTGGCCCTCGCGCTGCCTGATCTTGATCGCGAGCAGCTGGAGCAGATGCCGATAATTGTAGATCGCCGCGGTGCCGGTGCCTTCCGGGCGATCCAGCAGGCCGTTGGATACGTAGAACCGAACTGCCCGGGCGCTCGGGGCGGCTCTGGCGGACGCGTTCGTTGGCCGCATGCCGGCAGCGTCGACTAGCGCGGTGACGTGGGCGGCAAGCCCACGGGCGTTCCAGGGGGCGTGGCGGGCGTGTGCGCGAAGGAGGGCAACCGGTGACTCAGCCATGATGCGAACATAATCACGTCAGCGTGGCGGTACGAGGGGCGTTGGAAGGCTCACCACTACAGTCGTGCCGCTTTCCGCAGAACTCTCGATCGTAATCGTTCCCTGGTGCTCTTCGACGACTCGCTGAGCAAGTGCCAGCCCCACTCCGGAGCTTCCGGGCTTCGTCGACAGAAACAACTCGAAAACTCGCGGCAGCATCTCCGCCGGAATGGGCGCGCCGCCGTTCGTGAGCCGACATCGCCAGCCCCCATTTGGGAGGAGCGTGGATTGGAGCGAAATGTCCGTAGCGACAGGGGCGGCATCGACGGCATTCGACAGGATGCTCTTGAAAGCGTGAGCCAGCTGTTCGCCGTCGATCGCGATCGACGCAGTCGTATCCGGCCTCGTTCGCCGGACCGCAATCGCGCGGCTCTCCAGGCGGCCACGCTCCGACTCGAGCACGTTGTCCCAAACCACGTCGGGATCGGCGAGTGCCAACTCGAGCACGATCGGCCGCCCGAGCTCGACCAGCGTGCCGACCATTCGATTGAGTCGCTCGACCTCGCGCAAAATGCGTCCGACGTTGGTCTCCATGACCGGATCCTCTCGCGCTCGGAAGCGGAGAAGCTGCGCAGCGGATGAGATCCCAAAGATCGGATTACGAAGCTCCTGGGCTACGCCCGCAGCGACTTCGCCGATCGCGCCGCTCCTGTGGCGACGAGCCGCGTACGCAACGTGCCGGGCGCGGTCGATGGCTGCGGAGAGCTGTGTCGCGATGGCAGTCAGATAGCGGCGGGCTGCGGCAATCTGTTCGGGGGAGTCGATGTCGTCGGCGACGATGGAGATGACGCCGAGCGGCCCGGATTCGCCGGGCAATGCGGCCGTCAGTGCGACGGTCGAGTCATCACGCGAGACGACAACCCGGCCGTTCTCCAGAGCGGACTGCCAAGCGTGAGCAAAGCGCTGCTCGAGCGAACCGCGATCGCTCTCCGACCCAGCGTCGTACACGATTCGCGGGAGAGAACCCTGGTCGTCGATCACGGCAACGATGACCACATCCGTGCGCAGCATCTGTCGGAGCTGTTGGGCGGCTTCGTGGTATGCCGCGTCGGCATCGACGGCGCGAGCGAGCGCGACGCCGGAATCGACGACGGCTTCTCGAGCGTGATCCCGAGAGGTGATGTCGACCGTGCAGACCACGAACCCGGTGACGGCGTGGGTGTCGTCATGCAGTGGTGTCATCTGCGCCAGAAGGACGTGACCATCGCCGGGACCGCGCTCGAGCTCCCACCGAACGACAGGGGCCCTGCCGGTTCGAAGCAGCTGCATTCCGTGCTCGATCTGGTCGCGCGGCATGGTGCCGCGCATTGCTTCCCAGATCGGCGTTCCGCGGCTGGCGTCGCCAATCGTGACGGTAGCGGCTCCCCCGTCTTCGTTGAATCGGGGTGCCACCTGGCGCACGCTGGTGAGATTGCCGTCGAGGTCCAGCGCATAGATGCTGACGGGAAGCGCATCGAGCAGCGCATGCTCGGAGAGGTCGGTGGACAGCATGGTCCGACAGAGTAGGCGTAAGTGCGACGTGACGGCGAACGACGAAGCGGAAGACGAAACCGCGGGGCGCCGGCTGAGCCGGCAGCACCCCGCGGTCATCGCTGATCGAAATGGCGCCTGAGGCGCTGGTGGAGCGCTGCCTCGATCTACTTTTTCCTGGCCTTTCCCCCGCGGCTGCTCGCTTTGCGAGCCGGAGCCTTTTTGCCTGCGGCCTTCTTGCTTGCCGGCTTTTTCGCGCCTTTCGCTGCGCTCTTGCCCTTGGGGGCCTTTTTCGCTCCACCCTTCGTCGCGGAGCGCGCTGTCTTACCGGCTTTTGCCGCCGACTTCTTGGCCGCCGCCTTCTTTGCGGGTGCGCTCTTCGTTGCTGCCTTGACAGGTGCCTTGGATGGGGTCGGCTTCGGGGGAGGCGCGACGGGTGCGGGAGCGGTCGCCGATGCGGGCGAAGCTGCCGAGCCGGTGGATGCCGCTACGGTTTCCGGTGGCGCCTTACGCGGACGGCCCGGTCGACCGGGACGGGGAAAGACCTCGGCCTCTTCTTCCTCCTCCTCCTCACCGCCAACCGCCTCGGTTTCCTCGTCGTCGTCGCCTTCATCGCTCTCGTCGGCGTCGTCCCAGAGGCTTTCGTCGCGCTGGTTCAGGACCCAGCCGCCGTCCTCGTCTTCGTCCTCGTCGAACGAGCTCCCGCCACCGTAGCCCAGGTCGTCTGATTCGTCATCCCGGTCGGAAAACTTGAACTCACGATCCAATTCTTCACCGCGCGGCATGACCGCCTCCTGTGGGATAGCCGTCCGGTCTGAACCACGGGAAAAACCGGGCGGAAAAGGTGCACGTCACATGCCCATCACTTTTCGCTTGTGCAGGTGCGACCGAAAGCACCCGCTTTCACGTCACCCTAGTACAATCACCGGGTCGCAGAGTCAAGCGACGCGCGACACAACCGCGTGCGCGATGGTCAGTCCCCGAATGCGGCGTCCGTGACAGCGGGATCGCGCGAGGGAGGTACGTGATGTGGTGAGCGACGGCGGCTGAGAAGCCAGGCCGCAGCGTCATCGAGCAGCGTGTACATCACGGGCACGACGAACAGGGTGAGGAACGTGGATGTGATCAAGCCGCCGATGACGGCTCGCGCCATGGGCGCTCGCTGTTCGGCGCCGGCGCCGATCGCCAGGGCGAGGGGAATCATACCGAACACCATGGCGAACGTCGTCATGATGATCGGCCGGATGCGTGTGCGCGCGGCTCGAAGTATTGCGGCCTCTCGTTCCCCGCCGTGCTCGCGTTCCTGGTTCGTGAAATCGACCAGCAGGATCCCGTTCTTCGTAACGAGCCCCATGAGCATGATGATGCCGATCATGGACATCACGTTCATGTTGCCCCTGGTGATGAGCAGCGCGATCGCAACCCCGATGAAGCTCAGGGGCAGCGCGAGCATGATGGCGAGCGGCTGCAGGAAGGATCCGAAGAGCGACGCGAGAATCAGGTAGATGAAGATGACGGCGAGGATGAGCGCCTCGGCCACGTAGCCTTTGGTGTCGTTCAGGTTCTGCACGTCACCGGTGAAGACCGCGTGATAACCAGGCGGCAGGTTGAGCGAATCGATCGCTGCCTTCACCTTGGCGGCGACGTCGCCCAATGGGTAGCCGGGGATCACGCCGGAGGAGATGTTGATCTGGCGCTCGAGCTGGCGACGCTCGATCTGCTGCGGGCCGACGCCGCTCCGCACTTCGGCAACCTGAGACAGCGGAACGATGGCTGGCTGCCCGGTCGTCGGATCGAGGTTCGCGCTCGCGATGGGGATGTTCGCGACATCCGCCGCCGTTTTCCGAAGCGAGTCGGGGTATACGACGATCACGTCGTGCTGATAACCCTGGGGGTCTTCCCAGCGTGTGGCGCGCGTGCCGGAGAACAGGGGCTGCAGCGTGGTTCCAATGGCGTTGATGCCAAGTCCCGCGGCCCACGCCTGCTGACGATCGACGCTCACGTCGAGCTGGGGAATGTCGCCCTGGTCGCTCGAATTGGGTTCGGCGACGCCGGGGATCTGCTTCATTGCCTCGTACACGCGCCCAGCCGCGATCTTCAGGCGTGACTGCTCCGGGCCCTGAATGTTCACGCGGATCGGCTGTCCGCGTCCGCCGAAGATGCTCTGGGGCGGATTGATGGACGGGATGACGCCGGTGACCTGCCGAAGCTTGCCGCGCAGCTGGTTCTGGATCTCGGTCAGCGTCTTCTCGCGGTCGTGGGCTGGCCGGAGCTGAACGTTGATCGTGCCCTGGTTAGGCGTGCCGCGGAAGCCGCCGCCGACGGTGAGGTACGTGTACTCGACGTCGTGCTCCTTTCTGAGGAAGTCGCTGATCTCACGTCCCCTCTCGAGGGTGTAGTCGAGCGTGGAGCCGGGCGGCGTTCGGATGCCGACGGAGAAGTCGTCGCCGTTCGAGTCGGGCATCCACGTGAAGCCAAGTCGCGGAATGATGATGAACGCTGCGGCGATCGAGGCAGCGGCCGCCGCCATCACCAGCACGCGATGATGGAGCGCCCACTTCAGCAGGCCCGGATACCTGTCGGAGCTCCGCTCGAACCAGTTGTTGAAGGCGATGGCCAGCCGTCGGATCGGTGACCGCACCTTCGGCGCCGCGTGTTCGGCGTTATGCGCGGCGTCGGCCTTGGCGCTGTGCTCCACATCGGGATCGTACCATACGCTCGAGAGCATCGGGTCGAGCGTGAACGACACGAACAGTGACACGAGGACGGCGAACGCCACCGTGACGCCGAACTGGAAGAAGATCTTGCCGATGATCCCGCCCATGAACGCGACGGGGACGAACACCGCCACGACCGCGAGCGTGGTGGAGAACACGGCAAGGCCGATCTCGGACGTACCGTCTCGTGCCGCCGTGTAGTGGTCTTTCCCCATTTCCATGTGGCGCACGATGTTCTCGCGGACGACGATGGCGTCGTCGATGAGCAGGCCGATCGCGAGCGAGAGCGCGAGCAGCGTCATCGTGTTGATGGTGAAATTCATCACCCACATGATGAAGAATGCGGAGATGATGGAGATGGGCAGCGCGAGCCCGGTGATGACGGTGGACCGCCACGAGTTGAGGAAGAGGTAGATGATCGCGATCGTGAGGATCGCGCCGAGCACGAGGCTCATCTGCACGTCGGCGAGCGACTCGCGGATGCGTCGCGAGTCATCGCGCGTCAGGCGCAGCGTGACGTCGGTTGGCAGCTGCTTCGAGAGATCCGCGACGGCAGCGCGCACCGAGTCGGCGACGTCCACGGTGTTCGCGCCGGAGATCTTGAGGATGTCGATCGCCACCGCCGCATTCCGATCGATCTCGGCCGCGGTGCGCTTGTCGGCTTCGCCGTCGATGACCGTACCGAGGTCGGAGATTCGAACCGGGACGTTGTTGCGGACGGCCACAACGATGTTGGAGAACTGCCGGGGCTCGATGACACGTCCGGTCACGCGGACCAGCCGCTCGATGTCACCGTAGTCCACGCGACCGGCCGGGACTTCCTGGTTCTCGAGCTGGAGAGCCTGCATGACCTGCAGCGGGCTCACGCGGTAGGCGCTCAGCGCGGCAGGGTCGAGCTGCACGCGGATGACTCGTTCGCTGCCGCCGGTGCGGTTGACGGCGCCGACACCGGGCACGGCCTGAAGGCGCGTGACAATGGTCTCGTCGGCCATGTCCGTGATCTCGCGCAGCGGGCGCTCGGTACTCTGGACGGCGACGGTCACGATCGGACTGTCGTTCGGGTCGAAGTGCCTAACGATTGGCTCGTCGATGTCGGGTGGCAGCTGCCGCCGGATTCCCGACACCTTCGCCTGCACGTCCTGCTGCGCGCCCTTCACGTCGGCGCCGAGGTTGAACTGCAGGCGCACGATCGAGATGCCTTCGAGCGAGGTCGAGCTGACCTCGTAAATCCCCTGAACGGTGTTCACCGCCTGTTCGATGGGGCGCGAGATCTGGCGCTCCATGACCTCGGGCGACGTTCCCGGATAGCTCGTCTGGACGATGATCACCGGGTAGGTGACGTCCGGGTACTCATCGAGCGACAGGCGCTTGTAGGCGACGATGCCGAGCACCACGAGCGTGACCATCATCATGGTCGCGAACACGGGCCGTCGGATCGAGATATCGGAGAGAAACATGGTGGAAGCTGGGAACTGGGAACAGGGAACCGAGCTATCGCTACTCGTTAGGGGCTCTGCGGTGGAGGCGTCCTCTTGTTCCCGGTTCCCGGTTCGCGGTTCCCGTTTTGACTGGGTCCTTCACCGCCGCCTGCGATCGTCACCTTCATCCCGGCCCCCAGCGTGCCGACGTTGCCGACGATAATGCGGTCGCCCGGGTTGAGGCCGTCCGTGATCTCCGCGATCGCCTGGCTCTCGTCCACGATGCCGACGCTGACGGGCGCGCGCTCGAGCGCATCGGACGCGTCGAGGCGGTACACGAACGGCTTGTCGGTTCCCTGCGCCTGGCGCAGCGCCTGCGCGGGGATGACGATCGCGCCTTCGACCGTACGCGACACGATGCGGCCGGTAGCGAACGTGTTGCCTTTCAGCTCGCCGGCGGCGTTAGGCACCTGCGCGTAGACCGTGATGGAGCGGTTCGTGGGATCGATGGTAGGGCTGATACGTGCCACCCGGCCGTCCAGATCGCGGCCGCCAGCGGCGAAGTGCACCTTCTGCCCCACGCGAATCTCACTGGCCTGACGAGCGGGCACCGACGCGCCCAGCTCGAGGACGTCGGAGCGCACGACCGTGAACATATCGGCGCCGCGCGCCACGTGCTCACCATTTTCCACGCTGCGCTTCGCCACGACGCCGGTGGTCGGCGCGAGGGCTCGCGTGTCCGCGAGCAGCGACGTGGTGGCCCGAACGCGGGCCTCCGCCGCCGCCAACTTCGCGCGAGATGCCGCGTAGGTCTGTTGCGCGGTCCGCAGATCGCGCTCGGCGATCGCACCGGCCTTGAATAGCTGCTCAGACTGTTCGGCGTTCCACTTGGCGGTCTCCAGATCGCTCTGCGCCGCCTCACGGTCCGCGATGGCGGACGTCCGGTTGCTCTCCTGCTCGCTGTCCTCGAAGTGCGCGAGGAGCTGGCCTTCCTTTACGTGGTCGCCTTCGCGGGCGAAGACGCCGACGAGGTCTCCTTCCAGGCGGGCCCGGACAACCGCTTCCTCGATTGCCCTGAGGTCGCCGGAGATGGCGACCCCCGCTTCGATGGTCCCACGCTCGACGGTCTTGACGTCGCTCGCGGCGAGGATGATCGAGGCGGCGCGTCGCCCGCCAGACCCCTCCGCCGCACCCTTTTCACCAGCTGGGGCCGCGTCGGGACGGTTGCCCTTGGTGGTGGCAGCCGCGGCAGACGCGGGCGTCCCATCGCCTGGCGTCTTCGAGCAACCAGATGCCATGAGGATGCTGGCCGCACCGAGCAGGGCGGGAACGCGCAGGAGCGGAGCTATCGAGGCAAACTGTTTGAGCACGGACGTCAGCGAGAAGGGGCTACAGCGGGGCGGGTGGGCGGCAGCGGGATCGGGGTCCCGCGTGCGCGCGCGAGGTCCGCGGCCGCGATGTACAAGTCGAAGATGGAACGAGCCTCGTTCGTTTTCGCGACGAGGAGCTGAAGCTGTACTGCCGACGCGTCGAGCTGTGTGTCCAGACCGCGCTCGAACCGCAGCGCGGCGAGGCGGTAAGCCTCCTCGGCCTCGCGAGCGTTGTCGCGCTGTGCGTCGTATGCCGCGCGTGCGCGCGCGAACTCGGCACGAGCCTGCGCGCGCTCTACCTGCACCTGTTCGCGTGCCTGCGACAATTGGATCTCCGCCACCCGTCGTTGCGCTTGCGCGAGATCAACGTTGCCCTTTGCGCGGAGCCCATCGAAAAGCGGCCACGAAATCTGTACACCGAAGTTCCGGTCCGCGAACCACCCGTTGTTCTGGCAGATCCTGGTGGGCGCCGACCCCGGCGGGCAGAGCGTGTTCGACGCCGACCCCCAAAATGTCGGTAACCCGTTGTTGGCGGGAAGCGCCAGGTACCCCGTCTGAAAGAACGCGGACACCGTAGGCATCATATCGGCGCGTGCCACGCGAATGCCTTCCCCGCGAGCCTCGACAATAGACTCGGCCGAGCGAACGGACGCACGGACCGGATCGACGGAGGAGTCGTTGGCGACGGTCGCGATGAAGGGCTGAAGCGCATCGGGGTCGAGCGCGCTCGTCAGCACAAGCGGCTGGTCGACGTGCAAGTTGAGAATGCGCTTGACCTCGAGCATGGTGAGCTCGCGATCGCTACGGGCCTGAATGACCGCTGGCTCGAGATTCGTGCGCTGGACGCGTGCGCGCAGCACGTCGTACCGCGCGGCGCGGCCTCCGGATTCGAGGCTTTCGACCTGCTTGAGGCGCTCGTCCGCGAGCTCGAGGTTCCGGACCTGGATCTCGTAGAGCCGGTCGCTCAAGAGCGCCAGGAAGTAGGCGCGCTGCACGTCCACGGATACGCGGGCTCGCGTTTCCGCCTGATCATACCGGGCTGACTGGCGTGCGTCGCCAGCGGCACGCGTGCCCGCGAAGATCCGGCCTCCCTGGAAGAACGTCTGGGAGATGTTCGCGTTGGTGGTGTACGTAAACGGCTGCTGGAACGCGGACCCGACGATGTTCCCGCGGGCGTTTTCGATGACCTGAGTATACGCCCCATTGAGGCGAAGCTGCGGGAAGCCTGCGGCGCGGGCCGTGACGATCTGGGCTTCGGTTACCTCGAGCTGGGCAGCGGAAAGCTTGGTTTCGTCACTGAGGCGCACAGCACGGGTTACGGCCTCTTCGATGGACAGTCGGAGCGTGTCAGATGGAGGCGCGGATCGAACGTCGCGCGCCTGGGCACGAGCTTCGTGCGGCAATGCGGCGAGAGCGACCACGACAAGAAAAATGCGGTGAAGCGACATGTTGCTTAATACGGCGAACGGGAGGAAATCGATGGAATACGCCACATCCGGTCAGCGACCCGTCCCGGACCGGTGATCCTCGTGGCCGGGGGCCAACCTGCGGCTCAGACCCCGTCGATGAAGGCCAATGTGCGCCCGCGGCGAACGACGGCGGCGAGAACCTCGAACACCTTTGGGTCCAGAAGGGTGCCGCTCTGGGCGGTGAGGAAATCGACCGTTGCGTTCGGAGAGAGGGCCCCTCGGTAGGGGCGCGCGGATGTCAGCGCATCGTACGCATCGGCGGCGCAGAGAATACGCCCGCCGAGCGAGATCGCTTCGGCGGAGAGGCCGCGTGGGTAGCCGGAGCCGTCCCAGTGCTCGTGATGGTCGTGGACGTAGAGGACCGCGCGGCCCAGGTGGCGCAGGGGTGAGAGTATGTCGACGCCGATTCGGACGTGGTCGCGGACGTGGTCGAACTCTTCGGTGCTCAGTGGTCCGGGCTTGTGGAGCACCGACTCGCGTGTGCCGATCTTTCCGACGTCGTGAAGGCGCCCCGCCAGACGAATCTCCTCCACCGTGTCTTCATCGAGCCCCATGTCCTGCGCTATGGACGCGGCGAGGTGAGCGACGCGCTGGGAATGACCGCGCAGGTACGGGTCCTTCGCCTCGAGCGCGTTCACCAGGGTCTGCACGATGTCAATGCTCAGGCCGCGGAGGGCGAGCTTATCGCGCTCGAGCTCCGCGGTTCGCAGCGCTACTTCTTCGCGAATGAGACGCTCGACGTTGCGCCGCTCGATGGCCAGCCCACGCCGGTGCAGCGCTCGCTCGATGGCCAGCTGGAGGTCGGAGAGCTCGATGGGCTTCATCAGGTAGTCCATCGCGCCTGCAGACAAAACTTCGGCCGCCGTCGGAGCGTCGTTCACAGCGGTGAGCATGACAATGGCGAGATCCGCGTCGATCGCGAGCGCGCGCGGGACTACGTCGACGCCAGTGAAACCGGGCATCCGCACGTCGCACAGCATGAGGACATACTTGCCGCGGTGCAGAAGCTCGAGCGCGGCCAGACCCGACTCCGCGGTTTCGACGTTGTAGCCGCGCGAGCGGAGAAACTTCGCAAGCGCGAGCCGGATGGTCTCCTCATCGTCCACGATCAGCACACGCCACGGGCCGCCGTCTCCGATGACGAGATTCGTCAGACCGCCCGTTGGCGTGACCTGCGTCATCCCGGCTGGTCTCCGGACGTGTCGTGGGTCTCCGAAATCGGGAGCGTGAGGCGGAAGGTCGTGCCGCGGCCAGGCGAGCTCTCGACGCTGATCGTCCCGTTGTGGGCCTCGACGATGCCGTAGCTCACGCTGAGGCCGAGCCCAGTGCCCTCTCCGGGGGGCTTGGTCGTGAAGAACGGCTCGAACACCCGCTGCAGCGTTTCCTGCGACATTCCGGCGCCAGTGTCGGAGACTTCGGTCACGATGGCATCGCCTTCATGCGCGGTGCGAATTACGAGCCGCTTCGTGGGGCTGCGGCGCATCGCGTACTCGGCGTTGACGATCAGATTCAGGATGACCTGCTGCAGCTTCTGATCGTCGCCCGATATCTCGGGCAGATCCGACTCGAGGTGCGTCTCGACCTGCACGCCGGATGACCGCAGGCTGTAGGCGCGAAGGCGCAGGGTAAGCTGCACGAGCCCGTTGAGGTCGAGGGGCATCGTGCTCGGTCCGGCCTTGCGCGCGAACAGGAGCAAATCGCGGATGACACCGACCGCGCGGTCCGCTTCGCGCTTGATGAGGCGTGCGGACTCACGCTGGTCGGCGTTCAGCTCTTCCTCGAGCAGGAGCTGGGCGAATGCGGAGATGCCGGCGAGCGGATTGTTCAGCTCGTGGGCGACGCCGGCGACGAGCTCACCTAACGCGGCGAGCTTCTCGCTCTGACGCAACTGCTCGGCGATGCGCCGCTCGTCGGTGAGATTGCGGACGCTCAGCACCTGACCGATCGGCGCGCCATTGTCCTGGCGGATGAAGCTGAGCGCGACGGTCGCCGGGAACTGTGACCCGTCGCGGCGACGATGGACGTGCTCGGCGACCACGACATTCGCGGGCGTACGCGACAGATCGTGGCCAGCGCGCATCGGCACCGCGGACGTGACGAGCGCGTCGACGGTCATCGTGGTCAGCTCATCGAGTGTGTACTCGTATTCGCGCACGGCGGCGTCGTTGGCGTAGAGCACGTGCCGGTCGAGCGACAGCACGAACACCGGCTGATCCATCGTCGCGAGCGCGGTGGCGAGCATGCGCTCGCGCGCATGACGGTTTCGCTCACCCTCGCCAAGCAGCTGCACGTCGATCGCGAGCGCGACGGATGGCGCGAGGCGTCGCAGCGCGTCGATACTGGACTGCGGCAGTGTACCGTTAGGTGGTGCGGCGGCGGTCAACACGCCGAGCATCCGATCCTTCGCGGCGAGCGCGAGAACGACGCCACCGCGAGCGAGCGATGCGTCACTCGACGGTTGCGGAGGCATCGTGGTCATGGGCGGCGCATCGCTGGCGGCGTCCGGCGCAGCGAGGACCACCTCGCGCGCAATGCTCATGGCGAGCGGGATGCGCGAGCCCCGGGTCGCGTCCGCGCTTCCCGTAGCGCCGATGTAGACGATGGCGTCGTCCCGACTCAGCAATCCGATCGCCGCGGCGTCCATGGGCACGACCTCGCCGACGGCGGCGAGAATCGCGTTGGCGGCATCCGCGGCCGTGGTGCTCGCGAGCGCGACCCGGGCGATGCGAGCCGCCGCCTCGGCCATCTGGCGCTCCTCCCGCTGCGCCTCGAATAGCCGGGCGATCGCGATCGCGACGCCTGCCTGACGAGCGATGATCGAGAGCAGCTCGACGTCTTCCGCCGTGAATGCCCCCCGATGCCTCGACTGCACGATCAGCACACCAAGCGTGTGATCCCCGTGCACCACAGGGACGGCGATCTCCGATGCCAGGTGCGAGGTCGAGGTTTCCGAAGCGCCGGGAACGAGCGCTCCCCAGGAGCGTGTCGGTTGCGTGGAGACGACGGGCTGGCCCGTTCGAAGGGCGATCGACGCGGCACATTCGGTGACCGGCGTCGTCGGCAGCGCCGATGACCACGTAACGAGGCCGTCGACTACGACGAGCTGTGGCCGGAACAGTGGCTCGACACGATCGGCAAGCAGCAGCGCGAAGCACGACGCCTGCGACACCGACGATGCGACGGCGCGATGGATCTCGGCGTACACCTCGTGCAGCTGGGTCCGCGACATCGCGAGCTGCACCTTCGCAACGGCCGAGAGACGCATCGCACGCCGTTCGAGATCGCCGACGAGCGATGCGTTCCGCATTGCGACGGCAACGGCCGTTGAGAAGTCGATGAGCAGGGCGCGCTCGCGGTCGTCGAAATCGCGCGGCTGGCGGAAGCGCAGCGTCAGCACTCCACCCGGACGCCCGTCGACGACGAGTGGCAGGAACGCGGTCGAACCACTGTCGGGGATGCTGGACGCGCCCGTGAACTCGTCCCGGAACCCGATGCCGGCCGTGTTCGTGAGAAACGTCGGCATGGCGGACCGGATCACTCCGCCGGCGGGGGTGTCCCAGAAGCCGCCGATGGCAGCGTTAGGCAGCGCGGCGTCGAGGCCGCTGCTGTGCAGCAGGGTGACCTGGTCGTACCCGGCGTCGGCGACGTGGATGCTGAAGCCATCCGCTCTCAGAGACTCCGTCACGAGGCGGGTCAGGCCGGCAAAGAGCTCGTCGGGCGACGCATTGAAGGCGAGCGTGCGCGCCGTCGCCGCGAGGATCCCGGCATGACGAGCCGTCTGTGCCGCTGCGCGATACAGCTTTGCGTTTTCGAGCGCGATCGCGCCGTGGGTGGCGAGGGTGACGAGCAGCTGCTCGTGATGGTCGGAGAACCGCTGCGCCGCCACGCCGGTCACCACCAGTGCGCCGATCGGCCGGTCGGCGATCATGAGCGGCGCCGCGATGGCGCCAACGCGGCCGATTTCCTCTTCGTTTCCGGTGGCCGCGGTGCCGCGGAGCATCGCCTCGAGGTCGCGGGTGCGGCGCGGGCGATGCGAGCGCACCACGTCGGCGGCGAAGCTCTCGGTGAGGCTGTGTCCATCGCCGACGACGACCTTCTCGGAGCCTGCTCCCGCCGCGGCAATGAGCGCACCGTTCTCAACCAAGAAGACGGTCGCGCCGCTGCCGCCAATCAACCGCCCAGCGTGGGTCGCCAGCAGATGAAGAACGCGCTCGACCTCGAGCGACTGATTGATGCGCTGCAGGATCCCGGCGAGTGAGTGGGCGGCTGACAGACGCTCCGAAACACTCGGCGACATCGTCTCGCCGAGGAGGATGAGCGCGCCGCCGTCTGCGATGGGAAAGAGGCGACAGTAGTCGACGTTGAACGACGGTGCGGTGTCGATGTCGTTGAGCGCCAACACGAGCTCGACACCGCGTTCGAGGACCTCGGAGAGCGCGCGGGCGAAGTGGGACGACGAATCGCTCTGTGAGGGCTCGGCGATGGTGAGCACGTCCCGGCCGATGAGCGCGTCAGCGCGTATGCCGAGCAGCGCGGTGGCGATTCGGTTGACGTATGTGACGATGCGGCGCGCGTTGACGGCGATGGCGCCTTCGGCGAGGTGATCACCGATAGCAGCGATCGGCACCAGGGGGAACCTGGCGGGCCCACCACTGCGATGGTGGTTCTCGAGCGCGAAACTGGACCTAGGCGTGTGCGACACAGACTATCGACGAGCGCAACGGTCGGTCGTGTAACATGATGGCACCGCTACCGGACCCTTCTAGTCGTCAACGAACTCCACGCTAACGTGGCGATTGATGATTCCGGCTGCAACGCCCCGGTCGAGGAATTGTCGAACGGCGGCACGGCCGCGATCGCCGTAATCGAGCGTCCAGTCGTTGACATACATGCCCACGAAGGTGTCGGCCTTCGAGCGGTCGAGGCCACGCGCGTAACGCATCGCGTGGTCGAGCGCTTTCGTTCTATGCTCCAATCCATACGCGATGCTGGCGCGAAGGTGCTTAGAAATCTTTTGCGTCAGCTCGGGCCCGAGGTCCTTGCGAACGACATTGCCGCCGAGCGGTAGCGGGAGGCCCGTCTCGGAAAACCACCATTCCCCGAGATCGACGACGAGGTGCAGGCCGCGTTCGGCGAAGGTCAGCTGGCCTTCGTGAATCAGCAGCCCGAGGTCGACGTCGCCATCGGCAACGCGGTCTTCGATCTGGTCGAACGGGGTGGGGACCGGCTGGAAGTCGGGCTCGTAGAGCTTGAGCGCGAGGTAGGCGCTGGTGAGCGGACCTGGAATCGCCACACGCTTGCCCTTTACGTCTTCGCGCGTGGCGGGGGTGCGGCTGACCAGTCGCGGTCCATATCGATCCCCCATCGATGCGCCGTGCGGCAGCAGCGAGTAGCGGTCGCTCAGGTAGGCGTAGGCGTGAATCGAGACCGCGGTAACCTCGAGCTCTCCGCGCATCGCGCGCTGGTTGAGCGATTCGATGTCCTGGAGCTCGTGGACGTACTCGAGTCCTTCGGTATCGATCAATCCATCCGCCAGCGCGTAGAACATGAACGCGTCGTCGGAATCGGGGCTGTGGGCGACGTGGATCCGCATCGTCGGGAATCGGGAATCGGGAATGAAGAATCGGCGGCGCGCTCCGCGCGCGCCCGGGAACGGGGAACCGGGCGGTTCTTGAACGCGCCCCGACGCGCCAAGAACGGTGCTGCGATCACGGGTTATCGACGGCGGGCTTCGGCCAATGCTTCGAGAATGTCGCCCTGGTGGCGCTCGTATTCCGGGAGCTTCTTCGCCGATTCCGACGGTTCTGCGGCGAGCAAGCGGCGGGAGAAGCTCCGAGCGGCGGCTGAGTCGCCGCGAAGCTGGGCGGCGCGGGCGCCGAGGACGAGGCCGAGGAGGTGGGTGGAGTCGCTGGCGAGAATTGAATCGGCTTGTGAGCGGGCGATCTCCGCTGCGCCGGCGACTTCGGCGACTCGGCCGAAGTCGTACCGGAGGTCGGCGTCGAGAGGGCCGAGGGACTGGTAGACCGAGAGCGCCATGGGGGCGAAGAATTTCACGCTGTCGGTCTTCCCCTCCGAGCTCAGGCGCATGACGCGATCGAAGAGGCGATCGGCTCGCTCGCGCGGCGACAGGTTCGAGATGTCAGGGGCGCGCGGGACATTCCCATCCTGGGCGGCAGACGCGAATGGCGCGTCGGCCACGGGCGCCGTGGCTGATGGTTCACGGGATCCTCCGAACCGCTGGCCGGCGAGAAACGCGACGAGCCCCAGCAAGGCGATCGCGGCGACGCCCCACGGGAGGACCGATGCCGCGCTGCGTTGGGGAGCGGCCAGGAATGGTCGGGTGCCAACCGCGGTGCCGCAGCGGTGGCAGAAGCGCGCACCCGGAGTGAGCAACGATCGGCATCCGGTGCAGATCGCGTCCGCGACGGCGGCGCCACATTCGGAGCAATAGCGCCCCGTCGCAGGCGCGGAGCAGTTCGGGCAGGGCTTGACGGTCGTAGCTGAAGACATGCGGCAAAACTAACGACGGGGGCCGCACTTCGTACGGCGAGACTCGGGCGTCGAGTCACGCGACGTGCGTGACTACTGCGCGTGCTTGCCGGTGGGCTGTGAAATCTGGGCGACGGTCTTTTCGGCGCGCGTGTCGTCCTTCGCCCCGAGCACGATGTCGGCCTGGGAGATGATGCCAACGAGTGAGCCGCGCTCGTCGACGACGGGGATACGTCGAACCTGTTCGCGGCCCATGAGGTCCATGACGTCGTTCACCGAGTCGGTGGCGGCGCTCGTGCGGACGTCGGAGGACATGATGTGGCCGACGGACGTGGAGGAGCTGTCGCGCCCTTCGGCGACGGCGCGCACGGCAATGTCGCGGTCGGTGAGGACGCCGACCAGGCGCCTGGAGCCCTTGGACTCGACGACCGGGACGACTCCGATGTTCTCCGTCTTCATTAGACGTGCGGCGTCGACGAGCGTCGTGTCGGGCGTTACGCACGTCGGGTTCTTCGACATGATGTCTTGCGCCTGCATGGCTCCTCCCGGTTTTTGGTTCGAGATGGCGTGAGGCGGCAAGGGGCGCGCCATCCGTTGGGCGACGGACGACGGACGACGGACGACGGACGATGGGCGACGGGCGACCTGCGAACAGCGAATTGCCGACGGCTGCGGGCTACTGCTGCTGGCTGCGAGCTGCTGCTATTATCGCAACGTGCCGGGAGACAGCCATCAGCCATCAGCTCAAACGGCGTTCGATTCCCGATTCCCGATTCCCGACCTTGTCCCATCCCCATCGCTCTGCCGTGCGCGACCTCACGGGCGCAACGAAGAAAGACATTCTCGCGCTGGGGCGTGAGAACAACGTCCGGTTTCTCCGGCTGCAGTTCACCGACATTCTGGGGGTGAACAAGAACGTCGAGCTGCCGGCGTCGCAGTTCGAGAAGGCGCTCGACGGGGACATCATGTTCGACGGCTCGTCGATCGAAGGGTTCGTGCGGATCGAGGAGTCGGACATGCTGTTGTCGCCCGACCTGTCCACATTCCAGCTTTTCCCGTGGGGTGACAGCGAGAATCGGGTCGCGCGGCTCATCTGCGACATCAACACGCCCGATGGGCAACCATTCGACGGCGACCCGCGCGCGGCGCTGAAGCGGCAGATCGCGCGCGCGGCGGCGTTAGGCTACACGATGAACGCGGGGATGGAAGCCGAGTTCTTCATGTTCAAGCCTGGGGCCGAGGGGGAGCCGGCGACGGTCACGAACGACGTGGGCGGCTACTTCGACCTCGCGCCGGCCGACCTCGGTGAGGACGCTCGGCGCGCGATGGTGGACATGCTGGAGCGCATGGGGTTCGAGGTCGAGGCGGCGCATCACGAGGTCGCGCATGGGCAGCACGAGATCGACTTTCGGTATGCGGACGCGCTCAAGACGGCCGACAACATCGCGACGTTCCGCTTCGTGGTGAAACACGTCGCGCGCCAGTTCGGGCTCGTCGCGTCGTTCATGCCGAAGCCGATCTTCGGGCAGAACGGGAGCGGCATGCACACGCATCAGTCGTTGTTCCGGGGCGACAAGAATGCGTTCTACGCGCCGAACGCGGAGTGGCAGCTGTCGCCCGTTGCGCTCTCCTACATCGGTGGGTTGCTGCGGCATGCGCGCGGGATGTGCGCGGTCACGAACCCGCTCGTGAACTCGTACAAGCGCCTCGTGCCGGGTTACGAAGCGCCCGTGAACGTCGCGTGGTCGATGCGGAATCGGTCGCCGCTCATTCGGGTGCCGGATCGTCGGGGGATGGGAACGCGCGTCGAGCTTCGGATGCCGGATCCGGCGGCGAATCCGTATCTGGCGCTCGCGGTCATGCTGGCGTCGGGGCTGGACGGAATCGAGACGAGCGCCGACCATCGCGAGCCGGTGAACACGAACATCTGGGAGATGAGCTACCGCGAGAAGCGCCGGCTCCGGATCGACGACCTGCCGCACGACCTGAACGAGGCGCTCGATGAGCTCGAGAAGGATGACGTCATCACGAGCGCGTTAGGCGCCCACATCGCGACGAACTTTCTCGAGGCCAAGCGACAGGAGTGGCGTGACTATATCACGCAAGTCACGCAATGGGAGCGTGACAACTATCTGCTGAAATACTGACAGTCGAGAGTCGGTAGTCTGTGGTCTATAGCAACAGCGAATGGCTAAGGACGAACGACTACCGACTTCTTCAGCACCACCAGCGCCATCGGCACTTTGCGCAAACCGCGCCACGTGTGGGCACCGTCCGCATCACGCACGAGCAGTTGACCGGAAATGCCGCCATCCAGCGCCACGGCCTGACGTGCGCCGAGGGCGCCCATGAGGGCGGCGAACTCGGGGATGGTGGGGCCGAAGGGGATCGAACCTAACGATTCGCCCAGCGCGTCGAAGCGCGTCAGGACGATCAGCAGCCGGCCGTCGGGTAGCGCACCGATCCCG